>WNFC01001285.1_pt1 | contig 27540 bp, 27 predicted proteins | sample 5400541 | NCBI WGS metagenome assembly WNFC01 (sample SAMN13153342, study PRJNA577476) | soil metagenome | isolation source: 120 cm saprolite under Douglas fir tree site 2 hole 2 replicate 1 | place: USA:California | collected 2015-04-18 | reverse complement strand
CTCGTGCTGGTCGCTCGCCACGATGTCGCCGAGACCGACTCCCGCGAAGAGGTCGCGGAGGTGGTCCGCGATCGCGTTGTCCATGCCCGCGGCCGCGCGCCACTGGAGGAACGCCGCGTAGAAGCGGTGCATGCTCACCGGCGGTTCCGGCGTCCACGCGGCCTTCTCGTGGTTGTAGTCGAGGACGACGACGCGCCCGCGGCGTCTCGCCGCCGCCGTCATCGCACGCAGGGCGGCGGCAGGGTCGGCGAGCCACTGGAGCACGCGCGCCGCGGTGACGATGTCGAACGCGCCGCCGGACGGCAGCGTATGGACGTCGGCGACCTCGAACGACAGGCCGGGCACGCCGCCGTGGGCGGCGCGCGCCTTTTCGATCATCGACGCGTTGACGTCCACGCCGACCACGCGACCCTGGTGCCCGACGGCCTCGGCGATGCCGCGGGTGATCGCGCCGGTGCCGCATCCGACGTCGAGCACCGAGAGGCCGGGACGCAGCAGCGCCGCCAGGCGGCGGTTCCCCGTCCCGAGCGAGCGGGTGTCGAGAATCGCGCTGGCGCCCTCAGGCATGTGGGCCCGCTGGCGGGCGACGTTCGAGCAATCGCCTCCGGCTGCCCGACCGCCTTCGGCTGCCCAACCGCCTTCGGCTGAGCGATCGGGTTCAGCTACCATGAGCCCGCCGGAGGTGTGGCATGCCGACGATAGACGAGTACGCGCACCGCCCTCGTGAGGAACGGCTGACGCGGGTCGCGCGGACGCCGAGTGAGCTGGCGGCCGCAGTGCGGGGCGCCGGCAATGAGGTTCTCGCACGCCGCCCGGCCCCGAAGAGCTGGGCCGCGACGGAGGTGATCTGCCACCTGCGCGACAACGAGGAGTGGTTTCTCGAGCGGATGAAGCTCGTCGTGGCGATGGACCAGCCGCGGTTCGTCGCGACCAACCCCGATCGCTGGGCGGAGGAGCGCCAGTACCTCACGAACGACGCGACCGTCGCGCTGGCCGCGTTCACCCGGCGGCGCGAAGAGACCCTCGAGTTTCTCCGGCGGCTCGGGCCCGACGACTGGGCACGCGCCGGCGTTCACGCCGATTCGCGCGGGCGGCGCACGATCGACGAGTTCCTCTCGGTGATGGCCTGGCACGACGACAACCACCTCGATCAGCTCAGACGCGCGCTGGACGGTCGCGCATGAGAGCCCCCCGCATGCGCTCGAGCGCCTCCGTGAGCATCGCGCGCGGGCAGCCGAAGTTGAGCCGGACGAATCCCTCGCCGCCGGGGCCGAACAAGACCCCGTTATGCACGGCGACCCGCGCCTTGTCCAGGAAGAAGGTGAACGGGTCGGCGCCGGCCGCCCCGGCGTTTCGGCAGTCGAGCCAGGCGAGATAGGTCGCCTCGGGCGCCGCGACCCGCACGCCGGGCAGGCGCGTGCGCGCGTAGTCGATGGCGAAGTCACGGTTGGCCTCGAGATAGCGCAAGAGCTCTTCCAGCCACGGCTGGCCGTCGCGGTAGGCGTCGATACGAGGTCCACGCGCGCGTCGACGAACTTCTCGCGAAGCGAGGCGTTCGGAATGATCGCGACTGCGCACTTGAGGCCTGCCAGGTTGAAGGTTTTGCTCGGGGCCATGAACGTGATCGTGCGCTCCGCGATTTCCGGATCGAGCGACGCGATCGGGGTATGGCGGTGGCCCGAGTAGACCAGCTCGCAGTGGATCTCGTCGGCGACGATCGTGAGGCTGCGGCGCAGGCAGACCTCCGCCAGCCGCTGGAGCTCGTCGCGGCGGAAGACCCGGCCGACGGGGTTGTGCGGGTTACAGAGCAGGAAGAAGCGCGTCCGGTCGCGGATCGCTGCCGCGAACGCGTCGACGTCGACCTCGTAGCTCCCGTCCGGCCGGCGCGCGAGCGGGGCCTCCTCGCGGGTGAGGCCCATGTTGCCGGCGGCGCGGAGGATCGGCGGGTAGACGGGCGTCTGGAGAATCAGCCCGTCGCCGGAGGCCGCGAGCACGCGACCGGCCACGTTGAACCCGGGGATGACGCCGGGGATGATCACCACGGCGTCCGGCGACACGCGCCAGCCGTAGCGCTTGAGCAGCCGATCGGCGAACAGCTGGTGGAACTCCGGCTGCTCGAACATGAGATAGCCGAAGACACCGTGCTCCACCCGCTCCCGCAACGCGCGGATCACCGGCTCGGGCGACTGAAAATCCATGTCCGCGATCCAGAGCGGCAAGACGTCGGGGCCGTACGTCTGCCATTTTTGGCTGTCCGTGCGGCGGCGGTCGATCAGACGATCGAAGTCGTAGGTCATGGCCGTTCACGTTATCATGCTCGGGCGAAAGGGAGGCGACCCATGCCAATGCGAATCGGAATCATCGGCGCCGGAGCCATCGGGAGCGTCGTCGGGGGGATGCTCACCAAGGCCGGGCACGACGTGACGCTCATCGATCAGTGGCCGGAGCACGTGGAGGCCATGCGGAAAAACGGTCTCCGCCTCAGCGGGACCTGTGGCGACCACACGGTCCGCGTCAAGGCGCTCCACATCTACGAGGCCCAGGCGATCACCGAGCCCTTCGACGCAGTCTTCATCAGCGTCAAGTCATACGACACGGAGTGGGCGACGTCGCTGGGCATCCAGTACCTCAAGAAGCCGAACGGCGTGGTGGTCGACTTCCAGAACGGGATCAACGACGAGCGCGTGGCGGCGATCGCCGGACGCGAGCGGACGCTCGGGAGCGTCATCACGATCGGCGCCGGGATGTACGAGCCCGGCCACGCGATGCGCACGGACACGGGCGCGATCGGGTTCAAGATCGGCGAGCTGGACGGTAAGGACACCGAGCGCGCCCGTGAGCTGGCCAAGCTCATGAACGACGTCGCGGTGGCCAAGGTGACGACGAATCTCTTCGGCGAGCGGTGGTCGAAGCTCACGGTCAACTGCATGGCGAACCCGCTGGCCGGGCTCTCGGGCCTCGGCACCGCCGAGGTCCGCACCCAGCCCGGGCCGCGGCGCATCGCGATCTTCGTCGGCGGCGAGGTCGTGAAGGTGGGGCGGGCCTGCGGCTACGAGGTCGAGCCTATCTACGGCATCGTCGCGCAGCGGTTCGCCGACGCCTCGGAGGGGCGCGGGTTCGCCGAGGTCGAGGCGGACGTCGCCGCCGAGGGTCAGCGGCGCGGCGCCGGTCGGCCCTCGCTCCTGCAGGACGTCATGCGCGGGCGCCGCACCGAGATCGATTACCTGAACGGCTACGTCTGCGAGCAGGGACGGCGCCGGGGCGTGAAGACGCCGGTCAACGACGCCGTCGTGGAGGCAGTACGCAGCCACGGCGTGGGCAAGCTCAGGCCCGACCCGAAGAATCTCGATCCGATCCTGAAGATCCTGCCGAACTACTAGTCGGTGCCGACGGCCACGACGCCGAGGGTGCGTCTCGCCCTCGGCGTCGCCGCGTCCTAGGCGAACGCGAAGAAGCCCTTGCCCGTTGTCTGCGTGTCGAAGAGTCGGTAGGCCTCGTCCGCCTGCTCGAGCGTGAAGCGATGGGTCAGGAGGCGGTCGAGGGGTATCCGACGGTCGGCGACGAAGCGCGCGCACTCCGCCTGGCCGGCGCACGAGAAGGTCCACGAGGCGTGGATCGTGAGCTGCCGGCGGATCATGTCCTGGCTGATGTCGAAGGTCGTCGTGTTGCCCTCGCCGACGAAAGCGACCCGACCCCAGGTGGCAGCGCTCCGTACCGCGGCCACGCGCGCCTCGGGATTGCCGGTGCAGTCCATCGCGGTCTCGACGCCCTCGCCGTGGGTCAGCTCGCGGAGCGCCGCGACCGGGTCCGCCTCGCGCGCGTTGACGACGGCCTCGGCGCCGAACTCCCGGGCGAGCGCCAGGCGCTCGGGGGCGACGTCGATCGCGATCACGCGCGCGCCCATCGCGCGCCCGAGCATCGTGGCGCTGAGCCCGACCGGTCCCTGGCCGAAGACGGCGAGGGTGTCGCGACCGGAGACGTCGAGACGCTTCAGCGCGCCGTAGGCGGTGCCGGTCCCGCACGAGATCGCCGCCCCCGCCGCGAAGCCGAGCGGCTCGGGAAGCGGAACCAGCGTGTACGCCGGCACGCTCATGAAAGGCGCGTGGCCGCCGTGGCCCGTCATGCCGTAGACGACGATGCCCTGCCGGCAGAGCTGCGCCCAGCCGACGCGACAGTGCTTGCACCGCCCGCATCCCTTGTAGTGATGGACCATCACGCGCTGGCCGATCGGCGCGTCCGCTTCGCTGACGCCGGGCCCGCGCTCGGCGACGACGCCGCACGGCTCGTGGCCGGCGACGACGGGTCCGCCGCCGCCGCCCAGGCCCAGGGCCGCGGCCGCGTTGCCGGCGGCGCGGTACGGGTGCAGGTCGCTCCCGCACATGCCGGAGGCCTTCATGGCGACGACGACCTCCCCGGGACCCGGCGTCGGGTCCGGGAACTCACGCAGCTCGAGCTTCCGGTTGCCGAGGAAAACGACGCCACGCATACGTCCTCCTTAGCGGCTACCCTATCACCATCGCTTGTAGTCCGGGAGGCCCGGCCCATGCAGACGATGAAGCTCGGCGAGGTGTCGATTTCCCGCGTGATCGAGATCGACCGCTCGTCGTTTCCGACCGCGTCCATGTTGCCCGACTCGACCGCCGACGAGATCGCCGCCCACCACCACTGGCTCAAGCCGCACTTCTTCGACGAACGAACGGGCGACCTCGCCTCGCGCATCCAGACGTACGTCGTGCGGACGCCGCGGCACACCGTCGTGATCGACACGGGTGTCGGGAACGGCAAAATGCGCGCCGGCTCGCCCGCCTGGCACATGCGACAGAGCTCTTATCTCGACGATCTCGGCGCGGTCGGCGTCACGCCGGAGCAGGTGGACTTCGTCCTGTGCACGCATCTGCACGTGGACCATGTCGGCTGGAACACGCGCTGGAAGGACGGGCGCTGGGTCCCGACGTTCCCGAAGGCCAGGTACGTGATCGCCGGGGCCGAGTGGGAGTTCTGGAAGTACGAGAGCGATACCGGCAAGGAGGAGTCGGGGTGCATCGCCGACAGTGTCGTGCCGGTGGTCGAGGCCGGCCAGGCACTGCTCGTCGCCAGCGATTTCACGGTCGACGAGCATCTCCGCTTCGAGCCGTGGATCGGCCACACGCCGGGCCACGTCTGCGTGCGCCTCACGACCTCCGCCGGCAGCGCCGTGTTCTCCGGCGACCTCATGCACCGGACGGTGCAGGTGGCCGAGCCCCAGTGGTCGAGCCGCTTCTGCTACGACCCGGCCCAGGCGCGCGCGACACGGCGCGCGTTCGTCGAACGCCATGCCGACTCCGGCACGCTGATCCTGGCCGGGCACTTCCCGCATCCGGGCTTCATCGTCCGCGAGGGTGGTGGCTACCGCTTCACTCCGGCCGCGTGGACGCGCGGCGTCTGGTACTCGAACTCGTAAGGCGCGCGCCATTTCGGTCGGTTGATAGAGAGTGGCGTCGATCGAGACGCCCCGGCCGAACCAGTCGTCGGCGTGGACCTCGCCTCGCCGCCGTGGAAGGCGAGCAGGAGAAGGCCCCCGGGAATCAGGACACGGGTCAATTCCGTGAGCACGCCGCCCGCCGCGCCTCGCTCGAGGTGAATCAGCGAGTAGAAGGCGACGATTCCAGCGCGGCGATTCCACCTCAGGAGGCGGGCGCGTCGTGCCGCTCGTACTCAGCGAATCCGCTCACGTTCGCGTCCCCCGAGCCATCGTGGGCATGGTAGCCGAACCGGCGGCTCACGGTGCAGGGCATAATGAGGCGGCCCTCATGAGCAATCTCCAGGAGACCGATCGCCACAGTCACAATCCGCTCGTCCGCTATTTCAGGATCCTGGGACCCGGCCTCGTCACCGGCGCGTCGGACGACGATCCGAGCGGGATCACGACCTACTCGGTCGCCGGCGCCGCGCTCGGCTACGGGATGCTCTGGACGGCGCTCGCGACGTTTCCGCTGATGGCGGCCGTACAGCTCATCTGCGCGCGGATCGGCCTCGTGACCGGCCGCGGCCTCGCCGGGACCATTCGCCGCCACTATCCGCGCCCGTTCCTCTACGTCGCGTGCCTGCTGCTCCTGGTCGCCAACGTCTTCAACATCGCCGCCGACCTCGCGGGCATGGCGGACGCCACGCGCCTGCTCACCGGAGTGCCGTCGCTCGTGTCCGTCCCAGGGTTCGGGCTCGTCATTCTCCTCGCCACCGTCTACATGACCTACGCGCGTTTCGCCCAGTACCTCAAGTGGCTGACCGCCGTCCTGTTCGCGTACGTCATCGCCGCGTTCCTCGCCAAACCCGACTGGCGGCAGGTCGCGGTCGCGATCCTCGTGCCGAGCCCACGCTGGGACGCGCTCTACGTCACGACGCTCGTCGCCGTGCTCGGGACCACGATCTCGCCGTATCTCTTTTTCTGGCAGGCGTCGCAGGAGGTGGAAGAAGAAAAGGCGCGAGGCCGCCGGACGGTGGCCCAGCGGCGCGGCGCGACGGCGCACGAGCTCGCCGACGCACGGCTCGACGTCGCCACCGGGATGTTCCTCTCGAACCTCGTCATGTTTTTCATCATGCTCGCGACGGCGGCGACGCTCCACCGCGCCGGGCGGGTGCAAATCGAGACCGCGCGCCAGGCCGCCGACGCGCTCCGGCCGTTGGCGGGCGACGCCGCTTACCTTCTCTTCGCGTTGGGCCTGATCGGCACGGGGTTTCTCGCCGTGCCCGTGCTGGCGGGATCGGCATCCTTCGCCGTCGCCGAAGTCTTCGGCTGGCGCGCGGGGCTCGATCTCTCGCCCCGGCGCGGCCGGCGCTTCTACCTGGTCTTCGCGGGCGCCGTGGCCGCGGGCATGCTGCTGGACCTCGCCGGGACCAACCCGATCCGCATGCTCTTTCTCTCGGCCGTCCTCAACGGGCTCCTGGCGCCGCCGCTGCTCCTGCTCGTCATGCTCGTCAGCAACAACCGGGCGATCATGGGCGAGCACGCGAACGGTCCCTGGCTCAACGTGCTCGGCTGGTCGGCGACGGTCGTCATGTCGCTCGCCGCGGTCGCCTTCTTCGCGACGTCGCTGTGACGAGACCCGCGCCATGAAGGATCGGTTCGCGCTCTTTCTGATCGGCGTGATCTCGCTCGTGATCGTGCTGGTCGTCGGCTATCTGCTCCTCGGCCACCGCCCGGAGACCGGCGGACGATCCGCCGTGGGGGCCCTACCGCTCCTCAACGCCTGTCTCAACGCGACGAGCGCCGCGCTGCTCAGCGCCGGCTGGATCTTCATTCGGCGCAAGCGGGTCACCGCTCACAAGACGTGCATGGTGTCGGCCCTCGTGGTCTCCACCCTGTTTCTCGTCTCGTACGTGACCTACCACGCGCTCGCGGGCTCGCGGCCCTTCGGGGGGCAGGGATGGATCCGTGTCGTCTACTTTCCGCTGCTGGTCTCGCACATCGTCCTGGCCGCCGCGATCGTTCCGCTGGCGCTCATCACCGTCTACCGCGCGCTCCAGGGCACGTTCGCGCGACACGTGCGGATCGCCCGCTGGACGCTTCCGATCTGGCTCTACGTGTCGGTCACGGGTGTGCTCGTCTACTGGATGCTCTACCGGTTCTGAGTGGCAAATCAAGCAGGAGGGGATGGAGCCGACCGAGCTCCAGCGCCGCGCTGGCACGCCGGCTTCGCGGCGCGATGACCTGGCTCCGCCGGCAGCTCGAGGAGCTGGGGAGGCGGGGAGTTGTGATGCTCCAGCTTTGGCGGGACGGGGCGCTCATCGTTGTGCTGGCCACGTTGATTCTGCCAGGCTGCGCGCCCTTACCCAAAGTCGAGTACTGGGACGGGTACTTCCGTCACTTGCACCATCCCAGATATTCGTTTCGAGTTCCTGATGGCTGGCGGCAGGCGACGATCTCAGACTATCCGTCACTCGGCTTCAACCGGCGCTTGTTTCAGACGCTCGACGAAGCTGGACGGAGCGTGTTCCTGCAGCGCGCAGAGCTCGAGATGCAAGGTAGAGATACCGTGCTCATTTCGTCCCAGGGCGCGTGGATCCAGGTCGGTTCAGAAGCTGGCCCGGGTGGCTGGTACAGCTTGAGAGACCGGCCCGGATTTGGACTCAGCGAACGAGAGCAGCAAACAGTCTGGCAGCGCCTCTCTACCGGCCTGATTCAAACTGCACCTCCGGCCGATAAGCCAAAGCTCAGCTTGGAATCAATGGAGCTCGCGGACTACGGCGAGAATCGGGTGTTGCGTCTCCGCTTCAGATCCGATATACAGCGCGGCTCCATGCACTGGACGGTACTAGGCTTCTACGGTTCTTCCGGTATGGTCACGGTCGCACACGTGGGCGTCCCCGAGGACAGGGAGGAAGGCATCGCCGGCCTTGAAGTGATTGCACAGTCGTTTCGATTTCAGTAAGGCAATGCCGGCGGCGATCTCCACCGCCCCCGACGCCTTCTACCTCGAGCACCTCTACTGCGGCGAGTGGAGAGCGGCGTCGAGGACGATGGCGTGTGGATGACGTGCACGTGCGGCGCCGGCATCAGCCCGGCCCTGGAGCCCTGGATGCTCTACCGGCTATACGAGTTCGGCGCGGAGGACCGTGACGGCCTTGCCGCCGAGCGTCACGCGGTCGCCCGCGACGCGGACCCGGACGATGCCGCCGCGCGGCGAGGCCTGGTAGGCGACCAGCTCGCTCTTGCCGAGGCGTGTCTGCCAGAACGGGCCGAGCGCGCAGTGCGCCGAGCCCGTCACCGGGTCCTCCGGCACGCCGGCGCCCGGCGCGAAGAACCGTGAGACGAAATCGTAACCGGCCGAGGCGGCGCGGCTCGTGACGATCACCCCGCGCACCGGCAGCGCGGCGAGCGCCGCGTGGTTCGGCGCCAGGCGCCGGACGGTGTCCTCCGCGTCCACCTCGACCAGGTAGTCGAACTGGTTTCTGCCGACGTACTTCGGCGTCACGCCGAGCGCTTCGGCGAGGCCGGGCGGCGGCAAGGCCGGCTCGTCCCGCTTGGCCGGGAAATCGAGCTCGATCCACTCGCCGGCGCGGTCCCCGGTGAGGAGGCCGCTCTTGGTATGGAACCGCGCCTGTTGCGCCGGGGGCAGGTGCCCTTCCTCCCAGAGCACGTGGGCGCTGGCCAGGGTCGCATGGCCGCAGAGAGCGACCTCGACCGCCGGCGTGAACCAGCGGAGGTTGAAGCCGTTGTCGTGCTTCACGAGGAACGCCGTCTCGGAGAGGTTCATCTCGCGGGCGACGCTCTGCATCCAGCCTTCGTCGCGCGCGGCGGGCAAGAGGCAGACCGCCGCCGGGTTGCCCGCGAACGGCGTGTCGGTGAACGCATCGACCTGCGTGATCCGGAGCCCCACGGGCCGGAAGTGTAGCAACAAAGGTGTTAGAGTCCAGTCGTGATCGCCGCCGGAACGGGTCTTGCCGTTGGAGGGGCGGCCGACAGCGCCGCGCTCGAGGCATCGCTCGATGCTCTCGGGCGGAGCGGGTCGGATCGCGCCGACCTCGCCCTCGTCTTCGTCACCGGCGACGCCTACCCGCGCGCCCACGAGCTCCTGCACGCCGTCCGCCGCGTGACCGGCGCGCGGGCAGTCCTTGGCTGTAGCGGAAGCGGCATCCTGACCGACCGCCGCGAGGTGGAGGAAGAGTCGGCGGTCGCCGTGCTCGTGGTGCGCTGCGAGCGGCTCGTCGCGACGCCGTTCCTGCTCGAGCGTCAGGGCGAGCGTCCGGACCTCGGCATTGAGCTGGCGGAGCAGATCGGCCCCACCGTCGCCGAAGGCGGGTGCGTGCTCATGCTTCCGGACGCCGTGGGCTGCAACCCGGCGGCGCTGCTCGCCCAGCTCCACGCGGCACTCGGCTTCGTGCCGGTGCTGGGCGCGATCGCCGCGGGCGCGCCGATGTTCGAGCTCTACAACACGGAGGCCGCGCAGGGTGCGCTCGCCGGGGTCGCGCTCTCCGGGCTGGCGCCGGTCATCGGCGTGGCGCAGGGCTGCACGCCGATCGGCGAGCCCTACGTCATCACGCGCGCCGAGGCGAACGTGATCCAGGGGATCGGGAATCGCCCGGCGCTGGAGATGCTGGGCGAGGCGATCCGCTCGCTCAGGGACGCCGAGGCGCGGATCCAGCGGGCCGGCGTGTTCGCCGGTCTCGCGATGGATCCCGCCAAATCCCCGCTCGAGCGCGGCGACTTCCTCGTGCGCAACCTCGTCGGCGCCGATCAGTCGAGTGGGGCTCTCGCCGTCGCCGAGCGCGTGCGCGTGGGGCAGACCGTCCAGTTCCAGATCCGCGACGCCGAGGCGTCGCGGCAGGATCTCCACGGGATGCTCGACGAGGTGGCGACGCGCCTGGGCGGCCGCCGCCCGGCTTTCGGCTGCTACTTCGACTGCGCGGGCCGCGGGCGAGGGCTCTTCGGTGTCCCCGACCACGACGTGACGCTCATCCGCGAGCGGCTCGGCGAATTCCCGCTCGTCGGATTCTTCGGCAACGGCGAGTTCGCGCCGATCGGTCGCCAGAACTTCTTCCACAACTACACGGGCGCCCTCGTGGTCTTTCCGGAGGCCTGAGGACGATGCGCGGTCTCGAGCAGATCCCGTGGCTCTACGACGGCCTCTGCGCGGTGCTGGAGACTACCGGGCTCGCACCCTGGCGGCGGTGGCTCGTCGCCGGCGCGCGCGGGCGCACGCTCGACGTGGGGTGCGGAACCGGTCGGAGCTTGCCGCTCTACGGCGCCGGGGCGCGGGTGTTCGGGCTCGACCCCGCGCGTGCCTCGCTCGCGCGCGCCCGCCGGCGGGCGCCGCGGGTGCCACTGGTGCAGGGGAGCGCGGAGGCGCTCCCGTTCCGCGACGGCGTCTTCGACACGGTGGTCTCGAGCCTCGTCTTCTGCAGCGTGCCCGATCCCGCGCGCGGCCTCGCCGAGGTCAAGCGAGTGCTGCGCTCGAACGGGCGCCTCCGCATGGTCGAGCACGTCCGCTCGGCGCGCCCGTGGAGGGCGGTGCTCCAGGACCGCGTGCAGCCCGTCTGGACTTGGCTCAGCGGCGGCTGCTACCCGAACCGAGAGACCGAGCGCGCCGTGGAGACCGCGGGCTTCGCGATCGAGGCCGAGCCGCGTTGCGCCGAGGCCGACTTTCGGGGCTTCTCGGCGCGCCCGGTCCGCTAGAGGAGGTCGCGGTACACCGCCGTGGTCCGCGTCATCGTGGCGTCGATCGTGTACCGCGCCTGCACCATCACCTGGCCGGCGCGCGCCATCGCGCGCGCCCGCTCGGGCTCGCGGAGCAGTGCCAAGATCGCGTCGGCGAGCGCCGCCGGGTCCGCCGGCGGCACGAGGCGACCGTTCTCACCGTCCCGGATCAACTCGGGACTCCCGCCGACTGTGGAGGCGACGACCGGCGTGCCCACCGCCAGCGCCTGCGGGATCACCTGGGAGATCGCCTCGGACCTGATGGAGGGCAGCGCTAGCACGTCGAGCGCCGCCATCACCTCGGGGATGTCGCGGCGGAAGCCGGTGAGGCGGACTCGCGCTTCGAGACCCAGTTGCCGCACGCGGCCCTTCACGTCATCGAAGCCGACGCCGTCGCCGACGATGAGGAAGCGCGTCTCGGGCGCGACCGCGAGCACCGCCCGCGCGGCATCGAGGAAGACGTTGTGGCCCTTCGAGCCCCGAACGTTGGCGACGAGCCCGACCACCGGCGCTGCGCCGAGGCCAAGCTCGTCGCGGACTGCCTTGCCCGACACGCCGGGATGGAACCGCGTGCTGTCGACCCCGGCCGAGATCGCCACGACGTGCTCGGGCGTGATGCCCGCGCCGATGACCATCGCGCGCACGCCCTCACCACTGGTGATGATCCGGTCGGCGAGCCGGTAGACGAGGGCGCGCCGTCGGCGGATGGGAATGGACACGTGCCGGCTGCGCACCACGGGGCGGCCCAGCGACTTCGCGGCGACCCCCCCGAGCCAGCTGTCGACGGAGCTGTGGGTGTGGACGAGACTCACGCCGCGCTCCCGCATGAGCCGGCGCAACCGCACGATGGCGCCGATGTCTGTCGCGCTCCCCATCCGGACGGCCTCGACCGGAATGGAAGAGGCGCGCGCCTCGGCGAGAAGGGGGCTGTCGGGCTGGCAGACGATCAGGGCGCGCCAGCCGTGGTCGATCAGCCAGCGTGTCTCCGCGAGAGTGCGGATCTCCTGGCCACCGTGTCCGTGAGACGACTCGGTGTGCAGGACGATGTGCATGATGCCAAACTACCGCCCCGGGCCGGGGCGAGCCAGAGATGGAAGAGGCGAGCGGTTGTGTGCTGGGCTACCAGCGACCGCTGCCGCCGCGGGACCCGCCGCGACCGCCGCCGCCGCCGCCGCCGAAGCCACCGCGACCGCCACCGGCGCCACCGCGCCGGTCGCCTCCGCCGCCTGCCCCGGGGGCCTTTGCCTTCTCGACCTGGATGGTCCGGCCGTCGAGGCTCGTGCCGTTGAGGCGGCTGATGGCCTGCTCGGCTTCCTCCGGCGTCGCCATCTCGACGAAGCCGAAGCCCCGCGACCGGCCGGTGTCCCGGTCGGTCACGACGCTCGCGGATTCGACGCTGCCGGCCGCCGCGAAGGCCTCGCGCAGACGCTCGTTAGAGGTTGAAAATGCAAGACCGCCGACGAAGAGTTTCACCGCCATGGCAGGGCTCCTTCTGACCGCACGGAAACAGTCGGAGTATACACTGGTCACCGTCTTCCGCGAGCCGAATCTTCCCGAGGTGCGATCTGGTCGAGGCGTTTGTAGAGAATCTCCGGTACGCCGGGCTGTTCCTCGTCCTCTTCACCGGGGGCCTGGGAGCCCCCATCCCGGAGGAGGCAGCGATCATCGTCGCGGGGGTCCTGTCCCACCAGGCGGTCCTCCGGTGGTGGCTCGCCCTGCCCTTCTGCATCGCGGGCGCGCTGTCCGGCGACATCGTTCTCTACTGGGTCGGCCACCACTGGGGGGAGCGGGTCCTCGACTGGCGTGCCGTCCGACGGGTCCTGAGCCGAGCGCGGGAGGAGCGGATCAAGGCGGCGTTCCGGGACCACGGTGTGAAGATCGTGTTCACTGCCCGACACGTGATGGGGATCAGGGCGGCGGCCTTCCTCACGGCCGGGATCGCCCGGGTGCCCTTCTGGAAGTTCCTCGGAGTCGACGCCAGCGCCGCGCTGCTGGGCATCCCGGCGACCTTCGGCCTCGCCTTTCTCTTTGCGAACCAGGTCCAACGGGTATTCGCCGACGTCCACCGCGTGCAACGGTGGCTCGGTCTGCTCGTTGTCGTCGCCATCGCGCTCTGGGTGGCGACCGCGGTCTGGCGCAGGAGCCGCCGGCCATGAGGCCCCAATGTTATAGTCGGCGAGATGGCCGTGACAGCCAGCGAACGGAAGCCGTGGCACGCGATCTTTCGGTTGCTGGAGCGCGACGAGCGCGTGTTCGCGGTCCTCCTGGCCGTCGTCATGGTCGGTGGTCTCGCGACGTTCGGTCTCGTTCCCTTGCGGCCCCGCCACCGAATCGACCTCTACTCGCTCGTCTTCTGGTTCGCGGCCTACAAGGTCGGCATCTTTGCTCTCGTGACCGTGAACCCCCGAGCGACCCGCGCGATCTTCGTCGGGGCGCTGGCCATCGACCTCTTTCTGGTCTTCGTCCTGCAAAGCCTCACCGGGGGTGCCGAAAGCCTCTTCTATCACCTGTTCCTTCCGCTGGTCGCTGTCAACGCCTACTACTTCGGGCCCTGGGTGGGTCTCGGCGCGGCCGTCATCGCGGGCGGGCTCTACGCCGCGTCGGCGGCGCTGGTTCCGCCCTGGGTCGGCTGGACGCCGCCGGTGATGCTCGCGGCGTTGTTCGGGCTGCCGGCGGTGACGCTCGGCCTGGTCGCCGACCGTGAGCGGCGGGCGCGCGGCGAGGTGGAGCGGCTCAACGTCGAGCTCACCGGCACGCTGAGCCGCCTGCAAACAGCCCAGCAGGAGCTGCTGGTCGCCGAGCGCATGGCGACGGTCGGGCGCCTGTCGCTCAAGGTCGCGCACGAGGTGCGCAACCCGATCAGCGCGATCGAGCTGAACGCGGAGATGCTCGAGGATATCGTCCGCGCGCGGAGCGACGCGGATATGAAGGAAGCGGTGGGTCTCGTCACCGCGATCCGCGACCAGGTCACCGCGCTCGACGCCTTGACCGAGGAGTACCTCGCCTTCGCGCGGTTTCCGCGACCCCACTTCGAGGAGGAGTCGGTCAACCACCTCGTGCAGGAGCTCGCCGACTTCGTCCGCCCGGTCGCGAGCCGCCAGGGGCTCACGCTCCGCGTCGAGGTCGACCCGAACGTGCCGATGATGGAGATCGACCGCGGCCTGCTGCGCCAGGCCGTGTGGAACCTCGTCAAGAACGGCCTCGAGGCGCTTTCGAGCGGCGGCGAGCTGACGATCGCGAGCCACTTCGACGGCGAGGGGGTCGAGATCGCGGTCTCCGACACGGGTGAGGGTATCCCCGACGACGTCGGTCCCCAACTCTTCGAGCAGTTCTTCACCACGAAACCCCAGGGGACCGGCCTCGGTCTCTCGATCACCCGCCAGATCGCCGAGGAGCACGGCGGCGAGCTCCGGTGGGCGAACCGCGCTGGTCGGGGTGCGACGTTCACGATCCGGCTGCCGATCAAGAAGGCGGCGCATGTCTGATCCCGCCACGCTGCTGGTCGCCGACGACGATCCCGGGCTGCGCGAGAGTCTCGAGCGCACGCTGACCCGCGAGGGGTACCGCGTCGTCCTCGCCTCGGACGGACGGGCCGCCCTCGAGCGGGTGCAGGCCGGCGGCGTCGACCTCATCGTCACCGACCTCAAGATGCCCGGCCTGACCGGGCTCGAGCTCTTGCGGGCGGCGAAGGCGATCATGCCCGACGTCGACGTCATCTTGTTGACCGCCTTCGGCACCGTGGAGGAAGCCGTGAAGGCGATGAAGGACGGCGCCTACGACTTCCTCACCAAGCCTTTCCGGCGGGAGCAGCTCATCAAGCTCATCGACAAGGCCCTCGAGCGGCGCGATCTGATCGAGCAGAACCGGGCGCTCAAGAAGCAGCTGGAGGACCTCCGCGCCAAGGGTCAGATGATCGGCGCCAGCCCGTCCTGGCGGCGGATGCTGACGCTTGTCGAGCAAACCGCCGACAGCTCGGCGACGATTCTCATCCAGGGCGAGAGCGGGACGGGTAAGGAGCTGGTGGCGCGCTCGATCCACGAGCGCTCGGCGCGGCGCAACGGGCCCTTCATCGCCGTCAACTGCGCGGCGCTGCCGGAGACGCTCCTCGAGTCCGAGCTGTTCGGCTACGAGAAGGGTGCGTTCACCGGCGCCGCCGGGCGCAAGGAGGGCCGCTTCGAGCTCGCGCACGGCGGCACGCTCTTCCTCGACGAGGTGGGCGACCTCTCGCTGGTCACGCAGCCGAAGATCCTGCGCGTGCTCCAGGAGGGCGAGTTCGAGCGCCTCGGCGGCACGCGCACCCTCCAGGTCGACGTGCGCATCGTGGCCGCCACCAACCAGGACGTGGCCGAGATGGTGAAGGAGAAGCGCTTTCGCGAAGACCTCTACTACCGGCTCAATGTCATCACCGTCCGCGTGCCGCCGCTGCGCGAGCGCCCCGAGGACATCCGCGTGCTCGCCCAGCACTACCTGCGGGTCTACGGCGCCAAGAACGGCCGGAAGCTGGAGGGCTTCACGGGCGAGGCCATCGACCGGCTCGAGGCCTATGCCTGGCCGGGTAACGTGCGGGAGCTCGAGAACCTCATCGAGCGCAGCGTGTTGCTGGCCCGGAAGGATCGGATCGACGCCGAGGACCTGCCGGAAGAAGTCATGGGCGTGAAGCGCCCGCCGCGCGACGCGATCTTGGAATTGATCGGCACGCCGCTCGCAGACATCGAGCAGCGGCTGCTCGACGAGACGCTCCGTATCACCGGGGGCAACAAGACGCAGGCGGCGAAGCTTCTCGGCATCGACGTGCGCACGGTGGCGCGCAAGCTCGAGCGACGCGGGGACGACCTCGCGGAGGGTAGCGAGCGGTCGTGAAGGCCCTCCTGCTGACCCGCGAGTATCCGCCGCACATCTACGGCGGGGCGGGGGTCGTCGCCGGTCAGCTCGCGCGCGCGCTGAGCCAGCTCATGGCCGTGGAAGTCCGCTGCTTCGGCGAGCGGTCCCCCGCCGAGGCGACGGGCGAGATCGCGTTGCGCGGCTACACACCCTGGGAGCGGGTCGGTCCGGGGCGGGACGGGCCCCGCTATGCTCCCGCGCTCGAGACGCTGTCGATCGCGCTGGCGATGGCGCGTGATCCCGTCGACGCCGACGTCGCCCACGCGCACACCTGGTACGCGGACATGGCAGGGCTCTGGATCCGCACCGTCCACCGCATCCCGCTCTGCGTGACCCTCCACAGCATGGAGCCGCTCCGGCCGTGGAAGGCCGACCAGCTTGGCAGCGGTTATCTCCTCTCGAGCTGGATCGAGAAGACGTCGGTGGAGGCCGCCGACCGCGTCATCGCGGTCTCACGCCAGATGCGCGAGGACATCCTGGCCCACTTTCGCATCGCCCCCGACCGCGTGGTCGTCATCCACAACGGCATCGACCCCAATCTGTTCCGGCGAACCGAGGCACGCGACGCGCTGGCGCGCCGAGGCGTCCGCGAGCCGTACGTGCTCTTCGTCGGACGCATCACGGATCAAAAGGGGATCTTCCATCTGCTCGAGGCGGCCCCGAAGCTCCCGCCGGGCGTGCAGGTCGTCCTTTGCGCCTCGGCGCCCGATACGCCCGAGATCGAAGCGCGCCTCAAGCGAGCGCTACCCGGGCACCCGAACATCGTGTGGATCGGCGAGATGGTTCCCGTGGAGGAGGTCGTGCAGCTCTACAGCCACGCGGCAGTGTTCGTGTGCCCGTCGGTGTACGAGCCGTTCGGTCTGATCAACCTCGAAGCCATGGCCTGCGAGACTCCGGTCGTCGCCTCCGCGGTCGGCGGCATCCTCGAGGTGGTCGAGGACGGCAAGACGGGCGTGCTCGTCGAGCCGGGCCGCCCCGACGCGCTCGTCGCGGCCATCCGCGCGCTCCTCGAGGATCCCGCGCGCGGGCGCACGATGGGGCGCGCGGGCCGGCATCGGGTGGAGGCGCATTTCAGCTGGGCCAGCGTGGCCACGCGGACCCGTGAGGTTTACCAGGACGCGATCGCGGATTTCGCGCGGCCGGCGGAGTCCTGAGGTTCGTGCCCGCCCGGCTACTCTCGACCGTGCGCGGGTTCGTCTTCGACCTCGACGGGTGCGTCTGGAATGGCAGCGTCCTGAATCCGGGTGCGAGCGAGCTCCTCGCCGCCCTCCACCGGGGCGGTCGCGCGCTCGGCTTCATCTCCAACAACTCCCGCGCCACCGGCGATGACTTGCGCGAACGCCTGCAGCGCCTCGGGGTTGGCGCCGCTCGACACGTTCTGACGCCGCTCGAGATCATCGGCGAGGTGATCCGTCAGCGATTCGGGCCCGCGCGGGTCCTCGTCATCGGCGCGCCCGAGCTGGCGGCCGTCATCGCGCGGGCCGGCCACGAGCTGGTGGACGTGAAGGACTATCGCGCCGCGACCGTCGTCGCCGTCGGCAACGACTTCGATCTCAGCTATGAGCGCCTCACCGCTGCCGCGCGGGCCGTCGCGAGCGGGGCGGCGCTCGTCACGCCGAACGTCGATCCGCGCTTTCCGATCGAGGGCGGCGAGTTCCTGCCGGGCTGCGGGGCGATCGTGGAGGCGGTCGCCGTCGCCGCCGGCGTACGGCCGATCGTGGTCGGCAAGCCGGAACCGCCGCTCTTCCGCATGGCTCTCGAGCGGATGGCTGTCCCGCCGGCCGCCGCTGCGATGGTGGGCGACAGCATTCCGTCCGATATCCGCGGTGCCAAGGCGGTCGGCATGCTCACGGTGCTGTACGCTCCTGAGGGGCGCGCGGCCGCGCCCGGGGGTGGCGTGGCCGCGGGGGAGGCGGATCTGGTCGTGGGCTCGTTCGCCGAGCTGTCGAGCCTGGCCGGGGTCGGCTAGCCCTGGGGCGCGTGTTACTCTAAACCGCGATGTTCGACATCGGCCTTCAGGAGATGCTCGTCATCGGGGTGCTGGCCCTTCTGGTGTTCGGTCCCGGGAAGCTTCCCGAGCTCGGACGGATGGTCGGTCGCGCGCTGCGCGAGTTCCGCCGGGCGAGTGACGAGTTCCGGTCGACCGTCGAGACGAACCTGCACATCAACGATCCCGATCCGATCATCGCGCCGACGCCCGCGCCCATCGAGTCGACGCCGGTTGTCGTGTTGCCGTCCGAGGCCGAAGGCACCAAGACCGCGGCCGAGACCACGCCGTCCGTCGCCGTCGAGCCGGGTGAGCCGTACTGCGCGCAGCGGGCCTCGCGCCTCTTCCACAAGAGCGACTGCGCCTGGGTCTCGCGGATCCCGGAGGCCGAGCGCGCCTACTTCAAGCACGTCGCCGATGCCCGCGAGCAGGGGTTCACGACGTGCCCCGTCTGCGAGCCCTGGGAGCCGGCCTGACCACCGTCTGATTGCGGATCAATGGTCGTCCACACGGGCACTCGCTTTTTGTTGACTAGTCAACAGGAGTTGAGTGATACTTGCCGCCACGGAGGAGGACGAACCATGCGCGAGCTGACGAGCCGGCAGCGGGAAGTACTCGACTTCATGCGTGGCTTCCAGTCCAGGCATGGAGTGCCCCCGACCGTGCGCGAGATCGGCGAGCGATTCAGGATCACGCCCCGGGCGTCGTTCGACCACCTGAGAGCGCTCGAGCGGAAAGGGCAGTTGCAGAGACGGCCGAGCGTCGGCCGGACCTCGAGAGCTCTGACGCTTCCCGACGTGGTCGGTGCCGGGCGGGCCTATCATCCCGTGCCGATCCTCGGCCGCATCGCGGCGGGTGCGCCGCTCCTCGCCCAGGAGAATCGAGAAGGCGAAGTGCCGATCGCCGCCGCATCGCTACCCGGGCGCGGCGAGGACGTCTTCGCGCTCCGTGTCCGGGGCGACTCGATGATCGACGCGCACATCTGCGACGGCGACCTCGTGCTCGTCCGCCGCCAGGACTCGGCTCAGCCGAACGACATCGTCGCAGCGCTGGTCGAGTCGGACGCGGGCGGCGAAACCGAGGCGACGGTGAAGCGGTTCCTGCGCGACGGTCCGCGCGTCGTGCTCAAGCCCGAAAATCCGACGATGGCGCCGATCGTTGTCGATCCGGCCCGACGCCCCGTCAGGATTCTCGGGAAAGTCATCGGACTGCTTCGCGGTTTCTAACTGTGTCTAACTGAAGGAGGATGTCATGAGCTCGCACGCAGTGACGTACGCGTTGCTCCACCGTCGAGGCTCCCGCGCCTTTTTTTTGACGCGATCCGCTCAACATCTGAATAGTCTTGGGCTCGGCCGCGAGGCCGTGCGCGCGCTCCTGGCGCTCGGTGCCGTCATCGCATGGGGCGGCGTCTGTCTGTTCTTGGCGGGGTGACGGTCGGCGAAGTGGCCTGCTCGTAGATCCTCGCCTCGATGAACAGGTCGAGCAGCGCGCCGTCCACGCGCCCGGCTCGTCGCTCGTGGCTCAGGATGTCGAGCGCCTCGTCCCTCGAGATCCCCTTCTTGTAGGGACGGTCGCCTGCCGTGAGCGCGTCGTAGATGTCTGCGATGGTCATCATCCTGGACTGCAGCGGGATCTCCTCGCCCCTCATCCCGCGGGGATAGCCCGTGCCGTCGAGCTTTTCGTGATGCGAGCGGGCGATCTCGGGGATGCGGCGGAACTCCTTGGTCCACGGGATCTCGGCGAGGAACCGGTAGGTGTGCGTTACATGGGACTGGATCTCCTTGAACTCAGCCTCCGTGAGGCTGCCGCGGGAGACCGAGAGGATCGCGGCCTCCTCGGGCGTGAGGACGGCCAGGCGGTTACCGCGGTCATCCTCGAAGGCGCGGAGCGCCAGCCGCTCCAGCTCCGCCGGGGAGTCGTGCCGCAGCACCGTCGGCTCGTTGGCAACGACAATGCGGGCCAGACTGTCGTCGAGTTCCGCCAGATACGCCGACAGCTCGGCGTCGAACGCGGCGGACTGCTCGGCGTAGCGGCGACGGCCCTTGTCGAGCAGATGCCCGATCTTCTTGTCGGCAAAGCGGAGCGCGAGCCCGCGCTTGATCAGCTCGACGCGCTGGCGGATCCGGTCGAGCTCGCCCGGGAAGAGCTTCTTGGCCTTCACGAGCACCTGCTCACGCACACCGACCTTGCCGAAATCGTGCAGGAGGGCGGCGTAGCGGAGCTCCATCATCTCCTCGGCGCTGAAGCGGGTCGCGCCGTACGCGCCGGTGGCGCAGCCGTCGACCACGCTCGCGAGGCCGACCGTGAGATTGGCGACGCGAAAGGAGTGGCCCGAGGTCGTCGGATCGCGTGACTCGATCGCGGTAACGGAGGCCTGGACGAACCCTTCGAAGAGTCGGCGGATGGACTCGAGGAGCTGGCTGTTGTGGATCGCGACGGCCGCCTGCGAGGCGAGCGACCCGGCGAGCTGCTGGTGGCGGGGGCCGTAGGACCGGACCGTCCGCTCGATCTCGTCCACCGACGCGAAGCGGTGCCCGAAGTCCGGCTTGCAGTTGATCAGCTGGAGCGCGCCGATCGTCTCGCCCTGCGGCGTGCGCATCGGCACCACCAGCATCGACTTGGTACGGTAGCGGGCCTTGTCGTCGAACGAGCGGTTGATCCGGAACGGCGCCCCCGGCGGCGGCGCGTAGGCGTCCTCGAGGTTGAGGGTGTCCCCGGTCAACGCGACGTGTCCTGCGACGCTGGCGCTCGTCAACGGCAGCCGCGACGCGCGGTAGGGGATCTTGACCGAGTCGTTCTGGGCCAGAGCGAAGCGCAGCCACCGGGTGCCGTCGGCCTCCTCCTCGACAAGGTAGAGCGAGCCGGCATCGCTCTGCGTGATCTCCCGCGCCTTGGTCAGGATGGTCTCGAGCAGCTCCCGCGGGTTGCGCTCGGCGGAGAGCCGGATGCCGATCGCGTTCAGCTCGGAGAGCTCGCGATCGAGTCGCGTCATGGCGGCCGCGCGGTCGAGATCGTCGAACGCGTTCTCCACGGCGCGCGCGAGGATCGGCCCGCCCACGCCCGCCGGGAGCAGCGCGTACCAGTGTTCGGGCCACGGGCCGGTGGCGTCGGCGTCGACGAGGGCCAGGATGCGCAGCGGCGCGTCGCCCCACCGCCCGTCGGCGACGTCCGTGCCGACCAGCACCACGGCCGGCGCCGCGGCGGCCAGATCCGTCGACGCGGACAGCGGGGCGACGTCGAACGCGTGACGGAGAAGCTCGGCCGCGGCCGCCGCCGCGCGCGAGGTCGCGTCGTACAGAACACGACGGCGCATGGCACGAAAGTAGGGCGGCGGCTGCGGCGAAGTCAAGAATACCCGCCGTGCGAGCTGCAGGCCGTCGGCCGAGGCGAGCCGAGAATCAGTAGAATGAGTTTCGGCATGGTCGAGTTCGGGCGGCTCGCAGACCTCTGCCGGCGGCTCCGCGCGAGCCCGGCGAGGCTCGACAAACGCGAGCTCCTCGCCGAGTACCTCCGCGCGCTCCCGGCCGACACCATCGGCATCGCGGTCGCGTTCCTCACGGGCCGGGCGTTTCCGGCGGCCGACCCTCGCGCGCTCGGAGTCCGCGGGTTGCCGGACGCCGCCGAAGCCACCGGGCCGTCCCTCTCGCTCGAAGACGTCGCGGCGGCGTTCGCCGCCGTCGCCGATGCGGGCGGCGCCGGCGCGCGACGGGTCCGCGAAGAGCTGCTGCGTGGCCTGGTGGCGCGGGCCTCGACGGACGAGCGGGAGACGTTGCAGCGGATCGTCGCGGGCGAGATGCGGACGGGGGTGTCGGACGGGCTCGTGCTCGAGGCGATTGCCCGCGCCTTCGCGGCTCCGCTCGAGACGGCTCGCCGCGCGGCGCTGATGCTCGGCGACCTCTCCCAGGTCGCGGCGCTGGCGGCACGAGGTGGAGCCGCGGCGCTCGCTTCCGCCACCGCACGTCCGGGCGTCCCGCTCCTGCCCATGCTCGCCCAGATCGCCGACGACTTCGAGGACGTCCTGGCGGCCCACGGTGGGACCTCCGCGCTCGAGTACAAGTACGACGGCGCCCGCATCCAGCTCCATCGCGACGGTGAACACATCGGGATCTGGACGCGGGGCCTCTCCGACGTCACCGCGAGCCTGCCCGACGTCGTCGAGACGGCGAGACGCGAGCTCGCCGCCTCGCCGTTCATCCTCGACGGCGAGGTCCTGGCGCTCGACGCGGCGGGGCGGCCGCTGCCCTTTCAGGAGCTGATGCGACGGTTCCGGCGGGTCCACGAAGTCGAGAGACTCGTGCGCGCGATGCCGCTCACCCTGCACTTTTTCGACTGCCTCATGGCCGACGGGCGCGCGCTCATCGACGAGCCCTACCGGCACCGTTGGGAGGCGCTGGCCGCCGTTACCGGCGGACGCCACCTGGCCGCGCGCACGATCGTCACCTCGCCGGCGGCGGCCCGCGAGTTCCTGGCGCAGGCGCTCGCCGCGGGGCACGAGGGTGTCATGGCGAAGGACCTCCGGAGCGCGTACGAGCCGGGAGGTCGCGGCAAGCGCTGGTTCAAGCTGAAATCGGCGGAGACCGTGGACTGCGTCATCGTCGCCGTCGACCGGGGCTCGGGCCGGCGGAGTGGGTGGCTCTCGAACTACCACCTGGCGGTGCGCGACGGGGGAACGTTCGCGGACGTCGGCAAGACGTTCAAGGGGCTCACCGACCAGCAGTTCGCCGAGATGACCGAGCGGCTGTGGGCGCTCGCTACGAGCGACGACGGCTACACGGTGCGCGTGCGGCCCGAGGCCGTCGTCGAGGTCGCCTACAACGAGATCCAGAAGAGCCCGACATATGCGTCGGGACTCGCGCTCCGGTTCGCGCGCATCACGCGAATCCGCGATGACAAGGCGCCAGGCGAGGCCACGACGCTCGCGGAACTGCGTGCGCTCTACGAGCGGCAGTTCACGACCAAGGGCCGGGCAGTGTAGACTCGACACACCTGTGACTGTGCGCGTCTCGACCGGCCTTGCGAAGCTCGACGCGATGCTGGGCGGCGGCCTGCTGCCCGGCACGCTCGCGGTCGTCTACGGCGCGACCGGGATCGGGAAAACCCACCTCGGGCTCACGTTCGCCGATCAGGGACGCGTCGCCGACGGCGCGCGCGGCGTCGTCCTCGACCTGAACGGGCGCGGCGACTCGCAGCAACACGACGAGTACGCGGCGCGACTCTTCGCGTGGTCGCTCAAGCCCTGGACGCACACGGTGACACCGATGGCCGATCCGTATCCCCCGCCCGATCAGATGGACGCGTTTTATTCCAACGCGTGCCCGTGGGTGGGCCGGGTCCGCGACTTCCAGGTGCCGACGCCGGACGGCGGCCGGGAGTTCGACTGGAGCTGGAAGGCCGCCTACAATCACGCGCTCTACACGGTCCGGCCGTTCCTCTACTTCCACTGCGCGGCGGGCACGCGGCGGGTCGTGGTCGACGGTGTCGAGCCGATGGACTCGCCCGCCGACTCGATCCAGGTCTTCGTGTTCGACGAGCTCTATCGCAAGATCATCCACCGGGACCCCGAGACGCTCGGCATGGAGATCTGCCTGCCGGTGTGGAAGCACCGCGCGTTCATCGACGCGCACCGCTACGACCACACCGCCGTCACGACGCTGCTCCTGGTGACAACGGAGGAGACGCGACTCGAAGACCTGCTCGCGCGCAAGGTCGCCACCGGCGACATCGGCGCCACCGCGAACACCATCCTGGTCCTCGGCAGCGAGCGCGTCGGGAACCGGCTGGCGCGCATGCTGTGCGTCGTCAAGCATCGCGGAAGCGTGATGAGCGACGAGATCGTCGAGTACCGCATCGGAGCGCGCGGCATCGAGCTCGCGTAGGTGCGGCAGCGGCTGACGTCGCGAGATTTTCGAGCCGCTGGCGCGGCGCCGCTCGGCTCCTACTTCCCTCCGTCGAGCCATTGAAGTGTCGCCTCGCAGCGCGGCACCGCTCGGCTCCTACTTCCACCTCGACCAGTTGACGCGGCCGGCGCGGGCGCTCCTGCGCGCCGTACAGTCGGCCGCGGGCCGGTCGCGGGCGCCGGTGCTCGTCGGCGGCGCCGTGCGCGACGCCTGGCTGCGCGGGAGGAGCCCGATGCGGCCCACCGACCTGGACGTCGCCGTGCAGTCCGGCGCGCTCGACATCGCGCGCCGCGTGGCGGCGCGCCTCGGCGGCGTCTTCGTGGCGCTCGATCCGGAGCGCGGGGCGGCAAGGGTCCTCGCGCCCGGTGGGTGTCTCGACGTGACGGACTGGCGGGCGGCGACACTCGAGGGCGATCTGGCGGCGCGGGACTTCACCGTGAACGCGCTGGCGGTCCCGGTGGGCGAGCTCTTGCGTCGCGGCCGGGCCCGCGTCATCGATCCGACCGGTGGGCTCGACGATCTCCGGGCGCGGCGGCTGCGGGTCCACGACCCGCGGGTGCTGGCCGAGGATCCGCTTCGCACGCTCCGCGGCGCCCGGCTCGAGGCGGCGCTCGGGCTTCACTTGACGCCGAGCGCCGTGAAGGCCATCCGCGCCGCCGCCGCCGGGTTGGCCGGCGTCTCCGCCGAGCGGATTCGCGATGAGCTGCTCGCGCTGCTCGCGCTTCCCCGCACGGCGCGCGCGCTCCGGCGCCTCGACGCCCTCGGCCTGCTGGGCGTGATCGTGCCGGAGGTCGAGGCGATGCGCGCGACGGCGCAGCCGGCGCCTCACCGATTTCCGGTGCTCGAGCACTCGCTCCGGGCGGTCGCCGGGGCCGATGCGCTCCTCCTGGGTCTGCGCGGGCTCCGGCCGTTCGGCGAGGAGCTCGCCGCCCACATGACCGAGGAGCTCGGCGGTGACGTACGCCGCGGCCAGGTCCTCAAGCTGGCGGCGCTCCTGCACGACGTCTCGAAGCCCGAGACACGCCGGGTGATCGACGGCCGCGTACGCTTCTTCGAGCATGATGTGATCGGCGCCGCGCGCGCGCGCGTCATCGGCGAGCGGCTCAAGCTTCCGGCGCGCGCACGCGGGGTTCTCGAGCGACTCGTCCGCCATCACCTGCGTCCCATGCACATGTCCGCCGCCGGTCGGTTGACGCCGCGGGCGCGCTACCGCTTCTTCCGGGACCTGCGCGAGGACACGCGTGACCTGCTGCTGCTGGCGCTCGTGGACGGCGCCGCTGTGAGAGGGGAATCGCCCCGCTCGGTCTGGCGTCGCGCGTCGCTCATCCGGGATCTCCTGCGCGGATTCGAAGAGACGCAGCACGTCGGCGCCGACGCGCCGCCGCTGCTCCGGGGCGAGGACGTCATGGAACGCTTCGGCCTTCCCCCGAGCCCCGCCGTCGGCCGGCTCCTCGAGCGGGCGCGTGAGGCTCAGGCGCTCGGGCTCGTGGCCACGCGCGAGGAGGCGCTGGCCTACCTTGACTCCCCCACGGGTGGACCCTAGAGTACCTTGAGCGTCCGATCCCCGCGCTCGAGGAGGCTCCGTATGGTCGCATGGCAGGTCGCGATGGCCGCGCTCGTCGTGCTCCTGTCGCCGGTGGCGGCGGGCGCGGCGCCGACCGGCAAGGTCGTGCTCGCGCAGGGCGTCGACCCGACGACGCTCGACATGGCGAACCAATCAGAGACCCCGGCGTCGAACGTCGGCCGCCACATCTTCGACACCCTGTACGAGCGCGACCCGAATCTGAAGATCGTTCCCGTCCTCGCCGCCGAGATGCCGAAGTTCGTTCCGCCGTCGGCGTGGGAGGTCAAGCTGCGCAAGGGCGTGAAGTTCCACAACGGTGAAGACTTCAACGCGGACTCGGCGAAGTTCACGCTCGAGCGTCTGGGCCAGGGGCAGGGCAAGCTGCGCGGCGCGACCTTCTTCGCGCCGATCGACCGGGTGGAGATCGTGGACCCGTACACGATCCGGATCCACACCAAGAAGCCCTGGCCGACGTTCATTCCTGTGATGACGTTCGTCCAGAGCGGGATGCTGCCGCCCAAGGAGTCGGCCGGCAAGGAGACCGCCGATCTCTCCAAGAAGCCGATCGGCACCGGTCCCTACAAGCTCGTCCGCTGGTCGAAGGACGAGGAGATCGTCCTCGAGGCGAACACCGCGTACTGGCGCGGCGCCCCCAACATAAAGACCGTGGTGATCCGGCCGATCCCCGACGATGCCGTACGCGTGGCGGCGCTGCAGAACGGTGAGATCGACCTGGCGGTGAACATCCCGCCGCACCTCGGCACGATCATCGACAAGCACCCAAAGCTGTTCCTCTCGACCGCGCCGTCGATCCGCACGATCCAGCTCATGTTCTACTCGCACCAGATGGACGCGCAGCACAAGCCGACCGGGCCGTACAACGGGCCCACCGCCGACAAGCGCGTCCGCCAGGCCATCGCCTACGCGATCGACGCCGACGAGCTCATCAAGACCGTGCTCGACGGCAAGGGCGTGCGCGTCGCCACGATGCTGCCGTCGATGCACTTCGGCTACGACCCGAAGCTCCAACCGCTCAAGGCGGATCTGGCCCGCGCCAAGAAGCTCCTGGCCGAGGCCGGCTTCGGCGGCGGCGTCGAGATCACGCTGCACGGCCCGCGCGGCCGCTACGTGCGCGACGCGGAGGTCGCCGAGGCGGTGACCGGGCAGCTTTCCAAGGCCGGGATCAAGACCACGCTTCGCACGTACGACTTCGTGACCTATCTGAACAACATGGTCTACGTCCACAAGGCGGGACCGGTCTGGCTGATCGGCTGGGGCAGCCCGACGATGGACGCGGAGACCATCTACGTGCCGCTGTTCAAGACGCCCGGCATCTTCGTGAACTGGCACAACGAGGAGTTCAACCGGATGGCGGACGAGGCGCAGGCGATCATGGACGAGAAGAAGCGTCTCGAGCAGTACCACCGGATCAACAAGCTCTGGGTCGAGGAGATGCCGGCGGTACCGCTGTACCAGCAGATCGACCTCTACGGTGTCTCCAAGCGGCTCAACTGGAAGGCGCGCAGCGACGAGGTGCTCCAGGCCTACACGATGTCGCTCAAGGACGGGAAATAGCGCTGGCGGGTTCGTTGTAGAATGAGGGTCGCCGGGCGGCCGTAATTCAGTGGCAGAATGCCAGCTTCCCAAGCTGGACGTCGCCGGTTCGAATCCGGTCGGCCGCTCCAAATCTTCCGGGGGGTTGCAGGGAGACCTGCACCCCCCCGGTGCTGTTACTGCCCAAAACACTGCCCATGTGAACACCCGCACAACTGTTCATAAGCCTGCCCGCGTAATCAACGCAGCCATGACCGAGCCGTCCTGCCGCGTGAGGTTCGGGATGAACTTGTGATAGTGCCGGATGACCATTTCGGTGGAGCTATGTCCCAGGACCTTTGCGACCCATCCGATGTCCTCCCCGCTCGCCAAGCTGAGCGTCGCGAACGTATGACGGGTTTGGTAGAGCGTGCGCTCCCGAAGCCGCGCGCGGCGGAGCGTCGGCTTCCAGACGCGTTCTCTGAGGTTCGTGATGTCCAGGTGG
>WNFC01005388.1_pt1 | contig 27554 bp, 20 predicted proteins | sample 5400541 | NCBI WGS metagenome assembly WNFC01 (sample SAMN13153342, study PRJNA577476) | soil metagenome | isolation source: 120 cm saprolite under Douglas fir tree site 2 hole 2 replicate 1 | place: USA:California | collected 2015-04-18 | reverse complement strand
AGCGTCTCAGGCACAAACGGCTTCTGCAAGAATTCCACCCCGGCGTTGAGCACGCCTTGGCGAACCATGGCGTCGTCGGTATAGCCGGAGGTGTAGAGGACCTTCATGCCAGGCCGGACGGGTGCGAGCCGCTCGGCGAGCTCGCGCCCACTCATCCCCGGCATCACGACATCCGTGACGAGGAGGTCGATCCCGCCGGTGTGCTGCGTGGAGAGCGCGACCGCGGCAGGTCCGTCCGGCGCGTCGAACACGGTGTAGCCCCAGGCTTCGAGGCTGCGGCGCGCCAGCGCCCGCACGGGCGCCGAGTCCTCGACCAGGAGCACGGTCTCCTGGCCGCCGCGCAGCTCCTGCGGCGCCGGAGCGGGCGCCGCCGGTTCTGCCTCCCCAGCTACGCGGGGGAGGTACACTTTGACCGTCGTGCCGCGCCCAGGCTCGCTGTACACCCACACGTAGCCGCCGCTTTGCTTGACGATCCCGTACACGGTGGCGAGCCCCAGACCGGTGCCCTTGCCTACTTCCTTGGTGGTGAAGAAGGGCTCGAACAAATGTGCCTGGGTGGTCTCGTCCATCCCCTGCCCCGAGTCGGCGACCGTGAGGCAGACGTAGTCCCCCGGGGGCAGGCGGTGCCGGCGCTCGACCAGTTCGTCCGCGAGCGTGATCCGGGCGGTCGCGATGGCGACGCGGCCGCCGGTCGGCATCGCGTCGCGCCCGTTGACCACCAGGTTCAAGAGGACTTGCTCGAGTTGCCCGGGGTCTGCGTTGACGGCGCCCGCCGCCCCATCGAGTGAGATGACGAGCTCGATGTCGTCGCCGATCAGCCGGCGGAGCATCTTGTCCATGTTCGCCACGACGGTGTTCAGCTCCAGCACCCGGGGCGCGAGCACCTGGCGTCGACTGAAGGCAAGCAGTTGCCGAGTCAGCTCGGCGGCTCGGAGGCCGGCGTTGCGGATCTCCTCGGCGTCCTCACGCCGGGAATCGCCGGGCGGCGTGGCGTGGAGCAGCAGCTGGGTGGAGCCCAGAATGGCCGTGAGCAGGTTGTTGAAGTCGTGGGCGATCCCGCCGGCCAGTTGGCCCACCGCCTCCATCTTTTGGGACTGGCGCAGTTGTTCCTCGAGCTGCCGCTGGGCGGTCACGTCACGCGCCAGCACCAGGCGGGCGCGCCGCCCGGCGAATTCGAGCGGTCGAGCCACCAGGTCCACGTCGAACAGGGCGCCGTCCTTCGTCCGGTGGTGTACCCCGGTCCGGACGGCGCCGGCGTCCGGCCGCTGCGCCAGCTCGCTCTCGAGGCGCGCCTGTTCGCCGGGCGGCCGGATGTCGCGGATCGTCAGGTCGAGGAACTCGGCTTCCGAAAACCCGTAGCGGGTGACCGCGGCTTCGTTCACCGCCAGGATGCGCAGCGTCTCGAAGTCGTACACGAACATGGGCTCGGGGTTGGTCTCGAACAGCAGACGGTACTTGCGCTCGCTGTCGTGCAGTTGATCCTCGGTGCGCTTCCGCTCGATTGCCATCGCGACCTGCGTCGAGACGAATTGCAGGATGTGCTTCTCCGTCTCTCCGTAGCGCACGCCGGGCGTGTAGGTCTGGGCGACAAGCACGCCGATCGGGCGGTCGCCGATCGTCAGCGGGACGCCGACCCAGTCGATCGAGGGCGCCCCGATCAGCTCGACCTCGCCCCGCCGCTCGAGCTCGGCCTGCACCTCGGGGGTGACGAGCTGTGGCTGGCCGGTCCGCAGCACGTACTCGGTGAGCCCCTTGCCCGGCCGCTTGGGCGGGAAGTCTTTGTCGTACTCGTCCACGACGTACGGAAAGCTGAGGACGTCGCTCGCCCGATCGTACAAGGCGATGTAGAAGTTCTTCGCGGGCATGAGCTCGCCCACGATGCGGTGGATGGCGCCGAACAGCTCCTGCAGGTTGTGCGCCGCGTGGGCCGCCTCGGAGATCCGGTACGTGGCGAGCTGGATGCGCTCCGCGCGCTTCGACTCGGTCACATCCCGGAAGCTCCACACTCGACCCGCGCTCTTCCCGCCGATCCGCTGTGGTTGTGACAGGCGCTCGAAGATGCGGCCGTCCTTGAAGGTCAGGACGTCGAAGCTCGACGCCTCGGGGCGCGCGTACAGCTCCCGCACTTTGTTCAGGAACGCCTGGGGGTCGACCAGCTGCTCCCGCACGAAGGCCAGTACCTGCTCGTCGTCCTGGGCTTCGAGGATCGAGTCGGGGATGCGCCACAGGGCCGCGAACTTACGATTGAAGCTCACGATGCGGCCGGCGAGGTCGACCACCAGGATGCCATCGGCGGTAGACTCGAAGGTCGCGTTCAAGAGCGACAGCGTCTCGCGCAGATTCTGCTCGGTCCGCTGCCGCTCGGTGACGTCCTGGTAGTTGACGACGATCGCGCCAATCGCCGGCTCGTCGAGCCGGTTCACACCCACCGCTTCGACGCGGCGCCACGTGCCGTCCTTGTGGAGCGCACGCAGCTCGATCTGCGCGACGCGACGCGGCTCCTGCATCAGCTGGGCGAAGAGTTCGAACGCGCGCACCTGGTCATCCGGGTGGATGAGCTCGAACACGCTCCGCCCTACGTTCTCGGTCGAGCCGTACCCCAGCACCGGCTGCGAGGATTGGCTGGCGTAGAGGACGGTGCCGCTCGCGTCGAGCAGCGTGATGACGTCGCTCGAGTGCTCGATGAGCGCGCGAAACCGGCGTTCGCTCGCGCGCAGTGCCTCCGCCGCGCGCCCGCGCTCCGTGATATCCCGGGCCACGAGCACCACGCGGTCCGGCCCCAGCGGGGAGATCGCCGCAGCGAACCACACCTCCCGGCCATCGATCGCGAGGTGGTACTCGGCGTCCACCGTCTCCCGGCCCTCCAACGCCCGCCGGATGAGCCGCAGAAACTCGTCCGCCTGCGCTTGCTCGAAGACGTCGTGCAGCGTGCGGCCGACGAGCTCGGGCCCCGGCCGGTAGCGGGCGGGGGCGCTGGTGGGCGCGATCTTCAGGTAGCGACCGTCGGCATCGAGCACCACGATCACATCGCTGATCGCGGTGAACAGTGCCTCGAGTTCCGCGTCGGCGTCGCGGCGCGCGGACGGAGCAGGCTTGGCGATGGTCATGCCGGGGTCACAATACTCACCCGCGGGGGTGGCGCGTCAACTTCGGGGCTGCACCGCGCCGGTGACCGCCGTCACCGGGGTGCCTCCGGTCGAGCGCTCCCGCTCGCTAGAGCGCCGCGCGGCCCGCTCGGGCCCCTGGATCCGGGCGACCGTCGTGCTCGGCGGGTCCGATGATCGAGCGTGGCAGGGGTGGACTCAGGCCGCCTCGGGTCTGGGTGGCGGCTGGTTCAGGATCAGCCAGTAGAGGCCGAGCTGACGGACGGACTCGACGAACTGGCCAAAGTCCACCGGTTTGCGGATGTAGCTGTTGGCCCCCAAGCCGTACCCGCTAATCACATCGTTCTCTTCGAGGGACGAGGTGAGGATCACGACCGGCAGGAGCCGGGTCCGGGGATGGGAGCGGATGCGCCGCAGCACCTCGAGACCGTCGACTTTGGGGAGCTTGAGATCCAGGAGCACGAGTTCGGGCGTCACCGGCCGGCCCTCATGCTGGCCGGTGCCGAACAGGCAGTCGAGCGCCTCGGCGCCATCCCGCGCAACGGCGATCTCGTTCTGAATGTTGTTCTTCGCGAGCGCGCGGCGGGTCAACGCCTCGTCGTCAGGGTTATCCTCCACGAGCAGGATCATCCGGTCGTGCATGAGGCCTCCGCGGCTACAGCCTGAACCACGCAAGCGCTATCGCAGACACCAGCGCGTTGGCTGCCGTGCCTGGGTGGAGAGGAGCCGATCAGATCGCGGAATCTCGTTCCCGCCGCGCGGAGCGGTGCGATCCCGCCCGCGCCGCCCGCGCCGCCCGCGCACATAATAGCAGTCGGCCGACTGGCGAGCAGCACGGCCGCGGCTGAGTCCCGGGCCCGGGCGCTCACGGCGTCGGCTGGCTGCGGTCGAGCTGCGGCTGGACGTGCGTGGCATAGCACTCGGGACAAATGCCATGGCTGAACTGCGCTTCTGAGCGCTTCTCGATGTAGCTCTCGAGCGAGCCCCAGCGCTCCCCGTCGTCCCGGATCCGCTTGCAATAGGAACAGATCGGCAGCAGCCCCTCGAGTTGTTGCAGCTCGCGCCGCAGACCGAGGATGCGTTGGGCGACCGTCAGCCGGGCGCGCAGTTCGTCGGGGTCCACCGGCTTGGTGATGAAGTCGTCCGCCCCGGCCTCCATCCCGGCTAGGTACTGCTCTTTGCCGCCCCGGGCGGTGACGAGGATGAAATAGACGTAGGGCTCGTTCGGACGGGCCCGGATGCGACGGCAGAGCTCGGGGCCGTCCAGCTCGGGCATGTACCAGTCGGAGACTACCACCGGAATGCGGGCGACCCGCAGCACATCCCAGGCTTCGCGCCCGTGCTCGGCGGTGCTGACTTGATATCCGGCGGCCCGCACCAGCGCGCTGAGCTGGGCGCGGGACACGGCGTCGTCGTCGACGACCAACACGGCGATCGGGTTAGGCACGCTTCCGCTCTCCGGCGTCACGATCGAGCACTTCCCGCACCGTGCGGGCCAGTGCATCCGGCGTGAAGGGTTTCTGCACGAACACGAACCCCGGCTCGAGCACGCCGTGGCGCGTGATCGCGTCGTCGGTGTAGCCCGACATGTAGATGACACGGACATCCGGCCGCAACGCCACCAACCGGACGGCCAAGTCGCGCCCGGAGAGGCCCGGCATGATGACGTCGGTCAGAAGGAGGTGGATCGGTCCCGAGTAGCGGTCCGCCACGTCGAGCGCTGCTTCGGCGCTCGGCGCCTCGAGCACCCGGTAGCCGTAGCGCTCCAGCGTCTGCCGCGCGACCGCGCGGACGGGCGCTTCATCCTCGGCGAGCAGCACCGTCTCCGTCCCCCGGGCCACTGGCACCGGGGCGTGGAAGCCGAGCACCGGTTCGGCGGCCGCCTCGACGCGGGGCAGGTAGATCTTGAAGCGGCTCCCCGCGCCGAGCTCACTGTACACCCAGATGAACCCGCCGCTCTGCTTGACGATCCCATACACCGTGGCGAGCCCGAGGCCAGTCCCTTTCCCCTTCTCCTTCGTCGTGAAGAACGGCTCGAACAGGTGCGCCTGCGTCTCGGGGTCCATGCCGGTGCCCGTGTCGATCACCGCGAGCATCGCGTACGAACCCGGCGGGGCGGGATAGTGCTCGGCCACGTGGGTGGAATCGAACTCGACGTCGGACGTCTCGATCGTGAGCTTGCCACCGCGGGGCATGGCGTCCCGAGCGTTCACCGCCAGGTTCATAATCACCTGCTCGAGTTGGCCCGGATCGGCGCGCACCCGACCGAGGCCGGCGGCGAGTTGCGTGGCCAGCGTCACGTCCTCGCCCAGCAGACGGCGTAGCATTTTCTCGAGTTCGCTCACGAGCGCGTTCAAGTCCACGACGCGGGGCTGCAGCACCTGCTGCCGGCTGAACGCCAACAGCTGCCGGGTCAACCCCGCGGCGCGGTCGGCGGCCTTGCGAATCTCCTCGGCGTCCTGGCGGCGCGGGTCCTTGGCGGCCAGGTCCTCGAGCAACAGATCGACGTACCCGGTGATCGCCGTGAGGATGTTGTTGAAGTCGTGCGCGATCCCCCCGGCGAGGCGTCCGACCGCTTCCATTTTCTGCGCCTGGCGGAACTGCTGCTCGAGCTGCACGCGCTCGGTCACATCCCGCGCGATGCCCAGGATCCCTACCAACCGGTCATCGCGGACCTGGGCGGTGGCGGCGAACTCGGCCACCCGGTAGTCGCCGCGCTGGGTGCGGACGTGAAACTGCGCGGTGGGACGCGGCTCGCCGCGCACGACGCGCCCGAACAGCTCGAGCGCGAGCGGCAGGTCCTCGGGCTGCACCAGCTGGTCGAATGGCTTGCCGAGCCACTCGCCGCGGGGCCACCCGGTGATGGTCTCGAACGCGGGATTGAGCGAGGCAATGACCCCGTCGGGCGAGAGCGCGAAGATGATGTCGCGCACGCCGTCGACGAGCGAACGGTACTGCTGTTCGGAGTCCCGCAGGGCGAGCTCCGCCTGGCGGCGCTCCGAGACGTCGCGCAGGTTGACCACCACCGCCCCGACCGCAGGCTCGAGGAGGCGGTTGACGAAGACCGCCTCCACCGCCCGCCACGCCCCGTCGTGGTGGCGCAGCCGCAGCCCGACCGTGACCGGCGTGCCGGGTCGTCCCAGGAGGTCGGCGAGGACGGCCTGTAGCCGAGGCAAGTCCTCGGGGTGAGCCAGCGCGAAGGCGCTCCGACCGGCGAGCGCGCTCGGCGTGACGCCGAGCAGTCGCTCCGCTGACTGGCTGACGAACAGCACCGCACCGCCGCTATCGAGCAGGGCGATGGCGTCGGCGCCGTGCTCGATCAGCGCGCGAAACCGCTCCTCGCTCTGGCGGCGCGCCTCTTCCGAGCGCTCCTGCTCCTCCCGGGCGCGCTTCAGGTCGAGGGCGCGCTGCACCGCTGGGCCGAGCCGCTCGAGATGGTGCTTCACGACGTAGTCGGTGGCGCCGGCCTTGATGTATTCGGCGGCGGTCTCCTCGTCGAGACTTCCCGTGACGATGATCACCGGCGTCGCCGGGTCCTCCTGGTGGGCGAGCCGGAGCGAATCGGCTGCGGTGAGCTGCGGCAGCGAGTGATCCGAAAGCACCAAGTCGGGCGCGAACGTGCGCAGCGCTTCGCGCAAGGCCGGTTCGGCGTCCACACGGCGGGTGACACAGACGATGCCCGCGCGGCGGATCTCTCGCTCGATCAGTTGCGCGTCGGTCGCGACGTCTTCGACGATGAGGATGCGCGCGGGGGTCGTCATGCGCGCGCTAGCGCGGTGCCGATCTCGCGCCAGGGGTGCGTGCCGTCGCCGAAGAAGAAGTCTAGCGCTTCCGCGCCGTCGCGCGCGACGGACATCTGGTTCGCGAGGTTCCGGTTCTTCAGCGCTCGCAGCGTCAGCTCGACGTCGTTCGAGTCGTCTTCCACCAACCGAATCTCGACTTCGTGCTGGGCATTCATGCTCACCCGCGCCTCGGCAGCGTGAACTAGACGGTAGTCTCGTGCGCGCACGTGCGGCGGTCCTAGAGTCCGTCCAGTTGCGGCTGGATTTGCGTCACATAGCACGGCGGACAGATCGTGTGAGTGAAGTGGGTGTCGAACCGCTTCTCGATGTAGGTCTCTAGCGACTCCCACTCGCCTTGCTCCGTCCGAATGCGTTTGCAGTATGAGCAGATCGGCAGCAAGCCCTCGAGCTGCGTCAGCTCGCGCCGGAGACCGAGGATGCGCCCGGCGACCGTGAGCCGCGCGCGCAGCTCATCGGGGTCGACCGGCTTCGCGATGAAGTCGTCCGCCCCGGCGTCCATTCCCGCCAGGTACTGCCGCTTCCCGCCGCGCGACGTGACCAGAATGAAATAGACGTACGGTTCGCGGGGGCGGGCGCGGATGCGGCGGCAGAGTTCCGGCCCGTCCATCTCCGGCATGTACCAGTCGGAGATCGCGATGGGGATGCGCATCCCTTGAAGCAGATCCCAGGCTGCGCGCCCGTTTGGGACGCTCCGGACGTCGTATCCGGCTCCTTGCGCGAGCGCGCTGAGCTGAGCGTTCGAGACCGGGTCGTCGTCCACCACGAGCACGGGAATCGCACTAGCCATGGTGATCACCTTCGGTTGCGGCTCGTAGGTAGTCGAGCGCGGCCTGCGCCTCACCCCGCACGCGCTCCATCTTGTCACGCGCCCTGGGGACGTCGCCCTCGCGTGCCGCCGCCTCCATTTCCTCGAGCAGGGCGGCGAGGCCGCGGGCGCCAATCGTCCCCGCCGCCGACTTGAACGCATGGGCTGCCCGTTGAATCGGCTCGGCCGCCGCACCGCCGGCCGCCGCCGTCAGCGCCGCGAGGCGCTGAGGGACGCTCTCGACGAAGGTCGCTAGAATGCCGTCCACGGCCTGTTCCGCGCCCGCTTCTTCCATCGTGCGGCGGAAGGCGGCGAGGTCCACGGCGGGCAGTGGCGGCAAGATCGTCTGCCCCGTGGCGTCCCGGCGCTCGATGATCGCGAACAACTCGTGCGCTTTGAAGGGCTTGGCCAAGTAGCCGCTCATGCCGTGCGCCAGGCAGCGCTCGCGCTCGCCACTGAGGGCGTGGGCGGTCAGGGCGATGATCGGCAGCGTCTGGCCCTGCGGTAGGGCGCGGATACGCTCCGTCGCCGCGAAGCCGTCCATCTCTGGCATCTGGATGTCCATCAGCACGACGTCATAGTGGTGCGCGCCGATCGCGTCCACGGCTTCGCGTCCATTGTTCGCGACGTCGACCAGATGTCCGCGCTTCTGGAGCATCGCGATGGCGACTTGTTGGTTTACCGGGTTGTCCTCGGCGAGGAGGATCCGGAGCGCCTGGCGCGATTCGGCGATCGAGTGACGCGTAACGAGATCGGCCGGGCCCGCCGTCGCGGCGGCGCCAGCGAGCACCGTGCCCACCGCCTCGATCAGGTCCGCGCGCGCGATGGGCTTGGTGAGATAGGCCTGAATGCCGAGCTGCCGGCAGCGCTCGCCATCGCCCCGCTGTCCCGCCGAGGTGAGGATCAGCAGCCGAGTGCTCGCGAGCTGGGCGTCGGCACGGATGGCGGCGGCGAGCTCGAAGCCGTCGTGGTCGGGCATCTGGGCGTCGAGGATGGCAAGGTCGTAGGACGCCCCGGCGCGCACCGCCTCCCGGAGCGCCTCGAGCCCGGGATCCGCGCGGGACGCCTCGCGCACGGCCACACCTTCGGCACCCAGCATGTCCCGCAGGATGCGCCGGTTGGTCTCGTTATCGTCCACCACGAGGCAGCGACGACCGCCGAGCGACGCGGCGTGCCCGGGCACCGCTGCGGTGACGGCTGGGGTCGCGAGCGGGAAGCGTAGGGTGAAACTGAACTCGCTGCCCTGGCCGACCTGGCTCGTGACGACGAGCTCGCCCCCCATCAGCATCACGAGACGCCGGGAGATCGCGAGGCCGAGGCCCGTGCCGCCGTAGCGGCGCGTCATGGAGGCGTCCGCTTGGGTGAACTCCTGGAAAATCGTGGCGAGCTGCTCGGCGGCGATGCCGATTCCCGTGTCGCGCACGCAGAACCGCACCGACGACAGATCGCCGGCGGGCCCGACGACACCCACGGACACATCGACCTCGCCCTCCTCGGTGAACTTGACGGCGTTCCCGATCAAGTTGGTCAGCACCTGCCGGACTCGGGTCGGGTCGCCCCGCACGAGGTGGGGGACGTCGGGCCCCACGTCCACCGTGAGTTCGAGATGTTTCTCGCGCGCCCGGACCGCGAGGAGCGTCGCGGTGGCATGAACGACCTTGGGCAAGTCGAACGAGATCGATTCCAGCTCGAGGTGCTCGGCTTCGATCTTGGAATAGTCAAGGATGTCGTTCAGGATGACGAGCAACGCCTCGGAGGAAGACCGCACCAGCTCCAGCGAGCGCCGTTGCTCCGGGCTGAGCTCAGTGTCCAGCACGAGCTCGACAAACCCCAAGACCGCGTTCATTGGCGTGCGAATCTCGTGGCTCATGTTGGCCAGGAAGGCGCTGCGCGCGCGGGCCACGCGCTCCGCCAGGTCGCGCGCGGCGCGCATCGCTGCTTCAGCGTCCTTGCGATCGCTGATGTCTTCGTACAGCGCGACGAGCCCGCCTTCGGCGGTCGCCTTCACGCTCGCCGCCGAAAGGCGGACCTGGATGCGCTGACCGTCCTTGCGCTGACGCTCGACTTCCACGCGAACGATCTCCCCCTCCCGGGCGCGCGCCTCAAGTGCACGGGACTCGGACCGCATGGATTCGGGCACGATCAGGTCGTCGATGGCCGCCCCCCGGACCTCGGCGGCGGCATACCCGAATAGCGTCTCGAAGGCAGGATTCACGCTCCGGATAGCCCGATCGTCGTCCAGCACCGCGATGCCCACGGGCGTGCTTGCGATCAGCGCATCGAGGAAGGCATGCTGGCGCGCCAGCTCGCGCGTGGACACTTCGAGCAAAGCCGCCGCCCGAACGCGCTCCTGGAAGGTGCGGTGAGCACGGCCGTGAACTCGGTCCATGAACCACGCGAAGGCTACGATCAACGTCACGGCGATGACGTTGAACCGAGCATAGCCTTGCAGCAGGAAGCCGACGAGGACGGGTGCCAGCATCGTGACGAGCAGGTAACGGAAGCTCCGCCGGTCGCCTACCAGCGTGCTGGTCGCGCCGGCGATGATCCCGCTCACGACGACGAGGATGAGCGCACCCTCGTGCGGCGCGAGCACCGGGATGGCGGCGGCGGCGCCGACGCCCCAGGCCAGCCCCACCCCCGCCACGGTGAGGCGCACGCCCCGCAGCGCCTCTCCAGCGGACTCGAGTTGCCTCGCGATTCGCAGCCGCCATACCGTCCGCAACCCGGCGGCAGCGGTGACGCCGCCCACCCATCCGATCGTCAGCCCGCGGGGGAGGGAGTTCCACACCAGCGCGGCGACCACGAGTACGAGCAGGACGTGCAGCGACTCGGCGAGCGGGCCGCCTCCCAGCAGCTGCCGGAGCGCGGCGCGCCGCACCTCCGCTTCCACGTGGGGCTCGTGCTGAGCGACGAGCACCGCCGGATCTCCGCCGACGGCCGCCAGCGAGTCGCGCACGGGCGAGGGTTCCGCGGGAGTCATGACTCTATATGCGATCCTCCTGGGGACGTGTGCAACATGTGGCCGTCGTGCAGGCGGGAATAGGGCGTTTTTGCGGCACGGTGGGGCGTTCGTGCGACACGCGAGGCTACCCGGCCCTTCCCGCACGGGGGCGTGGGGTCCCGCTCCTGGCTTAGGGCATCAGCTGGTGCTGCAGCGCGTAACGAATCAACTCGGCGCTGGTTCGCAGCCCGAGCTTCTCAAGAATACGGGTGCGGTAGGTGCTGACGGTCTTGGGGGAGAGGCTGAGGACCGCAGCGATCTCCCGCACGGCCTTTCCAGCGCCGATCAGGCGCAGCACCTCGTTCTCGCGGTCCGAGAGCGCCTCGTGCGGTATCGGGGCGCGGCCGGCGTCGAGGGCGGCGGCCAACTGCTCGGTGAGCGTCGGAGACACGTACATACCGCCCTGCACGATCCTTCTCACTGCCGCAATCAACTCTTGGGGTGAGCGGTCCTTCGACAGGTATCCGGCGGCCCCATCCCGCCCCAGACTGTCGAGACCTGCTGGGCGGAGCTCCGTCGCGAGAGTGCGCACCTTGTCCACCATTTCGTCGATGAGCTTCGCCATCTCGTCCGTCTTGACGAGGAGGGGATCGCGCAGGGGCGCGGGCACGGTGTGCTTGAGGGAGAACAGATCCATCTTGAGGGCGGTCAGGGCCTGGCCGAGCTCGTCTTGGATCTCGCGGGCAATCTGCGTGCGCTCGGTCTCGCGCGCCGAGTGGAGCTGTCCGGCGAAGTCGCGCAGCTGGGCACGCGAGCGCGCGAGGGCCTCGCCGGCGCGCGCGCTGTCGGTGATGTCCCGTGCGATCGAGGACGCGCCGATGATGCGGCCCTCGCCGTCCTTGATCGGCGAGATCGAGACGGAGACGGCGATGCGCGCGCCATCCTTGCGCATCCGGACCGTTTCATGATGCTCGATGTGCTCGCCGCGCTGCACTCGGGCAAGGAGACCCTCCAGCTCTCCGGCGCGCTCGGGGGGCTCAACGATGGCGAGGAGCCGTCCCGCCACCTCCTCGCCGCGGTGGCCGTACAGCCGTTCCGCCCCGGGGTTCCAGGTCAGGATCCTCCCCTCGAGGCTCTGGGTGACGAGCGCATCCTCCGACGATTCGATCAGCGCGGCGTAGCGCGCCAACGCATCCTCGGCTTGCTTGCGCTCCGTGATGTCCTGCCCGGTTCCGACGAGTTTGACCGGCTGACCCAGGTCGTCCACGACGACCGTGCCGCGACTCTGGAACGAGCGCACGGCGCCGTCGGGCCGCACGATCCGATGCTCGCACACGTACGGCACCCCGTCGCGACGGGCACGGGCGATGACCTCCCTCACGAACGCACGGTCGTCGGGGTGCACGAACTCGAGGGCGCCCTCGAGGGTGGCGCGGAGGTGCTCCGGCTCCACCCCGCACAACCGGTACAGTTCGGCCGACCATGCTACCGTGTCGCTTCGGAGATCCCACTCCCAACTGCCGAGCCGCGCCAGCGACTCGGCCTGCGCGAGCTGGCTGAGCACCTTGCGCAGTTGCTCCTCGGCCCGGGTGTGTGCGGTGATGTCGCGACTGATGGCCAGCACCCCTGCCAGGCCGCCCCGACTGTTCGGGATGGGTGAGAGACTGAGCGAGATGCCCACGGCTCGGCCGTCGGGCCGGGTGACGACATACTCGACCGGGTCGGGCCGGCCACCCCGGCGCAGCCCGTCGAGCAAGCGTGCCAACTCGGCGGCGCGCTCGGGCGGGGCGAGCAGCTCGAACGGCTGCCCGATCACCGCTGTGGCACGATGACCGTAGAGCCGTTCGGCGGCGGGGTTACAACTGACGATGGCACCTTCGGGGGTCGTCGTGAAGATCGCGTCGGAGGAGGACTGGAGGAGTTCGGCATGGCGGTGCAGCGTGTCGGCCGCACCCGGCTCCGCACTCGGGTGCGCCAGCATGCCCCGCTGGCGTCCCGGCCGCGAGCCGGTCGGGTCCTCACGCCGCTGCGCCATCTACACCGCCTGGCGAGGTCGGGATCGACATGCCACGCAAAGCCTCAGCCTCCTCGCCGACAGAGTACCGTGCATCGAGGCACCCGAGTATCAGGGAAACCCTGAGAATCTACATTATCGCTCCAACGACACGAGACCCACGCGCACGGCGTAGCGCACCAGCCGGGCGAGATCGTGGATGCCAAGCCGCTTCATCACTTCCGCGCGATGCGTCTCCACGGTTTTCCCGCTGAGCTTCAGCCGCCGCGCGATCTCCCGCGTGGCGTGCCCCTCAGCCAAGAGCTGCAGGACCTCGCGTTGCCGGGGGCTTAGCTTTTCGAGCGGGCGCCGGACCGCGAGCGCCGCCTCGATGACAGCTGCCAGCCGGCCCAGGTCGCTCTTCGGGATGTAGTCTTCCGCGCCCGCCCGCAAGCACTCGACGAGTCGGCGCTCATCGAGCGAGCCGCTCACGACGATGAACGGGATCGGCTGGTGCATCGCCTGGACGACGCGGATCGCAGCTGGAGCGTCGAACGCTGCCAGCGAGTGGTCGGACAAGATGATGTCCGGGGCGAAGTCACGGAGCGCGAGCTTGAACCGGTCCTCCGTTTCCACGCGCTCCCACACGGCGACGATGCCCGCGCGGCCGAGCTCCCGTACGATCAATTCGCCGTCCGCTGCGCTGTCTTCGAGCAGCAGGACGCGGTACGGTCGTGGGTCTGGCATGGCGGCTACAGTATCAGGAAACGACGCACCCGACCATCAGGGAAGACCCGGGACCGACGCGACGTCGTCGTGCGGGGCGGCGAGAACTCCCTGAAGCAGGACTCGAGCCTACGACCCATTCACCGTACCGCTGTTCCGACCCCTACGCCGCAACAAGCATCGTGCCGTAGCGCGCGAGGAATCGCGACGGACAAAACGACACGCGCCCGAATCGCACTCTCCAGACTGTCCCCGAACCTCACCGGGTGAGACCGGGCGCGAAGGGTGTCTGCACCGTGCCCGCGGAGAGACCGACTGACCGGTCTCGATCAAGTGATCGGTTGCGCGGCGACGCTCGCTCGACGGCTCGGCCGTGACGGGTAGCACGTATCTCACCGCAAGACGAACCCAGCACTGATCGGAAAGAGGTTCCACCGGACCAGGCCACGCCGGTTCGGGACGTGGACGGGACGCCCGCGCGCACGACCCCCACGTTGTAGATCCCGAGCCCGGTGAGGAGGTAGGGCCGGAGCGTGGGCTCGGCGCGCGGCAAGCGCCACACGATGCTCGCGCTGCCACCCCACAGCCACGTGTGGCCGGTCTCGAGTCCCTGCCGGGGCGTCCGACCGTACATCGCGTCGACGCGAAGGGCGAGAGAGCCGGACAGGGGCGCCAGCGCCGCTCCCAGCAGATGCCAGCCCGCGCCGTCGGCCGTCCCGTAGCCGCCCGCGGGAACGGTTATGCCGCCGCCGAGGCTGAAGTGCGGGCCTTGCGCTGCCAGGTGATCAGCGCCCGCCCCCCCGGCGACCAGCGCAAGCGTCAGGCAGAGGATGCGTGCGTTCGCACTCATCGGCGTAGGCTCGGGGAGGAGCTGTCCTTCGGGGCGACGCCCGATCTGCTGCTGTCCGCCGCCACGATCCGCACGCGGGCGCCATCGTGCAGATCGTCGGCCGGATTGATCACGATGAGCTCGCCCGCGGCGAGGCCTCCCGTGACCTCGACCCAGCTCCCGAGATCGCGGCTGATAGCCACCGTCCGGTACCGTACCGTCGAATCGGGCGCCACCGTCACGACCTGCGGCGGGCCGTCACGAATCACCAGTGCCGTGGCAGGGACGCGCAGCGGTGGTGCGCCGGGGCCGAGCGCGAGCTGCACCTGGGCGTACATCCCGGGCAGGAACACGCCCCTGGGATTCGCCACCCGCACCTCCGTGAGCAGCGTACGTGCCGTGGGATCGAGCGATCCTGCGGTGCGCGCCACGCGCCCGCGCAGCGTGTCGCCGGGAAGCGCGGGCAACGTGACCACGGCAGTCTGCCCGATTGCGACCGCCGGGGCGTAGGCCTCGGGCACGGTCACGTACGCGCTCAGCGTGTCGGTCTGGGCGACCGTGAACAGGCTGCCGGGCGTGCTGCCGGTTCCCGCCGGCAGGGTCCCGCTCACGCCGCCCGCCGGGCCGACCAGGGCCCCCTGGTCCACGTTGCGCGCCGTAATCACACCGCCGAACGGAGCGACCACGCGCTCGTATTCCTGCAGCTGCTCCAGGCGCCGCAGGTTGGCCTCGGCGCTGTTCAAGTTGGCAACGGCTTCCTCGAAGGCTGCCTGCATCTGATCGACCTCTTGGGCCGTCACGGCGCTGTCGACGGCAAGCGTCCGCCAGCGCGCCAGGTTCGCCTGCGCCAGCTCCCGTGCCGCGCGCGTCTGCGCGACCACCCCCCGCGCTTGGGCGACTTGCTGATCGACATCGGGGGCGTCGATGTCGGCGAGGAGCTGACCCGCGCGCACGCGACTGCCGATATCGACCAGTCGGCGGCGCACGTACCCCGGTGTTCGCGCGTAGATGGCAGCGGTCCGTACCGCGCTAAGGGCGCCGGGCAGACTGACGCTCGGGCTGGTCGGCGCCAGTCCCACCGTCGTCACGCTCACGGTGGGCGCGGTGCTGCCCACCGCGGCGACGCTCGCGGCGAGCCGCCGTTGTCGCGCCATGCGAGGCACGGTGCCGCCCACCAACGCGGCGACCAGCACGCTCCCGCCGAGCGCTGCTCCAACCCTGAGGTGCCGCCGAGAAACGGGCGAAGGATTGTCACGCTCAGCGCGGGACGGGCTAGTGGTCTCGGTTGCCCTGCTCATGCGTGTGCCTCCGGAAGGACGATCGGCGGTTTGGGTGGCGTAGCGCGCAGGATACTGTAGAGCACCGGCACGGCCACCAACGTGAAGGCCGTCGCCACGAGCAGCCCGCCGATCACGGCCCGGCCGAGCGGGGCGTTTTGCTCGCCGCCTTCGCCGAGGCCGAGCGCCATCGGCAGCATGCCGATGATCATGGCGAGCGCCGTCATGCAGACGGGCCGCAGACGGAGCGAGCCGGCGTTGAGGGCCGCCTGGAGCGCAGCGTGGCCCTCCGCCCGCTGCTCGTTGGCTGAGGTGATCAACAGCACGCTGTTCGCGGTGGCGACGCCGAGCGCCATGATGGCCCCCATCAGCGACGGCACGCTGAAGGTCGTCTGGGTCGTGAACAGCATCCACACGACCCCCGCCAGGGCGCCAGGTAGCGCCGCGACGATCACCAGGGGATCGAGCCAGGACTGGAAGTTGATGACCAGCAGAAGGTAGACGAGCACCATCGCAAAGAGCACGCCCAATCCCAGCCCGAGGAAGGACGAGCGCATGCTCGCAACCTGCCCGCGCACCACAACGTCCGTCCCCTTGGGGAGGGACGGGCGGATCCCGGCGACGACGCGGTCGACATCCCCGGCCACGCCGCCCAAGTCCCGGTCATCGACGGCCGCGAAGACGTCCGCGACCGGCCGCGTGTTGTAGTGGTTCACCACGGCGAACGTGGTCTGGCGCCTCGCCGTCGCCAGATTCCCGAACAGCTGCGGCGCGGCGAGGCCCGGCGACGTCACCGGCGTGTTGGTCAGCGCGTCCAGTGAATTGATCTGGGACGGCGGTGTCCGCACGGACACGCGGTAGCTGACGCCGTTCTGCGGGTTGAGCCAAAAATTGGGCGCCGTTTGCCCGCTCGAGGAGAGCGAGATCAGGAGATTGCTCGCCACCTCGCGCTGGGTGAGCCCGATCTGCTGCGCTCGGATCCGGTCGACCGTGAAGAGGAACTCGGGCATGTTCACCACCTGCTGCACTCGGACGTCCACCGCGCCCGGGATGCGACGCAGCTGCGCGGCCAGGCGGGTGGCGGCGTCATAGTCCGCACCCTTGTCCTGGCCGACCACCTGGACGTCGATCGGCGCGGGCAGGCCCAGGTTGAGCACCTGGTTCACGATGTCGGCCGGCAGGAAAAAGAAGGTCACGCCGGGGAACTCGCTCGGGAGCGTCGCGCGCAGGCGCCGGACGTATTCGAATGTCGAGGTATGGCGGGTCGAGGCGAGCTGGACCACGACATCGCCGTCCGCCGCATTCAAGGTCGCCGGGCCGCTCGTGGCCAGATTGATCGCGTTGCGGTTCACGCCGATGTTGTCGAGAATGAGGCCCAGCTCGGCGGGCGGGATCACGCGCCGAATGGTGCGCTCGACCGCGGCGAAGATGAGCTCCGTTTCCTCGACCCGCATGCCGGCCGGCGCCCGCACGTGAAGCTGGAACGCGCCGGCGTCGGTCGTCGGGAAGAAGTCCTCCCCGATGAACGGTACCAGCGCTCCAGAGAGCACCACGAAGCCTGCGACTAGGCCGAGCACCCACCGCCGGTGTCCGAGAGCCCACCCGAGCCCGCGTAGGTAGACCGCCCGGAAGCGCTCGAAGCCGGCCACGAACGGCGCGCTCACCCGCTCGACCAGACCGCGGTGAGCAGGGGGTGCGGCGGCGCCCGCCGTCCCCGGCTGGTGTGCCAGGGCCATGCGGTGCGCGTCGGCCGCGAGGAGGGCGTGGGCCATCGTGGGCACGACGGTCCGGGACAGGAGGTAGGACGCGAGCATCGCGAACACCACGGCCATCGCCAGCGGCCGGAACAACGCGGCCGCCGGACCGCTCAAGAAGAACAGCGGCACGAACACAATCGAGATAGAAATCGTGGAGACGAACGTCGGCGTCGCGATCTGCGCCGCCCCGTCCACGATTGCCTGCAGGATTTCCTTCCCCTCCTCCATGTTCCGATTGATGTTCTCAATCGTGACGGTCGCGTCGTCCACCAGGATCCCGACGGCGAGCGCCAGCCCGCTCAGGGTCATCACGTTGAGCGTCTGCCCCAGCGCCGCGAGGCAGATGATCGCGCTGAGCACGGCGAGGGGAATCGAGGTCGCGATGATGAGCGTGCTGCGCCAGCTCCCCAGGAACAGGAGGATCATGAGCGCCGTGAGGCAGGCGGCAATAACAGCTTCGCGGATGACTCCCGAGATGGAAGCGCGCACGAACAGCGACTGGTCCACGAGCACCTGCACGTCGAGACCCGAGGGCAGCGCGGGTGTCAGCGCCGCGAGCAGCGCCTTCACCTGGTTGACGACCGCCAGGGTCGACGCATTGCCGTTCTTGAGCACGGTCATGTAGGTGCCGTGCCGGCCGTTCTGACGCACGATGTTGGTCTGGACGCCAGCACCGTCGCGGACATACGCGACGTCGCGGATGTACACCATCGCCCCGTTGACCTGCTTGATCGGCATGTCATTGAGCTGCTCGACGACGTCGGGGCTCGAGTTCAGCCGCACGCTGTATTCCCGGCTGCCGAGCCTTGCGGACCCCGCCGGCAGAATCACGTTCTGCGCCGTCACAGCAGCGCTGACGTCTGCCGGCGAGAGCCCCTTCGCGTACAAACGGGTCAGATCGATGTCCACGTTGATCAGGCGGGGCGCGCCCCCGTAGGGGTAGGGGATGGTCGCGCCCGGGGCCGTCGCGAGCGGCGTCCGCACGAAGTTGGACACGTAGTCGTTGAGGTTCGCCTGCGACATCGTGCTGCTGCCGACCCCGATCTGGAGGATCGGCACGTCGGTCGCGTTGAACCGCAGGATGATGGGCGGCGTGATTCCGGGCGGCAGGACCCGGGTGTTGCTCTGGGACGACGCCGTGAGCTGGGCCATGCCCGTCGCGACGTCCGCGGTGGGTTGAAAGAAGACCTTGATGATGCCGACGCCGTCGAGCGACTGCGACTCGATGTGCTCGATGTTGTTGACGGTCGCCGAGTAGGACTGCTCGACGACGGTGACGACGCGCTGCTCCATCTCTTGCGGCGACATCCCCTGGTACTGCCAGATGACGGTCGCTACGGGGAGCGGGATCGTCGGGAAGATGTCCACGGGTGTGGATGCGATCGCGACGAGGCCACCGAGGAAGATGAGGATGGCGCCGCACACGAACGTATAGGGGCGCCGCAGCGCGACGCGCACGATCCACATCATGGCCGAGCCCTCACAACGTCCGCCCCAGCAACGCTTCGAGCGACGCGCGGGCGACCTGGTAGGTGAACTGCGCACTCACGAGATCGAGCTCCGCCTGGGTGAGCGTGGTCTCGGACGTGAGCACGTCGAGGATCGTGGCGATACCGGCGCGATACCGCGCCTGGATGACGCGCAGCTCCTCGGTGGCGAGTCGCACGGCTTCGCGGGTGAGCGCGATGTCCTGCTCGGCGACGTGCAGGCGTCCGAGCAGCTGCTGTGCTTGGGCGCGGGCCATGCGCTTCGTATCCGCGGCTGTCGCGGCGGCGACCTCGGCCGCGACCTCGGCCTGGGTGACGGACTGCTCGCGCACGAAGCCGTTGAAGAGCGGGAACGAGGTGGTGAACGCGACGATCCAACCCGATCGCAAAGCCCCGGGGACGCGGGACTCGTTCGCCCAGTTGTAGCCGGCTCCAAGCGCGATGGTCGGGAGATACTGGCTCTTGGACGCCTGCACGCCGGCGGCGGTGGCGTTCACCAGCGCCTGAGTTTGCGCGACCGCGGGTGCGGCCGCGGGCGCCACGGCGAGCACTCCCGAGTCACTGAGTGCGAGGGGCGCGGGCTCGAGCGTGGTCGGCGGGTCGGCATCGACGGGCGCGTTGGCGCCCACTAGCCGGCCGAGGGCGGCGCTGTTGAGGCTGAGCGAATCGCGCGCGGCGAGCTCGCGGCGGCGGGCCGTCGACAGCGCCAACTCCGCCAGCAACACGTCGGCGCGCGTAGCGGTGCCCGCTCGCTCACGGTCCCGGGCGTAGCCGAGGCCCAGCCTGGCCTGCGCGACCGCTTCCATCGCGACGCGCACGAGCTCGTGCGCGCGCAACACGTCGTAGTAGCCCTGCTTGGCGACGAGTATGGTGGTATAGCGTTGCTGCACGAAGCCCGCGTCCGCGGCTTGGCTGATCGCCTCCGACTGGCTGCGTTGCGCCCCGCGACGACCTCCCGTGAACACGTCGAGCGCGGCCGCGAACCCCGCGCCATACGTGTTCATCCCGCCCGTCTGGGTGAGTGTCGGGACCGTCCCCACCGCGCTGAGCGTCTGATCGCTCCAGCCGGCGCTGGACACGAGGGATAGACTCGGCAGGTAAGCTCCCAGCGCCACGCGCCGCAGCGCGGCGGCGTCGCGCACCGTGCCCTGCGCGCTCGCCACGCCGGGACTGTAGGCCAGCGTGCGCGCGACGACCGTCTCGAGCGACAGCCGTGGGCCGAGCGCCGCCGTGTCCGGTAGCTGGCCCTGGCTCGCCCCCGGATGCCACGACCCGAGGACGATGGCCAGCGCGAGCGCGCGACGGGCGGGGGCAGGCGAACCGGCGGTCACGGCCGGACCGGCCCCGTGCCTGCGCCGGTGCGGTGGATCGCCGCGGCGATGTCGTCCAGATCCGTGTCGGTCAGTTCAAGACTCGCGGCGCCGATCCAGCCGTCGACTTGTGCAGGGGATCGCGCGCCGACGATCGCGCCAGTCACACCGGGCCAGGCAAGGGTCCAGGCGACGGCGACCGCGGCTACGCTGCTGCGGTGACGCTCGGCGATAGGCCGCAGGGCCTCCGCGAGCCCGAGATTGCGGCGTAACCCGACGCCCACAAAGTCGGCAGAGCGGGAACGCCAGTCATCCGCGCCCAGTTGAGCGGCGCGCTCGGCGCTGAAGGTTCCGGTGAGCAGGCCTGACTGCATGGGGCTGTAGACGATGAGCCCCGTGCCATGCGCGGCGCACCACGGCCGTTCCGCGGCCGCGACCTCTCGGCGGATCGCCGAGAACGGTGGCTGCAGCGTATCCACGTGACCGAGCCGCTCCGCCGCCTCGAGTTGAGCGACGTCGTGATTGGAGAGGCCGACCGCCCGAACCTTCCCTTCTGCCTTCAGCTGGAGCAGTGCGCCCCAGTAGTCCGCGAGCGGGGTGCCGTCCTCGGGCGGCCAGTGCATCTGGTACAGGTCGATGCGCTCGACGCCCAGCCGAGCGAGCGACGCCTCGACCTCGCGGCGGATGCTGGCCGGGTCGCCGATGCGGCGCGGCGGGGCGGCGCGGTCGTGTTCGTCCCAGACGAGGCCAGCCTTGGTGAAGATGTACGGTCGGTCGTGCAGCCGGATGTCGCTGAGCGCCTGCGCCACGATTTTCTCCGAGTGGCCGAGGCCGTAGACCGCCGCCGTATCGATCCAGTTGATGCCGCGCTCGATGGCGTGACGGATCGCGGCAATCGAGGCCGCGTCATCCTGGGTGCCCCAGGCGAATTGCCATCCGCCACCCCCGATCGCCCACGCCCCGAACCCGACGCGCGTGATTCGCATCCCGGTCGTGCCGAGCGGCATGGTGGGAAGTGTTGTCGTGTCTCGAAGCCCGCCTGTCATGTGCTTTCTCCTCAGTGACGCCTTCTGGAGCCGTGGATCGATCGCCTCGGCGAGATCGCTGACTTCAGCCGGCCTCATCGAGGAAAGCGCTTGGAGCTCGAGCGAGCTGAACTCGAGCCCCTGGTTCCGTAGCTGCAGCAAAGCGGCCTGCGGGTCACGCTGAAACGACTCCCGCAACTCCTCGTCCGTGAGGAGTTTGCCGATCAAGATCTCGACGCTTCGCTGCGTCATCGGTCCGTGCGCCTCACTGCGCCAGTGCGACTTTGCTCGACGCGGCCGGGAACTTGTCCACGATCGCTTCGACGGCCTTCTTGAGATCCTGCTCGTACACCTGCTCGTTCGCCGAAACCGGCGCGATCCCCTGGCCACGCCACAGCAGTTCTTTGGTCTTGGGGTCGATCACATCCACGATCAGCGTCCCCTCGGTGTATTTGGTCACGATCGGAGTACTCTGCATGCCCCAGTCTGGTCCCCAGCCCCTCCCCCAGCGGCGCCCCCAGCCGCTCCACCAGCGCGGCTGCCAGGTGTACCCGTAGTCCCAGTAGTTGACGTCGAGCTGCTGCTTGGTGCTGGCGTAGTACGCCACGCAGAAGTCGGGATTACTGTCTCTCGTGACGTAGCCAAGGCCCGTGAACTCCCGGGCCAAGTCGGTACGGAGCGCACGGTTCGAGATCGAGTTCACGAGCATCGGGTCGTTGGCGGATGAGATCGCGCCCGCGATCTTCGGTTGGGGCGTCGGCAAAACCCGGAACGTGTGCAGCCCGTGAAGGCTCGCGTCCGGACTCAACGCGGTGCGTACCTGGATGCCTGAGGCACAGGCCGCCAGCGTGAACGCGGCGGCCGCGGAAAGAAACGGTGTCATTCGCATTGTATGCTCCCATGAAGTGAAGACGAGGTCGCCCCATCGCTTTTGCACCCGACGTGCCACGCCTCGGGGGCGCGGCCGGTGCGGGCGTTAAGTCACAGTGTCGTTGCTGGTTCGGTCTCTGGGCGACGAAGGACAGCGGGGCGCCGTGGCGCTGTGTGTTGATGAAGCTCAAACAGAAGTGCCGAGATGCCGACAGCGGCACGCTACGGGGTGACCACGATCGTCGCCATCATGCCTCGATCCTCGTGGGACAAGAGGTGGCAGTGGTAGACGAACGTGCCGACGATGACTGGGTCGGTGAACGGGATCACGACCTTCACCGCGCCGTGGACGGGTAGGTTGACGATGTCCTGGTAGCCGACGAACGGCTGCGGTACGCCGTTCACTTCGGTCACTTGGAAGTGTGTCTGGTGAATGTGAAAGTCGTGCAGCTCGCCGGACTCGTTCCGGATGGTCCACTCTTCGACGGCGCCCAACTGTACCCGGGTGTCGGTCCGGCTCGGGTCGAACGTCCGGCCGTCGACGAAGAACGTGTTGCCGTCGTCGGCTTCCGAGAAGACGATGGTGCGGCGGCCCGTGATGTGGCGGCGCAAGTCGGGCACCGGTAGGAGTCGCTCGGGCAGCGCGAGCGGCGGCAGGGCGGCGCCCTCTATACGCACGGTCGCGAGCGTCGCCCCCGGATAGTGGTTGCCTTCCGGCCCGGTGTCGAAGGCCGCCGTCCGCAGCGTATAGGTTCCCGGGCCCGGCGCCTGCACCAAGACCTCTTCCCGCGCGCCCGGCTCAAGCAGCAGTGCGCGCTTCGGCACGAGACGTGAGACGCGATGGCCATCACGGGCCACTTCATAAAAGGGCAGCCCGTCGAGGGTGAGCTCGTAGTACAGATCCGCGCCAACATTGCCGATCCGCCAGAGCTCGGTCTCGCCTGGGTGCAGCACTAGCGTCGGATTGATGAGGCTCGATTTGAACGTCCTTAAGGAGCAGCAGACGCTCCTTCACAGCGCGGAGCGCCGGAAACGGGTCGAGCAGTCCCTCGACGACGAGCGCGCCGGACATGCCGTTGCGCACCTGGTCGTCGGAATGTCCGTGCGGATGGGGATGGTACCAATAGAGGCCGGGTGCATGGTTCGACGGGATCCGGATCTCGTAGTCCTGCGCCCCAGCAGGGGGCGCGTGCAGGAACACGTTGTCCGAGGTGCCCAACGGGGACACGGCGAGGCCGTGCAGGTGTAGGTTCGTTGGGTCTCCTAGTCCGTTGACGAGCCGCAGCCGCATGACATCCCCCGGGCGTACGCGCAAGGTCGGCGGGACGTAGGTGCCGTTGTAGACCGCGGCGGTGACACGCTGGTTGCCGATGCTCACCGGCGATTCGCCGGCGGTGAGGGTCGCGCTCAGCGCACCTTGCCGGCTCGCGATGACGGCGGGCTCGCGGAACGTCTCGCGCCGATCCTCCGAAGCTGGGACCCCAGCCCCGCTCCCTGAAACCAGGCCCGCGCAGAGCGTGACAAGAAACGCAGCAGCCATCGCATGGATTGTGGAACGCTCACGCATGTTGCCGCTCCGTCTGGTTGGATAGGTGCCGTGTTCTCTAGTCTCAGAGTTACGGCCCTTTTGCACGCCATATGCCAGTGCGCACGTCACGTCAGCCGGGCACGGCAAGTGCCTGCGCTGTCGCACGTTCGGCTGCGTGACGGTGCCATGTACCAGCGCGGCGACGTACCCGGGGGATGCGGAAGGGTGAGCAGGAGTGCACGGAAGGCGACAGGCGAGTAGAATCAGCGTCGAGATGGCTGCCGGCGCTACCGAAGAGATCTTAGGACCGCTCCTCAACGTCCTCGCACAGAGCCTCGATGTCCAAGAGGTCTTTGCCCGGATCTCCGCGCTGGCCCGCCAAACCGTTCCGCACGATTGCCTCCTGTTCGGCCTGGTCACGGCCGATGGCGAGCGCTACCGCGTGGTGGCCGTTTCCGAAGACGACCAACAGGCCGCGCTGTTAGGGACTTCGTTTGCGCCGCCGTCGCCGGGACTGGCCCAGGAGGACTTCGCGATCTTTCGCCACCTCCGGATGCTGCCAGGGAAGACCGCGGGGCTCGAGGGACTGGTGCGCACGGCTTCCAGCGGCGCCGACGAGCCGTTCGAGTGGCACCCCGGTCCGCCCTGGGTCCCGATGGGGTACCCGTCGTGGCTGCGGTTGACGGTCCGCTTGCGAGGGGACGTGCTGGGCTTTCTGAACTTCCTCTCCCGGGTGCCGGATCCGTACACGGAAGCCGACGTGCCACAGGCGCGGCGGATCGCCGACCTCGTGGCCTTGGCGTTCGCCCACGAGCGCCTGGCCGAGGAGGAGCGACGGCGTGCCGAGGCCCAGGAGCGCGCCGTCCAGCTCGAAGGGCGCGTGGCCCGGCTCACGGCAGAGCTGGAAGTGGCGGAGGGCCATCGTGCCATCGGCGCCTCGAAACCGTGGCGCGAGGTGCTCACACAAGCAGCGAAGGTGGCCCCAACGGAGACGACGGTGCTCCTCACCGGGGAGTCGGGGACGGGCAAGGAGGTCGTGGCGCACCTGATCCATCGCGGGTCGCGGCGCGCGGAGGGACCGTTCGTCGCGGTGAACTGCGCCGCGCTCCCCGAGGCGCTGCTCGAGTCCGAGCTGTTCGGCTACGAGAAGGGTGCCTTCACCGGGGCCGTCTCAGCGCACGCCGGCCGGCTGGAGCAGGCGGCCGGCGGCACGCTGTTCCTCGACGAGGTGGGCGAGATGAGTCCGGCCGTGCAGGCGAAGTTCCTGCGCGTGCTCGAGGAGCGGGAATTCCAGCGCCTCGGCGGCACCCGCCTGCTCAAGGCCGACGTGCGCGTCATCGCCGCCACGAACCGCGACCTGAAGGCGGCGCTGACCCAAGGCACGTTTCGCGAGGATCTCTACTACCGGCTGCACGTGTTCGCGATCCACCTGCCGCCCTTGCGGGAGCGCCGGGAGGACATCCTGCCGTTGCTCGAGCACTTCGTCGGGACGCTCGGCCCGGTGGTGCTGGGGCGGCCGGCGGCGGGGATTTCGCGCGAGGCGCGCGCGCACCTCCTGGCCTACGCCTGGCCGGGCAACGTGCGCGAGCTGCGCAACGCGGTGGAGCGCGCGCTGATTCTGTGCGAAGGGGGCCTGATCAATCCCGAGCATCTGCCCTGGCACCCCGAGGCGGCGCCGAGCGCAATCCCACCAGTCCCGACCTCCCCCCCGCCCGGCTCACCCGCCCCGGCCGTCCCATCGGCCGTTGAGGCCTTCCCGCCACACGGCGTGGATCTCGAGGCGATGGAGCGCACGCTCATCGAGGGCGCGCTCAAGCAGGCCGGCCAGAACCGCTCGAAAGCGGCGAAGCTGCTCGGCCTGAGCCGCAGCAAGCTCTACACCCGCATGGAGCGCTTCGGGCTCGCATAGGTCAAGCGATGCTCTGGCCACGCCAGCAACACGATGACGGCGTCCAGCCCCGCCACTAGCAACGGCGTGAGCGAGCCGGGCTCCTCTGCGCTTCATCGAGCCTGCGCGATCGATGGCCGCGCGCGAGGAAACCTTGCGACGATCGCCGTGACGGTCTTCTGAAGGTCGAGCTCGTACGCCCGCTCATCGTCCGAAACCCGCGCGAGCCCTTTCCCTCGCCAGAGCAGCTCTCTGGTTTTCGGGTCGATCACGTCCACGACCACGGTGCCCGACCCGTACTCGGTCGCTTCTGTCGGGCCGACCGGCCCCCTCAGACCCCAACCGCGCCACCAGCGCGGCCACCAAGCGTAGCCGTAGTCCCAGCGCATGATGTCGAGCTTGTCCTTGGTGGTTCGCGTAGTACGCGACCGCGAAATCCGGACTGCTGTCAGCGATGGCATAGCCCCGGCTTGCGAATCCTTGAAGCAGCGTGGTGCGCAGGGCGCGGTTCGAACCCGAGTTCGCGCGCATCGGATCATTCGGCCCCTCGCCTCCCCCCACGTGCCGCGGCGGAGGCAGGATGCCGAAGGTGTGGAGGCCGCCGACGCCCCCATCGGGACTGACCGCCGTGTGGACCTGAGGCACCGAGGCACACGCTACGAGCGTGAGGACAACGGCCGCTGTGAATACGGGAGTCGCTTGCATCCTTGCTCCTCGAATGATCCAGCAGCTACCGATGCGGTGGAGACGATCAAGCGCGCTCACCGCATGACGGGCACGCGCGGGCGCAACACGTCGAGCGCTGCGTCCGCCGCAGCGCCGGCCCGCAGCGATCGCTCCTCGCGTAGATCGAATACCCAGCGCGCACACACGCCCGCAACGACGGCGCGCGGCAGGCTCTCGACGGCCCACCGCGGGCAGGGAGGCTGAAACGTCCCCGACTCCACTCCGCGACGGATGATGCCGGACAGAATCCGCGCACCCCGTGAGACCAGCTGACGCCGGCGAAGGCCGTCGAGCGGACCGTCCCCGGCCGCCCGCTCGGCGATTCTTCCGATAGCCGCCACCGCGTCGTGCAGCGCCCTGGTCGGGTCGCCGTCCGATTGCGTCGCGCGCTCGAGCGCTCCGAGCGTCGATCCGAGCTCTCTCATTCTCCGCGCGCTGCGAGCAGGGACCCCGTGTGCACGCGATTGCCGGGGGGCTGGTCCGCGGCCACCGGGAGCGCCCTCGCTGCCAGCCGCACGCGCCGCTGGGTTTGGTCGCGGCTGATCCACACGATGCTGTCGCCGCACATAATCGCATCCACCGGATACGGCTGCTGTGCGAACGCCGCGGCGTCGGAGCTCGCGACGTGGGTGCCGGGGAAGTAATAGAAGCAGCGCTCGCCGCCCGGGTGGCTGTGGATCATGCCCACCGTCCCCCGCCAGCCCGCCGCCTCACACGTCTGGCGCGGCAGGACGTGCGTCCGGGTGGCGTGAGCCGGATCGACGTCCGCGGGAGCGATACGCTGCACGTTTACGACGGGCCCGCGGACCTGGCCGATCATGCAGCCCAGGAACTCAGTTGGGAGCGAGCCGTAGGCCAGCCGGAGATAGCGGCGCGCTTGGTCCGACACTACCAGGGCCCGGGTCGTCACGGACGCCGCGCCCGGCCCGCCGGCGGCGCCGAGTAGCACCACGAGCAGGGCCGTCAGGCCCACGGCCGCCGCCGAAGTGTCGAGCTGTCGGCGCGTCATGGACGGGCCACGTACGGCATCAACACGCGTGGCTGCAGCCCGCTCGAGCCGAGGCACCACCACGCCCCGAGGACGCGGAGGCACCGCAGGTACGCGGGTTCGGGCAGCGTCAACGTGATCGCAGTGCGCATGGCGTGGTCTCCTCGTCGTCCCGTTTCGCAGGCCGCATGCCAAAGCCAGCGGGCGACGCGGCTACGCGCGCCAAGTTGCTGCGGGGTCGCGACTTTGATCGCGGGAGAGCCATCGCTGCTCGAGCGACCAGCGCCCGGATGGTGCGGAAGGTCCAACAGAACTGCGCGGAACCCGACAGGGGGTGAGAAAGCGTCGCAGCGGGTCGGTCTACGGAGCTCCCGAGGCAGGACTCGAACCTGCGACCCGTTGATGAGAAAACGGTACCGACCCAAGCGCGACACAAGCAACGTCGGCACTTAGCGCGCCGAAAATCGGTATGCAAACCCCGCAACGCCCCCGAA
>WNFC01001127.1_pt1 | contig 27562 bp, 26 predicted proteins | sample 5400541 | NCBI WGS metagenome assembly WNFC01 (sample SAMN13153342, study PRJNA577476) | soil metagenome | isolation source: 120 cm saprolite under Douglas fir tree site 2 hole 2 replicate 1 | place: USA:California | collected 2015-04-18 | reverse complement strand
TCTTGCCGCTCAATATGGCGCGTTTACGGCGAAGATGAAGCGGAAAAGCGACGCTTGGAGACGACGATGACCGCACCGCCTGCCCTGCCGCCGCCGGTCACCGCACGGCGATTGCTGCGCAGCCTCGATCGCGCGACTCTGGCGACCGCGCTCGTCCCGGCGCTGGGCGGCGGACCCTACGCCTCGCTGGTGCTGACGGCGACGGCAGCCGATGGGGCGCCGCTACTCCTCATCTCGGATCTTGCTCAGCATACCGTCAACATCGCTACCGAGCCGAGCGTCGCCTTGCTGTTCGACGGCACCGCCGGGTACGATGAGCCGCTGACCGGGCCGCGGGTCACCGTCCTTGGCCGCGCCGAGCGCAGCGTCGACGCGCGACTGCGCGCCCGGTTTCTCGCCCGCCATCCCGCCGCCGCGCTCTATGCCGGATTTGCCGATTTCCATCTCTACCGCGTCGCTGTCGCCCGCTCCCATCTCGTCGCCGGATTCGGCCGCATCGATTGGGTCGAGGCTGGCGATTTGCTGCCGCCGTCGATCGCCGCGCTGGCGGCGGTCGAGGACGAGATCGTGCGGCACATGAATGAGGAGCACGGCGAGGCCGTCGGCCTCTACGCCAAGGTGTTGCTTGGCCGCGCGGGCGAAGGCTGGCGGCTCACTGGGATCGATGCGGAGGGCCTTGATCTGCGCCGCGGCGGCGAGGTTGCCCGTCTCGACTTCGCTGCCCAGGTCGGCGATGCGCAAGAGGCCCGCGCCGCGCTCGTCGCGCTGGCCCGCCAGGCGCGCGCCGGCTAACCATACCACCCGCGAAGCACCCAAATGTGACCGCGCAAGCGGCACAATTGCGCTGCTCCGAATATCTCGCATTTGCGTTGACGCCCTGTTGCGGATGGCATCGCCGTCGTGGATAATTGTTCATTCGCGGCCGTGGCGCGCGACGATCTGCTCCCGGAAGGACTCGCCCAGTGCCAGACTCAGGACGGCCGGTAACCGATATCCGCAGCACCTTCGGGCTGGACCAGCAGCGGTTGCGCAATCTCGGGGCGGTGCATTGGAACCTCTCGGTGCCGCAGCTTTATGAGCACGCGATCAGGCGGCGCGAGGGGCTGATCGGCGCGGGCGGCAGCTTCGTCGCCAATACCGGGATCCACACCGGCCGGTCGGTCAAGGACAAGTACATCGTCGAGGAGCCGTCGAGCCAGGCCGAGATCGCCTGGGGCGAGATCAACCGGCCGGTTTCCGAAACCGTGTTCGAGTGCATGCATGAACGCATGCTCGGCTATTTTCAGGGCCGCGAGACTTTCGTCCAGGACGTCTTCTGCGGTGCCGATCCGGCCTACCGGCTGCCGGTCCGGCTGATCAGCGAGAGCGCCTGGCACACCCTCTTCGCGCGCAACATGTTCATCCGTCCGGCGGTCGCCGAGCTGGCCGAGTTCCGCCCCGGCTTCACCATCCTGCACGCGCCCGAGATGAAGGCCTCGCCCGAGCGCGACGGGATCAATTCCGAGACCTTCATCTTCGTCAATTTCGCCAAGAAGCTCGCGCTGATCGGCGGCACGTCCTATGCCGGCGAGGTGAAGAAATCGGTCTTCGGGCTGCTGAATTTCCTGTTGCCGCCGCGGAACGTCCTGCCGATGCACTGCTCGGCCAATGTCGGCAAGCGTGGCGACAGCGCGATCTTCTTTGGCCTCTCCGGCACCGGCAAGACGACGCTCTCGGCGGATGGCAGCCGCACTCTCATCGGCGACGACGAGCATGGCTGGAGCCCGGACGGCATCTTCAATTTCGAGGGCGGCTGCTATGCCAAGGTGATCCGGCTGTCGCCGACCGCGGAGCCCGAGATCTACGCCACCATCCGCCGCTTCGGCACCGTCCTCGAGAATGTCGTGCTCGATCCGCGCGAACGCATTCCCGATGTCGATGACGCCAGCCTGACCGAGAACACGCGCGCCTCCTATCCGCTCGATTTCATCCCCAATGCCAGCGCCACCGGCATGACCGGCCACCCGAAGACGGTGATCATGCTGACCGCGGATGCCTTCGGGGTGCTGCCGCCGATCTCGCGGCTGACGCCAGAGCAGGCGATGTACCACTTCCTCTCCGGCTACACCTCGCGCGTCGCCGGCACCGAGAAAGGGCTCGGCAACGCGCCGCAGGCGACCTTCTCGACCTGTTTCGGCGCCCCCTTCATGCCGCGCCACCCGACGGTCTACGCCAAGATGCTCGGTGAGCGCATCGCTGCGCACAAGGCGCAGTGCTGGCTGGTCAACACCGGCTGGTCGGGCGGCGCCTACGGCGTCGGCCAACGCATGGCGATCGCCCATACGCGCGCCCTGGTGCGGGCGGCGCTCGACGGCAAGCTCGGCAAGTCGCCGGTCAAGCAGGAGAGCCATTTCGGCCTCTACGTGCCGCAGAGCTGCCCCGACGTGCCGAACGACGTGCTCGATGCGCGCAGCACGTGGTCGGACACCGGGGCTTATGACGACACCGCCCGCGAGGTCGCCAAGCGCTTCGAGGGCAATTTCAAGAAATTCGAGCCGCATGTCGGGGACGCCGTCAACCGGGCGGCGATTCACGCCACGGTGTGAGCGGGCGACCCTGCTCCCTCTCCCGTCGGGAGAGGGCCGGGGTGAGGGCGTGCCCGCCGGTACTGTTGCATCTCGCGTGACCCTCATCCCTCTTCCGGTTAGCTTTGGCGCATGGCTATCACCACGGCGCGCCGGCTGCGCGCAAATCAGACCGAGGTCGAGAAGCGGCTATGGTCGCGGCTGCGCGACCGCGGCCTCTTTAGCTTGAAATTCCGCCGACAGGTTCCGCTCGGGCCGTTCGTGGCCGATTTCGTTTGCGCCGAGCAAGCCCTCGTTGTCGAACTCGACGGCGGTCAACATTCCTCTTCGGAGGCAAGCGACGATCGAAGAACCGCGTGGCTGGAATCTCGCGGTTGGCGCGTCATTCGGTTTTGGAACAACCAGGCCAATGAGAACATCGAAGGCGTATTGCACGTGATAGCCGGCGCCTGTGGCATCAACGTCGACCACCCTCACCCCGGCCCTCTCCCGGGGGGAGAGGGGGAAGAAACCGGCCGTCTCCCGGGGGGAGAGGGGGAAGGAAAGAGCGGAGGTACGCGGCCGCGGCGGATGCTGAGCCGAGGCTACGCGCCGAGCAAGCGGGGCTAGCGCGGCATGGCCGCCCTACCGCCGCTGCACGCGTTGCGCGCCTTCGAGGCGGCGGCGCGGCATTTGAGTTTTGCCCGCGCAGCGGTGGAGCTCAACCTCACGCCGTCGGCGATCAGTCACCAGATTCGCCATCTCGAGGAGAGTCTCGGCCGTCGTCTCTTCGAACGCCGCCATCGCGGCCTCGAGCTGACGGCGGTCGGGCGGGTTTACTTTCCGCTGGTGCGCGGCGCTTTCGAACAGCTCGCTCAGGCGACTGTCCTGATCGGCGGTACGGGTCCCGAGCTGCGCAATGTGCTGACGATCAGCTGCATGCCATCCTTCGCGATGGTCTGGCTGATCCCGCGTCTGCCGGCTTTTCAGGCGGCGCATCCCGCGATCGAGGTCCGGCTCGACACCTCGAGCCGCTTCGTCGATTTCGCCCGCGACGGTATCGATGTCGGTATCCGCTTCGGCACCGGGCATTGGCCGGGCGTCGCCGCCGAGTTCCTCTTCAGCGAAACGCTGTTCCCGATCTGCGCCCCGGCGCTGATCGCCGCCAAGGGCGGCCTGAGCAGGCCGGACGATCTCGCCCGCTTCCCGCTCATCCACATCATGCCCTATATCGACGATTGGCGGCTCTGGCTGACCGCGGCCGGCGCGACCGGTGTCGATCCCGATCGCGGCTCGCGCTTCGACAACAATCTGGCAGCCTATCGGGCGGCGGAGGAGGGGCTCGGCGTCGCGATCGGGCGCGGTGTCCTCCTCGAAGGGCCACTGGCCAGCGGCCGTCTCGTTGCGCCCTTCGAGGTCAAGGTGACGACGAGCCACGCCTATTATTTTGCCTGCGCCGAGGGCGCCCAGCACATCCGCAAGGTCGCGCTCTTCCGCGCCTGGTTGACCGCGGAGGTGGCGGCGAGCACCGCCGCCCAGGCGCCGAAAGCGGCGAAAGTCGGGTGAATACGTTTCATCCGTAGCTGAAAACCCCGCGTTTGCGTCCTTGACCGGAAAGATCTCAGATGAGCCTGCGCGCCAGCCGTTTTTTAGCGGCGTGCATGCGAGGTCCGTCATGACGCGAATACCTATGCACAATCGCTTTGTCGAAGGTTTCGTTGAGCCCCATTCATGGGGCGACACGATCGACGCCCTGTCCTCGCGGATCGAGCCCGGCCGTATCAACGTCGACCGGCGCGCCGTGGCGCGGGATGCCGATGCCGCCCGCGATGCTGCAATCGCTGCTGCGATCACCGCCGCTTTCGGCGCATTGCGCCGAATTGGGCTGCGCTTCGCCCGGACCCTGCGCGAGCACTTTGCCGCCTGGCGAGAACGCCGCAACGCGGCAGCGGAGCTCGCTGCGCTCGATGACCGTACGCTCGCCGAGCTCGGCCTGCGTCGCGCCGAGATTCCCTTCGTCGTGGCGCAGCCCGTGGCGGCGCGAGACACCCGGGCCGCCCGTTTCGTCAGCCATAAGACGGCGCACCACAACGACAATCACCAGCACGCTGCCTGAAAACTGGATCGGTCGAGGTCGGATCACCGGCGCGTAGGTCCGACCCTATTTATACAGATGATAACTGTATTTATTTTATCAATTGACTCTCAGTGATGTGATATTATCATTGAATCACAGCGCCGATTTGAGCATCAGCTTGCGGGCGCGGTAGAAATGCAGCTAAAGCGAGGCTCCGGGTCCCCCAGTCTCGCGTTGCGACGACGATGCGTGCGGCATAACGGAGGTAACAATGGCTCTTCAACTTGGCGATATCGCCCCCGATTTCACGCAAGACTCGACCGAGGGACCGATCCGATTCCACGAGTGGATCGGGGGGAATTGGGCAGTGCTATTTTCGCACCCCAAGGATTTCACGCCGGTCTGCACGACCGAGCTCGGCGAGGTGGCGAAGCTCAAGCCGCAATTCGAGAAGCGCGGCGTCAAGGTGATCGGACTCAGCGTCGATCCGCTCGGCTCGCATCGCGACTGGTCGCGTGATATCGCCGAAACGCAAGGGGCAGCGCCGAATTTCCCGCTCATCGCCGATGCCGACCGCAAGGTCTCCGATCTCTATGGGATGATTCATCCGAACGCCAACGACACGCTGACCGTGCGCTCGGTCTTCATCATCGATCCCAACAAGAAGATCCGCCTCATCCTGACCTATCCGGCGAGCACCGGACGAAACTTCGTCGAGATCCTGCGCACCATCGATTCGCTGCAGCTCACCGACAACTACAAGGTGGCGACGCCGGTCAATTGGAAGCATGGCGAGGACGTCATCATCGTCCCTGCGCTCACCGACCCCGCCGAGCTCGAGCGGCGCTTCCCGAAGGGCTTCACAGTGGTGAAGCCGTATCTGCGGGTGACGCCGCAACCCGATTTGCCGTGAGGGAGATGGCCATGGCCGAGCCAGCATTCAGCCTGTCGCCCGCGACCGCCGCCGGCGCCGCGCGGTCCAACCCGACGGCCGGGGCGTGCCGGCCGGCCGCGCCGGCACGCCTGCGTTGCCGCCCAGAGACGCCGCCCGAGACGCCGGGGCAGTCCGGTGCCGAGCTCGAAGCCGCCGCGGAAACCGGCCCGGAAACTGGCCTGGAGGCGACCGACTACACCGGCTTCTCGATGGTCGGTATCGCCGGCTAGCACCACGCTCGGCCTATCGACCGCAGCGGAACTCCGCGACGATCGGTGGCGTTGACGAGGGTGTCACCCGCGGTTAAGCCGCGGGTTGCAGGGCAAAGAACCGATCCTACGCTAGTAACTCGAGGGACCATGGTCATGCGCTCCAGCTCCGTCGGCGCGTCGCTGATCGCGCTGCTCGCCTTCGCCGCATTGCCCGTCGCGCGTCCCGCTGCGGCCGAGCAATCGCTGCTCAACGTATCCTACGATCCCACCCGCGAGCTCTACGCCGAGGTGAACAAGGCCTTCGCCGAGCGCTGGAAGGCAGAGAGCGGAAAGACCATCGCGGTCGGCGCCTCGCATGGCGGCTCGGGCGCCCAGGCGCGCGCCGTCATCGACGGGCTCGAAGCCGATGTCGTCACCCTGGCGCTGGCCAGCGACATCGACGTGATCGCCGAGCGGGCGCACCTCCTGCCGTCCGATTGGCAGCGTCGCCTGCCCGACAACAGCACGCCCTATACCTCGACCATCATCTTCCTCGTGCGCAAGGGCAACCCGAAGCAGATCAAGGATTGGGACGACCTCGTCAAGCCCGGCCTCAAGGTCATCACCCCGAATCCCAAGACATCCGGCGGGGCGCGCTGGAACTATCTCGCCGCCTGGGGCTACGCGCTGAAGCACAATGGCGGCGACGAGGCCAAGGCGCGCGATTTCGTCGCCAAGCTCTACGCCAATGTCCCGGTGCTCGACACCGGGGCGCGCGGCGCGACGATGAGCTTCGCGCAGCGCCGCCAGGGCGATGTGCTGATCGCCTGGGAGAACGAGGCGTTTCTCGCCCAGAAGGAATTCGGCAAGGACAAGGTCGAGATCGTCGTGCCGTCGGTCAGCATTCTCGCCGAGCCGCCGGTCGCGCTGGTCGACACGATCGTCGACCGCCACGGCACGCGCGCCGCCGCCGAGGCCTATCTCGCCTTCCTCTACAGCCCGCAGGGCCAGGACATCGCGGCGCGCAATTTCTATCGCCCGCGCCTGCATGAGGTCGCCCAGCGTTATACCGAGCAGTTCCCGCAGCTTCCGCTCTTCACCATCGACGAGCTGTTTGGCGGCTGGCCGAAGGCCACGGCGATGCATTTCGCCGATGGCGGCGTCTTCGATCAGATCTACAAGCCGGGAAAATGAGCGTGCGTTTGGCACCGCCCGCGCGACCCCTCACCCTGGCCCTCCCCCGCCCCTTCGAGAAAAGCTCAGGAGGGAGAGGGGATGAACTCAGTGCCGTCGGATCTTGCCCCTCGACGGGCGAGGGTCGGGGTGGGGGTGGCTGGGCGCACGCTCTCAACGAGGAGGCCGGAACCTGACGGCCGCCGCATTGAGCTGGAGCCTGCCGCGCCGCCGCGTCATCCCCGGCTTTGGGCTGACGCTCGGTCTGTCGCTGACCTATCTCGCGCTCATCGTCCTCATCCCGCTCGCCGCCCTCGTCCTCAAGGCGGCGGAGACCGACCCCGCCAGCTTCCTCGCGACGCTGCGCGATCCGCGCGTCATCGCCGCCTTTCGCGTCAGCTTCGGCATTGCCTTCGCCGCGGCGCTGATCAACGCCGTCATCGGCCTCCTCGTCGCCTGGGTGCTCGTCCGCTATCGCTTTCCCGGGCGCCGCTTCATCGACGGGCTCGTCGATCTGCCCTTCGCGCTGCCGACCGCCGTTGCCGGCATTGCGCTCGCCACGCTCTATGCCGATACCGGCTGGATCGGCGGAATCTTCGCCCGCTTCGGCATCGACATCGCCTTCACGCCGCTCGGCATCCTGGTCGCCCTCGTCTTCATCGGCCTGCCCTTCGTCGTGCGCACCGTGCAGCCGGTCCTCGCCGATCTCGCGCATGACGCGGAGGAGGCGGCGCTGACCCTCGGCGCGACGCGGTGGCAGATCTTCTTCCGCGTCGTCCTGCCGGCGCTGCTGCCCGGCGTGATCACCGGCGCCTCGCTCGCCTTCGCCCGTGGGCTCGGCGAGTACGGTTCGGTGATTTTTATTGCCGGCAACATGCCGGGCCTCTCGGAAATCGTGCCGCTGCTGATCGTCATCAAGCTCGAGCAGTTCGACTACCCGGGTGCCGCCGCCATCGGGGTGGCGATGCTGGTCGCTTCCTTCGCCATTCTGCTGGCGATCAATCTCGGGCAACTTGTGGTGCGCCGCCGCCATGGCCTTTGACGCCAGCAGCGGCGCCGGCCGGGCCGGCCAGCTCGCCCTGATCGCCGCGGCATGCCTCTATCTCGCGGTCTTTCTCGTCATCCCGCTCGTCGCCGTCTTCGCCGAGGCGCTCTCGAAGGGCTTTGCCGCCTATCGCGAAGCGCTCGCCGCGCCCGATGCCCTCGCTTCGGTCAGACTGACGCTGCTGGTCGCCGCCATCGCCGTCCCGCTCAACACCGCCTTCGGCCTCGCCGCCGCCTGGGCGATCACCAAGTTCGAGTTCGCCGGCAAGAGCCTGCTGACGACGCTGATCGATCTGCCCTTCTCGGTGTCGCCGGTAATCTCGGGCATGGTCTATGTCCTGCTGTTCGGCGCGCAGGGGCTGTTCGGGCCGTTCCTCGCCGCGCACGGCCTCAAGATCGTCTTCGCGGTACCCGGGCTGGTGCTGGCGACGATCTTCGTCACCTTCCCGTTCGTCGTCCGCCAGCTCATCCCGCTGATGCTGCTGCAGGGCAGCGGCGAGGAGGAGGCGGCGCTCGTGCTCGGCGCCTCGGGCTGGCGGATCTTCCGCAAGGTCACCCTGCCCAACATTCGCTGGGGCCTGCTCTACGGCGTCCTCCTGTGCAATGCCCGGGCGATGGGCGAGTTCGGCGCCGTTTCCGTCGTCTCCGGTCATATTCGCGGCGTCACCGAGACGATGCCGCTGCACATCGAGGCGCTCTATAATGGCTACGACGTCGTCGGCGCCTTCTCGGTCGCCTCGCTCCTCGCGCTGCTGGCGCTGGTGACGCTCGTGCTTAAATGCATCTTCGAAACCCGCTACCGCGAGGAGCTGGTTCCGATGACAAAGTCCGCGAGGGTTGGATGAGCGTAACGATCGAGGGTCTCGCCAAGACTTTCGGCCATGGCAGCGTCCTCAACGGCATCGATCTCGCGGTCAATGAGGGCGAGTTCATGGCGCTGCTCGGACCGTCGGGATCGGGCAAGACCAGCCTCTTGCGCATCATCGCCGGGCTCGAGGCGGCGAGCGCCGGCCGTCTGATGATCGGCGAAAGCGACGCGCTGAACCTGCCGCCGGGCGAGCGCCGCATCGGCTTCGTCTTTCAGAACTACGCGCTCTTCCGCCATATGCGCGTCTTCGACAACGTCGCCTTCGGCCTCCAGGTGAAGCGGGGTCGCGCGCGACCGAACCGGCGCGAGATCGCGGCGCGCGTCGCCAAACTGCTCGACCTCGTCCAGCTCACCGGGCTCGAGCGGCGCTTCCCGGCGCAGCTCTCCGGCGGCCAGCGCCAGCGCGTCGCCCTCGCCCGCGCCCTCGCCGTCGAGCCCAATCTCCTGCTGCTCGACGAGCCGTTCGGCGCGCTCGACGCCGGCGTGCGCGTTGCCTTGCGCGAATGGCTGCGCGCGCTGCACGACCGCCTCGGCCTGACCAGCATCTTCGTCACCCACGATCAGGACGAGGCACTCGCCCTCGCCGATCGCATCGCCATTCTCAATGCCGGGCGCATCGAGCAGATCGGCACGCCGGCCGAGCTCTACGACGCGCCGGCCTCCGCCTTCATCATGGCGTTCCTCGGTGCGGTCAATCGCCTGGACTGCGTCGTGCGCGACGGTGGCGTGTGGCTGGTCGGCGAAGGGTCGCCGATTCCCGCCTCCAGTGTCGATAGCATCGCCGCCCCCGGCGGGCTCGCGACCGCGATGGTCCGTCCCGGCGACATCCGCATCTGCAGCGCCGCCGAGACCGCCGCCGCGCGCGCCACGGTGCGCGGCATCAGCGTCGTCGGCGGGCGATTGCGCCTGCGGCTGGCGCGCGGCGACCAGACCATCGAGGTGGAGGCGGATCGCGACGCCATCGACACCTCGCGGCTGTTCGCCGGCGCACCGGTCCGCCTTGCCTTTCGCCGCATGCGCGTGTTCCCGCGCGAAGCGACCGCCGCGGCGCCGGCAGCTGCCGAGATCGCCGATGATGCCGAGGATGCCCCGATCCCGCTGGCGGGCAGGCGCAAGCGCGCCCGCTGATTGCCGGCGGTGCGCGCCTCGCTGATGCCTACGACTGCGTGTGTATTCGCAAGAATATCGCGAATTACTAGAAAAACCCATTGTAACTTAAGCCGGTCCGGCTACGATCCCTGTGCTCAGGCAACTTTTAGGGGATCGGGTTGTGCGAAATTTTCTCTTTGCGACGCTGACCATAGCGGCCGGCGGATTGATCATCGGCGGCATGCCGTCGGCAACAGCGGCGCTGCTGACCGTCGCAAGCTACGACATGCCGAACGGCGACGGCGGCGCGCATGGCGGTGGCGCCAATTACTGGGATGGCAACTATAACGGCGCCGGCAACCCGCATCAGGATGGTTTGAGCGGCGGCTATCTATCCGGCGGCACCGGCGCGTTGGCCGACGGGGTGATCGCCGCCAATCCGTTTTTTGATTATTTCGGTCTTTACCCGACGGCGCCCTATGTCGGCTGGCTGGCCAGTCCGACGATCAAGTTTCACTTCGCGTCCGCCGTCACGATCGGCGAGATAAAGCTCTATGTCGACAATTGCCATTGCGCCGGCGTGACATCGCCGAGCGACATCATCGTCAATGGCACCGACTACGCGGTGCCCAACTGGCAGTACGCCAGCCCGCCGCTGACGATCGATATCACCGGCCTGAACATCACCGCCAAGTCGGTCGACGTCGAGCTCGTCGACCCGACCTACTGGGTCTTCATGAGCGAGGCGCAGTTCTTCAGCTCGGCCGTTCCCGAGCTCGGCAGCTGGGCGATGATGATCATCGGCTTCGGCGGCGTGGCGTTCCGCCTGCGCCGCGGCGCAGGTGCGACGGCAGCGACGATTTAGGCGCCGGCCGCGACGCCGCGAAATCGGTGGTCTTGAAGCCGGTTCAGCAAAGGGGCGCATCGCGCGGGGGGGGGGGAAGACGATCTCTCGCGCGTGCGCGGCGTCGCGGATCGTCCGGTAGGTAGAATAGCGCTCGGGAGGCGCGCCTTCAACGCGAGGATGGGGCGACCGCCGGCAGTCGCCAATTCCTATATCCGATCAGCGCATCGGCAAAGTCGCAGGTCCCGTCGCGATAGAGCCGAGGGAGCCCTAGGAGGGTTTCTTCCCACCTCGCCGCTTGCCTGGCGAAGGCTTCCGCGCAACGGTGGACTCGGTCTTCATGACGCGCGCGCGATGGCCGAGCTTGCCTTCGGCCACCATGGTGCCGAGGACATCGAGCATGACGCGGCAGGCGAGTTGCGCCGTATTGTCGTTGACGTCGTAGGGCGGCGCGACCTCGACCACTTCCATGCCGCACAGCCCCTCGCGCGCGATCAGGCGGACCATCTCGAGGGCTTCGCGGGGCAGCAGGCCGCCGGGCTCCGGCGAGCCCGTGCCGGGCGCGAAGCCCGGGTCGATCGAATCGATGTCGAACGAGAGATAGACCGCCTTGCAGCCTTTCCAGGCCAGCTCGAGGGCCATCTCGGCGGCTTTCTTCGGACCGAGCTCGGTGATATCGGTCATCGTCATGACGCTGGTGCCGCGCCGTCGGGCGACGATCGCCCCGGGCCGCGACCCGTACCAGCCGCCGATGCCCATTTGGACGAGGTTCTCCGGTCGGCAATTGGGCAGGCCGACATCGTGCATATGGCTGTGGTCGCGGTGCGTCGTCGCCATCGGCTCGTGCGTCGTCCAATACCAGGGCGTCGTGTGCATGCGCTCATCCATGTCCTTTTCCTGGATGTCGAGATGCCGGTCGAGATGGATGATGCCGACATTGCCGTCGATATGCGGAGCGATGCCGCGGACATTGGGGAAGCCGAGACTGTGGTCGCCGCCGCAGATCACCGGGAAGGCGCCGGATGTGTAGATATGGGAGATCGCCTTGGTGACCTGATCGAAGGTCTTCTCGATGTTGCCGGGTATGACGAAGACGTCGCCGACGTCGCAAAAGTCGAGCTCCTCATAGAGGTCGACGCCGCCATCGATCGAATAGCCGTCGTAGAGAGCGGAAATTCGCCGTACCGCCTGCGGACCGAAACGGGCGCCCGGCCGATAGGTCGTCGCCGTGTCGAACGGCACGCCGACGAAGGCAGCCTCGTAATCCGCGACCTTGCGGACGTCCTCGCAATAGGGCGCCTTCATGAAGGTATTGATGCCGGCGAAGGCGGGTTGATGGCCGCGGCTGAAGCAGGAGATCGTCCGATCGGTGATCGACCCGGCGCCCTCCAGGCCGAGCAGCAGGGACCGCTCGACCTCCGCCTGCTGCTTGGTTTGGGAAATCCGCGAGAGCCGCTTCAGGTTGCGATTGCCGCGAAGCTCCGGGGTCTTGCGCGTCGGCATCGAAACGGCTCCCCTCTTGGTCGTCGCAGTATGCCGGCTTCGGATTCGCCTGTCTCGCCGCTTTCGCGCAAGCGATTCACCACGGAGACACCGAGGACACGGAGACGAGAGGACGACCACCAAGGCACCAAGGCAGTTTCTTGCGCGCGCTGCGCGCGACGAATTTCTTGGCGCCCTTGGTGCCTTGGTGTTTCAAATTTCCTCCGTGCCCTCCGTGTCTCCGTGGTGAAAATCATTGGAGCCCTAGGCGCGGGGCAGCGCCTTGCCGAGACGCTGGAGGAAACCGTCGGTCGCGGCGGGGTCGGTCCAGCACAGTACCGCGACGAGATCGTTGACCGGGTCGATCCACACCAGGTTGCCGCCGGAGCCGCTCGCGGCATAGCCCGCCGCCGGCGCGCTCGGATAGAGGCGCCGACCGGTGTTAAGCGCCCACATGAAGCCGTATTGCGGGTTCAGCTTCGTCGGAATCGTCGAGCGCGCGATCCAAGTCTCGGCGATGACCTGCCGGTCGCCCCAGCGCCCGCGCCGCAGCATGAGGAGGCCGAGCCGCGCATGGTCGCGCGCATGCATGAAGACGCCGCCGCCCCAATGGCCGCCGCCGGCGACGGATTCCATGCGCTCGCCGTCGATCTCGACGGTGGAGTTGCGATAGCCGTGCCACTGCCACTCGGAGGAGGCGCCGATCGGCGCCATCACCGCCGCGCCGAAGATCTCGGGCAGCGGCCGGCGGAACCGGCGCAGCAGGGCGAGAGCGAGGCGATTGACCCGGACGTCGTTGTACTCCCAGTACGTACCCGGCTCGCGCAATTCGCGCGGCGTCCCCTTCTGGGCGCTGCCTTCGTTGCCGAGGTCGCGGTTGCGGTCGACGAGATCGGGCTTGTCCCACAGCGTCCCCTCCCATTCCGAGCTGTGCTCGAGGAGGTGGCGCCAGGTGATTTTGGCATTGTGCGGCGAGGCGAAGCCGCCATCGTCGACCAGCCGCCCGACAGGGTCGTCGAGATCGCCGATGAGCCCGCGCTCGACCGCGATCCCGGCGATCAGGCTGAGATAGCACTTGGCGATGCTGAAGCTCATATCGGCGCGGCCGGTGTCGCCCCATTCCGCGACGATCAGGCCACGGTGCAGGACGAGCCCGTTGGGTCCGCCGCGCGGCGCCACCTTGCCGATGATCTCGTTCCACGGCGGCGGCTCGGAGAAGCCGCGGATGATCTCGGCCTCGACATCGCGCGACCACGCCGTCTCGTGCGCCGCCGCATGGGAAGCGGCTGCGGCGAGCGCTGCGGGATCGAGCCCGGTCTCGCCGTCCCCGGCACGCCGCCACGCGCCGCCATGTGGCGGCGGGACATAGGGTTTCTCGATGGCGAGCGACATGCGCGTCTTGGCCGGTGCTATTGAGCGACAGTCCCTGGATCACCGGCCCCCCGATCACCGGCGATGCCGCGGAATGATGTTCCAGTTCGCCGTTGCGGGCAAGGGACAGATCACGGGGACACAGATCACGGGGACACAATACTTAACTACCGGCAGCTTCGGCGACGCTGCATGGATAGTATCGTCCCCGTAACTCCACCTATGGCACGGCCACGAATTCGGCAAGCTGCGCGGCGCGCCGATCGAATGTCGCAGTCGCGGAACAGCCATGGTTGCGATTCCTGCGTCCGATCAGCGCATCGGCAAAGTCGCAGCTCCCGTCGCGATAGAGTTGAAGCGAAGCGAGGGCGAGATCGAAATCCTCGATCTCCAGTGCCGCGACCCGCAGCATACGATCGAGAATATCCGCGACTTCGCCGCGGGCGAGGCGATAGAGGCTCTCAAGCACCCAGATGATTTCGCATAGGACCATGTGGGAGCCCGGTGACGTACGATCGCACGAGGCTCGCGACCTGGCGCGGGTCGGAAAGACCGACGACTGGACGGAGCCGGCGAGCCGTCTCCGAGACGTTCCCGGGCGAAGTGGGCTAGTACCTGCCATCGCTGAAGGCAGAGTCATGAGAAAGCAAGATCGTGCGGCGATGGCAGGTACATACTCAATGACCGATGTACCGACTTTCTGCGAAAGTCGGTACTAGGCCGGGGCTGCGGCTGACTTGCCCAAGATTTTGGCGAGCTGGCCCGAGAGATAGCCGAAGATTGCGCCGATCACCATCGAGGCGATGAGCAGGACCAGCGGGTTGGCGAAGCTCGCCGCGGCAAGGTTCTGGAGCGGACCGGTGCCCATCTGCCCGGCAGAAGCGGCCGCCGCGGAGGGCTGATGCAGCGAGTAGCCAACGACGGCGGCATAGCCGTAGACGTTCGCCGGTACCGTCGATAGCGGGTCGATGGACGCGACGATCACCAGGAAGAAGACCGTCACGCCGACGACGATGGCCGGCCAGACGGGGCCGAGGCCGGCGACCGGGACATTGACGATGACGAGCAGGGCGATCCACGCGATGAGCGAACCATAGGCGTTGCCGACGATGGTCTTGACCAGCGCCTTGTCGTCGCCGCCGGTATGGAAGAAGCAGCCCCAGGCGATGAAACCTGCCCACACCAACACGAAGCCGCTGAGCGGGCCGAGGGCGAGGAACGCCCAGACCGCGCCTAGTACGGCGATACTCAAGGAAAGAGCGACCAACTGCGGCATGTGTTCCTCCCGCTGATAATGGTTGCTTCTTGTCTGTCTGCCGGAGGACGTCCGCCCAGATCATGGGTCGGATCGGCTCGACGATAAGGACCGTCAAATACTCGTCCTCACTGGCAATTATACGCAGAAAAACTGCTGACCACTAGCGAACTATAGATCTAGTACAGTGAGGCTGACTTATTACGTTCGGGTCTGGCGTGCGTTGACATTAACTTTGTCCAGATGAAGGCGCTGACGATAAGTTACGGGGACACAATACATAACTGAGTTATGGGGACACAATACATAACTGGCAGCCGGCTTTGGCGCGGCATAGGAAAGTATCGTGTCCCCTCTTAACTCCGCTAACTCCGAAGGACGGCCGAACGAGCCGCGCACGCGGCGGCTTGATCGCGGCAGCGGTCGCATGCGACGGTTCCGCTCCACTCTACCGACCGGCCGGTGACGCGGCCGTCAGACGGCGAGGATCGCGATGTGTCGTAACATCAAGACGCTGCACAACTTCAAGCCGCCTGCCACCGAGGCGGAAATCCGCGCCTCTGCGCTGCAGTTCGTGCGCAAGCTGAGCGGCTTCGCGAGGCCCTCGAAAGCCAACGAGCCGGCGTTCCAGCATGCCGTCGACCACGTGGCCGAGGCGGCGCGCGAGCTGCTGCGCTCGCTGGTGACCAACGCGCCGCCCCGCGACCGCCAGATCGAGGCCGCGAAGTCGCGGGCGAGAGCCGCGGAGCGCTACGGCCCGCCGGCCCGAGTCCAGGTCTCGGATGAGTGAAATCGTGCAATGGCGGTGTGTCTCGGTCTTTCCTTTAGATAAGTATCGTGTCCCCGAAACTCCCCCTAGCCAAGAATTCTGCACGGGACGTAATGCCTCGATCACTCGGGGACTTTCCCAAAAAGCCTGTCGTGAGGGTTTGAGATAGGTATTGTGTCCACGCAATTCGTATGGAGGTGCGGCATGACTGACGGCGATGATTTACCGCTAAAAGGGTGATCTCATGTGGCCGTTTGATCGCCGTAAGCGGCAAATCCGGCGAGCATTCTCGAGATACCTTTCCCCCGATTTCCTGGACGATGTGGTGAACGACCCGGCAAAAGCGGCGTCGGCAGCTTCGCCGAAAAGCGTCGAGATGCATTTCATCCTCTTGCAACTCCGCGACGGCACGCTCACCGACATGCAGGATGCCTTGACCCGGACGACGGAGATCGCCATCGCGGCGAATGGATTCGTCGAGAAAAACCTGTCCTCGATCGTGTTGATCACGTTTGGCGTACCGCATTTCGATGCCGCCGCTGCGGTGAACCAGGCGAGGGTCGTCGCCTCGTTGATCAGCGTGCTGGGACAGCGGGTGCGACTGGTGCACGGCCAGGCGACGGCGCTGGTCGGCCTGTGGGGCGGCGGGTTGCGGGTCTTCTACGGTTCGCTGATCCCGGATTTCGGCCGCTGCCTGCAAAGGCTCCTCGGCTTGGCGTTTGGGACTGCAGAGAGGTTAGGTGGACACGATACGTAATGGGCGGCGGCTTCTGCGCTACATAGATAAGTATCGTGTCCCCTTAACTACGCGCCCGCTCGAACCACTCGCGGTCAAGGGGCGGATGAAGTTCTAGGGACATAATCCTTATCTCCCATGACGCGTCCTCAAAAGGAAATTCGGCAGCAGAGGCCGCAGGAAGCGCCGAGGCGACGATGAAGCGATTTCGATGTGCGGCTGGTGGTTGTCCAACCTGTCGCGTCAGAAATTGAAGAGGCAGCAGCGTCCGGGCCAATCGACGGTCTACGCCGCTCTTCCGCCTCGGACTTTCGGCAAATCGATCGACAGCTCGGTGTTCATCTTGGCCAATGCCTCGTCGATGACCCACATATGCGAGCTGTGGCGCAGATCGAGCAGGCGTCGTACGGCGTTTTCCTGCATGGCGAGCTGCTTTGCCAGCTTGAGCTTCGACCAGCCGCGTGCGCGCATTGTCTCATAGACGGCGAGCTTGGCGGTGACGAGCGAGGGCAGCACGGCACGCTCGCGCCCGGCATGCCCCGCGCCGTGCCGCGGCAACGGCCGGCCTTCCTTCATGTAACCTTCGAGCGCCGCGATCACGCAATCGACGGCGTTGGCCCGGGCTTCCTCCGGGGTCTCGCCTTCGGTCAGTGCTTCTGGAATTCCCGGGAAGCGGACGAGCCACCAGCCATTGTCCTGCCGCTCCAGCGAGTATCGGTAGCCGAACGCCATCTTCAATTCTCCAAATCCGCTTTCGCCAAGCCGAGCTGATCGAGCATCGCGGTGAGAAGGCCAGGACCGATTCCTTCCTGCGGTCCTTCAGCGTCGTAAATCGATCGCCGTAATAGAGCCGTCCGTGACTGCCTTTGGCATGGCCGCGATCGAATGAAACGACGACGCCGCGCCTGCGACCGAGCTTCTTAATTTTTCTTGTGAATTCGTCCCCGGTCACGGCTTTATATCGCACAGATATGTGCGAATTTCAAGGAGTCTCACTCGGTGGCGACCGCGCGGCGACATTTCGCTTGTATGTCCTATACGGAACTTATATTGTCCATATAGGATCAATCGGCGAGGATGCGGCGATGCGGCACACCAGCCGGCGACATCGAGATGGGACGAACGACGCGGCACAGCGCCCTTGCCGCACGCACCGCTATCATCGAATGCACGTTATTATAGCATTCGGCGCATCCGCCACCACCGCGCTCCTGTATTTTTCCTGTTCTTTACAGGAGAACCATACCCGAATCGGTCATTATGACCCCGCGCGCCTAATGCGCCTCGTCCCAGTTGGTCGCCCAGCCGGTCTCGACGACCAGCGGCACCGAGAGCGTGGCGCGCGGCGCCGGCGCCGCTTCCATCACCGCCTTGACCAGCGCGGCGGTGCGCTCGGCCTCGTCCGCCGGCACCTCGAAGAGCAGCTCGTCATGGACCTGGAGCAGCATGCGCGCCTGGAGCCCGGCGCGGGCGAGGGCGGCGGGGAGGCGGATCATCGCGCGCTTGATGATGTCGGCGGCGGTGCCTTGGAGCGGCGCGTTGATCGCCTGGCGCTCGGCGAATTGGCGGCGCGCCACATTGGCGTCGCGGATGCCGGGAATGTAGCATTTGCGGCCGAACAGCGTCTCGACATAGCCCTTGTCGCGACACTCCGCCTTGGTCTTGTCCATATAGGCGCGGATGCCGGGGAAGCGCTGGAAATAGGCGGCGATATAGGCGCGCGCCTCGTCCTGCGGGACCTGCAGCTGGGCGGCGAGGCCGAAGGCGCTGATGCCGTAGATGATGCCGAAATTGATCGCCTTGGCGCGCCGCCGCGTCGCCGGGTCCATGCCCTCGACCGGCACGCCGAAGACCTCGCTGGCGGTCAGCGCATGGATGTCGATGCCCTTGCGGAAGGCCTCCTTGAGCGCGTCGATCTCGGCCATGTGCGCCGCCAGGCGCAGCTCGATCTGGCTGTAATCCGCCGAGAGCAGGAGGTGGCCCGCCTCGGCGACGAAGGCGCGGCGGATCTTGCGGCCCTCCTCGGTGCGGATCGGGATGTTCTGCACGTTGGGCTCGGTCGAGGAGAGCCGGCCGGTCGAGGTCGCGGCGAGCTGAAAGCAGGTATGGACGCGGCCGGTCTCCTGCTTGATCTCGCCGACCAGCGCGTCGGCATAGGTGCTCTTGAGCTTCTGCAATTGCCGCCAGTCGAGAATCCGGCGCGGCAGGTCGTGGGTCAGCGCGAGCTGCTCGAGGATGGCGGCGTCGGTGCCCCAGGCACCGGTCTTGCCCTTCTTGCCGCCTTCGAGGCCGAGCTCGCCGAAGAGGACATCGCCGATCTGCTTCGGCGAGCCGATGTTGAACTCGTGCCCGGCGAGGGTATAGGCCTCGCGCTCGTACTCGGCCATGCGCGCGGCGAAATCGTCGGAGAGGCGGCTGAGCTCGCGGCGGTCGACCTTGATGCCTGCCCGCTCCATCGCCGCGACGACCGTGGCCAGCGGCCGCTCCACCGTCTCGTAGAAGCCGGTCATCCGCTCGACGACCAGCCGGCGCTTGAAGACGGGGTGCAGGCGGATCATCACGTCGACCAGCTCGGCAGCATAGTCGCGCGCCTTCTCGAGCGCCGCCTCCGCGAAGCCGATCAGCGTCTTGCCGCTGCCGCAGACGTCGCGGTACTTCACCATCTCGTGGCCGAGATGGAGGCTCGCCAGCTCGTCGAGCGCGTGGCCGTGCTGCACGCCGTCGAGCACATAGGACAGCAGCATCGTGCAATCGACCGGGGCGACGGCGATGCCATAGCGCGCCAGCACGTGGATCGGGTATTTGACGTTGTGGCCGATCTTGAGGATGGCGGGGTCCTCGAGGACCGGCTTCAGCAGCGCCAGCGCCTGGTCGAGCGGGATCTGGCGCGGACCCTCGGCGGCGGCGAAATCGAGGCTGCCGAGTTCGAGGCTGGTCTGGCCGCCGGAAGCGCGATGCGCGAGCGGCACGTAGCAGGCACGGCCGGGACCGACCGCGAGCGACAGCCCGACGAGCTCGGCAAGGGTCTCCTCTTGTGCCCGCGTCATCGCCTCGATGGCGACGACCCCGACCTCCTGCGCCGCCGCGAGCCAGCGATGGAGATCGTCGACGCTCTGGACCAGCTCGTAGGCGCGGTCGGCGAAGTCCTTCTGCACCGCGGCGGCGATCGGCGCCGTGCCGTCATCGCCGGCTTCGCGGGTGCCGGGAACCTGGACGCGGCGGCTCTGGATGCGGTCAACGACCTTGCGGAATTCCTGCGCCTTGAGGAAATCGATCAGCTTCTGCGGGTTAGCCGGCTTGAGCGCCAGCGCCTCGAGCGGGCAGGGCAGCGGTACGTCGAGGTCGAGCGTCACCAGGCGCTTCGAGATGCGGGCCTGCTCGGCGAAGTCGATCAGCGATTGGCGGCGCTTGGGCTGCTTGATCTCGCCAGCATGCTCGAGCAGGTTCTCCAGGCTGCCCCATTGGTTGATCAGCTCGGCGGCCGTCTTGACGCCGATCCCCGGTACGCCCGGCACGTTGTCGACGCTGTCGCCACACAGCGCCTGGACGTCGATCACCTTGTCGGGCCCGACGCCGAATTTCTCCTTGACCTCGGCGGCGCCAATCACCTTCGCCGGAGTCTTGATGGTGTCGAGCATGCCGACCTGATCGTCGACCAGCTGCATCAGGTCCTTGTCCGAGGAGACGATGGTGACGCGGGTGCCCTGCGCCTTGAACAGCCTGGCATAGGTGGCGATGAGATCGTCGGCCTCGTAATCGGTCGCCTCGATCTGGCAGATGTTGAAGGCCTCGGTCGCCTCGCGCACCAGCTTGAATTGCGGCACGAGATCGTCCGGCGGCTCGGGGCGGTGCGCCTTGTAGGCGTCGTAGATGCGGTTGCGGAAGGTCGTGCCGGAGGCGTCGAAGACGACGGCGATGGCGTCGGCGTCACTCTCCTGCACCAGCTTCAAGAGCATGTTGACGAAGCCGTAGACCGCGTTGGTCGGCGTGCCGTCGCTGCGGTTGAGCCAGGGCAGCGCGTGATAGGCGCGGAAGATGAAGCCCGAGCCGTCGATGAGATAGACGTGATTCGGTTTGGCCGGATTGGGTTCGGCCGCGATCACGGTGCTGGGGGCGGCGGATGCCTCGCTCAAGGCTTCGCGGAACTCGCTGGGGAGGCGACGCTATGACTCTGGCCGCCATGCGTCTTTTTCGATTGATGGATGAAGAGGCGCGAGCAATAGGGGCACTCGACCTGACCCTCGGCCGAGAGGTTGAGATAGACCTTGGGATGGCCGAGCGGGCCGCCGCCGCCATTGCACGCGGCCACCATGCTGTCGACATAGATCGTCTCGAATGGTTGCATCTGTCCTGCTTTCGCGCGCATCGCACGCCGTTCCCGCTGGCCGCCGCCTGGCCGGATGGTGGCGGGCTGCGCACCCTGATGATACCGGCTCGCTGCCCAGCTTGGTTGACCGGTGAACGAGGCCGATGATACGCATTGAGGCGGCACAATCAATGTCCAGCTTTCCCGCCGACGTCCCAACCGCGGCAAACCGCGCCGCCCGCACGCCCGCCGCGCTGCCGCAATTCGCCAGCGGCCTCGGGATCACGGTGCCGCCGGCCCATGCCATCGCGCTGTCCGGCCTGACCAAGACCTATGGCGGCGCCGCGAAACCGGCGCTCGATCACGTCGACCTCGTCATTCCGCGCGGCGCCCTTTACGGCCTGCTCGGGCCCAACGGCGCCGGCAAATCCACCCTGATCAACATTCTCGCCGGCCTCGTGCTGAAGACCGCCGGCAAGGCGGCGATCTGGGGCATCGACATCGACGCCGACCCGCGCCAGGCGCGCGCCGCGATCGGCGTCGTGCCGCAGGAGCTCAACATCGACCCGTTCTTCACGCCGCACGAGATTCTCGACATGCAAGCCGGCTTCTATGGCGTACCGAAACGCGAGCGCAGGACCGACGAGATCCTGGCGGCGGTGGGGCTCGCGGACAAGGCGACCGCCTATGCGCGCACGCTGTCGGGCGGCATGCGGCGGCGCCTCCTGGTCGCCAAGGCCCTGGTCCACTCGCCACCCGTGCTGGTGCTCGACGAGCCGACCGCCGGCGTCGATGTCGAGCTGCGTCGGCAGCTCTGGTCGCATGTCCGCGCGCTCAACGCCGCCGGCACCACCATCCTGCTGACGACGCATTATCTCGAAGAAGCCGAAGAGCTCTGCGACCACATCGCGATCATCGACCATGGCAAGGTCGTCGTCGCCGAGCGCACCGAGGATCTGCTGCGCCGGCTCGACGACAAGTCGCTGACCATCACCCTCGTCGAGCGGATCGACGCGCTGCCCGACACCCTCAAGGGCTTCCATCTCGAGATCGTCCCCGCCGGAACCGGCGGCGCCAGCCGTCTCGTCTTCCGCTACCGGCCGAGCCGGACGCGGCTGGCCGATCTCTTCGCCGCCGTGCAGGCCTCGGGGCTCACCATCGTCGATCTTGCCACCGAGGAAGCCGATCTGCAGGACATCTTCCTGCAGCTCACCGGCACCGCCGGCGCCGCAGGGGTGGCGCGCTGATGGCGGTGAGGCTGATCTGGATCGACAGCTTGCGCCGTTCGCGACGCCAGCTGTCGCGGCGGCTGGAAGGGGGCGGCATGCGCGGCCTGAAGCGGCCCTTGGCCTTGGTCATGGCATCGCTGCTCGCCGCTTGCGCCGTGCCAGATCGCGAGGATTATGCGGCGCTCGTTGTGCAGAGCGCCGCACCCGTGGGACCGGACGCACCGCAGCTCGGCGATCACGAGATCGTCATGGCCGATGGCGTCCATCTGCCGCTGCGCACGTGGCTGCCGCACGGCGAGATCACCGCGGTGGTGTTGGCAGTGCATGGCTTCAACGACTATTCCAATGCCTTCGAGGGCCCGGCGCGCGCCCTCGCCTGGCGCGGCATCGCCACCTACGCCTACGATCAGCGCGGCTTCGGCGCGGCGCCGTTGCGCGGCCGCTGGCCCGGCCGCTGGCAGCTCGCCGCCGATCTCGCGACGGCAAGCGCGCTGATCCGCGCCCGCCACCCCGGGATCAAGCTCTATTTGCTCGGCGAGAGCATGGGCGGCGCCGTCGTCACCGTCGCGATGACCGGCGAGACCGGGACGCCGCGCCCGGAAGCGGACGGCATCATTCTCGTCGCGCCGGCGGTGTGGGGCCGGCAGACGATGGGCCTCGTCGAGCGCAGCGCCCTTGCCGCCGGCATGCGGCTGTTGCCGGCGCTCACGGTGACCGGTCGCGGCATCATCAGGATCACTCCCTCGGACAACACCGAGATGCTGCGCGCCCTGTCGCGCGATCCGCTCGTCATCAAGGGGACCCGCATCGATACAATCTACGGCCTCGTCGATTTGATGGACGCCGCCTTCGCTTCGGCGGAGAGGCTCGACGTGCCGCTTCTCTATCTTTACGGCGAGCGCGACGAGATCGTCCCGAAGCGGCCGACCGAGTTGATGATCGCGCATCTGCCGTCGGCATCCCGCTCTGACCAGCGGATCGCCTGGTACACCAACGGCTACCATATGCTGCTGCGCGATCTCGACGCGGCGGTGGTCGTGGGCGACATCGCCAGCTGGATCGAGAGCCGGCACGCGCCGCTGCCGTCGGCCGCCGATCTCTATGCCGAGGCCAGGCTAGGCCTCGCCGCCGTTGCCCAGGCCGACAAGTCGTTTGCCAATACGGCGGCCGATGCGTTAGGTTCGCCCCCGCGCGGCGACCGCTCCAGCGCCGCGCCCGGGCACCCGTAGCTCAGCTGGATAGAGCGCTGCCCTCCGAAGGCAGAGGTCGTGAGTTCGAATCTCGCCGGGTGCGCCACTTCAATATAGAACTGCGAGCGCCAACAGCCGCCGATCCAAAGCGACGTGCAGATCAGGTAGCGCGCTCGCGGCGCACCAGGCAGATAACAGCGTCGGACGCGGTTCAGCCGCTGTTGTCGTCAGGTGCTCTCCCCGCCTCGCGACGGCCCGGCCCGGTAGTCGCCATGCAACGCGATACCGTGTGCATCACTGATCCTCTGCAGCAGGTGGCGGATCAACTGCGACCGGTCGCATGCGCTCGTATTGGTCACCAAGGCCGTCAGCGGCGGCAAACGCCCTGTCTTCGCCGCGCGCGAAGATTTGCTTGATTGCCTCGGCAAGCCGTCGGGTGATCGCAGCGTCAAGAATCGGCGAACACGCGAAGTACCCAGGCCATTCCCATAGTCGAACTGCTTCCTGCAGCGCCGCGTCTCTCGGCCATCCACGATGCCACATTGCCGAGCACGACAGCCGACGCCCGACCGCGCTGCAACATTCGTACCGCCTCGTCGCCAGTATTAACTTCATCTGCCGATAGGCCTAGCGAAGCGCGCGTTTCCGCGCTGAGAATGCCTCGTATGGCGAGGACGCTCTCGTTCTTCAAGTCGCCGAGCGTCCTAGGCGGATTTGCTCGGTCCTTCAGCACGAACGCGCTGACGATCATGCGTTGCGTTGGGGCAAGCCATTTATAGTCCTTTTCGCGCCCGGCCGTCCGCGCGATCACTGGACAGCAGTGATTTTGCCCCGACGGCACGTCTCTGAAGATGCGGGCGTATGGCACGATATGAATGCCCGCAATGGTGACTTGTGCACGCGCCGCTGCCAGCTTGGACAAGTCGACCCAGATACCGATCAATTGATTGTCGTCCATTGGCCAGGTCGGTAACAGCTGAGGAACCAACAGCACGATTCCGGCTTCTTCCGTGGCCGACCCCGATGACGGGGAGGCGGCGATGGAAAAAAGTGACAGTGCCAACATTATAAAGCGGGCCCGTCCGGACATTCAGGCCTCCTGATTCTCGTTTGCGCCGGATTTTCCCCGTGCTCCAATCGCCGACAGCGAGTCTGGAAAATCGACCGTGACTTCTTCCTATTTATATCGTGACTTCTTCACCTCCAAGTCAAGCGGACGGATTGGATAGGTATAGCGAGACTGCAATCATCCGGCGCGTGGCCACGATCATTGCAACTGCGCGCGCTCGGGAGAACGAAGGGTTTCGGCGAAAACGTAGTCTCCACTTTCATCCAAGGCGGGCGCCACCCTAAGCGACGATAATTCTCGGCTTTTGGCCCCGTGTCGCGTGGCGGTCGGTTGCCCGCTTGCGCGACAGGGGTGAGCGGGAGTAGGTGCTTTTCAATGCGTTAGCTGCTAGACTTGCTGGACCAGCAGCCGCGCAGGGAGACGGAGGGCTTGTCGGTCGGACGCACGCGGAGTCCTCGCCTGCTCGGTCGATCGCACTCGTCGGCGGCGTCCCCGTCCAGCCGGTTTTCGGCGCTTGTGCTCCTCGCGCTGGCGCTGGTTACCAATTCCTGCATCGATTGGCGGGCGGCACTGCCCGTTCCGCCGCCGGCGACACCATCCGGCGCAACGGCGCCCGCGCCGCCGGCGGTGACGCCCACCCCGCTGGTGCCACCCGATTCACCGGCGCCCGGCACCGTCGCCAAGGCGGTAACCGTCCCGGGAACCGGGGAGTTCGTGCGCCCGCCCGTCGCGGCACGGCCGGCCGGCAATGCCGAGGTCAGCCCGGCTGGCGACATCTCCTTCAACTTCATCAATGCCGACATCCGCGAGGTGGTGCGCGAACTGCTCGGTGTCCAACTCCGTCTCGATTACGTTGTCGATCCCACCGTCCAGGCGCAGATAACGGCGCAGACCGGAAGCCCACTGCCGCGCGCTGCCGTCCTGCCAACGCTCGAGGGCATTCTGCGCGCCAGCGGTCTGGCGCTGGTGGAATCGAACGGCCTCTATCGCGTATTACCGCTCGACAGCGCCGCCAAGGCGGCCTCGGCAGCGGCGGCGCCGCAAGGCTCGAATCGGGCCGGCTATGCCATCCGTGTACTGCCCCTCAAGCACATCCCCGCCGCCGAGCTAAAAACGGTGCTCGACCCGTTTACCCCACCGGGCGGCGTCCTGCAGGCCGACGGCGCGCGCAATCTGCTGATCGTCTCGGGTGCGGCCGGGGATCTCGCAGGCTTTGCCGAGCTGGTTCGTCAATTCGATGTCGACTGGCTCGCCGGTAAGTCGTTCGGCCTCTACCCCTTGCGTGTCGGTCTGGTCAAAGATATCGCGGGCGAGCTGCAAGCGATCCTTGCGGAAGGCGGCGATGGCGGCGGGCCGTTGGTCGGGCTGGTGCGCATCGTGCCGATCGAGCGACTCAACGCGATTCTCGTGATTTCCTCGCAGCAATCCTACCTTCGAGAGGTCAGATCCTGGATCGACCGACTCGATTACGGCGATGACCAGACGACCCCGCGCTTCTTCGAGTATTACGTGCAGAATAGCCGGGCGGTGGATCTCGCCGCCGTCCTAACGCAGATCCTGTCCTCAGGCCAAGTCAGCACGGTCGGTCCACAGACGGCGCCGGGCACCGCAATTGCAGAGATTGGACGATCGGCGGCCGGAGGGACAGCCGGGATATCGGCGACAGCGGGGACGCAGGCGGTCAGCGCGATGCCTGGTCTGGGTGCTGCTTCTACGAGCGCGCCGTCAGGCGGTTTGGGGCAGCAGGGGCAAGGGGCGGCGTTCGGCCAAAGCCAACGCCTGGCGCCGCCGCGCACCGCCGATCTGACGCGCGAGCCGCCGAGCGGCACCGGGCGCGCCGGCGGCGAGCTCGAGATGCCGCCGATCCGTGTCGTCGCCGATGAGAAGAACAACGCGCTGGTCGTCTTCGCCCGGCCGCGCGACTACCGAATGATCGAAGGCATCATTCGCAAGCTGGATATCGTGCCGCTTCAGGTCCTCATCGAAGCGACCATTGCGGAAGTGACGCTCAACGACACGCTGCAATACGGACTTGCCTTCTTCCTGAAGAGCGGCCGCAATCGCTTCGAATTCACGACGGCGACCAGCGGGTCGCTGGCGCAGGCCGACATCACCGGCGTCTTTCCCGGCTTCAATTATGTGCTCAACGCGGGGACCTCGCAGGAGATCATCAGCCTGCTGAGCACGATCAGCAATGTCAACGTCATTTCGTCGCCGCAGCTCCTGGTTCTCGATCACCAAACCGCGGCGCTGCAGGTTGGTAATCAGGTGCCGATCGTGACCCAGCAGGCGGTCAGCGTGATCACCTCCGGCGCGCCGATCGTCAACAGCGTCCAGTACCGCAACACCGGCGTGGTTCTCCAGGTCACGCCGCGCGTCAATTCGAGCGGTCAGATCACCCTCGATATCGATCAGGAGGTCAGCGACGTCAGTACGACGACGACCTCGACCATCGATTCGCCGACCATCAACGACCGCCATTTCGTCAGCTCGGTAATGGTGCAGGACGGCCAGACGATCGCGCTCGGCGGCCTCATCAGCGAAAATCATAACGATGCGAAGAGCGGCATTCCGGTGCTGTCGGAGATACCGCTCATCGGGGCGCTATTTCGGCAGACGTCGCGAACCGTCAAACGGACCGAGCTGCTCGTTCTCCTAGCTCCGAAGGTGGTTCGGAACCCGAAGGAAGCGCATGACCTCACCGAGGAGTTGCGGGACCGCATGCGCTCGGTGAAGCCGCTGCAGAACGAGGTCCGATGATGCGGGCGTCAAGTGCGGCAGTGTCCGTGATAGACGATGTCGTCGACCGGAAAGCCGAGCGGCGCCTGGTAGCGGACGACGGCCTGCCGCGAAACGAGCTCATAACCGCTCGGACACATCGCATAGCGCTCCAGGAATGCATCAAGCCAGTTGAGCCGTTCGCTTTCCGCCCAGCTGACCGGCGTCGGATCGCGGAAGAGGTCGGTCGTCGTGCGATATTCGAACTCGAACGGCGACGTCTGGTAGAACTGCGAACGCTCGGCGCGGTCGAGTCCTGTGCAGCCAACGGCGGCCAGCAGCAGCGCGAGACCGGCCAGCTCTGGCGCGGCGTGGATGCGGGGGGGCTTCCTGCGGAGCATCGGGATGATCAGTATCGCTGACCAAGCCGGTGCGCGCTAACGGGCAATCCGGCCGGCGGCAGCTCCCGCGGTGTGCGGGTGAACGGGTCCGTGGTGAATGGACCGGCGGCTCCAGTGGTGAACGGCCCGATCGATCCGGTAGTGAATTCGGATCCGGCGTGCGGCTCGACGGGCACCAGGAAGGCGAGATGGCGCTCCGGCCGGTCGGCGCGGCATGGTCGACCCAGCGGGTCGACGGGCGCGTCGCCAACGCTTACAGGACGGCAAAGCGAG
>WNFC01004719.1_pt1 | contig 27566 bp, 18 predicted proteins | sample 5400541 | NCBI WGS metagenome assembly WNFC01 (sample SAMN13153342, study PRJNA577476) | soil metagenome | isolation source: 120 cm saprolite under Douglas fir tree site 2 hole 2 replicate 1 | place: USA:California | collected 2015-04-18 | reverse complement strand
TCCACTTCCGCCGTGAAATCCACGTGGCCCGGAGTATCGATGATGTTGATGCGAATATCGCGCCAGGTGCAAGTCGTCGCCGCGGACGTGATGGTGATGCCGCGCTCCTGCTCCTGCTCCATCCAGTCCATGGTAGCCGTGCCTTCGTGCACCTCTCCGATGCGGTGCGTCTTTCCCGTATAGAACAGGATGCGCTCCGTCGTAGTGGTCTTTCCGGCATCGATGTGGGCCATGATGCCGATGTTTCTGCAACGCTCTAATGGGACTGTTCTGGGCACGGCTCTTAACTCTTCCTTCTGGGCTCCAAAATCGAAATCAGCTACTAGCTTCTAGCGTCTAGCTCCTAGCTAGTAGCTAGGAGCTAGGAGCTTCAATTCACCACCGGTAGTGCGCGAAGGCCTTGTTAGCCTCGGCCATGCGGTGTACATCTTCTTTCTTCTTGATTGCGGCGCCCTTGCCGGTAGCGGCGTCCAGCAATTCATTGCTCAACTTGTCGACCATACCTTTTTCGCCGCGGGCCCGGGCGTAGCTGATCAGCCAGCGGATCGCCAGCGATGTGCGCCGGTCCGCATTCACTTCCACCGGCACCTGATAGTTCGCTCCACCCACGCGGCGGCTCTTTACCTCGAGCAGCGGCTTGGTATTCTCCACAGCTTTCTTGAACAGCTTCAGGGCCTCATCTCCGCCCTTCTCCTGCACCCTCGTCAGGGCTTCATAGAAGATGCCCTCGGCGGTGCTCCGCTTACCCTGCCACATCATCGAGTTGATGAACTTCGTCACCAGATCCGAGCCGTAGACGGCATCGGCTGCGACGGTCCGCTTTGCGATATATCCTTTACGAGGCATGTAGCTTTTAGCTCCTAGCTCTTAGCTTCTAGCCTGAGCTTTGCCGGGCTCACATTTCCTGCTCGCCCTAAATTCTTTCGACTTAACGACCGATTTCTAACCCTTCTTGGGGCGCTTGGCGCCGTACTTCGAACGACCCTGCATGCGGTTGGCAACGCCCACGGCGTCCAGTGTTCCACGAATCACATGATAGCGAACACCCGGCAGATCCTTCACGCGGCCGCCGCGAATGAGCACGATCGAGTGCTCCTGCAGGTTGTGGCCGACGCCGGGAATGTAGGTCGTCACTTCAATGCCGTTGGTCAGGCGTACGCGAGCCACTTTGCGCAAAGCCGAGTTCGGCTTCTTGGGCGTCTGCGTGTACACGCGGGTGCAAACTCCGCGCTTCTGAGGGCACCCTTCCAGCGCCGGGCTGGCCGTTTTGTATCGTGGCCTCTTGCGGCCCTGCGCCACCAATTGATTAAAAGTAGGCACTCTTTGACGCTCCTTACAGCGCACCAACCCACCCTTTCGGGCAGGCGACGCACAGCTTTAATGCTGTTTCCGACGCATATCCGTGGGCATGATTGACCTGAGGCCGACCATGCTTCTCACCGCGCAGCAGTGCCGGAGAGACTCTGGATTCCCACTCAGACTTAACGCTTCCGACGGTGGCGCCCGGCCAAACTCGGGGGCGCTCCGTTTCGTCAGCCTTGCCCTGCATATCCTTCCACAATAGGGCGGAAGGCACCGCAGGAACGTTTCAGCGAGGAAAGCTTCCGGCACTGCATTTCAATCCGGAAACGTATTTCTCAATAGCTCAGCTGCAAAAATTCGCTACGCACACCGCCGCGCAGAAAACTCACAGCGCACAACAAGCCTGGATGAACTCGCGGAACCCATTAACTATAACAAGCGTTCGCAAACATCGTCAACTCATGATTTTGCATCCCACAAACGAACCAGAAGAAACGAACGGGAAGCGGTTGCAGCGGACGCGCACGCAGTGCCGTGCTTGCTGAATCCGTCTCCAGCCTCTACACTACAGGTTTTCCAATTCATTAGGCGATTGAATAGCTCGTCTTGCGTACTTCAAGGCGCGGAGACGGGGAGGATGCATGGGTAGTTCGGTTTTCGGCCGCTTAGCATGTGCGATTGCGGCAGTAGCTGTATGCGGTCTCGCGAGCTGTGGCGGCCACAAGCCAGCCGGGGCATCTCCATTTCCAGCCAAGGTGACGCTGTCCCCCGCCCCCAGCACTTCGGTGCAGCAGGGAAGTATCTTTACATTTACCGCTTCCGCCCAAAACGGTTCGAATTCCAACATCTCCCCCGCCTTCAGCTTCCAATCCAGCGACACAAGTATCCTTAACATAGCTCCCAACGGCCTAGCATGCGCCGGTCGCTGGGATGCGGCCTTCACCACCTGCACTCCAATGGGTACGGGCGCGGTCCAGGTGACTGTGTCGGCCCTAGGAGCCACTAGCCCGCCCACCGTCGTTTTTGTACATGCACCCATCGACAAAATTACGGTCACCGAGGCTCCGCCTTCTCAAGTTCCTCCGCCAACCGCGGAGCCGTGCGTAGTGATGGGTCAGACAACCACGCTTCAGGCAACGGCATGGAGCCAGAACTCTGACATTACTTCTACGGTGGGACCCTTCACATGGTCTGCAGCCAACAGCAGCGTCGTCAGCATTACCCCCCTCATGAACTCCGCCTTCAACGTCGCCACCAACCAGGCGACGGCCACCGCTGCCACTCCAGGACTGACGCAGATTTATGCCTCGGCCAGCGGCGTCTCCAGCAGCGCGTTTACGCAGGCCGCTTTTCCTAACCTGAATTTTTTTGAAACCTGCCCGGTCCAGAGCATTACCCTGCAACTGGGCGTGTCCGGATCGCAAACCGGTCAAACGAGCTTCAATACGACCAAGGGAACTGCGCAGACGGTGACCGCCACCGTGGTTGATGTGTTCGGGAACACGCTGAGCAAGGTTCCACTGACCTGGAGTTCGTCTGCACCTGCAGCAATCTCAGCCGGAACCGGCTGTTCGGGTCAAACATGCTCTATCAGCACGGCACAACCAGGAGCCGGGTCGGTGACCGCCTCTTGCTCTCCACCAACATGTAACATCGGGTTCCCTTTGTCCCCCGTGCCTGTGGGACTTGCGGCCCCGTTCGTTCCCCTGCCCGTCTATGCGACGACCGCCATCTCGGGAGTTGTGAACGGCACGACTACGTCAACGAATGTTCTAGCTGCCAGTTTGGATTGTCAGGGGAACCATTACTGCACCACGTCTGTTTACAATATTTCAACATCGACAAATCTCGCGGCGAGTCCAACTGCAATGCCGACTCCGCCCAACTCGCTTATGCTGGACCTGGCGGGCGACAAAGCTTACGCAGGCAGCAACTATGGAGCTTTTCTGGTTGCCACCGCGAGTCTGGGAGGCACGTCCAACCCTTTCACCTCATTCGGAACCGTCACCGGCACTGTGCTGGCCGTCTCTCCGAATGGAAACGTCGCGTTGATTTCTGACACGCTTCACACGCCTAACCAGGTTTATGTGGTGAACACGACCAATAGTTCTTCGCCGAGCGCCACAGCCTTGAACATTAACGGGGCCATTACCGCTGGTTTCTCTCCTGACGGATTGAAGGCATTCATCATCGGGTGCGTTGTAAGCTCTGTGCCTTGCACCAGCACGACGGGAAACGCTCTTTATGTGTATTCCGCGCTGCAGTCATTGCAAGGTCCAATCGCACTCTCCGTACCGGCAGGCCAAGTCGCATTCTCGACTAATGGCGCCTTCGGTTATGTGAGTAGTCCGCAGTCGGGGGTCATTCCGGGTCTCACAGCATTCAACCTTTGCAGCAATCAACCGGTCCAGGCGGTATTTCCGTCTCTGAACGCGACACCGGTTGTTGTAAAGACCATACCGAATGTCCATTTGGAAGGAGTCGACAAGACGGGCATTACCTTCCCCGATGGTATGCATCTGTTAGTGCTGGGAAATACCGGCATTGACGTAGTCACAGGTATCAACAGCGTGCAAGCAGCCGTCCTTTCAAACCCTCCATCCTCGACCGCCTGCTGCCCGCAGTCGGTAAACCACACAGTGCAGCGGATTGACCTGGGACAAGGAACCTTTAACCCAGTAGCCTTTTTCGTCTCCCCCGACGCGACCCAGGCCTACATCGTGGCCAGCGACCGCAGCGACGTCCTGGTCTATAACTTCAATACCGGATCAGTGAGCGGCATCCCGCTCGCCGGGAATGCAACTCCCGGAGACCCCGCCAACCCAATGCGCACGGTAGCCGACATGACCGTGGACGGAAGCCTTATTTATGTGGCAGGCAGTGACGGCACCTTGCATGAGGTAAGCACGAACCCGGCGGTCGACCTGGTGCAGATCTCGTTCCCCAACCTGCCGAATCTCTCGAACGCTTTCTGTTCCATCGGAAACTGCAAACTGAATATGGTCGCCGTGAAGCCGTAGGTAGTTCTCGGTTCGCGCATTCGGTTTTTGATGACTAATTGTGAGATAGACCGTCACCGCAGATGGAAAGCTCAATTCGCATTAAGACATGACTTCACATATTGCAAAAAGGTTTATTCGTGTCAGGGAAGCATCCCAATCGTGCCGTAAGCTGATTCAGCCAGCTGTTGATTCGTATCAGGGCATGACTTCAGTCATGCCGCTGTGGCTGAAGTGTCCCCGGCTTCAGCCGCTGGGGTTTGAATTCTTCGTCCAGATATTTTTGAACTAACGCAGGCTGCCGCTAAGCAGGCTTCCCGAGTTCTTTGCCGACGCTATCAAGCACGCCGTTGACAAAGTGCACCGACTCCGGAGAAGAAAACTTCCGCGCAATCTCGAGCGATTCATTGATGACCACGGCCCGCGGCGTGTCGGGATAAGCAAGAAACTCCGCGACGGCCGCCCGCAATAGGTTGCGATCGACGGCGGCCATGCGCTCCATACGCCAGTGCTCAGCATGGCGCTCGATGAGCCCATCGATTTCCGCCACACGGTCGGTGGCAACGCGGAAAAGATCGTCGGCAAACCCGCGGACGTCAGAACTGGTTGCGCCATGCTCGGCCCAGAACGTGCGGCGCACGTGGTCCGCATCCTGTTTGCCCATGTCGGACTGAAACAGCATCTGCAAAACCAGTTCGCGGGATTTTCTTCTGGTGCCCATGAAAGTAGTAGCTAGTGGTCAGTTTATTGTACGGGAGGGTTACCTGCGCCGCTTGCTCTTCGCCGCTTTGCGGCGCTTCACAGGTTTGTCGTTCCGAGTTCTCTCAGCCCTGTCATTCCGAGTTCTGTCAGCCTTGTCATTCCGAGCGGCGCGAGGAATCTGCTTTTTGCTGACAGCTGAGAGCTGATAGCTGATAGCTTTCTTCAAATTCGCCATCTCCACCGCCGACAGCGCCGCCTCAAATCCTTTGTTGCCCATCTTCAGCCCAGCCCGGTCGATGGCCTGCTCCAAAGTCTCACAGGTAAGCACCCCGAAGGCGTGCGGCACGCCCGTCTCCTGTGCCGACTGCCCAATCCCGCGCGTCACTTCATTCACAATCACGTCGTAATGCGCGGTGTCACCACGCAGCAGGCAGCCAAGACAGATGATGGCGTCATACTTCTTTGTCTCCGCCAGGGTCCGCGCGGCGGAAGGAATCTCAAACGCTCCCGGCACACGGACGATCTGGATGTCTTTCTTCTTTGTACCCGAGCGCAAAAGCCCGTCATATGCGCTTTGCAGAAGTCTCTCTGTGATGAATGCATTGAAACGCGAGACGACGATCGCAAAGCGTTTTCCAGACGAACTCAGGCCGCCAGCGAGGCCGCGCAGCTCGGGTTCGAGGCGAAGCTCCGATCCGTGACTCTTGTTGTCGTTCTTCTCCGTGACTCAGTGCCTCCGTGGTGAATTGTCAGATGGCTATGGATCCGTAAAAATCCGTGGCCGGGTATTCATTTGCCCTTGAACTGCGCTGCCCGCTTCTCCAGAAAAGCCGACGTGCCTTCCTTCTTATCTTCGGTCGCGCAACAGACGCCGAAAAGCACAGCCTCAAGATAAAGCCCTTCAGCCAAAGTCATCTCCATTCCTTTGTTCACCGCTTCCATCGCATATTGAACTGCTAGCGGAGCGTTCGCAATAATCTTCGCCGCAATCGCCTCTGCCCGCGGAATCAAATCAGCCGGCGCGGTGACTTCGTTCACCAGCCCGATGCGCAGCGCCTCCTGCGCCGTAATCATCTCGCCCGCCAGCACCATCTGCATGGCAACGCCCTTCCCCACCAGTCGCGGCAGCCGCTGCGTTCCGCCATATCCCGGGATAATTCCTAGTTTCACTTCCGGCTGCCCTAGCTTGGCGTTTTCGCTGGCCAGGCGCATGGTGCAGGCGAGGGCGATCTCGCATCCGCCGCCCAGCGCGAAGCCGTTGATGCAGGCGATCACCGGCTTGCCCAAATTCTCAATCAGGTTGAGGACATTCTGCCCGCGATGCGTGTACTCCTTGCCCATGACTGCATCATTCTTGGCCAACTCACCAATGTCCGCCCCTGCAATGAACGCCTTCTCGCCCGCCCCGGTGAAGATAACCACTCGCACGGATGCATCATTCTTGATGTCATGAAACGCCGCCCGCAGCTCTTCCATAGTCGCCATGTTGAGCGCATTGAGAACCTTCGGCCGGTTCACGGTGACGTAAGCAATGGAGTTTTTCTTTTCGAGGAGGACGTTTTCGAAGTTCATAAATTGAAACCTGCCACCTGTCATCCTGAGCGTAGCAAACCGATTCGCCTAGCGAATCGGTTTGCGGAGTCGAAGGATCCCTTTCAGCTTGCACTTCCTCGGAGCGTAACGGAGTTCTCTCACGGCCTCTGGTGATAATGCCTTTCGGTGACTACCGTTGTGCCAGCTCAAAGGGATCCTTCGACTGCGTAAGAACTTCACTTCGCGAAGTTCTTGCTCCGCTCAGGATGACAAGTTCCAATGAAGTTACAGCTTATTCGCACGCGGCTTCTTCGGGTCCGCATAATCATAAAACCCGCGGCCCGACTTCCGCCCATACCACCCGGCCATTACCAGCCGTTTCAGCAGGGGAGGCGAGGTAAACCGCCGCTCCTTGAACTCGTCATACATCACATGCGTGATGTAGTAAGTCGTATCGAGCCCGACGAAATCCAGTAGCGTAAACGGCCCCATGGGATACCCGCACCCCAGCTTCATCGCGTTGTCGATGTCCTCAATCGAACCCACACCCTCTTCATACGCCCGGATGGCATCAAGCAGATACGGCACCAGCAGCCGGTTTACGATGAATCCCGTCTTGTCCGACGTGCGCACCGGAACCTTGCCCAGCTTTTTCGCAAATTGGTAAGCCGTTTCATAAACGTCGTCGGCGGTAGCGATCGTGCGGACGACCTCGACCAGTTTCATCAGCGGCACCGGGTTAAAAAAGTGCAGCCCGATGAAGCGCTCCGGCCGCTTCACCGCAGTCAATAACTCAGTCACCGAAATCGAAGACGTATTCGAGGCAAAGATCGCGTCCTTTTTCACCACTCCATCGAGCGACGCATACATCTTCTTCTTTTCTTCCACGTTCTCGATGATGGCCTCAATAATAATGTCGCAGGCGCCCAGGTCTGCCTTGTTGGTCGTGCCCTTAAGCCGCGCGCGGATCGCGTCCTTCTGCTGCGCCGTGATCCCGCCCTTCTCGACCGGCCGCTCGGCAAACTTCGCCAAAGATTTCTCGATCCCGGCAAACCCCTTGTCGAGAAACTTCTGCTCGACCTCGAGCACGGTCACATCGAACCCAGCCGTCGCGCAAACCTGTGCGATGCCGGAACCCATCAGCCCGCAACCGAGAACACCTACTTTCTTAATTTCCATGAGAATCCTTTTTAAACCACAGAGGACACAGGGAATCACAGGGTAATGCGTAGATCCAGGCCTCCCTGTGATCCTCTGTGCCCTCTGTGGTAAGACCTTAGTTCATGCTCTCCACAATCATGGCGATCCCCTGCCCGCCGCCGATGCAAGCCGTAGCCAGCCCATACTTTTTCTTCCGCCGGCGCAATTCATATAGCAGCGTGATCACCAACCGCGTCCCGGTCGCGCCCAGCGGGTGCCCCAGCGCAATCGCTCCACCGTTCACATTTACTTTCTCACGATCCAGGCCCAATTCTTTTTCGACCGCGAGATATTGCGCGGCGAACGCCTCATTCACTTCAATCAAATCAATGTAGTCGAGCGACAGTCCAGCGTTCTGCAGCGCCACCCTCGACGCCGGCACCGGACCGCGCCCCATCACCTTCGGATCCACTCCCGCAACTCCCCAACTCACAATTCTCCCCAACGGCTCGATACTTCGCTTGCGAGCCTCCTCCAGCGACATCAACACCACCGCCGCGGCGCCATCGACGATGCCGCTGGCGTTGCCGGCAGTCACCGTGCCACTTTTGCCGAACGCCGCCTTCAGCTTGGCCAGACCCTCCATCGTGGTCTGCGGACGTCGGTGGTCATCTTCTGTGAGCGACTCTCCCGTCGCCTCGCCCTTCGCATTCCGCAACGGCACCGGCACCAACTCTTCCTGCAGACGTCCTTCTTTATAGGCCGCGTCCGCCTTCTGCTGTGAGCGCAGCGCAAACTCATCCTGCGCCTGCCGCGTAATCCCCTGCTGCTCGCCGTACAGTTCCGCCGTATTCGCCATGTACAGGCCGCAATAGCTGTCGAGCAGCGCCACCATCAGCGAATCCTCCAGCTTCCCGCCCGGAGCCAAAGTGAATCCATCGCGCCCGCGAATCACAAACGGAGCCTGCGACATGGCCTCCATCCCGCCAGCCAGCACAATCTTCGCTTCTTCCAGCTGAATCATCTGCGCCGCAATCACAATCGACTGCATCCCCGACCCACAAAGCCGGTTCACCGTCAACGCCGGAGTCTCAATCGGCAGTCCCGCCCGCAACCCCACATGCCGCGCGCCATACAGCGCGTCGCCTGAAGTCTGCTGCGCGTTGCCAAACACAGCGTGGTCAAATTCTTTCGGATCGATCCTCGCCCGCTCGATCGCGCCCTTGGCCGCGACTGCGCCCAACTCCTGCGCGGTAAAGTCTTTCAACTTGCCGCAATAGCGGCCAAAGGGCGTGCGAGCCCCACTGACGATAGCAATGTCACCTGGCTTCAACATGACTTTTCCGAGAGAACTCCAATCAGAATGGATCAGAATTGCCCAGCCAAACTTGCCAGTTTAGCAGTGCATGAAGGAATTTGACCACCGAAGCACGGCTCTATCCTCCTTCGCATCAGGCGTAGAATCCTATCCCATGCGTGCGTTCGAGATTTACCTAAACGGCGAAAAGCTCTGCATCGCAGGTATTGGGGGACGAGGGAGTCCTTTCTGCGATCGTAAATTGGGTAACCGGAAGGTCAGGCGCAGATCTGCATCTTCAAGTAGGCGGCCTCATCAGCCCTAGAAAAGAACATGTCTCGTGGGTTGAACAGAAGCACCTCGCTGTGGGTGACGTGATTCGTGTCAAAGTCGGTGAGGCGAATTCGGTCGATGAGCCCAAGCGGAGAAATCCGGACGAGACTGCCAAAGCCCTTGAGGATCGGAAGGAGTACATTCGCAGGTTGGCCAAGGAACTTGGAATGAGGATTGAGGGGGAATCAAAGGAAGCGGAGTCCTAACCCGCACCGGAAGTTCAAACGATGGGACCAATGTTGTCGGCCTACGCTACAGCCCCAGCCGCCAGAGCCGGCGAGAGCGCCACCACCTTCCCAGGTCCTTGCACAATGGACGTAGCCAACGCGTGCTCGGCGCGATTGATAACTTCAGTGACGATGTCCACGGAGTCGTACTCTTGCCGCACCACAGCCTCCGCCAGTCCCGCCGAGAATGCGAAGGGCTGCCCGTCTGCTCCGTCCTTTCCAGGCAGGCGCACTTCAGAAACGATCTTGCGCAGCTTCTCGATGGCCTTAGTCGCTTCTTTCTCAGCCGTGTCGCCAAGGATGATGGCGATCGTGGTGGTGTCGTAGCGAAAGGCAAGATCGTTGGAGCGGATGTTCGCAGCGAAAAGCTGCCCGACGCGTGCCATCGCGTTTCCCACTTCGGCTTCGCCATGCTCTTTCACCATGGCCGCACTCCGGCCGAACTGCAACAGCACCAGGGAGAGCGGGGCCGCGTTCTGGATCGCCCGCTTGCTCTCCGCCAGCAACAGATCGATATACGAAGCGCGCTTCAACAGTCCGGATTTTTCATCCGTCACCGACAGATTCTTAACCAGCCGGCGCAGGCCCACATTATTCAGCGCGATCACCATCTGCTCCGCCAGCGTCTTGAGCACTACAACGTCCGCCTGCTGCCAGACCCGCGGTTTGTTGTGCACCAGCACGAGCACTCCAACCGGCTCTTCCCCGTCGCTGAGCGGAATGACCAGAAGGGACGTTGCGTTCAATTCAGCGAGAACCTGGCGGATCGCCTGCAGCTGCGGCGATTTTTGTGCATCTTGAACAATTAACGGTTCAGTTCCAGCTGCATCCTGCAGGCTGGCGGCGATCTCCGCCAATGCGGAAGGACTGCCCTTCATGACGCCTTCCGCACAGTGCTCCTCCACAGCGGATGGCGCGTGTCCGGGCTTACCGGTCGCCGCCACGCATCGCGTCGTCTCCCAGTGGGCTCCAATCTCTTTCGCAGCGGTGGTGAGGACTGCGGCTGCGGTTCCCTGGTGATACAACTTGCGGGTGATTTCCGCTACCCGCGTAAAGCTGCGAACATCGGGCGTCGGAGAGGATACCTGAGGCGGAGGCACTGCCGGCGCACCCGCACTGGCAGGGACAGCTGGAACGGCAGGCGGCAGCGGCGCCGATCCCGCGTAGTGCGGAGTTACGCCCGCTGCCAAGTAGAGGCGTTGCAGATCTTCGTTGCGTTCTTCTTCCCGCGGGAACAGTTCCTGAATTCTCTGCAGGCGCTCGACCGCCTTATTGCGCATCCCGTACTGCACGAGAATTTCAGCCTGCAGCATCAAGTCCTGCAGCGTCGATGCGCCCAAAGTGGACCCTTGCCCGTCAGCCTGAGCCGACTCCTCAACCGGCTTGCTCGCCGCCGTAAATCGCGACGCGATGACCTTGTACCGATTCTCGTCAATCTTGCCCTTGAGCATGTCCAGTCGCTTCATGTGGCCCGACTCGTAAGGGTCGACTTCCGCAGCACGGTCCAGGCACTCGGCAGCCTTGGCAAATTCGCTCGTGCTGCAGTAGAGATCGAATAGTTTCAGCAGAGTCTGGCAATAGTCGTTCTCCCGGTTGGACGCGTTGTACAGCTCACTGAGAAATTCCAGCACCTGTGGACATGCCCGGTGCGCCCCAGTGATGTCCTGCATGATGGCAATGAACTGCCGGCGTTCTCCACGACGACGCTGAAATTGCTCCAACTTGCGAGCCAGCGAAACGGCAGCATCGTCCTGCTGGGCATCCAGCAACTGCCCGATCAGGGCAATTACCTGTTGTACCCGCGTCGGATTCTGCTCGAAGAGCTGCCACACCAGCGGCTCCGCTTCGGCATAGCGACCCGCGGCCACCAGGGCCTCGCCGTAGGTATCGCGCAATTCCACCGAGGGCTGGCCGGAATTCAGTTGTGGCTCAAGAATGAAAATTGCGGCGCCCACCTGGCCTTGAACCAATAGGCTCTTGCCATAGGCCAAGGCAATCGCGGGATCAGAAGAATCTTCCTGATAGGCGCGCTCGAACCAAGGTGCAGCATCCTCGCCGTTCGCAGCGGCCAGCTGCGCCACGCGCTGGAATGCGGCCGTGGCGACTTTACGGTTTCCCGTCTCCGACGCCAGTTCCGCCATCCGCAGGAAATTCGCCTGGATCGGCTCCAGCGCTACGATGCGTGCCAGGATTTCGCCAGACTCCTGTTTCTTGCCCGCTTTGACCAGGTCCGCTAGAGCCGACTCATACGTGCCCGCCGCCAGCTTTTTGTTCGTGCCCTCAAGCAGCTGACCAAAACGGAATTTCTGCTGCCAGGTCGGACTTCCATGCCTCGCCAGCTTCTTGTAGGTTAGGCTGGCGCGCGTCGCATCTCCCGCAGCAACCTGGCGCTCAAAGAGATCGCCCAAAAGCTTAACGGCGTCCTGGTTGCGGCTTACGGAAAGGCATAAATCAGCCGCGAGCTGGCGCACCACATCATTCTCTGGATCATCGCGAAGGGCCAGGAGGTACTCCTCCAGGGCCTCGGGCGTCTTGCCCTTTTGCAGGAGTTTTTCGGCGCGTTCCACACGCCGTGCCATCTCGGCGCGGTCCACACGTCTGGTGATCTCAGGCATGAATATCCAGGTGGAGCAGTCCTTTTCAGATTCTAGGAGCAGGCCCCGGCAGCGGCAACGCGGTAACGGTCCAGCGCGATTACGAAGGTCACCGGGCACGCGAGTTTGAGGGATGCGTGCAGCTTTTGGTAAGGTGCAGGATGCCTTCGCCCGCCAACTCGCCGGAACTTCTTCACCCGGAACATCCTCAAGAAGAAGGCCTTCGCCATCAACTCACGGCCGGTCAAATGGCAATGGTAGCAGTGGGCGGCTCGATCGGGACCGGCCTCCTGCTGGGTTCCGGTGTCGCCATGGAAGTCGCCGGACCGGCAGCCATTCTGAGCTTCGCAGCGGCCGCCTTCATCAATTTCACTGTGGCCATGGCCCTGGGTGAATTAGCCAGCGCCCATCCCGCGGCCGGCTCTTTTGGCGTTTATGGCGACCTTTATCTCAACCCCTTCGCTGGATTCATTGCCCGCTCCGGGTATTGGCTCGGAATCGCTCTGAACATCGGCGCCGAGATGATCGCTGCTGCAACCTACATGAGTTACTGGTTTTCCGGCGTGCGCCCTTAACGATCTGAGTTTTGGCTCTCGATGATCAAGCTCGTGACCATCGTGGCATTCATCGTCATTGGCGCCGCCTTGCTTCTCGCTAGACAGGTCTCTCCGCAGTACAACGCTCATGGCGGATTCCTGCCCAACGGCCCGCTCTCTCCGCTTCTGGCGATGACTTTCGCAATTTACAGTTTCGGGGGAGTTGAAATGGTTGCGGTCACGACCGGAGAATCGCGTTCCGCGAAAGAGACCCCGCGCGCGGTCTGGCTCACATTCCTCACGCTCAGCTTCGTCTACATCGGGGCTATTGTGGTCCTGCTGGGCGTCATGCCCTGGAATCACGCAGGTGTTACCGAAAGCCCGTTCGTCACCGTATTCCGGACAGCAAGAATTCCCAGGGCCTCGGCAGTAATGAACTTCGTTGTGCTCACGGCAGCGCTCTCTGGAGCCAATGCGGCCCTCTACGTGGGCTCGCGCATGCTGTTTTCACTGTCCCGCGATGGCTGGGTGCCCGCGCGACTCGGCCGCCTCAACAAGTCTGGATCCCCGCAGTACGCGGTTTTGGTTTCGTCCTGCGGCATTCTGTTCGCTCTGGCGGTGGATCTGTGGGCTCCGGAAAATGCCTTCCGGTACGTGGTCGGGGCGGCTTTCACCGGAATGATTCTGTCCTGGCTAGTTTCCCTCGCCGCTCACGTGAGCTTTCGTCGCCGGCACTCACCCCAGGATCTGCTTGCCCTACCTCTGCGCTCACCGCTCGGGAAATGGGGATCGATGCTGGGATTCGCGCTGGTATCGGCCGCTCTCCTGCAGACCTGGCTTTCTCCAATCGTGAATCTGTGGAGTGGACTAAGCTGCCTGTGCCTGCTGGTCCTGGCCTACGTCTTTGCCAAAACAAACCGAAAGAGTGCATAAATGCCCCGCCCCGGCAGGCATGATAGGGCGTCTCGGCAACCTCAGTCATCGTAAGCGTAAGGTGCGTAGCATATGTTCGAAGGCGGGCCGCATCGTACCGAAGTCTTTATCCGGAGAAATGAAGATGATGTACAGCAGAGTTCCATCCTTTCGCTGCGAGGTCACCACCCAATCGCGTTCTTCGAAAGGTCTTCCCTGAGCGTCCTTGATCGGCGAACTGCCGATCAGGTCGACCGATTTCCCCGCCGCACCGTTGACCCGGATACTTTCGTCGTGGCCTATCTGCCTGAGGTCTGAATTCGACTGCCGCAGAGAGGTCAGCAGTTCGTGGGTAGCGGCATCGAGACTCGTGGCTGAGTCTTCCGGCTGATAATTCGCGATGATCGCGCCGTACGCCACAGCATTCTGCGAAACGCCGCTGCGCGGGGCAATAGTCACATTGGAACTCTGATCGCCAAAAACCTGCCAGTTCTCCGGGTAGGAGATTTCGTAGTCGTTGTGACGGAAGGGCTTCAGAGTGGAACTGGGTGAGATGTCGGCGGCGGTGTGGCTTTGTGGCGCCTGGGTATCGCCTTGCTTCTGCATTGCCGCCACTTGCTCAGAAGTTAACGGCTTCATCCCGGCAACACGCTGTTTGACGCTGGCAAATTCCGTTGAGTCGGAAAGATAGTTTCGCGGCGGAAGCGTGGCCACCTCGGCCGACACGGCTTGCGCGCGGTTGCCCGGGTTGGGATGGTCACTGAGGAACTGGTTGATCGCCGAATTCGCTGCCGCGCCGCCCTGTTTTTCGAGCTTCTCGAAAAAGATAGCCATTTGACGCGGTTCGTAACCAGTGTCGTACATGATATCGGTGCCCAGCAGATCGGCCTCCGACTCAGCCCGCCGCGAGTTCTTCAAGAAGTAAGAACCAACACCAAACGAGATGCCCAGCTCAGCTGCCTTGGCCAGAGTACTGTTGCCCATGAGGCCCCCCAGAATCGCGAGGGGAAGTTGCGCTCCCATTTGCTTGGAGGCTGCCCGTGTGCCGTGGCGCTGCACCACGTGAGAGATTTCATGGGCCATCACACCCGCCAACTGGCCCTCATTATCCGCCGCCTGGATAGTGCCAAGGTTAACGAAGACCGGTCCACCCGGCAAAGCGAATGCATTGATCTCCTTCACATTGACCACGTGGAAGTTGTAGGGCCACTTATAGCCGGGGGCATGATCGCTAAGCTTTGCGCCTAACCTTTGGACGTACTGCGTGACCGGATCGGAATCCGGCAATACAGGCACCTGTTTCATGACTTGGGCCGCGTTTTCCTTGCCCAATTGAACCTCTTCGTCCTGGGAGAAGATGTCAAAGCCATGGGTAGGCTCCACGCGTGCTTCCAGACCCGGGGGTAAGACAAGGCAGAGTGAGAGCGTAAGCGAGAGTATCGGCCTAAGCATTGAGCCACGGAACATGCTGGTGGTCGCCATAAGAACAGTGGCCATAATAGGACACATCTCAAACCGCAGAGAATACAGTCGCTAACGGATACCATTGCTAAGGAACTGCCTTGGCGTCAATCAAAACCCGAGGAGCGTTTACTGCTCCGTATCCGCCAAACTAAAAAAGGCGCCGGAATAAACCCGGCGCCATGGCTCGCGAGATGCGGTCAAGCGAGAAAAAAACTGTGAAAGAACCTATTTGCTCTCCGCGACAGGACTTGCCCCGAAGTCGCGGCGGCTATTGACGGCCGTGCGAGCAGCGCGGGCGGTTGGTTGATTGGCAACCGCGGCGCCGTAACGCTCGAGTAATACCGGTGCCATCGTATTCTCAGCTTCCTTGACGAAGATCATCTTATTTTCGGAAGCCATGTCCACGCGGACAAAATCTCCCAGCTTGACCTGACCGGTGGCTACCAGGTTGGCTAACGGATAAACCAGATAGCGTTCGATGGCACGCTTCAGGTGACGCGCGCCATAGCGCGGGTCGGTACCTTCCTTCAGCAGGAACTCCTTCACCGGAGACGTGCAGTTGAACACAAATTGATTGGTCCCGGCAGCCATCAGCACTCGCTGCTGAACCATGCCCAGTTCAATTTCAAGAATCTGGGCAAGATGCTCTTCCCGCAGAGTCTTGAACACCACCGTCTTGTCGATGCGGTTCATGAACTCGGGGGTGAATTTGCGGCGGGCGGCTTCGACGGCGGTGCGCTGGATCTTGTCATCGAACGAACCGTCCACTTCAACGACTCTGGGTGCGAAACCGAGTCCACCATCCACCAGGCTGGTCATCTCGCTGGCGCCGAGATTCGACGTCATGATGATGATGCATTGCGAAAGGTCAACGCGGCGGTTGTCGCCGAGCGTCAACGTCGCTTTGTCGAGAATGCCCAGCAACAGTTGCCACAAAGAGTCGGAGGCCTTCTCGATCTCGTCGAAAAGCAGGATTGAGAGCTTCAGCTTCTCCGTGAACCACTGGTTCAGCGCTTCCTGCGTCAGCAGGGGATGAGTCTCGCGGTGTCCAAGGTATCCTGGAGGCGAACCGATCAGCTTGGCAATCTCGTGGGAGTGCTGGAATTCGGCGCAATCGATCTTGATGCAGGCTCGGGAGTCTCCAAAAAGCGCCTCGGCCATGGCTTCAACCACGCGCGTCTTACCCGAGCCGGTCGGGCCCAGGAAGAGCAGATTTCCCACCGGGCGTCCGGGAGCATTCAGCCCGGCCAGAAACATCTGATAAATTTCAACGACCTTTTCGACAGCCTGCTCCTGGCCGACAATACGGCGGCGCAGGGCGGCGTCAAACTCTCCAGCATCGTTGCTGCGACGGTTCGGATCGAGCACAGTGGCGAGGTTCGTTCTCATAGGGTCGCTGCCCGGCTCCTCACCGGACGTACTTTCCTTTCGTTTCGCCTTTTTCTCGGCTATTTCCATTGTCTTTTTCGGTTTTGTAGGCCTTTTCCCGAGTCACTTGCCCACCTTCTGGAAGCTACCCAGCCCGTCAAGTCAAATACCCTGTCGTCTGCCGAGCCTGTCGCGCCCGACCGTCTAGGAATAAGCAAGCGGCTAGCCACGGAGCAGACAAAATTTGACGCGCCCGGAACTCCTGCATCTAACAGGATTTAGAAGCCGTCGCCCGGGATTCGGAGGATTACAAATTAGAACGCCACAGGGAAGAAGAGAAATAGTTTGCAGTATGGAGGAAGAACCAGTACCGGAACGCGAAAATTCAATTTTGGGGAGAGCCCACTCCGGCGGTCCAGTCGGGCCCGCTCATGCCCTCGAAGTGTGAGGCAAGAGCTGGTCTGATAAGTGCTTTTGGGAAGGGCACGGCTTCAGCCGTGCCACTACCGCCCAATAAGAATGAGGGCTTTAGCCCTGAGGCCGGTCTGAACATGCAGAGTCAACCGTGATTGTCCACACGTAACTGGCAGGTGGAGTAGAGCCACGCTAGTATCGCCAACAGGAAGCTTTTCGGGGAGGAACCTTGCGCCGTTCGTCAGTCCGAGTCATTACTGCAATCTCGTGCCTTCTTTATGGGACCGCCGCTTCGCGGCTGAGTTCCTATTCCTCTTCGAACTTCACTGCCCAGGCGCAGACGGCACAACCAGTTGCCGTGGCGTCCCCGGTCGCGGGCCAGTCCGCTCACGTAAAGCCAGTGAGCGCAACAATTTCGACGAGCCCCAAGCCAGCGGCTATTCCCGCGATGCAACCCACTGCGGCCCCCGGCACTGAAATCTACAGCGCGAAGCGCGGAGAAGCCATCTCCACTATCGCCCGCCGATACGTGGGCAAGACTTCCTACCTGACCTCATCCGAACTGGCCGAGGCCATCCGCAAGGTCAACGGCAACCGGACCGCCAACATCCTGAAAGCCAACGAAAACGTCGTCATCCCTGGGATTCTGCCCGCTCCCATCGTCGAAAAAACAGTCCCGGTCGCCAAAGACTTTGAAGTCCGAGCCATCTACCTGACCGGCATCATGGCCGCCAGCGACCACGGACTACGCGTCATCCGCCACTGGCGCGAAGTCGGCGGCAACGCGGTAGTGTTCGACATTAAAGATAGTGACGGCAGCGTGAACATCCCCTTCGAGCACCCGCTGCTGGGCAAACATCAGGTCTACATTCACGACGTGCCGAAGTTCGTCCACTTCCTGCACTCGCAGAACATGCACGCCATCGCCCGCATCGCCATCTTCCGCGACGAGCGCCTGGTGAAGGAGCATCCCGAACTAGCCGTCCAGTCGAAGCGGACGAAGCAGCCCTGGCGTGAGAACGGCAAGCTGGTCTGGACGGATCCTTCGAATCCGAACGTGCAGGAATATAACATCGCCTTGGCCAAGTACGTAGCACAACTAGGCGCCGACGAGATCCAGTTCGACTACGTCCGCTTCCCCGCAGAAGGCGATCAGAAAGACGCCGGTTTCGTCTTCCAGTCCGAGCATCCCGATACAAATCAAGCCGCAGATTCTACTTCACCACTGGCAGTCGTCGAAAACAGTGGATCAGACTGCACGACTCCAGCCGCGAAGCGGCGAAAGAATACAGCCCACGGCGCAAGCCGTGGGACAGGAGTCCAAAACGGGCAAGCCCCGGAGGGGCGAAAGAACGGTTGTGACGCGGCTTCTGCGCACTCCGCGACACCGCGTGGTCCCCAGCGCTCCGACGTAATCACCGCATTCCTGAAGAAAGCCTACGCTGAGATCCACCCCGCCGGCGCGCTGCTCTCTCTCGACGTCTTCGGCGTGATGGCCTGGCAGCGCCCCGTCGATCTCTCCCACACCGGGCAGGACATCGTCGGCATGGCCAAGTATTGCGACGTGCTCTCGCCCATGATCTATCCGTCACACTTTTTCGGCATGGACAACATCGCCCACCCCGGCGACGCCCCCGAGCACTTCATCGGCGAATCCATGGCCCGCTTCGAGCTGATCACCAAAGGCAGTGGAGTAGTAATCCGCCCCTGGCTACAAGCCTTCCGCTGGCGCACCAAAACCTATTCCCCCGAATACATCAAGGTTCAGGTGCTAACCGCGAAAGAAAAAGGCGGCATCGGATTTTTGTTCTGGAACGCCGCCAACGACTACAGCAAACCCTACGCAGCCATGCCAGAGATGAAAACGGCGAACGCCAAAGAGAAAGACAAGTTTTTCCGTGGGGACGAGCTGCCGGCGCGCTCTTTCAGCGCAGACTTGATGCCTACGACGAACCCGCCGGCAACCTCATCGAACCGATAAGAATCGGAGCCTCAGCCCGAACCCGCCCTTAAGGAGTGACCGTAAAGTTCGTCGCACTCGTTGCCGTGCCTCCCGGAGTGGTGACGGCAATCGGCCCTGTCACTGCCCCCGCCGGAACGAGCGCATCGACCTCCGTATCCTTTATTACCTGGAAACTGGTTGCCGCGACGCCGCCAAACGCTACCTTCGTCGTACCCGTGAGGCTGTTGCCGGAAATCGCGACCGAAGTTCCCGCCGGACCGCTGCTGGGGCTGAACCCGGTGATGGAGGGCACGACCGTAAATGCGGTTGGACTGGTAGCGGTTCCCCCAGCCGTTGTGATGGTGATCTTCTGACCCGTTTTCGCTCCTGCGGGCACCGTGGCGGTTACCTGGGTATCAGAGTTGACGGTGAAACTGGCTGCCTTGCCCCCGATGGTCACCTTTGTAGCCTGAGTCAGGCTGACGCCGGTAATCGTCACTGACGTTCCTACAGTACCGCTGGCGGGAGTGAAACTCTTAATCTGGGGCGTCACCAGGAATGCCCGGTCGCTCTTCATCGTGCTCGTGAACGTGGTCAGAGTCACTGTGCCGGTGAGCGCTCCGGAAGGGACGGTCGCGGTCATGTAGGTATCGGAGATGTTGTTGAACGTCGCGTTGACTCCATTGAACGAGACCGCGGTCGTCCCGGTGAAACCTTGGCCCAGGATCTCGACCGTCTTCCCAACCTTCGCGGACCAGGTCACCAGGTCGATGAGAGGTTTCAATCCCACGTCGAGACTGTAGAAAACGGAACCACCCAAAGAGTTCCCGTTCGTGTTGCCATAGAATTTTCCGTTCGTGTGCAGCACGAGAGGTGTCGCAGGGGCAAAACCGTTACAGGACGGGTCGCAGAAGCTGTAGAGAGTTGTCAGCTGCCCTGCGGGTGTAATTTTGTAGATTGATCCGTAATTTTTTGTGCCGCCAGCAGAGGATGTCCCATAGAAGTTGCCATCGGTCCCCCGGACCAGCCCTGCCAGCGGTTGCGATCCATCGAAACATCCGGCTGTCGAGCAGAAGTTATAAAGGAGCGTAAAGGCACCGGCCGGAGAAATCTTGAACGCAATTCCCCGGTTCGTAGCTCCGCAAAGATCCGTGACGCCGTAGAAATTGCTATCGCCACCCTGAACCAGAATTCCCTCGGGGTAGCATCCGTCGGTGATGCCGCCGATGAAGTTATGCAGAACGGTAACTTTTCCGGCGGGCGTCATCTTGTACACGACGCCCAGCCCCTTACTGCCGCCCAGGATGGTGGTGCCGTAGAAATTGCCATCGGTGCCTTGTGTGGGAAGGCTGGGGTCTGAACCGTCGGTGTAGGTGAAATCGTGCAGCACAGTGAACACACCGCTGGAAGAGATCTTGTAGAAAGCTCCGTACTGCCCGTTGTACTGTCCGATTGAAACGCCGTAGATATTTCCGTCCTGCCCCTGAAAAGGCGCGTAGGTCGGGACGCTGTCATCGGTGCCGTTGGCAAAATTCCACTGGGTGGTCAGGGTTCCGGCGGGGGTGATCGTGAAGAGCGTGCCTGCCCCGTGAGTGCCGCCTCCCAGGGTGGTTCCGTGGAGGTTTCCATCGAAACCCAGGGTCACGCCGCCTCGTGGGGTCGAGCCATCGGTGCACGAGGTTTGAAAGCAGAAGGTGTAGAGGCTCGTCAATTGCCCCGCAGTTGTCATTTTATAGACTGTGCCGACGTTCTTAGTTCCATCATTGGAGATGGTGCTGTACAAGTTGCCGTCGCGGCCCTGGGACATCACTTGGGGCGCTAAGATGCCGCTATAGGCGCCGGACCCGATCGGATAGGTGTACAGAACGGTGTAGGTCTGGGCAGTCGCGGCCACGGCAAAAAGCCCGGCCACGGCGAGCATCGAAAGTACGGATCCGCGGTATTTCATAGGAACTCTCCTCCAAGCGAAATTCGGGTGGATGGCTTGCGAAAAAACCTGGGCATCCCCTGCACAATTTCTGTGCCCGGCGAACTGGTTCGTGGCACAATGTTTCCGCTACCAGTGGCCGTTGGGCGACAGTCTCCACGATCCCCCGCTGCGTGTCCTGACGGAATTCTTAAGAACTCTAAAGCGTGGGCAAGTCCATGAATTCAAAAGCAACCATAGGCGAGGTCTCTACGGCTTCCGGCCGCCTGTGGCGTTTTACCGACTACGAATTCGACGAAATGGGACGGGAGTTGCGGGTCAAGGGCAGGCCGGTGGAGCTGGAATCGAAGCCCCTGGACATCCTGCTGCAGCTCCTTCTCCATGCCGGCGAGGTGGTAACCAAGGAAGAATTATTGGAAGCCGTGTGGCCAGATGTAATGGTGGTCGATGGATCTTTGGCGACCGCCGTTTCAAAGCTGCGCAAGGCAATGGGCGACGACGACCATCCGGTGATTGTTACGGTTCCACGCGTCGGCTATCGCCTGGCAGTGCCGGTCTATTGCAAGACAGTCGCAGCGCCGTCCGGCCCCGAGCTTGGGTTCAAAGCGGGAGAAGTCGTCCCGGGAAGAGAGCAATGGCGGCTCTCCCGCGCGATGGAGATTTCCGGATCGAGCGAGGTCTGGCTGGCCGAAAATCCAAAGACTCACGAACAGCGGGTATTCAAGTTCGCGGCTGACGGGTCCCGCTTAAAGGGTCTGAAACGAGAAATCACGATCTCACGTTTCTTGCGGGAATCACTGGGGGACCGGCCGGAGTTTGTCCGCATCCTGGAGTGGAATTTTGCGACGTCTCCGTTCTTTCTCGAGAGCGAGTACTCCGGGCCAAATCTGGCAGAATGGGCCGAGGAGCAGGGAGGCCTTTCCGAAATCCGGTATGACACCCGGCTTCGATTGCTGGTTGACCTTGCCCAAGCCGTTGCCGCCGCGCACGACATTGGAGTGCTTCACAAAGACTTGAAACCAGCCAATATCCTGGTTGTGCCCGGAAGCAATGGTGGGTGGCAGATCAAACTCGCGGACTTCGGCAGCGCTTCATTGTTCGATCCGTCGCGGCTTCATGCCTTGGGAATCACCAACCTGGGATTTACTCAGACCGCCTCGCTTGAGGCCCAGTCGTTGACCGGCACCCTGATGTATTTGGCGCCCGAAGTCCTGGGCGGCCAATCTCCCACCACCGGTGCCGATGTCTATGCTCTCGGCGTCATGCTCTACCAGTTGACCATTGGCGATTTCCGTAAGCCCCTCGCACCGGGATGGGAAGCGGATATTAAAGATCCGTTGCTCCGTGAGGATATTGCAGATGCGGCCTGTGGTGATCCGGCTAAGCGACTTAATAGCGCAGCGGATCTTGTCGAGCGACTGTTGACGCTGGAGCAACGCCGGATCAAGCGCGATGAATTGGAAACTGCAAAATTGCGGGCGCAAATCGCCGAGCGCAAGCTGGCCGAGACTCGCGCCCGGCGGCCGTGGCTTGTGCTCGCCGTTATCGCATTAGCGGCCGGACTGGGAGTCAGCTTCGCCCTTTACCGGAGAGCTGCCCGCGAGCGTGACCATGCCAACCGCCAGACCGCGATTGCAAATTCCATCAACCGCTTCCTCTCGGACGATCTGCTGGGGCGCAGCAATCCCTTCTTGAGTGGCAAGTCCAGCGAATCGCTAATGGAAGCGATCAAACAAGCGTCGCCCAGCATCGACCGGAAATTCAAGGATGAACCGCTGATCTCCGCGCGTCTCCACCAAACCATTGCCCGGGCTTTCGACAATCGAACTGACTACCCCGATGCCCGACAGGAATATGACCGTGCCGCTCCTCTTTTTAAACAGGTTGACGGCGAGTTATCGCAGGACGCCATCATCGTCCAACTGCAGCGCGCGACCCTCGAGGCACGAAGCTACGAAAGTGGCTCGCTGCCGCTGGCCAAGTCGATACTCGCTCAACAGGAAGCACTGATCGCACGGCTTCCGCATCCGCGCCCGGATCTGCCCGTGTGGTTGTCCTCGGCGCGCGGAATGATTGCTTTGATCGACAACAACGCCAAATCGGCTGCGGAAAATTTCCAGGCTGCAGTAGAAAAAGCAGAAGCTCTTCCCAGTTTCGACGAGAGTGCACGCTTAACCTTCACGCAAAGGCTGGCGTTCTCCTACATCCGCCTGGGCGAAGGCGCCAAGGCGGAGCAACTATTTCGCGAACTCATTGCTTCCTTCACGCGTGCAGCGGGTCCGGACAATTCCAATGTTTTGCGGGTACGCCTGAATCTCGCGCAGGCCTTCATGATTCAGAACAAACACGCGGAAGCGGTTCAGGAGGCAAGCGCCATCTATCCCGAGTTTGTCTCGCGCCTGGGTGAAGACCACGAACTCACCATGCAGTTGCTGACCACGCGGGCGCAGTCCGAAGGCGCCCTGGGACTTTGGAATGACGCCATCCGCGATGACCTGGCGATCCATAATCTCGCCGTTCGCAAGCAGGGTCCGCTTTCGTTTTTTGCCATAGCTACGCTTTCCGATGGTTCGCTGGCCCAGTGCCGCGCCGGTCGCTATCACGAAGGCGAAGCCAACGCGCGGCAGGCCTATCAAGCATCAACCAAAGCCTTCGGACCGCGCGCCGGACTGACAGGCGGAACCGCCTCCACTTTTGCCGATTGCCTGATTGGCCTCGGCAAACTGGAGGAGGCCAGCAAGCTGTTAGACCAGATCGACGTGCCTGTAGTCGCTCAGCTCGCTGGCGATCCCGATTGGGGCGCCGGCGTGACTCTGGCGCGGGCCGAAATTGCTTATCACCGCGGCGACTACGATGCAGCGCGGGGTTATGTTCAGACTGTGACGCCGGTGTTCACCCGCGAGAACGCAGAGCCGTATCAAAAGCGTGCTCTCGAATCTCTGAGAACAGCACTAGACAAGCCTTTACTGCGACACTAGGTATCTCGCGTCCAAAGTTGCCAAGCGCTGCGCACCGGCAGCCGTTTCCAACGTGGAAACGCGGGGCCACAACGCTTCCCGCCATCTCGCGACCCCTGCCCCAAACTCTGCCCATGCGAAGCAGGAATTGTACAAATTTGTGACGCTGCGGTGACAATCTCGACCTTTTTGGCGACCTAGCATTCCGAGGACGAGCAGGTCAGAGAAATTTGGTTACGAGCTGGCGCCGATCTTCGGCCTTAGCCCACCTCCCTGACCTCCGAAAAGGAGATTCCATGCAGCGTCGCATTATCGCCCTCACCGCTTGCCTCGGGTTTGCAATGATGTTCGGTTCCACCGTAGCCCTGGCGCAATATAAACTCACCAATCTGGTTTCGAATCAAGTAGGACAGGCGGCACATACCGACCCTCTTCTGGTAAATGCCTGGGGATTGGTCCACACTCCAACCAGTCCATTCTGGATCAGCGACAATGGCTCGGGCTGGTCAACGCTCTACACCGGGGGCGGAGCTAAAGTGCCCTTCGAGGTGGAAATTCCTTCCGCCAACGGCTCGGGGACGGGCTCGCCCACCGGGATCGTCTGGAACGGTTCGAATGAGTTCCAGGTGCAGGGATGGGCGTCAATCTTCCTTTTTGCAACCTTGGACGGGACCATCAGCGGGTGGGCGCCGCAGTCCGACCCCAACAATGCCATCATTGCTGTGACGAACTCGGGAGCAGTGTATACAGGGTTGGCAATCACCAGCAATGCTTCGGGGAATTTTCTGTTCGCCGCCGACAACGCAAACAACAAGGTGGACATGTATGACGGTAACTTCAAACTCGTGAGCTCGTTTACCGACAGCACGATTCCCGCGGGCTTCGCGCCGAACGGTATCCAGGACATCAACGGCGCGGTCTACGTCGCATTTGCCAGTCAGTCTGGTAAGTCGGGGGGGTTCATCGACATCTTCAGCGAAAGCGGGACGTTCGTGAAACGTCTGGCGCAAGCCGGGCCGCTGAACCAGCCTTGGGGCATGGCGGCAGCCCCAAACAATTTTGGACCACTGAGCAACACGCTGCTGGTGTCGAACAACGTCAACAAGTCCGGGACCATCAACGGCTTCAATGCCCTGACCGGAAAGTTCGTGGGCACGATCAGGGACACCAACGGCACGCCGATCCATATCGACCAGCTTTGGGGAATTGAGTTTGGGGGCGGGACGTCCAACAATGGCCGGCTGAACGAGCTGTTTTTTACTGCCGGTCCCAGCAACAATCTGGCTGGAACGTTCGGTTCAATCACGGTCAAGTAGCGTGATTCGTCTCAGTTGTTCGAGCAGCGGCCGCCTGCAAGGGCGGCCCGTCCGTTCCCGCCACTTCCTACGTTTTTGGTCATACCGCATTGCGTCGAGGGCCCGGAACATCAAGTGCCCCGACCCTGTTCAGATTGACTTCATTCCTTGCAGCCCCGCTACTGTCATCGCCCTTTTTGCTCTTGGTTACTCGTCTGCAAAGCCTTGGCGGCCTCATCAGCCACAAGAGGAACGGACAAAGTGTCGTGAACGAGTTTCGGGAGCTTGTCGGCGTTAGCCACTAACAGGCTCACCTGCCACATTTGCGTCTCGGACAATGCGGGCCGGAAGCCGGGCATGCCGGTCAAACGAATGCCATTCGCGACTTTCCAGTAACTCTCACCGGGCTCGTCGTCAGTGACTCCTTTTCCTTCCAGCAGTTTCGGAGGATGAGGATACATGCCAGCAGCGATGAGCGTTTCTCTTTGTGCTGGCAGTCCGTGACACACTGCGCAATGTTCGCGATAGACCTTGGCGCCAGCGGCGAGATTGGACTCGTCGGACTGAAGTGGAATAGTCTTCAGCATCTCGCGGCCAATTCTCGCATTGAGAGCCTGATGCGCGAGCTTCTTTTCAAATGGCATTGGCGGTTCCGACGTTGCCACCGGCGCCTGTCCCGTGACGAAGTAGAGGTAGACACCGAGCACAATGGCAGCAGCGCCTAGAATCACTCCTACAACAAGTGTTGCAAACGTTCTCATTCGACAGGCTCTCCCTTAGAGGTTTACCAAATCGTTTTTCAGCAACAAACAACCTAAACGAGTCCGCTGCCTGCGCGCCCGTCTTTTGCACCTGCAGCCTCTGTCGCGCAACGTACTGGAACGGGGCAACGATCGTCCCTTGCTGCGTAAGTGCCTCCGAACCGCTGGAGAGTCAGGTGGACAGAAGCTAGTCACTGCGGACGCCACCCCATTTTCATCCGCACCCGAACTTCGTTCCTGACAGGCCGCATTAAGAGCGAGAGTTGGATGATCTCGAATGGGATGCCGAGATGTATTGCACTTGCAGCTTGCCCCGAGAAGTTCAGAGCGGCAAGATTTCCTTGAGCGCCCACTCAATCCTGTCGACTTCTTCCCGGATCACTCTAATTGATTGTTGGTTTTTCGCTGGGTGGGCCAATGGAGTGATTCCTTCCAGAGCGCCTCGTATGTGATGATTCCGAGCCCGAATAAACTTGAGCCTGGCGCGTCTCTCCTTGCGATTTCTGTAAATGCCGCCGACGAATTTAGTGGCGAGCCAGGCAAAGACCAAGCCAAACAACACCTCGACGGGAATACGGTCTCTTGCGCCGTCAAACTCTGAAAACAAGAGTCGGTAGACCGCTTCACCCATCCCAAAAGATGCGAACAATATAGTTACTCCGAACAAATATACTTTCAGGCGCTCGATTGGTTGAAAACGTATGGAGTCGTCGCTTCCGTCATGTGTCCGTACAAAATTCATGGCCATGCTTCTCCAAATGATTTGTCACTGTTCCGGTGGTCCCAATCAGCGGTACCAGCGCCAGTCTGGCTGAAATAATACCTTGAAATTGCAATCAGCGGCGGGATTCTCTTGGCCGGCTGGAGCCCGTAAACGAGTGCCCCACAGCCAGTGCAGGATCGATGCTAAGTAACTGAAAAATGGCGGAAGCGAGTGGGAGTCGAATCCGCACTCGAACGTAGTTTCAACAACATAGAAAGCAACGGACGGCAGGTAAAACTATCTTAGTACATGGTAGGCAGTGACAACGGCAGGTGAACGGCAGGTGAAAATCGGGACAGCACTTCCGTGATAGCCTACTCCCACGATGAACAGTTGGTGGGAACTAGGCGAGTATACAGGTCATACCGGAAACGCTATGGAAACGTCGCGTCTGACCTGTGCTTTCTGTGGTGAAGAGGGCCACTTCGCGCTTGCTTTCCACGGAGAAAAGAAAAAGCCTAACAAAAGCAAGTGTCTGAATTTCGATGTGTACCAATGCACCAATTGCATGGGATACGTTCACGTCCTGTGGTCTGCGGGAAGAGGATGGGGAACGGGTCTTTACTCTTACAGAGTTTTGCCGTGGCCATTGGAAGGCAAGCCGAAGCCTTCGGAGAATTGGCCAGACGGTATGAAGCGGTTCTGGATTCAGGCTCACGACTCTCTCAACAATGAGAACTGGGATGCGGCGAACGAACGTCATGGCACGCAGCGCGCTTCAGTTCGTTGTGCGACACAAGGAAGCAAAAGGCAGCAATCTGAAAGAACAGATAAACGACCTAGTGTCGAAAGGAGTCTTGCACCCTCTGATGAAAGACTGGGCTGATGAGGTCCGACTGCTCGCCAACGAGTCGGCGCACCCCGATGCCCATGTGCCAGCAGACATGACGCCGGAAGATTCCAAGGACATCGTCAACTTTCTGGATTCATTGCTAGCGTACCTCTACGACTTGCCGAAGCAGATCGAGAATTTTCGACAACGGAAGAATCTGGCAGGATCAGTGACACCATAGCGTTTTGATCGGTCATGATTTATCCTGATCGAGTTTTTTCCTTTTCCTCCGAGATTTTCTCTCAAGCAGTTTATGTAGTCTTGCTAG
>WNFC01001902.1_pt1 | contig 27594 bp, 26 predicted proteins | sample 5400541 | NCBI WGS metagenome assembly WNFC01 (sample SAMN13153342, study PRJNA577476) | soil metagenome | isolation source: 120 cm saprolite under Douglas fir tree site 2 hole 2 replicate 1 | place: USA:California | collected 2015-04-18 | reverse complement strand
CGAGATGACCAGCAGGCCGCCCAGGTCGATGACAAGGTGTGGGGGCTGGGTGCCTGGACCAAGGAGATGCTCCCGCCAGTCCCACAGAGTGCCGGCGACGCCCAGAGCGTAGGCAAATGCAAGCAGTTCGATTGCTTTCGGCTCGCGGAAATTGCGGGCCGGACGGAACGCCATGCGGGAAGCGTAATCTGCGATTGGCTGCGTTGCTACTATCAGCCTGTAGTGATCCCTGATCCGGCGGGTGACTGAGGGGTCCATGACTGGCATTACACGGCGCGCAGCGCTCGGCCTGTTGGCCGCTGGCGGGGCGTTGGTCGCTCTGGGGCTTGCCGGTGGTTCCCTGCTTCGAGATGTCCTGAAGTCCGTGGGCGGCGGCGGAATGATGGGGTCAGGAATGATGGGCAGCGCGACCCAGGCCGACATGAGCAGCTACATGAAACTCTTTGACCGCCACACCGAGCTAAGGCGAACGGTCGAGACGATTGACGGTGGAGTACGCACAACGACTGAATCCGATGCCCCCGAGTTGATCGCGCTGCTCCAGGCTCACGTTTCGAGCATGTACACACATCTCAACCAACATGCCGAGGTCACGTGCATGAGCTCGAGCCTCCCGACTCTATTCCGTAATTCGACGAGTTACCGAAGAGAGCTGACGACTACTGCCAAGGGCGTGGTTGTGACGGAGACCTCGACCGATCCGCGAATTACAAGTGCAATCCGCGAGCATGCGCAAGAGGTGAGTGGATTTGTACGCGATGGAATGCCCGCCATGATGCGAGGCATGATGGGTCAGTGATAGTCGGGCACGGTCGGCGACCTGCGGAGTCCTCTGTGGGTACACAGAAGGTAGCGGCGCGACCTACTGTGGCGTCGCAGGCTCGGCTTCAGGGTCATCGCATGCTGCATTTTGGGTGCCGCGAAGCAAAAGACCGAAAGCTGCGGCCGGCAACACGTGGTCCTAGGGATACAGAAGGTGGGCCGAGAGCGGCGATAAGCCGGGTTCGTATTTCGCCAATTCGCACGCGCCCTCGCGAATACAGGACGACACCTAACGACACACTGCGACACGATGCGGTTGGGTACTAAATGGGTACTGGTACCCAAAATCTATAGTCCTCCACCCCCTTCCATCGCATCTTTTTGGCACGACATTGCCTAGCGGCGTGGGGCGGGCCGTAGTTTCCGTAACGCGAACCCGCGATTGAGTTTCGAAGGCCCTTCAATCAGCCTCGGCGAGCCGGCCGATAGACATCGGTCCAGGGGTGGATAGTAATGATCTGGACGAGTAGCTCTGCTTCGTGTAGCCAGTCGATCACCCGGTAGGGAGAGGGTTGCGACGATAGGTCTCCGGCAAGGGCGCAGTACTCGACGAGGCTATTACCCTCTGGCGCCACTGGGCGAGCAGAGCGAGGAACTCGTCGAGCGGGACTGCCTCCCCTGGTTCGTTCTCCCCGCTGAAGTCATACGAGGCAATCACGTTTCCGGACCGGACGCGGAGCAGGGTCATGTTGCCCCAAGTGAAGGGCGCTGCATCACCAGACTCGGCGGCTCTGATCGCACCGCGCTCGGCAATGTCAATCCAGTATGTGGACGGCCCACTACCCGTGGCTCCACGCGGCGGCAGCGACGAGACGCTGTCCGCAAGGGCTTCATTGAATAGAGGCCAGCCCGGTCCTAGAGAGGCGTCAACCTGGCCGTCATCTCGGATTGAAAAGACGAACTCCATCCAGCTGATGATGCGCGGTTCAGCCGCGACGGCGCGGCGTGCCTCGACACCATTTGCGGGATAGCTGATTGGGCCGACGTGGACTCGAACCACGAACCTCCGCGGCAGACACGCTTGAGAGCCGTGCTACCGACCCGTCTCGATCTCGATCACCTGAACGTCATGCGCTGCGTTGGTTCTTCCAGCCTCTCATTCATCGCTTCCCTTTGAGCTGATATGAACGATGACGTCGCCGCCGTGTGGCTGCTCAACCGTACCGATCGCTTGCGCAATGCGGGCCTAAGCTGGCGAAGACAGCGGGGGGGCCGGGCTAAGATTTCGCCGTGCAGATCGTGGGCCCGTCACGGGGAATGCTGCTCTCGGATGAGCAGCGCGATAACGCCTGCGCTCTACTCCGCGACCAATACGGTGCCGGCCGCATGACGCTCGAGGACTATTCGGCCCGCATCGACAAAGTTTTGGCCGCGCGCGACACCAATCAGGTGTCGTTGGCTTTCAAAGGTTTGGAGGCCCCTACCTGGTTGGCGCCACGGCCGGTATTGCCTGAACTGGTGCCCAGCTGGGTCACGGCCGTGTCGGGCCTTGGCGTCGCTCTCGCCGCGGCCGAACTGGTGGCATTCCTGGCAGCCACGGTTTTGGATCAAAAGAACCTCGAGGGCGGCATCATCGTCGACGCGATCGTGACGGTCGCCGCCGCCCTGCAGACGATGGCCTGGATAGCGCTGGCCCGGCGGCGGGAATGGGCCCCCGTGTTTGCTCTGGTCACAAGCGCTCTGCTGACCATCGTCACATTCGGCCTGGGAATCCTCGTGGCGGTACCGGTCTGGTGGGGAGTGCTTAGGCGCAATCGCGCGCGATAACGCTCCATGCCGGCTCAATCCCATATCACCCTGCGGGAATTGCGAGACCTCCTGGCCGTTCAGCCGCCGCCGATTGACATCCCACCAAGCGATGCCAGACCGGGCGACCTTGTAGCGATCAAAGATCTGGCCGGCAGTCGGTTCGTTTCCATTCAGGATGGCGTGCTGGTTGTCCGGGCCGATCTCAATGCCGAGGTGCGCAAACCCGTACCGATCAAGTCGGACAGCGTGGTTGCGATCCGCCACCGTATCGCCGAGGGCGACTTCGTGATAGTCGAATCGCTGGCGACCCCCCGGCTCGGGCGGATCGAGAGGATCGAACAGACAGGGCCGAACGGGCCGGCGTACGTGGTCCGCACTTTTCTCGAAGGCCGGCGCTGGGCAGACGCTCGGATGCGGTTTGGGGCGGACTCGCTGTGGCCTGTGCCTACAGAGGCCGCGAGCGGCTTGTTGGCCAAGATGGGCTTGCCGCTCCCACCAGCACTTCCAATCACACGCCACGTCGCGGCTGCTCCCGGCCGTGCAGTCGCGTCGGCCGCGGCACCGTCGCCCGAGCCGCAGCCGGCGTTGCCGCCGATGCCACCAGGCGAGCTCACCGATGTGTTCGCGCGGGTCGCGTTCCCCGGACCACTCCGCCGCTACCAGTCGATGGCGTTGGACGCCTTCGACAAAGCACTAGCAAGTGGGCGGCGCCGCGCGTATTTGGTCATGCCTCCCGGAGCCGGCAAGACGCTGATCGGCCTCGAGATCGCCCGCAGGCTGGGCAACCGCTGCCTGGTGCTAGGTCCGAACACCGCCATCCAGGAGCAGTGGTTGAAGCAATGGCGTGCGTACGAGCCGGCCATCGTCAACGCCGGCGACAGCCCAGATCTTGCGGCCCCGATCACCGCGCTCACGTACCAGGCGATCTGCGACCTCGACTCGCACAATCCGGTGCTAGAACAGCAGATCGCCGAATGGCAGGCGACCGTCGAAGGCGAGCACCCTGCTGCCGCCGACGCCAATCCGCACCATCGCGCGGAAGCGGCGCGCCTTCGCAGCCACGCCAGGATGCTGATCGCGGGCTCGGGAGACCACGAGAAGTTGCTCTCGATTCTTCACCTCAATGGGCAGCGACTTATCGAGCGCATCAAGGCCGCCGGGCAGTTCACGATCGTCCTCGACGAGTGCCACCACCTCCTCGAGATGTGGGGCTACCTGCTTCGAGCGCTTGCGCACGAGCTTGGAGACAACGTCTTCCTCGTCGGGCTGACGGCAACTCCGCCTTCAGAGATGGATGCGCGCGAGGCATTGCTGTATCAGGAGCTTTTCGGCCGCGCGGACTTCGAGGTGCCGACGCCTGCGGTCGTCAAAGAGGGAAACCTGGCTCCGTATCAGGAGCTGGCCTACATCACCTCGCCACTCGAGCACGAGTTGGCCTATATCGGTGAGGAGAAGACCCGCTTCGAGGAGCTGCTCTCGAACATGATGCGCCCCGACCTTGGGACTGTGTCGTTCGTCGAGTGGCTGCGCAGCCGGATCTTCGAGCGGAAGACCAGGGACGGAGTCGAGGTGTCCTGGCAGCGATTCGAGAGCGATCATGCCGACCTCGCGCTCGCCGGCCTTCGCTACTGCTACGCGAACCAGATGCAGCTGCCTGATGGGGCGCGTCTGGGCGAGGCTCAGCGCCGTGCTCCCGACGCCAACGACTGGGTGGCTCTGATCGGCGACTACTGCGTCGGACACCTTCGCGAGAGTGCCGACCCAAAGGACGTCGAAGCGTGGGAGCTGATCCGCAAATCGTTGCCCTCACTCGGCTATGTGCTGAGCCTCCAGGGCATCCGATCCTATGTATCGCCAGTCGATCGTGTCCTGCTTCTCTCAGGCAGCAAAGGTGTGGCAGCGGTCGGCATCCTCGCGGCGGAAGCCACTGCCCTCGGCTCCAACCTTCGGGCCCTGCTGCTATGCGACTACGAGGTAGCAGGCAGTGAGGTCGTAGGCAAACTGCGTGGCGTCCTGGACGCTCAGGCGGGATCGGCAGCCCTGCTGTTGCGGACGTTGCTCAGCGATCAAGCAACAGCCTCTCTCGACCCAATCCTGGTTACCGGCCGCACAGTGGCGTGCTCGCGCGCGACAGCGTCGGCGTTGGTGCCGTGGCTTGCAAGTGAAAGCCCCGAGCTAAAGGATCACCTCGATGCAGTCTCGCTGTTCGGCTCGGCGGGGAGTACCGATGGGTGGGAGTCATTGCTGCAGATCAAGCCCTCGAGCGGTTCGTGGTCGCCGTCTCTGTACCTGCCGGTGATCACACGCTACTTCGAGCAGGGGTCCAGCCGCTGTCTCGTGGGCACCCGCGGATTGCTTGGCGAAGGCTGGGACGCGGAGTCTATAAACGTTCTCATCGACCTGACCGGGGTCACCACCACCACATCCGTGCATCAGATGCGGGGCCGCTCGCTGAGGCTCGATCCGAATGAAGCGCACAAGGTGGCCAACAACTGGGACGTGATCTGCGTCGCCCGTGACCACCCCAAGGGGGCCGCCGACTACGAGCGGATGGTGCGCAAGCACCGCAACTATTTTGCAATTACCGGGGCCGGGGAAATCGAGTCTGGGGTTGGGCATATCGATCAGCGGCTCTCTCCGTTCGGTCCGCCGGCTGACGAGGTGCTCGCAACGGTCAACCGCGATGTCATCGAGCGAAGCGCCGAACGCGATCGGATTTACGCGCTCTGGCGAGTCGGCGAGCCATATCGGAACCTGCCGACTCAGACCGTGCGGATTCGTGCCGTGCGCAGCGGGCGCTCGGGGTCTCGGCGCGCCGGTTCGACGGCAGCACGCCGGGCGCGCGGTCACCTCGCTTTGTCAAGGCGCGTGCAGTTGCCGGAACGGGCCTGGGTCTCAGCGCGGCGTTGATCAGCGTCGCCGCCGGCCAAAATCTGCTGGCGATCGGACTCGGCGGGTTGATGATCGCCGGCGGCGTTGGCTGGGCTGCGCACTCAATGAGGACTTACGCCGGTCGCTTGGGGCCGTCCAGCTCCCTCGACGACCTCGCGGCGGCAATCGCCGAGGCGCTGATCGCGACTGGCCTGATCGGCAACAGGCTGACGGCCGCCGCAGTCAGGGTGGCCCCCCAGCCCGATGGCTACTACCGCTGCTACCTCGAAGGCGCAACCTTGCAAGACTCCAGCGTCTTCGCTGCGTCGCTGGACGAGCTGTTGGCTCCGATCCAGTCCCCGCGCTGGATCATCCCGCGCTACGTGTGTGGTCCGCCTCGAAACTTCCTCGGCGGCCTCCGCTTGCTGGTTGCCCGGTTTGCCAACGATCGCGTGGGCGCGGCCGTCGTATACCACGCCGTACCCGCGGTGCTTGGCGCCAACAAGGCGCGCGTCGGGGCTTTCGAGGCGGCGTGGAACCGGCGTGTCAGCGCGGGTAAGGCGCTATACCAGGACGATCCGCGAGCCCAGGCGATCATTCAGCTGCAGCGCGGCGAGGATCCGTTTGCGGTGACGACTCAAATGCGAACGCTGTGGGAGTAAGCCGCTAGCCGCCGGCCATGATCTTCTTGGCCTCATCCAGGGTCAGGTCCTCGGACGGAAGCACCACCTGCGACGCGACGCCCTCGGAGTCCGGCACCGCGAGGCCGTGGCTCTTCACGAAGGCGATCACGTCGTGGACCGACTGTTTCAAGCTGGCGGGCTGTCCGGCGTCGATCGCAGCCACGACCTTCTTGTCGAACCCGTCGAGCTGATCCTTGTAGGAGCTGGCGAGGCGGAACTGGCCCTCGCCCTGGATGCGGACGACGATGTTGGAGGCGGGAAGGGCGATCTGTTGCTTCATGGCGTCCAGCTGCGCCTGCACCGCCGCATCGGTGTTGCCCGTTCCAAGCCGGCGGTCGATGTCATCGCTTTTGCCCGTAACCACGTTGTCGAGCACGCCCGAGTCGAGCAGCTGGTCAACGGCTGCCGAGCGCGCCTGCATCTGGGCGATCTTGTCCCGCGACCGATCCACCATCATGCTGACGTCCGCCATCTGCTCCGAGAGCCCGGTGGCCGCTTCGGACACATTGGTGGTCGCCTTAGCGGCCTGGTATTGGGCCTTCATCGTGTCCCGCTCCATCCGGAAGGTTTCGATCCTGGTCTGAAGCTTCTGGACCGTGATCTCCAGCTTCTGCTCTTGTTGCCTGACCGTGTCGATTTGCTGGGTGAGCCCGTCCAGCTGCGACTGCGCCCCCTGAGCACGAGTCAGGGCCTCTCTGGCAAGGTCCTCTTTGCCCTGGCCCAGGGCCGTCCGCGCCTGGTTCTGAAGCTTGGCGATGCTCTGCCTGAGCTGGTCGGCCTGGAGCTCCAGCCGCTTCTCTGAGGTCAGAACGTCGGCCACGCTGCGACGGGCCTGCTGCAGGACGTCGAGCTGCTTTTGATACGAGAGATCGAGAGCCTGCGAGGGGTCTTCGGCCTTATTGACGGCCGCGCTTACCTTCTGCTGGAACACGTCGGACATGCGGCGCAGAATGCTCATGACGCACCTCCAGAAGGCGAACCCGGCATGGATGTAGAGCCCCCAGATTCTAGGTTGACGCGGGCAGTGGTACCCACTTAGTACCCACACACTTGTTCGACCGAGTTCGATCGCAGGCGACGCGATGAACGGCACGAACTCGGGCGGACAGAATGTCGAAGGTCTCGTCCTCGCGAACTTCTGTGCTCCCGTCCGGCGGCATCGATTCAGCCTGCAGCGATCTCACCGAGCATCTCGCATTCGAGCCAAGTCAACGCGGCGTGGCGGATGGGCAGCAGAGCGGTCCCGGACATGGTGGGAGCGGCTCTATATGCATGCAGCAGTACGCTTCTGCGCCAATGGATGCGAGCACCGCGGCCGCGTGGCGTGACCTCTACATCGGGATGGTCGGTGCCGGCGCATCACTGACCGGCCTAACCTTTGTCGCGATCGCGCTGGACCCACACCAGATCGAGCGCACACCGCTGCTCCGTTTGCGGGCTGCCAACGCGGTGTGGTGCTTTGTGAGCGTCATGTTCATCGGGCTCGCGGTCCTGACGCCCAGACCATTCACCACGGTGGCGTCGGTGGCCGTGGGTGTGGGCGGTTTTTCGGGGGCCGTCCTCCTTTCTGTGCGAACGATCCGTCAGCGCATCTTCCGGCAGCCGCATCCAGGCGCCACCGTCTTCCGCGCCACCGGGAACATCTTCGGGTTCCTCCTCGCCGGTGTTGGCGGCTTTTCGCTGATCGACGTCGAGCAGGGTTGGGTGTTTGCCACGCTAGCCCTGGCATGCGTGATCATGCTGTCGAGCGGGATCTTCGCGAGCTGGCTGCTGGTCCTGCAGATCGGGGTGCCGTCAAGCGAAAAGCCCTGAACTATCTATCGGTGTTCTTGTCGAGAATGGCGACGTGATCGCCGCGCCTTACGCCGAGACTCTTGACCATGCCGGCCGCCAGCCGGGTGGTCGAGTCATTGAGCTCTGCCCAGTCCGAGTCCGGCCACGGCACCGCTGCCATGCATCAAAACTTGGATGTGGATCGCAGTCACACGACCGATGCTGCCTGAGAGGCGGTCGTTGGCCTCGGGATTCCAAATCGAGCGCCTAACGGTCGGGGTCGCTTTACCTCGCCTCTGAATCGGGAATCGCCGGGAATTGATTTCCGCGGCGTAGACCCGAGGTCTCACGGTCCTGCCCCGTGATTCGCATGTAGGTTTCGCCCGACACTATCGGGCCCCGTAGTGCCCTACTGTCTCGGCATGAGGACGTTGCATCCGGCGTTTCGCATCACTGACCTGGCCACCTCACTGGCCTTCTACGGGGCAATCGGGTTCGAGCATGTGGGTCGCGTTGATCTGAGCGACGGTGTGACTTTAACGATGCTCAAGTTCCCGGCGGATGAGGTGGTTGCGCTCGAATTGGTGCACCGGCCGCCCGACGGACCAGTGGTCATCGGCAGCGGGTTCAGCCACCTAGCGGTGCAAGTCGATGACCTCGGCGGCATGATCCAGGCTATTGCGAAGGCGGGACTGAGTGCCGGCCCAGTCGAACGCCCGGGCGGCCTTGATGGGCCACAAACGTCATGGCTCCGTGACCCCGACGGCTACGGGATCGAGCTGGTGCAGTGGCCACCAGGTCACGCCTATGGGATCACCGCTGCCGACTTTGGCTAGACGCCCGGTACCCAGCGCCCGACGTCACCGCCTCCACGGGCCAGGTTTCAGGGGAGCTTCTCGACGAGCTCAAGAATGCGAGCCACAGGGCTGGGGCAATTGCTAATGCCGATCGAGCTTGGAATTCTGCGTCGGGTGCCTCACGGTCCTGGCCCGTGCGTCGGCAGGCACCGGGTAGGCGCACAGAAGGTTGGCCAGCGACTTACTGTTGCCGCGCCACGTTATCCAGTCCGCCAAGCGTCGTCGAGCATCATTCAGGAGATCGCCGCCGGCCTCGCGCCGGAGCGTCGTCAGAAGTTCATGGCGGCTCAGCCGGTCCGAGAGGTTTTGGATGCCTCGACCAAGTCGGAGGCGTAGGTTTCGTTGGTCTGACAAGGGCCGTCGCCGGGTCACAGATTCGCGGCGCCGAGCGGTCATCAGCGGTAAGCGTGTAGTAGTTCCTCATGACCGGTGACGCTGCGCAAAATGGGTCCGTAAACATGACTGCCACCGAAGCCCAGGTGGCCGCGGTTGACCGCGATCTGCTCGCGCCGATATGTCGGGCGCTGGGTACCGGGCGTCTAGCCAAAGTCGGCAGCGGTGATCCCATAGGCGTGACCTGATGGCCACTGCACCAGCTCGATCCGGTAGCCGTCGGGGTCACGGAGCCATGACGTTTGCGGCCCATCAAGACCGCCCGGGCGTTCGACGTGGCTGGCACTTAGTCCTGCCTTCGTAACAGTCTCGATCATGCCGCTGAGGTCATCGACTTGCACCGCGAGGTGGCTGAACCCGCTGCCGATGACCACTGGGCCGTCGGGCGGCCGGTGCACCAGTTCGAGCGTAACCACCTCATCCGCCGGGAACTTGAGCATCAGGGCCTGGGTACGCCCTCTACTACCTCAATGTGATGGCCGGCCCGCGTCGCCGCTGGCTCGTCACGACGGACCCGGATCACCGCTGGCAGCTGGACTGAATCCTGTAACGTTCCAATTCGCACCGTACAGGGTTCCCAACAGGAGATTCGCCGTGAGTCCCAGGTCATGAGCTCGACTGTCCGCGCCGCGGTGATGAAGGCACCCGGCCGGCTTGAAGTCGAGCGGTTCCCGCTGCCCGATCCCCAACCCGGAGCGGTGCTGATGAGGGTCTCGTACTCGGGCATCTGCGGCACGGACAAGCACACCTACCGGGGGGAGTCGAAGCAGTACGCCGGGACGGACCATGAGCGGGACCTCGTCTACCCGCTCATCTGCGGCCACGAAAACGTGGGCGTGGTCGAGGCGATCGGCGGTGGGGATTCGATCCCCGACAGCGAGGGCCGTCCGCTGCATGTCGGCGACCGAATCGTGCCCGCGGCCAACGTACCCTGCGGTCACTGCGTGTTCTGTTTGAACGGTTACCCGTACTACTTCTGCGAGAACCTGCAGGATTACGGGAACAGCCTGCACTCAGGCATACCGCCGCACCTGTTCGGCGGCTGGGCCGAGCTCATGTACCTGCTGCCGGGCACACCCCTGTTCAGAGTGCCCGACGAACTGCCCGATGAGCTGGCCGCTCTGACCGAGGTGATGGCCGTGACCCATGGCTTCGATCGCGCACGAATGCTCAATGCGGGGTGGGGAGGAAGCGGTTTCGGTGAGTCGGTGGCGTTGGTCGGTGTCGGGCCGCTCGGGCTCTGTCACCTGGTCAAAGCCCGGCTCCTCGGCTGTGGGAAGCTGATCGCGGTTGACCGCCTCGAGTCAAGGCTCGAGCTGGCCCGGCGGTTGGGCGCTACGCTCACGATCAACGCTTCCAAGACCACCGAGAAGGAGCGCGTAGCCCTGATGCGCGAGCACACCACGACGGGCCCGGACATCGTGATCGACTGTACGGGCGTTGCCCAGTCATTTCCGGAATGCCTGCACCTGGTGCGCTATGGCGGCACCGTGGTCGAAGCCGGGGCGTTCGTCGACATGGGACCTGTCGGCATCAACCCCAACGCCGACATCTGCACGAAGAATGTCAGCGTCATCGGCGTCGGTGGCGAGACAGCCACGTCTTACGTCCCCGCCATGAACCTGTTGGCGCGCAACATGGATCGCCTGCCGCTGACGGAGATCATCACGCACCGAATGCCGCTCGAGCGCGCGGGCGAGGCGGTCGAGCTGGCGCAGAAGGATGGGGCGATGAAGGTCCTGCTGGATCCCCGGATGAGCGCCTGAGCGGGCGATGCGCCGGATAATTTCGCCCACCATGGCCTCGCGCCACGACTCCGCCACCAGGCCGCGGCGGCTGCCTACGATCCTCGACGTCGCGTCTCACGCGGGGGTTTCCAAGTCGACGGTATCCAACGTCGTGCGTGGGTGGCCGGGTGTCTCCGAGGCGACGCGGCGTCGGGTTCACACGGCCATCGTCGAGCTTGGCTACCGCCCGAATGTACTGGCCCGCCAGCTCGTCCAGCAGCGCACGAGCATCCTGGGCGTCGTGGTTGGCGATCTCGCCAACCCGTTCTTCGCCGAGATGGCGAAGTCGGTGGAGAGGTACGCCGCGGCGCGCGGATACACGGCCATGTTCTGCAACACCGAAGGCGACAGCCAGAGCGAGCTGGCCGGGGTTGAAATGCTCCTCGAGTACCGGGCCGCCGGCATCGTGTTCCTTGCCTTCTCGGGTGATTCCCGAACTATGCAGGAGACTCTCGAGCACGAGGTGCCAGTCGTCTTTGTCAGCTGCAAAGCCGACTGGGGTGACGTCGTGTCGGTCGACGACGTGCGCGGAGGGCAGCTGGGCACGAACCACTTGATCGAAAGTGGCCACCGCCGGATCGCGTATGTGTCGATACCTGAGCTGGAGGACCAGTCGGATATCTCGCGCTGGAAGGGTTACAGCGAAGCATTGCGGGCCAACGGCGCCGGTCCGCCGATCCGGATCAGCTGGTCGCCCCCTGCAGACCATGCTCAGGTGGACGGCGTGGATCGGAGATTGCTGGAAGTCTTCACCGGTCCGGGTCGCGCCACAGCGGTCGTCGCATCGAACGACGTTGCGGCCATCTACCTCCAGGAATTTGCCGATCGCGTGGATCTTCACGTTCCCGACGACCTTTCGATCGTCGGGTTTGACGATGTGCCTATGGCAGGCCTCGCGCGCATCGCACTGACCACGGTGGCCCAGCCCAGGGACGAGCTGGCCAAGCTGGGGATAGACATGATCGCCGATCGAATCGAGCGCAAGGTGGAAGGCCCGCCGAAAACCACACTGGTTGGGGTCGGCCTTGTGACCAGGAGGTCCACAGCGCCGCTGGCACGGGCGCTTTAGGGCGACGGCCAATCGCGGGGGCTTGACGGTTTGGCCACTCACCGAGAGAATTACGGAACGTTCCAATGGAACGCTCCAATTTCGGAGGGTCGTTGGGTTTCGGCCTGCGGAGGAGGTGAGCTTGGCAGTTACCGCCGGTTTGGGGCAGCGCCTGGACCGCGAACGGTTCCAGTGGAGCAGTCTCGCGATGCTGACCCCCGCCCTGGCGCTGCTGGGCCTGCTCTTCGTCTTCCCGGTCCTGTATGCGGGCTACCTCGGCTTCACCAACCTCGAGCTGGTCGGATCACGCTCACGCGATTACACCTTCACGGGCCTTGACAACCTCGTCCGCATGTTTGGGGATTACGTCTTCATCAAGTCGTCCTGGCTGACGATCATCTTCGTTGTCGGCTCGGCGATCATCGGTCAGTCCGTCCTTGGCATGGCGCTCGCTCTGCTCCTTCGCAACGCCGTCGTCCCTGTCCGTCTTGTCGTCGGTTCGATCGTGATCGTCGCGTGGGTGCTGCCCGAGATCACAGTCGCCCTCGTCTGGTACGCGTTTTCCCAGGCGGGCGGGACGCTCTCGATCCTGCTGGCGCATAGGGACACCAACTTCCTGGTCCTGGCGCCCATGCTCATCGTCTCGGTCGCCAACCTGTGGCGAAACGTCGCCTTTTCAATGCTCGTCTTCTCAGCAGGCCTTCGCAATCTGCCAACCGAGGTGCTCGAGGCGGCCGAGGTGGAGGGGGCGTCGGTCTGGCGGCGCTACCGCCAGGTGATCCTGCCGCTGATGCGGCCAACGATCCTGACCAACCTCTTGCTGGTCACGATCCTCAACTTATCGGAATTCACGCTGATCTACGCAATGACCCAGGGCGGTCCGGGGATCGAGACGATGACGCTGCCCCTGTACGTCTACCAGGAGGCCTTCAATTTTCACCAGCTTGGCTACGGCACCGCGATCTCCCTCGTCCTGGTTCTGATCGGGGCGGTCTTCTCTCTTTTATTCGTGCGCGCCGCCAGGAGCCAGGCATGAGCGCGCCCCAGCGTGCGGTCGGCAATCCGGACCTTATCGTGGTCCCGTATCGTCGCGTTTCGGCGGCGGCGCTGGCCACCAACGTTGCGCTGATCCTGCTTGGTTGCTTCTTCGTCCTGCCAATGCTCTGGATGATCTTCGCCTCGATCGATTCCAATCCAGACTGGGCGATCAAGCTCCCGTCGGTGACCCTGGCCAACTTCGCCGACGTAATCGGTACCGCCGGAGCCCTGAGCTCTTTCCGCGCCAGCCTGGTCCTGGCCGGCACCACCACGATCGTCACGACGGCGCTGGCCGTCCTGGCGGCATATCCACTCTCTCGCATGCACATCCCGTTGAAGCGTCCGTTCATGCTGGCGATTCTTTTCGCGTCAGGCCTTCCAGTCGTGATGCTGATCGTTCCGGTCTACCAGCTGTACGTGTACCTCGGCTGGCTGGACTCCCTCTACACCACGGCGCTGTTCCTCGCCGCCACCTCACTGCCGTTCGCGATCTGGCTGATGAAGAACTTCATCGATGCCGTTCCAGTCGAGCTAGAGCACGCGGCGGCCATCGACGGAGCGAGCATCTTCCGCATTTTGCGACAGATTGTGCTTCCGCTCACGGTCCCTGGCATCGCGGTCACGTCGATCTATACCTTCATCAATGCATGGGGGGCTTTCTTCGTCCCTTTCGTGCTCAACAGCAACCCTGACGACCAGCCGGGGCCCATCGAGATCTACAACTTCATGGGCTCGCACGGACTGTTCAAGTTCGGTGACCTCGCGGTCTTTTCGCTTCTATTCTCGCTACCCGTGATTCTTCTCTATCTGTTCATGTCGCGCTACTTCAGCGGCGCCTTCAGCTTCAGCGGCGCGGTGAGGGGCTGACATGGCAGAGGTCAGGTTCGAGGGCATCCATAAGATCTTCGGTACGGAGACGGCGGTCGAGGATCTGAATCTCACCGTTCAAGCCGGGGAGTTCATGGTCGTCGTCGGGCCCTCCGGTTGTGGCAAGACGACCACATTGCGGATGCTTGCCGGGCTCGAGCGACCGTCGTATGGCCGCATCCTGATCGGCGAGCGGCTTGTCAACAACGTGGCGCCGCGATTCCGCGATGTGGCAATGGTGTTCCAGAGTTATGCGCTTTACCCGCATATGAACGTCTACGACAATCTGGCCTTCGGCATGCGAGCCCGCGGCGCGGCCCGCACGGAGGTTGACCAGCGTGTCAAGGAAACAGCTGATGTGCTGGGCCTCGCGAGCTTGCTCAAGCGACGGCCCTCCGAGCTTTCAGGAGGCCAGCGCCAGCGTGTCGCCCTCGGCCGGGCGTTGATCCGGCAGCCGCAGGTCTTTCTCATGGACGAACCTCTATCCAACCTGGACGCGGGTCTGCGGGTGCAGATGCGCGCCGAGCTCAGCCGCCTGCACCACCGCTTCCGCGTGACCACCATGTACGTGACCCACGACCAGGTCGAAGCCATGACGATGGGGGACCGCATCGCGGTCATGAATGGCGGCCGCCTGCAGCAGGTCGACGTCCCGGAGACGCTCTACGACAACCCGGCGAACGTTTTCGTAGCCGGTTTCATCGGCTCCCCGCGAATGAACTTCGTCGCGGGACGGATGGCGCGCGTCGACGGCAAGACCGGCGTCGAGTTCCTGGGCGTCAAGGTGCCTCTCAACTCCTTGTCAAGGCTGAACGATGAAGGCGTTGAAGATGAGGTCACCGTGGGCATCAGGCCCGAAGACCTGATGTGGCGGCCGGCCGCGGGCCCCTATTGCACGCTCACTCTCGCCGCGGAGGTGGACGTGGTCGAGCCGATGGGACACGAAGCGTACGTGACCGCTCTGTGCGCGGGCGAGACGGTCACATCACGATTCCCCCCTCGCTCGGGAGTCAGAACTCGCGAGCCGGTCGAGCTCGCATTGGATCCTGCGCGGCTTCACCTGTTTGAGGCCCGATCGGGCGAATCGATCCTGCAGCGGCCGATGGCCACCAGCGCCGATGCACTGAAGTCTGCGAGGGAGGCGTGGATGGAGGGATCGTCGGCCGGGCGCGAGTCAAACCCAAGCACCGGGGGTGCTACCCAGGTCACAGGAAATTTGATTGATGGGAGGTAGTGCGTTGAGGAACCCACGTAAACGGTTCGGCGGTTGGTCCGCGATCCTGGCTCTCTTGCCCGTCGCGCTCCTTGTGGGCTGTGGCGGAAACACAAGCACCGGTACCACGAACTTGAGCGACGACATGACGGGCACGATCACGGTGGCCTACTCGACCACCTACGTTTTCGACTCGGACGACACGTCTGTGATCTGGTGGAACAAAGTCAAGAGCGAGTTCGAGGCCGCGTATCCGAAGGCCAAGCTGACCTTGCAGGGGTTCAACGGCACGGACGTCGATCTGGTCAACAAGGTCGCGCTCGAGTACAAGAACCCGTCTACGACCCCCGACGTTTTCATGTTGCCGTCCGGCTACGTTGGACAGTGGGTCGGATCTGACTACCTGCTTCCGCTCGACTCCTTCGTGAACGATCCCGCCAAGGCCCCGTTCTGGAGCTCGTTCCCAAAGGTGATCCAGGACGAGAGCCGTATCAACGGCAAGGTCTACGCCGTCAACACCGGCGAGAACAACACGGCGATCTATTACAACAACGCGATGCTGACCAAGGCGGGAATCTCGGTCCCGTGGACGCCCAAGAACTGGAGCGACATCATCACAGCCGCCAAGGCCGTCAAGGCCAGCGGGCAGGGCGTGATTCCGCTCTGGGTTGGCGCCGGCACCAGCGCCGGTGCCGGTGGCGTGCTGCAAGGCGCCGCCAACCTCGTCTACGGATCTTCGACGCCGACGATCTTCGACTACAACAAGAAGAAGTGGGTGGTCGACAGCCCCGGCCTGCGTGAGACGATGCAGTTCTACAAGGACGTCTACAGCCAGGGCCTGGGCGGGTCCACTTCCGACCTGTTCTCTCCCAAGGCGGTCGGCAGGCCCGTAGTCCTGCTGAAGAACCAGCAACTCGCCATCGCAGTGGGATCCAACTGGTTCGCCGACGCGTGGACTGAGTCGAACCGCCACTGGGCGACCGCCGCACAGGATGCGAGCGCCGTTCCTCTTCCCACGTCTAAGGGCCAGGCTCCGGGCAGCGCGAGCACCCTCGGAGGCTGGGCGATCGCGACCTCCAAGGTCACCAAGCACCCCCAGCTCTCGTGGGGACTGCTGAAGATCATGGAAAGCGACGACAACCAGACGTACATCGCCAACCGCGCGGGGTTCGTCCCACCCAGCCAGACCGTGGCCAACTCACTGGGCTTCCTGGACTTCGCCCCGCCCTTCAATGCCGCATTCGGAGCGGCGCTTCCCAACTCCAAGCTGGTCCCCTCCGAGCAGGAGGGCTACCCCGCCTGGGTGCAGGGCATCGGCCAGGCGACCGGACAGATCGCCACCGACCCCAGCACGTCGGTCGACGCGGCGATCAAGATCCTTCATGACACGGTCGCCAACCAGGTCGGTCCAGACCTCGTCGAAACTCTGTCGTAATCAAAGCTGGAGCCGGGGCCGACTGGGTCCGCCCCGGCACCCTGATCACAGGAGATCCAATCTGATGTATTCGGGACCCGTTGTCGACTGCGACGTCCACCACGCCAGAAACACCGATGCTGAGCTGGTCGAGTACCTGTCGCGCGGTTGGCGGGAATACGTGACCGATCGCGGCCCGGCGGGCCCCGTTCCCCTGACTGTTCAGGACGGGTTCCCCAACCCACACGGCTTCATGCGTGCCGACTCGTACCCGGAGGGCGGGGGTGAACCGGGCTCGGACTATCCGACCATGCGCAAGCAGCTCCTCGAGGCATCCGATGTGCGCCGCGCCATCCTGACGTTTGGCGACGACAGTCACCTCGCCGGCCACCACAACCCTTATTTCGCCAATGAGTTGGCGCGCGCGTGCAATGAGTGGAGCAGCGAACGCTGGCTCTCGCGCGATCCGCGCCTTTTGTCGTCCATCATGGTCGGCAGCCAGCTGCCTGACCTGGCTGCCGCCGAGGTCAGAAGGCACGCCGGCAACCCGCGGATGGTGCAGGTGATGCTTGTGGACAACCCATTCGGATACGGCTTCGGCCACCCCGTCTTCCATCCCATCTATGAGGCGGCCGCGGAAACCGGCAAGCCGGTGGCGATACATGGCGGCGCCGGCGGGTGGGCGAATCCGCCCAGCACCGGCGGAGGCAGCGTCAACACCTATTTCGAGACGCATGTGCTCTGGCCGCAGGCGATCCAGACACATCTCGTGAGCTTCATCGCGCATGGCGTGTTCGAGAAATATCCGCGCCTGAGACTGGTCCTGGTCGAAGGAGGCTCGGCGTGGATCCCAAGTCTCTTGTGGCGCTTCGACGTCGAGTACAAGGGACTGCGCCGCGAGGTCCCGTGGCTCAAGCGGCTGCCAAGCGAATATTTCGCCGAGCACGTCTGGGTGAGCACGCAGCCCCTCGAGATGTCGCCGAAGCGCGAGCATGTCATCGAGCTGTTGCGAACGATGCGCCTCGAAGACAAGCTCTTGTACTCGTCTGACTACCCGCATTGGGACGCAGACGAAATCGACTATCTGTCCACGCGCCTCCCGGCAGAGTGGCACGACCGCGTGTTCTTCCAGAATGCGTGCAGGCTCTACGGGTGGAAGATCGAGGACCTGAGCCAGCCTGGTCCGGTGGCCGAGAAGGTCGGGTGAGCCTCGATTTAGGACCGGTCTCGGATTTCGAGGAGCGGAGGTTTCGGATCGTGAACGCCGGCGGGCTTGAGATCGGAGTCCTGCGCTGGAGCGGCCGCTTCTTCGCGGTGCACAACCGGTGTCCACATCAGAAAGGCCCTCTGTGCCTGGGCGTCGTGAGCGGACGGCTGCACGGCACGGCGCCGGGCTCCATGGAGCTGGACGAGGAAAACCCGGTTGTCGCGTGCCCCTGGCACGGTTGGGAGTTCGATCTCGAACGCGGCCGCGCGCTCTGGGAGGAGGGGTACGCGGTGAAAGCGGTCCCGGTGCGCGTCCAGGATGGACGCGTGTTTCTGGACGTTGGTAAAGGCCGCCCCTAGTCTCGAGCGCTGACCGTGTGCGTGCTTACCGTGTAGCGGGCGATCCGCTCCTCGTCCAGGACGAGCCCAAAACCTGGGCGGTCGGGCACTCGGATGCAGCCCTCCCGATCGATGGTCAGCGGCTCCATCAGCATCTGGTCGCGCGCGGCTGCCGTCCACCCGCTGGGCGGGTCGTGCGGAAACTCGAGGAACGGACAGTTCGGGATGGCAGCCGAGAGGTGCAGGTTCGCCATGAGTCCGATTCCGTTGCCCCAGGTGTGTGGCGCGACCTCCAGGCCCGAGAGCTCCGCGAGCGCGGCGATCTTCCTCATCTGACCGACGCCCTCGGATAGCAGGGCGTCAGGTTGCAGGATGTCGTAGCAGCCGCGTTCGACCAGCAGCTTGAACTCGTGCAAGCCGTGGTTGTCTTCGCCGCCCGCTATGGCAAGCGTATCCAGCTTTTCCCTCAGCCGGCGTAGGCCGTCGTAGTCGTGGCGGGGGAGCGGTTCTTCGAGCCAGCGTACGTTCAAGCGCTCGAGCTCGCGGGCCACCGTCAGCGTCATGGGAAAGCCCCAGGGGCGATGACCGCCGTGGCCGGGTTCGACGCCGGCCTGGTTGGCGTCGACCATGATCTCGATGCGATCGCCGACCGCGTCTCGTACCGCCTCCACGACCTGTAGGTCTTCCAGCGGATCCGCCAGGTGGAAGCGGAACTTGACCGCCTGGTAGCCCTCGGCCAGCATCCGGTGCACGTCGTCGACTCGCTGCTGGGGTGAGCGCACCTCGGCCGTCGCGCAATACGCCCTCACGCGGTCTGAGTACCCGCCCCACAGCCGCGCCACGGGCAGGCCGGCCACCTTGCCGATGAGATCCCAGAGCGGCATTTCCATGCAGTAGACGGGCGCGCCCAGGATCTCGGCGTCGCGCAGAACGGGAACCAGGCGCTCGACCTGCGTCGGGTCCTGGCCGACGAAATAGGGCGCCACGAAGCGTTCGATCGTGATGGCGGCCTCGACTCCCGCATGTGCTGCGCCGACCCCGATCAGGCCCTCGTCAGTCTCGACCTCGATCAATACCATGAGCAGGCTGGGCTGGTTGCGACCGCGCGCCCAGGCGGGATGGAATTCCCGTTCGAGCGGAAATTCGACGACGCGGCACGTGATCCGATCGATCTTCATCCTTGGGTCAGCGATCCGAGCAGCCGGGCCGACTCCAGGACCGAATCCTCGACCGGAACAAAGGGATCCTCGTACTCGATGCTTATCGTTCCGCTGAATCCCTGGTCCCGAAGCAATCCGATGAAGCGCCGCCACCACTCGACGTCGTGGCCGCGCCCGACGGTGGCGAAGTTCCAAGGCATGTCGCCCGGAGGATGCGGCCAGCGGTTGTCGAGCATGCCGTTGAGCGCAAGGTTCTGGTCGTGAAGCGTGGTGTCCTTACCGTGCACGTGGCCGATGCGATCTCCGAGGGCCTGGACGATCGCCAGTGGATCCATCGACTGCCAGAAAAAGTGACTTGGATCGAGGTTGACCCCGAGGTTCGACCCGAGCTGCTGGATCCGGCTGAACGTCTCGTAGTTAAAGACATACGTTCCGGGATGCAGCTCGAAGCAGATCATGAGCCCTGGGTGCTCCCGACGGGCAAACGCCGAGATCTCGATCCAGTAAGGGGCGACGCGCTCGCGCCACTGCCACTCGGCGATGCGTTCGAGGTCCGGAAGCCAGCCGCCGCCCGAGAAATGGGGCGCCGAACGATCGGCGGGCCCGGCGCCGGGGCATCCAGACATGGCCACGATGCTGTTGACCCCAAGGGCCGCGGCCAGGCGGATCGCCTGGCGAAGGTCGTTGTCGTGGGGCCGAGCCAGCTCGGGGTCTGGATGAAGCGGGTTGCCCGAGACATTCAGGGCGGAGACGCCGAGCCCACACCGTTCGATTGACGCCTGCCACCCCCTCAAGGCATGAGGATTGCGGAGCAGCTCCGACGCGTTGCAATGTGGAGCGGGGGAATAGCCTCCCACCCCAATTTCGAGATCCCTGATGACGCCCGTTCCTGCCGCCCAAGCGGCCACCTCCTCGAGACTTCGGTCGGGCATGGCGTCCGTGAGCAACCCAATACGGATCAGAGAATTGGAGCGTTCCAAAATGATCCCCAACGTATTGCCTGCAGGGCGCTTTGTCAACACCGAAGCCTCGCGCGCGCTGAGCCAGCTCGCCCTCAGCCGAAGCGGGCCACCGTATAGCGCTCGATCAGCTCGTCGTCCAGTTCAAATCCGAAGCCCGGTCGGTCGGGAACGATCAGGCAGCCGTCGGAGTCGATCCAAGGCTGTTCGGCGAGCATCTGGCTAAGAGCTGATGCAGGCCAGCCGGGCGGCTCATGCGGGAACTCGAACCAGGATGAGTTCGGGATCGAGGCGACAAGCTGCAGATTCGCCAGCAGACCCACGCCGTGAGTCCAGGTGTGCGGCGCCAGCTGAAGGCCGGCCGCTTCCGCCAGCGCCGCCACCTTACGGAGCTGGTAGACGCCCTCAGAAAGCACGGCATCCGGCTGTAGGACGTCGTAACAGCCTCTGTCCACCAGAAGCTTGAAATCGTGAATGCCATGGTTGTTCTCCCCACCGGCGAGCTGTAGTGTGCCGAGGCGATCGCGGAGACGCCGAAGTCCGATGTAATCGTGCCGGGGCAGTGGTTCTTCGAGCCAGATCACACCCAATCGCTCCAGTTCAATCGCGACTGGGAGGGCGGTCGAGTAGCCCCACTGCCGGTGTCCCCCCAGTCCGGGCAACACACCCGCCTGGTTAGCATCCACGAGGATGGCGAGGCGATTTCCGAACTCTCGACGGACCGCTTCGACCACTCGAATGTCCTCCCGAGGGTCGTCGGAGTGGAAGCGAAGCTTCACCGCCTTGAACCCGTCGTCCAGGATGCGGTGACAGTCCTCAAGGCGACGTTGCGGGGTCCTGACCTCGCCCGTCGCGCAGTACGCCGGCACCCGGTCTGTGAAGGCACCCCACATCTTCGAAACGGGCAGCCCGGCGACCTTTCCGGCGATGTCCCAGAGCGCGACCTCGATGCAGTAGACCGGAGAGCCGAGAATCTCCGCGTCCCTTAGCACGCCGATCAGCCGCTCCGGCGCGGCTGCGTCCTGACCGACCATGTGTGGGGTCACGAATCGGTCGATTGAGACCGCGGCCTCCGGACCCGCTTCCGCCGCGGTAATACCGGTGATGCCGGACTCGGTCTCGATCTCGACAAGCGTCACGAAAAACGAACGCTGGACCTCGTCACGTCCCCATGCCGGCCGAAACTCATCGGGCAGCGGAAGGTCGAGGACTCGAGACCGCACGCGCGTAATCGATGTGCCATCGCGCGTCGAGGGTGTCACTGCACGTCATCCTATCCGGCGCTGGTTCACGAATCGGCGCTTGCGTGCAAGTTCTGTCTCGCGCGTCTACCTAGTGAGGGATGGGAGAGTGAGCCGGAACATCGCTAGCCCAACGAGCCTTGTCATGTAGCAATTCATGTAGTAATCCGGACCCCTGAAGCGTCTCGAAGCAGACCCGATGGACTTGCTCGAGCTCCCAACTGAGCTCAAGATGCCCGAGAACCGTCAGGGTGGACGAGACCGCCCAGATTTCGGGACCGTGAGGCCCCTGGTTCAAATCTCGGGCCCCCGACCAATTTTCTGAATGCGGAGGCCCCAACGCAACTCGGTCCAATGCGATAGCGCCGCTGTACTGACATAGCACGCATGTAGCAAACACCATCAAAGCCAGACAACTTGCGCCCGACTTGACCCACGAAGACCCTTGACGTCAAGCTGACCGGACGCTCGAAAGCTTTCTGTTTCTACTGATTCGCCTTACCGGCGGACGTCTGGCCGCGGTCTTCTATGCATCGGTTACGAAGGCTCAGCGCGAATTTGTACGGATAGGTAGAAGCGCTAGCTACCGTAGGCCCCTCGGTCGAATTAGGCCAGATCTTGGTGCCGCGGGCGGTCGGTCGCTCGGACCTTTGCTCCTCCGTATGCGCCGCCATGCAAAGATCGCAATCGGCACAAAAACGGCAGTCCAGAGCCATTGCCAGTTGCCCTCCACAAAGAAAAGAAATGCTTGGCCCGGACTGAGATCGACTTGAACCGGAGTCACCGTGGTTAGAGCTTTAACTTCCTGCACAGGAACGTTCTCGCCCAGGAGCCTCACATAGGCGCGAAGCTGGAGCGTCCAGTTTCCTGCCTTATTAGCCGAAACTTCCCAATTCCACTCCGCCACCATATCGCCAACTTGTTGGGGTATCGGCTGCTCCCGATGCTGTGGATCGATCGTGTCCACCTGAAGCGCCGCATTGTTATCGCTGAAGAGATCCATGGCCATTACTTCGGCGATAGGGATGCTTCCCGAGACTGGTTTTCCTGAGCCCGAAAGACCACTGGCAAGAGCCGAAGGCGATAACCCCCCGATACGGGCAGTCACGGGAACTCGATCACCAACACTTAGGCGCGACGGAGGGTTCCACGCGAAGGAGCCCGTTGGTAAACACCGAACCGTGGCCGCTAGGTCAGAGGAAGCGCCGCATGGTGATACTGCTGGATGCCCACTTGGTAGAGGTGAAGGCGGAGGGTAACCACGACGCTCCCGAAAATCGGTCGCCACAGTTGGCGGAACCTCATCCGATAGGTCGAATCGGAGATGACCACACCTAACTCAAGGAGTCGCCCAGTAGAAGTGCCCCAGCAGGGCACCCGCGACTAGCGTTAGGGCCAGCGCGAACATCGGATAGCGCTTCGCCCACAGAGTGACCCACTCGCCAACCGACGCTCGCTTGCTGGCCGTCAGGAAAATGTCGCTCAGAGCAAGCAAAGCCAGCGTCGACAGGCCGACCAACGCCACAAACGCCACGGCTTCCCTAGGAGCGTGTTCGAGCATTTCGCCCCCTGTCCGGCAGCCAGAACCACCGCCCAATCAGGAACAGGATCGAGGCCGCCGCCGCCATCGATTGCACCCCCGCCGCGTCGTAGGCGCAGCGGACGTAGTAGGTGATCGGCCAGACGTTATGCGACAAGGTCACGGCTTCGATGATCAAAAGGGCGATGACTTCGATCAGGAAGACCAGGAGGAGCGTCTGGATGATCAGCGCTTCACGCTTTCGTGGATCTGTCTCGGGGTGATCGGCCTCTCTCAGGCTCTGGTGGCGCTGACCATGCTTGGGGTCGACCGACTGCCACCTTGCCGTCAGGTGACCCAGCACAAACGTGAGGAGGCACACTCCAACTACGACCAGCTGCGGCGGATTGGCCTCTCGCTGAGGCGGGTTGGTGCATGGCGGCCCAGTGTGGGTGAGGGTGTACGAGATCGCCGACACCATGCCCCAGACGAGGACCGCGAACGCGAGGAGGAGAAGGACCACAGATATCCAGGTGACGACCCCACGCGCTCGCTCGGGGAAATGCCAGTTGAGGATTCTATCGATGAGGCGCTCCTTCTTGGGCGCCTTCCTCCCAGCGGCTGCGGGTTCATGACTCGTTACAGGTGTCGCCATCAATGCCAGAAAAAATGGCCTGCTAGGAGGCCGGTTAGGAGGAACACTGGGGCGAGCACCTGGGCCACAGGCATGATCCACTCCGGCAGCTCGATCCTGTCTGGCAAGGCCAGGTACGGGGCCGTCTGCTTGGTCGCGAGACCGATCAGGATGTCCCAGCCATCGATAAGCACCAAGAAGGCAACGAGGAAGAGCGGTGGCAGGAAGAAGGAGGCGTCGCGATTGAGGTGATAGGCGTCTGCCTCGAATACGGAGACCGCCGTCGTGACTACGGCAAGGATGATGCCGATCCGACCGACCGGGATGTTACGCACCACCACGAGGTTGGGATGGCGTGCAAGCGTCTCGGTCCGCGCGTTTGCCTTTTCCCCCACGGCCAGCAGCAGCTGGATCGCCTCAACCGAGCCCATGGGAGCCGGGTTCTCCCAGGCCGCATTGGCGATCGCGGCCGAAACCTCCGCGTCCCACAGCGGACCCTCCGCCTTGGCCCAGGCTTTCTGAACCGCGGCTCCGGCGGACCCGGCGGTGACCCCCAACGTCGTGAGCAGCGCGACGACCGCGGACAGTGTCCCGGTGGTGTCTTTTGCGGTCGCAGAGATGTAAAGCGCCGCGCCGGCGACGATCAGCAGGAGGAACAGTAGGAGGCCCAGCCCCGTGCCCAGGAAGCTCCACGCGAGGCCAGCGAGCTTTCTCACGACTGAAGCCATGGCCGCGAAGTAGTAGGTCGGGCCTGCGATGTCCATTGGATTCTTCTCGCCGGACAAGAGCCCACGCCACATGTCTCCCTGTCGGCGCAGCGCGGCTTCGATCCGCAGCCGAGTCCTGCGATCGTCCCAATCGAAATCGATTTGGGGATCGTCCATCGTCGGCCGGAACATCCAGAACCCCCACCCACCCAGGGTCGTGGAGACCGCGTCGGCGGCGTGGTCAGCAAACCAGTCCCGCAAGTCGAGCAGCCAGCCCTGGATCGTGAAGACGCGGTCGCCCTCGAACATGCCGAGCAGCGCCGTCTTCACGGCGATGCCCTTGTCGCGATCAGACGAGAGTCCCTCCACTCCCCTGCTCGACGCGACTGCGCAAGGAATGAGCACCGTCTCCGCGAGCGCTCGACCAAGGCCATAGCTCTTTCCGATCCGGAAATCGGAAACAGTAAGACCTTCGAGCAGGATCTTGTGAAGCGCCTCTATGCCCGAGCCGAACCCCGAAGCGTCTCCGGCCGTCGCGGCGTCGACCTGTGCCTTGAGGTCCGCAGCGAGGGGAGGGTCCGTCTGGATCCACACCAGGTCGATGTCATGCTTCACCTGGCTTATCAGAAGCGATCGGCGCTCCTCAGCATTGAGGCTGCCAAGCCCAGGAAGTGAGTCGTTGAGCATGGATTTGGTCGCCGCTTCGATCATGGCCAGCCTCGACGGCTGGTCTTCGCCGGGGGCCTCCGCCGCGGCCAGCCTGTGAGGGCGCTTGGCGCGGGATTTCGGCGCCTTTGCTGAAGGCACACCGTAGGAGCCCACCTTTTCGAAGTGGAAGAGCTCGGCCATATGCCAACCAAGGGCAAAGGCGTGCTGCACCTGCTCCTGCAGCTTTTGTTTCGCGAGATCGGCCGCGGTCACCTGACCGTTCTGCTGCGCCACTACCCATCCACCTCAACGGGTCCGTACCGCTTGAACCACGCGCAGTAGAGCTAAAATCCGCTGGCTTGTCAAGTGGAGAGACCCGGAGACTTAACCGCAAAGGCCGAATGGTGCCGAAGGCGTCTTAGGCGCTTGCATGGCGAGATTGCTAGCGATAAGAGATACCTATCTGCAGCGCTCATCGAATTGCCTTTCTTCGCGCGTTGGGATAGATACGATCTAGGGGAGTCGCCGGATTAGCGACGCCCTCTCAAGGCCAAGCGAAGGGTGCTTACGCTGCCAGGCCTGTTTCTGCCCGCGCCCACAGACGATTGAGGGCCGCAGCGAAGCGCTCCGGTTCAATCCGGTGTGGGGGATCAAAGTGGTGCCTGTCGGAATAGACCTCGACTGTGAAGTCGGGAAAAACCTTAGCCAGGCGCTTCGACATCCGCTCGTAATAGTCTGGATTGCTAAGGCCGCCGAGGGCGAAGTACACAGGACGGTCAAAAGACGTCAGGCCGTCTCGGTCGAGTTGAGAGGATCTGAATACGCGGACAAAGGTGGCCAGGGCCGCCGGTCGCGACGACATCCATGGGGGTGGCGGTCCGGGCGGGGGAGGGGGTGGGCTGATGCCAGGCCTCAGCTGGTTGCGAATGAATGCCGGCAGCCGTTGCTCTTCCGGCAGCTCCATGATCCTGCCGAACTCCTGCCACACCGCATGTTCAGCGTCAGACAATCCCTCGGCACCATCCCACGCCGGCTCCGCCAGGGCCAGGCTTAAAAGGCGCTCGGGATGCGCGGCTGCGAAGGCCAGGGATGACGCTCCGCCTGCCGAGTAACCGAGCAGGTGGAAGCGTTCGAAGTCGGCCTGGTTGGCGGCACGTAGGATGCCCGCGACTTCGACATTCAGGCCATAGTCCGCGGGCGGGTCAGGAGTGGAATATATCTCAAGCTCTTTCGCCACCACGTAGTTCTGCGGTCCGAGCTGCTGAATGAGGTCCTTGTAGGCAAGCTCAGCGGGAAGGACTCCACCCGGAAGCATGATGACGGCGCGGCGTTGATCTGGTTTCAAGGAGGACATGGTATCTCCCCGCCCCTTCCATCCAGGTCACGTGCCACACGACCGATCCCGTCGATCACAGCGAGCAATGAAGCTCTCGACAACTACTCTTTAGCGTCACCTTCGGCGCTGGTGAGGCATCCTTTGTGGCGGATGCCATGCGAAAGGTAGATATCGCCCATTCTCGCCAGACCGTTGTTGAGGCGATGGAGCAGCTGCAGGTCGAGATTAAGAAGGCTCGGCGCGACCGGGAAACTGTCCTACTGATCGTTCACGGCTTTGGGGCGTCAGGTGTGGGAGGTGCGATCAAGGCTGCGTTGACGACGGAGTTGGCTAGATTGGCCAGGCAACATGGCTTTAAGGCTTATGGCTATGCCGACAAAGATCGCATTCCACGAGCGCAAGACGTTGACGCGCGAAGCCTCAACCAAGGATCCACGTTGCTCATATTCCGCGAAGCTCAACCCGCCAAGGACTCGACGCAAGACTTCCGTCCTAACTTCCGGAACTTACGGTCGAAAGTCAGGGTTCGTGCCCGTCGAGCTCCTTAGGAGGGCAAGCGAGCGTGCGGGGTTACTTAGTCAGCGCAGGCTCCCACGTGGCCAGGGCCTCGGGCAGCTCCGATCGCGAAGCGACGCCGAGCTTTGGATACAGGTGGTACAGGTGCGCGCCGACCGTGCGGTGCGACAGGAACAACCGGTCGGCGATCTCACGATTGGAAAGTCCGGACGCCGCCATCTGCGCGATCTGGAGCTCCTGTGGCGATAGGGGCTGGCGAGGCGCCCTCGAGGGCTCAGCAGTCCTTTCACCTGACGCCCGCAGCTCCGCGCGCGCTTTGTCCGCCCAGAGCTGTACCCCCAGCGCACCGAACATGTCCCGGGCCGCCCTGAGGTGCGGCCTCGACTCGGTGATTCGGCGCTGCCGTCGCAACCAGCTGCCGTACGACATCTCCAGACGGGCGAAGTCGAACGGCCATTTCGGCTCAGCGTCGAGCGCCAACTCATAGAGGCCTTGCGCCTTCGAATCGTCCGCGAGCAAGGGACGTGCGAACCGCAAGCCCAAATGTACGAGGGCGGCAGGAGTGCGCTTGCCGAGAGCTTCGAGCAGCCTCATTGCGTGGCGCGCTTCGTCGTTCCGTCCCGCTCGCACCGCGCATTCGATGACGAAGGGCGCGGCCGCATATGCCACCACCTCGTGGTATGCCGGTCCGTGAGGATCGAACATGCGAATGAAATGGTCGAAGGCATCCGAGTGACGTCCGGCAGTGAGGTGTGTGACTCCGCGCGCAAACTCCGCTTTAGCGAGAACGATTGAAAGGCCCATGGACGCCACA
>WNFC01001123.1_pt1 | contig 27596 bp, 23 predicted proteins | sample 5400541 | NCBI WGS metagenome assembly WNFC01 (sample SAMN13153342, study PRJNA577476) | soil metagenome | isolation source: 120 cm saprolite under Douglas fir tree site 2 hole 2 replicate 1 | place: USA:California | collected 2015-04-18 | reverse complement strand
CAGGTCGGTAACAACATCGCCGTAAGCCGAGCTGTCTTGGTTGAACTGCGCATGGCCGGTCACATACTGCCAGCCGGTGATGCTGACGCCTTTGGCGAAGCCGAAGTCTTGTTCGATTTTCAGCTCGAGAGTGGTGTGCTTATTGACGGCGAAGTCATTCGTGATGTCTGTCGTATTGTACCACCCTACATAGGTGGCTCCGGGCGCGCCGGGGCAATTGAAGGCGACGGGCGATGTCTGCGGATTTCCGTCGACTCCGCCTTCACCCGGGCAATAGCCGTGGCCCCCCGCCGCGACGAATTGGGGAATCTGGTTGAAGCCCAGACCCACTTCGCTGCGCGTGTACGCGAAATTTCCCGCAAATAGGACCCTCGTTCCGGAAGTCGGGGTCCACAACCACTTGTTGCGGACGCCCCAATTCTCCGCGGTGAAAGCATCCTGCCCGGTCACGACATCATGGCCCCAGCCATGCCGCTGGTCGGTAATGTATGCCGACAAGTTGGCGGCAACGTTGTCGATGATCTTGCCGGTCGCATAGATACTGCCGGTAAAAGTGCCGTAGTTGCCGTAACCGCCCTCGAAATCCGCGCTGGGGTCGAATTGCGGATCCTTGGTATGGACCTGAACTACGCCGCCGGTCGCGTTGCGGCCGAACAGAGTCCCCTGCGGGCCTTTGAGAACATCGATGCCGGATATGGCGTTGAGCTGAAAAATAGATGCATCGCCGTCCGGGATATAAATGTCATCGAGATAAACGGCGACCGAGCTTTCCTCGCCGGTACCGTTCGAGTTGGGTCCGATCCCGCGAATGAACGTGGTGGCCGAGTTGATTTCGTGGCCCATTTGAATGCCGGGAACGAGTTGGGCCAGCCGATCGGTACTGATGGCTCCCGCATTTATGACGGTGTCCGGAGTAATCGGGACCACGGAGATCGGAACCTTCTGGGCATTTTCCACGTGGCGTTGCGCGGTCACGGTGATTTCCACGAGCTGGTCGGTTGCCGCGGTTTCCGCAGGTTCCGAGTAGGCCGCAGAGGCCGCCAGCAGTCCGATTGCGGCGCATGCGGAGGCCAGAGCGGCCTTCCGTTTGGCCGTGTTCCTGGGACGGCGTCCTTCCGTCGCCACCTGCACCACCGACTTCGAATTCTTATTGGTCATTTTCCAACCCCCCCCTTATAAATCGACGCTGGACGTCATTAGTTCTATGCAGCCTGCCGTATGGTATGGTAGCACATGATGAGCAAGGTCAGCGTTTTTGTACACGAAGCTCGGAAAACGGTCAACAACTCATTGCGCACAGCTCGAAATAGTTGCTTTATAGCCACGGATCCAGGCATTGCAGGTGTCGGCCCGCCGGTCCACCGGAATCGTCCTGCGGGGTGGATACATTGCGCGAGTCGGCGGATGCGGGTACCTTTTTGTGAGCAAGCGCATAAAGCTTGCGGCCGACGAGTTTATGGAATGTGGCGGTGGTTTAGGCCCGATACATGATCCTGGATGAAAAACAGCACCCGTCACCCGCCTGGATAGAGTCACTGCGCCGGCGCTACCCCACCGAGCGAACGGTTGATGAAACCCTCACCGCTAAAATGCGCAACCGTGCCGGACCGCGCCATCGTCCGCAATCGATCGATAGCGTCATCGCGCGTCTGAAGCAATTCCTCGGAAGGCGATTATCCGGTACGTTTTCCATAACCGCTTTTCGCGGACTTGCAGGAGGCTCGTCGAAGGAGCAATTCGCCTTCGATCTGGCCTGGACAGACAGTGCAGGGGTCGCTCGGCGCGACACCTATGTCCTTCGGATGGCGCCGGCTGAATCGATTGTCGCAACACACGCGCTGCGTGAGTTCCAGGCAATGAACGCGGTGCGGGCGGCAATCCCGGTGCCCGCAGTCCACTGGTGCGATCCCGAGGGTGCCGAGCTCGGTCAACCAGCTTTGATCGCAAGCTTTTGCGAAGGCGTGACGCGCCCGCCTCGAGAAGGCGCCTACACGCCTCGCCAGGGCTTCGGTCCCAAGTATCGGGCGCTATTAGCTCCTCAATTCGTTCGTTATCTTGCCGAACTCGCCAAATTCGACTGGCGGAGCAGCGATGTGTCCGCCTTCGATCCACCGGCCGTCGACTCGAATGAAGGCGTCATCAAGGCGATCAATTGGTGGGAACGGGTCTGGGAAGAGGATTGTGTCGAGCGTTATCCACTGTTGACGCTTGCGGCGCAATGGCTGCGCGACAATGCCCCGCCCATCGATCACGTCTCTTTCGTGCACCGTGACTTTCGCGGCGGCAATTTTCTCTTCAGGCCGGCCGACGGGAAGATTACCGCGATTCTCGATTGGGAGCTGGTCCAGTTGGGCGACCGACACGAGGATCTGGCCTACTTGCTCAGTCCCTTGTTCTCGGAAATCGACGAGAACGGCGTCGAGCTGACCGGCGGCTTCTATCCGCGCGACGAGTTCATCCGATTGTACGAGGCACTTTCCGGACTTCCGGTTGACCCGGTACGCCTGGCCTACTACGACGTGTTCAGTCTATGGCGCGGCTCGATCCACGTTCTGGGGACCGCACCGCGGATCATGATGGGAGAGAAAACGCATCAGGACATCCGTGTCGGCTGGATGATCAGCGCAACGCCGCTGACGCTCTCGGCGCTTCACCGCGCCCTGAAGGGGAGGATCTGACCATGGTTCCGGACTTTGCCCTGCGCATCCATGCGATGATTCGCTCTCTCCGCGACGTCGTTCTGCCCGCTCTTCCGAAAAACGAGATGCTGGCCATCGATCAGGCGAACATTCTAGTCGGGTATTTAGGCATCATGGCTGAACAGCATGACAGGGTGTTCGAATATCTCCTCGTAGAACTCTCCGAATACGCGGAGCTTTTGGGTGCATTGGTCGAAGACGCACATGGGGCCCCATCGATCGAGGACGCTGCCGCAAAGGCCCGAGCCGCGCTTGACATGGCGGCACCCGTTTTACAGATGTCGATTCCGCGTCAGGGTGAGCTCAGCGCTCTGATCAGGTCCCTGAAGGAGTCCGTCGATGAGCTGCTGCTTGCCGCGCGGCAGGATGGAACGCCAGCCTATCGTCAAGCATCGAGAAAGCGGGTCATGCAGCAAGCGGAGCGGCAGATACTGCGCGAGCGCGCGTGGTTCCGCGCCTCTGGGTTCGAACTCGAACCCAGTCAATTGCCGTCTATCAAAGATGTGCTCTTGCTGAACCGCAACAACTCATGAATTCGGCAATTTGTTGACGATCACGGCACGGCTTCGCGCCGTGCCGAGACGATGCGTCACCGCATCCTGGTATTCGGCCGAATAATACCAATCCTTCGCCGCCTGAACGGTGTCGAACTCGAGCACTATGGCGACATCCACCTCGTCTCCTTCGACGGTGTGGAGTTCACAGCCGGGGCGTGTGTGAAATTTGACCGCTCTGTCCTTGAGCGTAGGCATGGCGAGCCGGCGGTACTCGGCGATTTCGGCTGGGTCGGCAGGCTTCTCCACGAACACGATATAATAGGCGCTCACTCCAGTTCTCCCTCGTCGCGCTTTGTAAATTGCATCAACCGGATTCCATCTGCTTGGCGCGCGAATGCAATTCGAAATCCCGGCCATTGACCGTGATACCCGGGTAGCTTGCCGGCACCGCGCCGCCGAGAAATGCGCTCGGAAAATTCAATGCAGGCTTCGTGACCATGTCGAGGGTGGCAATATCCTCGGGCGTCAATTCCACCTCGATCGCTGCGAGATTGTCATCGAGTTGCGCTTCGGTGCGTGCGCCGAGGATCGGGGAGGTCACCCCGGGACGCGACAAGACCCAGGCAATGGCGGCGCGCGCCGGTGTGGTATCCCGCTTACGGGCCACGCCAGCCAGCACGTCCAAGACCTTAAAGGTATGCTCGTTCGCATTGCGTGCCACCCAGTCGGCGCGGCCTGCGGATTCCGCTTTCATGTTATCGCGGGAGTACTTACCGCTAAGCACGCCGGAGCGAAGCGGCGACCAAGGCGTCACGCCGAGACCCAATGCCTGCGCCATCGGAATGAGTTCGCCTTCCACGGTCCGCTCCAGCAGCGAATATTCGATCTGGAGAGCTATCAACGGTGCCCATCCACGAAATTCAGCAACGCTCTGGGCGCGCGCCACTTTCCATGCATGGGTATCCGAGAAGCCGATATAGCGGACCTTTCCAGCTTCAACCAAAGCATTGAGCGTCCCGATCGTCTCTTCAACCGGCGTGAACGGATCTTCCCAATGCATCCAATAGAGGTCGATGTAGTCAGTCTGCAGCCGCCGCAGGGACGCCTCACAATTCGAAACGATGCTTTTGCGGTTGGCCCCGCCTCCATTAGGATCGCCGCGGCGCATATTGCCGCTGAATTTCGTGGCAATGACGATTCGGTCCCGCTTCGATGGGTCGCGACCGATATGGTTGCCGATAATTTGCTCGGAGTGGCCGCCGGTGTAGATATTGGCCGTGTCGATGAAGTTGCCGCCTAGCTCGATGAAGCGGTCCATGAGGCGCCCGGCTGTCGCCTCATCCGTTCCGAATCCCCATTCCTGCCCGAACGTCATGGCGCCGAGGCAGAATGGGCTCACCTTCAAGCCGGACCGTCCCAGAGTGACATAGTGATTTAGTGCCATCGCATCTCTCCATAAGAATCGACTCCGCTTCCGCGGGCAACATGCCGAACAGCAGCTGGTTCTCCCATCCTCAGACGTTCCGATTCGCTAGTATACTATACACTAGTTTAATTTACCTCATGCCGCACTCGGTGCCAGTGCGCAAAATTCGCTGGATGCAGCGCGATATGGTCCAAAAATCGCGAAAAATCCGGAGAAACCAATCCACGGCGGTTCACCTTGGGGTCCGGCTTCCCGCTGCCGCATCCACTGCTATTGGAGGATGGTCGTCACCGTGCCGCCCGGTATCGCATTACGGCGGGAGCAGGGGACGGTCGCGGCGCGGTGGTGTCTTTGCCAGCCCCGCAATCATCAGCGACGAAAAAGCGGCCGGGATGGCAGCAAACATGAACAGGCTCTCATTGGTAAAGTGGTGCGCGATGAGCTGCGCGGCGGCCATGGGACCGACGATGGAACCCGCGCGTCCAATGCCCAGGCACCACCCCACGCCCGTTGCACGCAGCTGTGTGGGATAGACGAAAGTGGCCAACGCGTTGATCCCGGGCTGACCTCCCACGATCGTAGCGCCGGCGAGGAGAACCACGGCGCACGCGGCGGCGACCGGGAGATCCGGTTTACCGACACCTGCAATCATGACGGCGCCCAAAAGAAATGAGGGCACCAGTACTCGATAGAATCCGAATCGGTCAATGAAGCGCCCGAGAATGAGGGCTCCTAAGATCCCGCCGGCCTGCAGCGTGGTTCCCATGAGGACGCCCAGCGAATCACTGTAGCCCATGCGCGTCGCCAGTGTTGGCAACCAATTGGCTAGAAAAAAGAGATTCAACAAATTCGCGAAGCTCACGGCCCAGAGCATCAACGAGCGCATCCCTAAGCCGCCGCGAAATAAGTCGATGACCGAGGCCTTTACGGCGACATCGGTGAGCTGGTGAGTTGTCGTCGGCTCGAAGATGATTCCGGGTGCAAGCCGCTGCAGCCAATACTGGATCCGAACGCGATCGGCACCACGAACGAGCAATAGGTGCAGTGACTCGGGTAGCTCGCGGACCATCAGGATTGCCACTCCGAGTGGCAGCAGTCCGCCCACAATGAAGACTGGCCGCCAGCCAGTACGTGGAATCAATACTGCGGCGAGCAGTCCACCCAGGATTGCGCCCGCGGTAAATCCACAGGAGATGCCCATGAGCAACGAGGCCCGGCGAGCGCTTGGGCAATATTCGCTCGCGAGGGTTATCGCATTGCCCAACACGCCTCCGAGTCCGAGTCCCGTCAAGAATCGAAGAGCCAACATCTGAGGCACTGAACGCGCCGCCGCAGTCGACAAGACACACAGGGCTACGAAGAATGTGGCGCCGATCAGCACGGGCCGCCGTCCGATGCGGTCGGCCAACATGCCCAAGCCCGTCGAGCCTACGAGCATGCCCAAGAGGCCAGCGCCAAATATAGGGCCCAAGGCATCTGGCGCGAGGCTCCAGGTACGTAACAGCGCGGGGGCCACAAATCCGATTACTTGGACGTCAAAGCCATCCATCAGGACTAGGCAGCCGATCAGCACGAGTACACGAACCTGGAAGGCGGAGAGTGGTCGGCTGTCGATCAGTGCTCCAATGTCTGTGGGGTCCATGTCGCGTGCTAAAAGGGATAGGGAGCGATCGTCTCTCTCGAGGTTATCCACTGCCACTCGGTAAACTGCTCGGCGTTGGTGAGCGTGCTGTAGCTGTAGCCGTTGCCCGACACGCCGTGGCCACCGATGGGTCCATACACCTCGTGTAGGATCGTCTGATCGTTGATGTGGATGATGCCGCAGCGAAGCTGGTCGGCGATGTGCTGCGCGCGCGTCAGGTTCGCCGAGAGGATCGATGCGGCGAGACCGTATTCGGTGTGATTGGCCAGAGTCACAGCTTCAACATCGTCACGGAAGGTTGTGACAGGGGCGACAGGGCCAAATATTTCCTCGTCAAACGCCGCCATGCCGGGTGCCACGCCTGACAATACCGTGGGTGCAAAGAAAAGGCCTTGTCGGGTGCCTCCGGTTACGAGCCGCGCACCTCGAGCGACGGTTTCGGCAACTACTCTATCAACGTTCACGGCCTGCCGTTCGTTGATCAGCGGCCCCAGATGCACTTCGGAAGTCGATGGATCACCCACTTTGAGCGCTTGGGAATGCCGAGCCAGCGCCTTCACATAGTCCTCGGCTATTCGTTCATGTACCAAGTGCCGGCCGGCGGTAAAGCAGATCTGACCCTGGTGGAAGAATGAACCCCAGGCGCCTGCACTGGCCGCGGCCTCGATGTCAGCATCGTCCAGGACGATGAAGGCATTGTTGCCCCCGAGCTCGAGCGAGACTCGCTTGAGGAGCGCCCCCGCGCCGGCGCCGATCGAGCGTCCGACCTTGGTGGAGCCGGTGAAGCTGATCATGTCGACGTGCTTGTCCTTCACGAGTGCATCGCCAACGTCCGCGCCGCCGGGGAGGATGTGTAAGAGGCCCTTCGGCAAGCCCGCGGCCTCGAAGAGTTGCGCGAAGAATACCCCTCCGCACACCGGAGACTGTGGGTCAGGCTTCAGCAGAACAGCATTGCCGGTAGCAAGCGCCGGTGCGACGGCGCGAGCCGCCAGCAGGAAGGGCGAATTCCAGGGGGTGATGACGCCGACGACACCCACTGGTATGCGGCGCGCGATACTACGCCGGCCTGGCGACTCGCTGGCAGTGATGAAGCCTGTGGGTTGACTGGCGAGCGCGGCAGCTTCCAAAATCTCGCGCGCAGTCAGCGCGGCTTCGGCACGGCCCTTCGGGCGAATCGAGCCCGTCTCGCGCACGATCTGGGCGCCAATCTCATCGGCGTATTCCAACACGAGCTGCGAAGCCTTGCGCACAATGTCTCCGCGATGCGGGCCGGGTAAGGCGGCCCAGGCGCTCTGCGATTCGTGTGCGATCAAGGCGGCGCTGGCGACATCTTTGACGGAAGCGCGCCCGATCTCTCCGAGGCGCTCGCCGGTGGATTTATCCGTCACCGTGAGAACGCCGCCCTCTGCGCTCCGCCAGCCATTACTGTAGATCTTGCCGTTCCAGACGCTCGACTCAGCGAGTCCTGTGCTAGCCATGAGCTTCTCCTGTCATTTCCGCTTCACCGCGTCTCGCGAACGAGCGTCACTCAAGACCGAAGAGACGGCATGCGTTCTCACGCCCGATCTTCTTGCGATCCGCTTCACTGATTTCGCATTGATCAAACCATTGAGATGCTTCCGCATGACTCTCGAACGGGTAGTCCACGGAGTACATGATCCGATCGCTGCCCATCTCCAGCATGGCGCACAGTAGAGTGGGCGTGCGGAAGTTACCGCTGGTCGTGAGGTAGACGTTCTCGCGCAAGTAGTCGCCGATCTCGCGTTTGCACGGAATGCCGCGAGGGGCTTTGCGCACGATATGATCGACGCGCCAAATGTTGAAGGGAAGTCCCTCGCCGAGATGTCCCAGAATCATTTGCAGCGTTGGATGGCGATCGAACAACCCGGAGGACATCAACCTCAGCGCGTGGATGCTGGTCTCGACGGCGAATGCCCAGGTTGCCGCCGTCAGCCACGGAAATCCGTCGTAAATGGGCTCGCGGCTCGGCAAGGGATCACGGGGATGCAGATAGAAGGGCTTGCCGAGAGAGGCGGCTGCATCCCAGAACTCTGCAAACTGAGAGGCATCGTAATAGGTGGCATTGTCCGCCGACCCTATCTGCGAGAAGCCATTGACCATGAAGCCATGGAAGCCCAGTTGCTTGACGCCGCGTTCCAACTCGCGTGCCGCGGCACCGGGATCTTGCAACGGCAAGGCCGCGAAACCGCCCAATTTGGTGCGATGACGCTGCACGTGCTCCGCTAATACATCGTTCGCCCGACGCGCCACCGCGATCGCTTCTTGTGGGTTGTGAATGCCTTGGATGCCGGGTGAATTGAGAGAGAGGATCGAGAAGGCGGTGCCCCCTTCCTCCATGCGCTCCAGCCGCTGTTGCTCAATGTCCAAGAGACCAGTCTTGAGGCGTTCCCAGACCGCCGGTGGTGCGTAAATCTTCGACTGCTGGACTGTGAGGTCGATGGCGAAATGCTCCTCCAATGCAATCTTGTTCTTCACTGACTGAGTCTCCAGGTAGCAGTTGAATAGTGTCGGACTCGCATGACTGTTTGGCTGAGCGTTCCTAGGTGGCCGCTCATGGTAGCGATGCCCAGCAGGACGCTCGGCGTTATAAGTTTGGTTTGCACTCTCAGTCCCCCCCTCCCTAAATGGATGTCAGCCTTCTGCTGTTTGCCGGCGGTCGGAGTCCTCTACAGCTAGTCTCTACCATTCAGGTATCCGGTGGCTCATGGGCAACGTTTTAGACCTGTGTCAACGGAGGGTATTGATACCGATGCGCATGTTTGGGACGGCTCGTACTGCGCATATTGCGCAGGAAGCCACCCAAGTTCATCGGGTCCGTCAGCCACCCCGACCGTGGCCGGTGGCGACGGCGACGAGTTCCTCCGGATTCTGTGGCATGCGGTTGTCCCGCCAAACCACATGCATGTCAGGGCGCAACAGCAAGAGGTCGCGCTCGTATATCCCGCGCGCCGGCTGCTCGGCAAGATCGAGCACCGTCAAGGGCGCGCCTCGCGCCTCGAATGCCGCCCTCAATGGGTCGGGGTCGTGCTTCGGATTCAAGCGCAACAGCGTGTAGCCGTCTTTTGGAATCAAATCTTGTACGGGCACACCGTCCATCCAGGATTGCGGCAATCGGGCGCCGGGCCAGGTCGTGGGACGGTATTCCCGATACAGGTGTTCGGGGCCACCCGGGATGTTGTCGATAATCGGTGAGTCGACATAGCGGTACCCGAGTTCCGCGCCGATCATTTCATTCACCTTGCGCTGTTCGACGTCCGCGACAGCCACGAGATCTTCGCGTGCTGCATGCCCAGCGGGCGTCTCCTCGTACAGCGCCGGACCACATCGCGAGCGCCACTGACGATAACCGAGCGCTGCGTAGCGCGATGCACCAATGTTACGTTCACCGATCTGGCGGCGCTCGAACTCGTACGACTGCAGCAATAGTGGGCCGCCCCAACCTGCGAGTGTCCCGGCGAGTTTCCAGGACAGATCAAATGCGTCTCCCACCCCCGTGTTCATGCCGAGGCCGCCGGTTGGGATCATCAAATGCACGGCGTCGCCCGCCAGAAACACACGGCCTGAAGCGTAGCGATCGGCTAGTAGCAGGTTCTGGCGCCATTCACCGCAGTACAGCATTTCATATTTCACCGGCACGCCGACGATCTTCTCGAATCGATGCCGCATCTCCTCATCGGTGTCGGCCGTCGCGTGGACCGTCCAGTGACGCCGCGAGTCCTGCATGATCAGAAAGCTGCCGTGGAAATCAACGCTGAGGTAGTGACGGCCCCGACCGGGGCCGATGCCGAGCGGCAGCCGGTCGTAGAGCTCGTCGCATCGATAGAGCGCCTGGCGCAGTTTCGCGAGATTGCCTTCACCGCGGAGTTGGATACCAAGTTGCTTTCTGATTTGGCTCGCACCTCCGTCACACCCCACGAGGTAAGACGCCCGAATGTGTTCCGTCGCGCCGTCAGCTCTCCGTACGAGGGCGGTCACTCCGGAACCGTCCTGTTGAAAGTCCAGAAACTCCGTACCATATCGGACGGCAATGCTTGGGATCCGCTCTGCCCGCGCCTTGAGGAGAGGTTCCAGAGTGTATTGCGAGATGAGTTGGTAGGGCTCAAGTGGCCGGGTACCGTCACGTGATGCTTCAATTTCGTGTCGAGCCTGCTCGACAGAGGGATACTTCAGATGCAGCAGGGGCGGACGGGTCAATGACAGTACGACGTAAACATCCATCGGGCTGTCTGTCGGCAGACCCGCGGCCCGTATCGCGTCCGCCAAGCCGATACGACGATACATTTCCATCGTGCGAGCGTTGCAGCGCTCCATCTTCGGTAGAAATTGCGGCTCCTGTTTCTGTTCGATCAATGCACAACGTATTCCCCGGTGCCCCAGATCAAGCGCCAAGGTCAACCCAACAGGTCCAGCGCCGACGATGATGACTTGGGTGTCCATGGTTCGAGAACTCATAACCGATCGGCGGCAAGAGAGAAGTCATGATGCAGGCTGTACCATTCTCCCTGCATTGCCTGACCGTCGGGGGCGGTGCCGCCCGAGTGCCGCACATATTCGCGAACGAGAGAATTCTTGACGCCGAAGACCACATCGGAGTCCAGATACTCGTCACCAGCCGCAAACAGGTGCGTGACAAGCCTGCGGTACCCCGGCGCCTCGATGAGAAAATGAATATGCTCGGGTCGAAAGGGGTGACGCCCTTGCGCCTTCAGCATCTTGCCCACCGAGCCATCATGTGGAATCGGGTAGGGGGATGGACGAATGCTCCACAAATGAAATCGCCCATACGTGTCTGCATGGAATCGCCCCCTGCCGGCCAGCTCCGGGTGTTCGTCAAGCGTCTGTAGATCGTAAAAACCTTCGCGGTCCGCGTGCCATACATCAATGGTGGCGCCTTCAAGGGGCTGGCCCTCGGTACTGCGCACCGTGCCGCTCACAAACAGAGGGCAACCATTCAAATGGCCTTTGATATTGGCACCGATCGGATAATGCGGCGGCGTGACATAGAAGGGGCCAAAGACCGTGGTCTCAGTAGCACCACCGGGCAGCCGATGGTTGATCGCATCAACCAACATCGACACTCCCAAGGTATCAGAGAGCAAAATGAACTCCTGACGCGTATCACTGCACAGGTGACCGGTTTCTGTGAGGAAGCGAATGCCCCATTCCCATTCGGCCTCCGTGGGCTCGACCTCGCGGATGAAGGCATGCAGATGACGCACGAGTGCTTCACTGACTTGTCGAACGCGCGCGTCCGGTGCGCCGTGCACACTTGCCAGGACCGCCCCGGTTATCGTCGTTTCATCAAAGTCACGCATCGGCGACCTTTGTCGATTGTGTTAGGGGAGAGTTTCCCACCCAGGCACGCGCCAGTAGTCCGCGGATCGCTTCTCGCTCGAGAGGTCGAGGATTTGGATAAGGATTGTGGACGGCGATATCCGCGGCACTATCGAGCGCGGATTCCGGCATGTCGAGTTCGCGCAATGCTCGAGGTAGGTGTAGCCGGTGAGGGAACTCCCAGAGCGCCCTTGCCGGATCAGGCTCACGGAACACGCGAATGAGCGTGCGGTGCGCATAGGGAGCGAAGGGCAAATTGAAGGCCAGCGTGTGTGCCAACAAGACCGCGTGGGTCTCGGCGTGGGGTAGGCCGAATGTGCCACCCAGCGTGTGACAGAGTTTATGATGGAGACCCATCGTTGCCACGCCCAGACAACAGCCCGACAACCACGCTCCCCAAAGAGCCGTTGTGCGAGCATCGATGTCATCTGCTCGATCATGTATTTGAGGCAAGGCGTCGATGAGCGCGTTCAAGGCAGCCTCGGCCATCAGATTTGTGAGGGGATTGCGATCGGGTGCGTAGAGAGCCTCCGCGGCGTGCGCCATCGCATTCAGACCCGAGGCCATGGATACCGACACCGGTAACCCGACCGTGAGATCGACGTCGTAGAGAATCGTCTCTGGCAGAATTTTCTCCGAGCGTTGCGTGTGCTTAACGTTTGCGACGGTTTCGCCCAATATGGGCGTGGCTTCGGAACCCGCATAAGTAGTCGGGAGCACGATTTGCGGTAGATCGGTCCGTAGAGCCAGAGCCTTGCTCAAACCGATGGCGGAGCCGCCCCCGATGGCAACGAGTCCGTCCACTCGCAAATCGGCAACCTGCACCATGGCGGCCTCGGTGACTTCACCGGGAGTATGCATGACTGCGTTTGCAAATACCCCGGCGGCGAGCGGCCCGAGCAATTCTTTGGCGCGCTCCGCATGTTTGCGCTGTCCCGCGGTGCTGATGATCAGAGCGCGGTGCAGGTGCAATCGTGCGGCCTCCTCGGGGAGTCGGGCAATGGCGCCGACACCGAACACCACGCGCGCGGGCAGTGCGTCATATTGAAAGGTCAGAGGTTTCACCGAGGCTGATCCGTGTTGACCGCAAGCTCCCGGGTGATCCGCTCCCGGAGAAGATATTTTTGAACCTTGCCCGTTGCAGTCGTCGGAAAGGAATCGACAAACTTGATATAGCGCGGAATCTTGAAGTGCGCGATTTTCCCCCGGCAGAACGCGCGGATATCCTCATCGCTCGCCCGAGTATCGGGACGCAAAATGATCCACGCACAGAGCTCCTCGCCAAATTTCGCGTCGGGCACGCCGGTGATCTGTACGTCGCGCACCGCGGGATGGCGATACAGATACTCTTCAACCTCCCGCGGAGAGATGTTCTCTCCGCCTCGAATCACCAAGTCCTTAAGACGTCCGATAATGCGGCAGTAGCCCTCCTCATCGATTGTGGCGAGATCACCGGAATGCATCCACCCTGCCGTGTCCAATACGTCGCGTGTTCTTGCCTCATCGCCCCAGTAACCAATCATCACGGAGTAGCCGCGCGTGCACAGCTCGCCGCGCTCGCCGCGAGGCACGATTCGCCCGCTCTCATCCACGATCTTGACTTCTGTATGCGGCATGACGCGGCCCACCGTCTCGACGCGTGCGGCGAGCGAGTCGGTGAGACGTGTTTGAAAACTGACGGGACTGGTCTCGGTCATCCCGTAAGCAATGGTGACCTCCCGCATATTCATGTCCGCCATCACGGCCTTCATGACTTCGACCGGACAGGGCGCCCCCGCCATGATTCCCCCTCGCAATGAGCCAAGATCAAAGGCGCGGAACTGCTCGTGACCAAGGATGGAGATGAACATGGTGGGCACACCGTAGAGGTGGGTGCAGCGCTCTTCCTCGATGGCACGCAATACCTCGAGCGCGTCGAATGCCTCACTGGGGTACACCATGGTGGCGGCGTGGGTGAGGCAGGCGAGATTTCCCATCACCATGCCGAAGCAGTGATACAGCGGGACTGGGAGGCAGACACGGTCTGCGAAGCGGATGCCGGTGGCCTCCCCAACTTGCAGCCCATTGTTCAGCAGATTGTGGTGAGAGAGAGTGACTCCCTTGGGCAGGCCGGTGGTGCCGCTGGTGAACTGAATGTTGCAAGCATCGTCGCATTGCACCGCGATCGCAGTGACCGCGTGGGGACCTGCGCGCTCACCGCGCGCCAGGAGGTCGCGGTAGGTGAGGTAGCCGTCCTCCTCGAGTTGATCCAACACAATGACATGGCGCAAGTCGGGCAGACGCTCGGAGCTGATCGGCACCTCACCGCGAGGCCATTCGGGTACGAGCGAAGCGATCATGTCGAGATAGCGGCTCGATTTGAAATGCGCCGCTGTGACGAGCGCTTTGCAGGCCGCGGTCCGAAGCACGTGTTCGAGTTCGAAAACTCGATAGGCTGGATTAATATTAACCAGGATCAGCCCGGCCTTTGCGGCGGCGAATTGGACTACGGCCCACTCCGCGCGGTTGGGGGACCAGATCCCTAACCGATCACCCGGAACCAGGCCTAGCTCGAGGAGTCCCGCAGCCAACTGGTCGGCGTGGCCCTTCAGTTGCGCATATGTCCATCGGATCTTCTGGCCGAACGAGACCAGAGCGTCGCGGTCACCATGGGTAGCGGCGATTTCATCGAGAAAGGCCCCGATACTCTGGCCCACGAGAGGCCGTCCAGTAGGGCCATGAACATAACTGAGATCCGGCACGGCACCGTCCGCGTTTATTGATGGGGCGAGACGCTAAATCCGCTCCGTAGCCGAGTCTTGATGGGGATCAGCGCGTTTGGGATCGACCTCGGAAGTCTTTGATCAATCGAGCCTTGCCGGCACGGGCGGAACTGCAGACGCGTTTCGCTGCCCAGTTGACGGGGTCCAGTCTCTGCGCTACAAGTCCGTTTGAGGGCGAAACATTACACGTGGGGCTTCACAGAAATCTGGGCCCTACGACGGCCCCGCGAGACGAAGGGGGAGAACCGGTGGATTTCGGCAGCCGCGACCCGCATAACTTGGGCACCGCCCGCATCCGCAGTCATTGCTGGAGCGGGATTGCTGTGCACTCCATCCAGCAGCACCTGCTGCCGGGCTGTGCATGGCATCAACTGCTGAGCGATCGCCCGATATTGTCCATTGTCGTGAACGAGGCCGGTGGCCACTGCGAGGCCCGCTCGGAAATCGATGTCGGCAGGCGCGTCGCCGCGGACGTGGGGCGTCGTCCCCGTACCGGTCACACGAGTCTTATCCCGGCCGGCCTGCCGGTCTGGGGTTACTCCGATGGGATGGCCGGCTTCGATGAGGTGCGTCTGATCCTCGACGTCGATCGGGTATTGGAGGTCACCGGGGGCGAATTCCCGGTGGCGCAACTGGCCGATCCGCAGCTGGTGTTCGTCGACGAGCCTCTGCAGGCGCTGGCGCGCCTCCTGGCGGCCAGCGAGGAAGAGATGGCAGCTTTCGTTCTTTTCGGTGATAGCTTGGTGACGGCGATGATTGGGCGCTTGTCGCAGCTCAACGCCGTAATGCGCGCGTCCGATCGACGACTTGGGTTAACCAAGAGTCAATTGTCCCGGGTCACTGACTTCATGCGCGACAATGTTGATCAACCGATTCGGTTGTTGGACCTCGCAAAGCTGTCGGGCTTGTCTTCCTCGCAGTTCGGCCGCGCATTCAGGGTCTCCACGGGAACGACACCGCATAAGTGGTTCTTAGACACGCGGATTGAGTGCGCCAAAGCGATGCTTGCCGATCGACGCCGCAATCTTGTCGACATTGCTCTGGAGACCGGCTTCTCGGAGCAAAGTCATTTCAATCGCGCGTTTCGCACCGCAACCGGCGCGACTCCCAATGCGTGGAGACGCTTGCATTTGAACTAGCGCGACCTTAAGGGACGCACGCCATAAGTTTCCGTACGAGTTCCATTCGCAGCGGAATTCGTCAATCCTCCGCGCACGGCCTCGCGTCACGATCTCACTCACCAGTCGGCATTGGACCTGACGTGAGGGAGAGTCAACCATGATCGAAGAGCGGGATGTCCGGATCGCGATGCGAGATGGGACACGTCTCGCATTGGATGTCTATCGCCCGGAGCCAGCCGGGCGTTTCCCCGTCTTATATGCGGCGGCACTCCACAACAAAGATATGCAGGGACCTGATATCGCCGACGTGTTGCCACCGCAGCCGGCAAATGTCCCCCTATGGTTCGGGCCCATTGAGGCGGGTGACACACGACGCTTTATCGCAGCCGGGTACGTCCATGTCATCGCGCAGCCGCGCGGATCAGCCAAGTCCGAAGGTCACTACGGCCACGAAGATACCGACCACTACGACACGATCGAGTGGATTACGCAGCAACCCTGGTCCAACGGCAAGGTTGGTATGGTGGGCATTTCGGGCTACGCCGGCGAGCAATGGCGAGCCGCAGCCCAAGGCCACCCGGCGCTAAAAGCGATCTTTCCTTACGATGCCTGCAGCGCCTACGGAGGGATGTTCGGGTTTCGCGATTTCTACCCCGGCGGGGTACTTCATACGTTCCCGTATTTGCTCGACGTGTTCAGCACGGTGCACGAATCGCGCGGAAGTCCTGGCGAATTGCCTCCCGAAGAGGAGGCGCTGTTCAGCGCAGCGATGGAGAATCCGGACTTCAAGATGTACATGAATCTGTACAACATCCTGACGCAGAAGGGCCAGCGCACGTTCATCATGTACCGCTCGATGGTGGCGCCCTGGGAGGCGGACGGTACGGTCGAGGCCGCGGAGAAGCACTACCAGAAGATCAAGATTCCCTTCTATACGGGCTCCGGCGCCTACGCCTACACCTATAAGCTTCACTGGCTCGGCGCACAGCATTATTTTCAGAACGTCAAGGCGCCATCAAGGTTGCTATTCACGGGACCTGCTCATCTTGAGAGGCCGTTTCATCAATATCACGATGAAATACTGCGCTGGTATGACCATTGGTTGAAGGACGTCGACACCGGCATCATGGACGAGCCACGAGTGCGCTACTGGCTGATGGGTGCCAATGAGTGGCGTACGGCAGAAAACTGGCCACTACCCGAAACGCAGTGGGTGAAATACTACTTGCGGGATTGGGAGGGTTTAACGACAGTGCCCCCGTCACCCGCCCATCACGTGGGGGCGGCGGCACGCGAGCCGGATGTTTTCACCCAAATGCCTCTCAAGAAGACAACCAAGATCGAACGATTGCGTTACCTGACTGGGCCCTTCCCCTCGGATCTCACGGTCGTCGGCCCGATCAGTCTGACGCTCTACGCGGCCATCGATCAACTCGACACCAATTGGATAGTCGTCCTCAAGGATGTAGGTCCGGATGTATCCGTGGTCACGGCACGCGAAGGCGAACGTGCCATACCGTCCGATCTGCAGGAGCGAGAGCTCACGCGCGGGTGGTTAAAGGCCTCGTATCGCGCACTGGACGAAGAGCGCTCCACACCCTGGGAACCGTTCCATAAGCTTACGCGCGCCGCGATCCAGCCCGTACCGCCCGGAGAAGTATTGGAGTATCGCATCCAAATCCTTGCGACCGCCAACCAATTCAAGGCCGGACACCGCATTTGTCTGGAGATCACATCCATGGACGTGCCTACTGGCACGGGTGCCATGACCAACGTGGAATACATTCCATACCATGTCTGTAGCAGCCGCACGGTCACGCATCGTGTCTACCACGACGCCGAGCGGCCCTCACACCTGCTATTACCCATTATTCGATAAATCGCGGTTGCAATCCGCAAGGAAGGGCCAGTTATGAAAACGATTCGATTCGATCGCGACGGAGCCATTGGCCACATCGTGCTTGCCAATCCTCCACACAACTTTCTTGATAAACGATTTTGCGAATGTCTCGCCGATGCCGTCCACGAGGCGAGTGAGAGCGATGTCCGCGTAATCCTCGTTCGAGCTGAGGGACCTCATTTCAGCTTCGGCGGCGAGGTTCGAGAGTGGCGTGGAAAGGATATCAACTGGTTTCGCACCTTTGTCGCCGAAGTCAACCAGTCCTATCGTGCGCTTGAAGCGCTGCGGATACCAACGATCGCCGCCGTGCAGGGGATTACCTTTGGCGGCGGTTTTGAACTGGCCTTGAATTGCGACTTCATCGTCGCGGCGGAGAACGCGATTTTTCGTTGCGTGGAGGTCACTACCGGCATGCTGCCGATTGCCGGCGCGTTGCAGCGACTAGCCGAGCGTGCCGGGCGTACTTGGGCATCGCGCTGGGCCATGTTGGGCGAGCCAATCACGGGTGCGTTGGCCGGACAACTCGGGATTGTCAGTCACGTGGTGGCCGAGACAGAGGTTGCTGCCGCTGCGAAGGAGCTTGCACAGAAGTTGGCAACCGGTCCTACGCGCTCGTATGCGGCGACCCGGACACTGCTGAAGGCCTGGTCAGCGGGAGGCGTGCCGTTAGCCGATGCGATGATGCTGGACGTCACCATGGATCTGTATCTCTCGGAGGATTGCACCCGAGGCTTCTTGAGTACGGCCAAAGCATTCGATCAAGGCATTGAGCCGCCGGCCATGATATTCAATGGTCGGTAAAAAACTTGCCGGTTGGAATGATAGCAATCAGCGACGTTGATGAAGCCACGCTGTCGGTGTAGTGCCCAAGATGTCGAGGAACGCACGAGAAAAGTGACTTTGATCGGCGAAACCCGATCGCAAGGCGATCAACGAGAGAGAGAGTGCGGGATTGTCCACCATCAAACGTTGCGCAAAGCGTACCCGGGCATCCATTTGCCACCTTTGCGGTGAAAGTCCAGTGGATTCACGAAAGGCGTGGCCGAACTGCGTGGGAGATCTCTCGGCGAGGTGCGCGAGGCTCTCGTTGCTGACCCGCTGATGAAGGTGTTCGACGATATGGGTCAGGACCCGGGCAAGCTGACGGCCCGTAAGCCGGTCCGCCGAGGGCCGCACGGGATCGCTCACCAACCCCACCAGGGCGGCAAACAACGCGTGCCTCAATCCGAGCCCGTATGCATCGCGTTCGTCGTCGCCTTCATAGGTGCTCAGCATTTGCGCGCAGGTGTGCAGCCGGTTGTCTTTGAACATGAGGCGGCTCGGCGCGCGGCTAACCAACTCAGCCTGTTCGACGGTCAAACAGCCTGCTTCTTGCGGATGAAGCACGAAGCAGGCGAACTTCGCGGATCGTATTGATGTCGAATACAGGGTGATCGGATCAGCGGCGGCGAGGAGGGTGAGGTGGTCCGTTCCGAAGTACTCCCCTTCAGCAGGAGTGTCCGGTCGAGCCCGCAGCTCGGCGCGACCCCCGACCTCTTCGACCAAGAAACACAGCGTTGGTCGCTCGAACGACAAGCTCAGCCAACCGGCACCCGCATCCCAATGTACGTCGTATACAAGGCAGGATAGGCCGGCCCAGTGGTGACTGCGCCGAAGTGACGCGTGCGTTGCGCGTTCTTCCACTAAGATCTCTCCATTCTGCGCATCTAGCGTGGCGCCAGTCTCACCCTGACCATTCGATTGCAAGAGCGCTCCGTCACCGCACCGGAATTATACAACTCAGAGCAGTTCGTATCTCGACCCGCAGGCCAAAACTCCTGGCACAAAGACGTATGTCCGCCGCAGCGGTAGCGGCCGGCCGACTTCCAACTGCGCGTGTGACTTGGACGAGGGGTTCCGCCAGGCAGACCCTGGCTGACATCGCTCCCAATTGCGCGGTTTTGAATCAATACCTCGCATGCTGAGGGAAGTTACCGTCCCACACACAGCCTGTCCGGGGGCTTGGATAAAAAAGCGGGGGGAAGTCAGGTGCTCAACAAACGGTTGCTCAGTTTCGCCATTCTCACGACGATCAGCCTATGCTCAAACACCGTCTTCGCGCAGGACGTGGCGCCGACCGATGCGGCAGGCCAGCCGCCGGCCGCCGCGGAGTCATCCTCCGTGGAGGAAATCATCGTTACAGCGGAAAAGCGCTCCGAGAGGCTGCGCGACGTCGCGATGTCCGTCACAGCCCTTACCGGTTCCCAACTCCTGGACCAAGGTGTTACGAGCCCCGCGGATCTCGCGAAGGTCGTGCCAGGATTCACGTTTACCGAAAGCACCTACGGTGCGCCTGTCTATACTTTGCGCGGAATAGGCACTTACGACGAGGCAATCGCAATCTCGCCCGCTGTTGGCGTTTATTCCGACCAGATTCCACTCCCGTTCGCACGGATGAGTGAAGGGGTGTCCCTCGACCTGCAGCGCGTCGAGGTGTTGAAAGGGCCGCAGGGCACCTTGTTTGGTGAGAACTCCACAGGTGGGGCCGTCAACTATATTCCGAACAGGCCCACCGACCATTTTACCGCCGGGGGCTCGCTGACTTATGGCCGTTTCAACGAAACTGATGCCGAGGGTTACGTCAGCGGCCCTGTTGTCGGCACCGTTAATGCGCGGCTCGCGGTTCGCACGGAACAGCGGGGCGATTGGCAATATAACTATACAAACAACGATACGCTCGGGCGGCGCCATTTCACAACAGGGCGGTTACTCGTCGATTTTGCCCCGAGCGATACGCTGAAATGGTCATTGAATCTCAATGGGTGGTTCGACAAGTCCGACGTGCAGGCGATGCAAAAGATCGGTTACGCACCACTCTCTGGGACCGTCGGAAAACCCCAATATTCCGGCGCACCCGGCTTTCCGGACTTGCAGGCCCAACTCCAGGCCTATCCCAACGCGCCGGTGAACGACCGCGCGGCCGGCTGGGATCCCGGTGAAAATCTGAAGAGAAACGACAAGTTCTACCAGGTTGGTCTCCGCGGCGATTGGCAGCTTTCCGACCATGTCACTGTCACGTCCTTGACCGGCTATTCGCACTTGAGCGTGGTATCGCCCGCCGACAGCGACGGCACCACTTTGCCGGATATCTACGATATAGTTTTTGGCACGGTAAACACCCTCACCCAGGAACTTCGCGCAGCCGGGCAAGCGGGGGCCAATGATCGGCTCAAATGGATGATTGGTGTCAACTACGAGCACGATTCATCGGATGACAACCAGTTCATCGGATTGCGCGGCTCCAACAGTGGGATCGGACCGTTCAGATTTACCGGCCTCTACAACATCAATGATCAACATGTCGATACCGAAGCCGTCTTCACCAGCCTCGACTTCAAAGTGCTGGACACCCTTACCCTGCAAGGTTCTGTTCGCTACACGAATCAAACTCGCGACTTCCACGGCGGTCTCATCGATGACGGGAATGGTGATCTGGCAGCCGCCTTCGGCTTTCTATCCACTTTGCTGTCAGGATCACGGACGGTGATCCCGCCGGGCGGATATATCACGCTCGATCCTACTACCAACAAGCCCCTTACCAACGGTCTGTTCAGCAACCTGAACCAGGATAACGTATCGTGGAGGGTCGGACCTTCCTGGAAGCCTGCAGACGACGTTTTGCTCTATTTCAACGTCGCGAAGGGCTACAAGGCCGGAGCGTTCGGCACGCTTCCCGTCATCCGCCCGGCTCAGGACGCGCCCGTCGTGCAGGAATCGGTGCTCGCCTATGAAATTGGGTTCAAGACGGCCGCGCTCGCTCACAGGGTGGAACTAAGCGGCGCGGCTTTCCGCTACGACTATGACAACAAACAGTTGCTCGCCAGCAAGAACGTGGGTTCCCCATTCGGCACTCTGCCTGCGCTGGCGAACATCCCTCGATCGAGAATTGAAGGCGCCGAGCTGGACGCGACCGTGCGCCCGTGGCGCGATCTCACGTTGCGAGCGGGCGGGACCTACATCGACTCCAAAGTTCTGGGGTCCTACATCATCTCGAGCCCGATTGGCGGTGGCCCTACCCCTACCATTGATCTCCGCGGCGAGTCATTTCCGGCTACCCCCAAATGGCAGTTCGACGCTGACGCCGAATACGACCACCCGATTTCGGGCGACTGGATCGGCTTTCTCGGCGTTGGCTCTACATACCAAAGCACATCGCAAGGCACGTTTGGCGATATCCCCAGTCTTCAGCTGCCGAGTTATGCGCTCCTCGATCTCAGGATTGGTGCAAACAGGCAGAATTTCCACGTCGAACTTTGGGGGCGCAATATCACGGACCGATACTACTTGGTCCACGCTTTCCGCTCGACTGATACGATCACGCGCACCACGGGTTTTCCGGCCACGTTCGGAATTACGATCCGCGCTACCTTCTGATCACGCTCGGCTCGCGCCAGGCGACCAGAAGGCCATGGGCGCTCATGAAACCGCGCTCATCATCAGATCGACGCATCGATCGGCAATCGCCATCGCGGGCGCATTTGTGTTTGCGCCCGGTATGCGCGGCATAACCGAGGCATCACAAACGCGCAATCCGCTGATGCCTCGAACGCGCAGATCCGGATGAACAACGGCAGTCGGATCGTCTTCGCGCCCCATCCTGCAGCTTCCTACCGGGTGATAATTAGTGAACGTCGAGTGCCGGCAAAACGCGGCGATATCCTCCTCACTGCTCACAGCCGTGCCTGGAGCGATTTCCTGCTGCACGATCTGTGCTAGCGGCTCAGTACGAAGGATATTCCTACAGTAGCGCACGCCGCGAACCATCTCGGCGAGGTCGTTAGGATGCGAGAAGTAGTTGGGTGAGATTAGTGGCTTCTCCGCCGGATCAGCCGAGTTCAGGCGTAACCAACCAAACGATGCAGGACGTATGAGCGTTGGACACAACATCACGCCAGGTTTATCGCTCACGCCTGGGGGTAAGAAGCCCATGCAATAGATTTGTAGACTGGGCTCCGCCGCGGAATCGTCGGGGTTGACGAAGGCGACCGCTTCGGAGCCTGTAGCCGCGAGCGGCCCTCGTCGGCCGAAAGCGTAGCGGAGCGCGTTCCATACGAGGCGAAGCCCTCTATCCTCCCTGAAATAACCATGTCCGTGGCGGGCCGTGGCCATTATGGGCACCATGTTGTGGTCCTGCATGTTTTGTCCGACACCCGGGAGGTCGGCCACTATAGCTATGCCCAAATCCGTGAGATGTTCTGCTGGGCCGACGCCCGAAAGCATGAGGAGTTTAGGGCTGTTGTAAGCGCCGGCGGCGAGGACGATTTCATGCTCGCAGCTTTCCTCTCGAACAACGCCGCGCTCAACAAAGCGGACACCGACTGCACGGTTACCGGCGAAGATGATCCGTTCGACCCTCGCGCGCGTTCTGACCGTCAGTCGACGGTCGTCCTTCAGCGGATCCAAAAAGGCGTTGGCTGCGCTACACCGCCGACCATAGGCAGCGTTGATCTGGGTAAGGCCCGCACCCTTCGTTTCGCCGGCGTTGAAGTCGTTACGCTGCGGGACTCCAAGCGCGGCCATGGCTTCGACGAATCTATGCGCTGTCCCGCAAACGTAACGATGATCCTGGATTTTGAACGGCCCATCTGTGCCATGGGCCGGTCCGGCAAGGCGGCTGTTGCCTTCCTGGCGGACAAAGTATGGAAGAATATCTCGCCAGCTCCATCCTGCTCCGCCCAATGCGTAGTCCCAACTGTCATAGTCGCTGGCGAGACCGCGCATATAGGTCATCGCGTTAACAGAGCTACCACCGCCGACGAGATTGCCCTGGGCCATATCCACCGAGCGTCCGCCAAGCGAGGGCTGGGGCGGGGAACTGTAGCGCTCCAAATAGTCGCCGTTGCCGAACATCATCTTGAATGCGCCCGCGGGGATATCGACGAGAGGGCGCCGGTGACTGCCGCCAGCTTCGAGCAGGAGGACACTCGCGCCATAATTGCGCACCAGCCGATGGGCAGCCACGCAACCCGCGCTTCCAGCGCCAATCACGATGTAGTCGTAAGACATATGGGCTGACACTCCCCGCATTTGGCTCGGCGTCGATCGCACTGCTTAGTGCTATTGTTGCCGCCTGCGGGAGCTGCATGCTTGATACAACCCGGCCTGTTTGGTATCGCCTCGCACCTTCTGAGAGGTTGTCGTGGAGCGCAACGAAGGCGCAATTCGCGGTCGTGTTCGACGGAACCCGTCAGCGCCTCGGTATCAGGTTCAGTTTAGGTTCCACTAGGGCGAGCTGCTCGAAATCCCGATCATCGTGCAAGAGCGGTATGCGCTTGTCGACGGCCGTTGCAGCGATCAGGCAGTCGTGCGGGCTGCGTGGCGTTACACCTTGCCAGCGTGCACGTGCGTATAGGCGCCCGGCGGCGACATGCAATTCCAACGAGTTCTCGGCACCCGACATCGGAAGGGCCGTGAAGTATCTGTGAAGCTTGGCGAACCCAGCCGCATCGGTCGCTCCCTGGAGCAGCTCCTGCACGATGACCGGCGCGACCGTCGCTTCGCCGGCATCCAGCAGTTTCCGCAGTCTGCTGACTGGCACGGTTTCGCAGTTGCGCAACAGATCAATCCAAACGGTCGAGTCAACCAGGATCACGGGTCATCTGCTCACGGACCGCGCGCACGTTGTAATCCGCGGCAATTACTCCCTCGCCAATCAGCGCGAGAATATCTCTTTGCTTGCCGCGAGAGACGAACTCTCGCAAGGCGAGGTCCACAGCCTCCCGCTTCGTGCGGGCTTTCGACAACCGCATGACCTCTTTGACGAGGCGGTCGTCAAGCACAATATTCGTACGCATCTATACACCTCCGTATGTGTATGATAAGCGCCACGCTGGCGTCACGCAAACCGCGGTGAATATCGACCTCGGAAGGGCACCAGGCTGCCGCGGCATTTCTGTGCGAACTCGCCGCCTGACGAGCGCCGACGGACGCTCGTACGCGGGATTTGGCAGAAGTTGTTGTCGTGCCGCATGAATATCGTTGAGACATGTGCAATGCCCTGGGGAGACGCACGCACGTAAATTTAAAAGCGGTTTCAGGCTTCCGCTGATTGCTCAAGGGGTTCAATCTCCCTCAGGGCGCGCTTCGTTTCCGCAGAACGCTCGGCTGTTCGCAGATCGTATATAGATTGCAAGTTCAGCCAGAACTGCGCGGTGCCGCCGAAGTAGCGCGCGAGCCGCACGGCGGTATCGGCAGTGACACCTCGGCGCTCCAGAACGATGTCACCAATGCGCGACGGGCTCAGGCGCAGAGCCTTGGCAAGCGCGTTTGCGCTCAAGTCAAAGGGCTTCAAGTACTCCTCACGAAGCACTTCGCCGGGGTGAACCGGCCGCATTCCGTTTTTGAAAGTCATATAATCCTGCCCCTCATGCGTAATGGTTGGTAATCTCAACATCCGTCGGCCCTGTATCGGTCCAAACGAAGCAGATCCGGAACTGATCGTTGACGCGGATGCTGTGCTGTCCCGCTCTATCACTTACGAGAGCTCCGAGGCGATTACCCGGCGGCGATTTCAGGTCCTCAAGCACAGTCGCGGCCTCGGAGGGACGGGAATGAGGAAGTTTGCGTCATCACTTTGATCGATTGGCGCGTGAGCATACCGCACGCCACGAATGTCCGCTTCTATCGGACCACTTCGGAACCTTGACTGTCTCATGTTGGCCGGCTGCCCGATGCGGCCAACTCCCGTAATCGACCCGTTCATGACATCCGTCTTTTGACCAGGTCTGTCCGTATGTTCACTGAATGCGGACGTTCAAATCTCCCGTCGTGTCGAAGACCGAATAAGGTCCGGAGCGCGGTGCCCGTCTGCGGAGGCGACAGCGTCGAATCAATATTGACAGATCGATCCATAACTAATAACCTCAAGCCATGGTTAGGCCTAGAGAGTTCGATCGAGACGAAGCACTGGACCGCGCTACGCGCGCTTTCTGGGCGAAAGGCTACGCCTCGACTTCTACCGAGGACCTGCTCGCTGCCATGAACATCGGACGACAGAGCCTCTACAACGCGTTCGGTGACAAACGAAAGCTCTACCTTGAAGCGCTGGAGCGATATCAACGGGAAAGCAATGCGAGCAACTTGAAGCGTCTGAATAGCAGTGCATCACCGCTAGGCGGTATCGAGGCGCTTTTGCTAGGCCTCATTTCCGAAGATGACGGCGCGCGTGCACTCGGGTGCATGGGCGTCAACGCTGTCTGTGAATTTGGGGCTGCTGATCCGGAGCTTGTGATGCTGCGGAGCAAAGTGGGCCCAAGGCTCTTCAGGCGCTTGGTTGAACGCATCCGCGAGGGGCAGGCATGCGGTGAAGTCGATCGCGCCATCGACGCCCGCGAAGCCGCCGCCTTTTTGCAGATGACGATGCAAGGCATTCAGCTCGGCGCCCGTGCGGGGGGCGACGCTAAGAGTCTGCGCGCACTAGCCAGATTTGCTATCAATCGCTTTAGACCGCGCTAGGCAAGGAGAGCCTGGCGTGGTTGACACGCACCCATTTATGGACTGATCTGTCAACAACGGAGATACTAGTGAACGAGAATCGCGGACTTTCGGGAAAGATTGCCATTGTCTTTGGCGGCTCGCGAGGCATTGGCGCAGCCGCAGCGAGACGTCTGGCAAAAGAGGGCGCCGATGTAACGGTGACCTACGTGTCGACGCCGAAGCGAGCCGCCGACACGGTTGCGGCGATTGAGGCTACCGGGCGGACGGGCCTTGCAATCAAGGCTGATAGCGCGGACCCGGCTGCTATCAAAGCAGCCGTTGCGCAGACCGTGGATCATTTCGGGAAACTGGATATTGCGGTTGTCAACGCTGGCATCTTGCTGCGTGGTGACGTCGCGACGGTGAGCGTGGAAGATCTCGACCGGATGCTCAACGTCAACGTGCGTGGTGTATTTCTCGCCATCCAGGCCGCGGCTGCGCGTCTCACTGACGGTGGTCGGATCATTACGATCGGCAGCAACACAGCAGTGCGAAGCGGATATCCGGGCTCGAGCGTTTACTCAATGACGAAGGCTGCAGTTGCCATCATGGTGAAAGGTATTGCCATTGACCTGGCCGGCCGCGGCATTACAGTCAACAACATTCAACCCGGGCCGACTATAACGGACATGACGGTCGACGTTATCGAAGCGATCAAGCCGCTCATTCCCGTTAAGCGCGCCGCAGATCCGGACGAGATTGCCGGGCTGGTCGCTTACCTCGCCAGCAAGGAGTCAGGTTACATGACCGGCTCCAGCCTCACCATCGACGGTGGTATGGCGCTATGACTGTCCGGTGACCTGATCTATCGTTTGGGTGGGCATTCACGACAGGCGTGGCCACGCCCGGCTGCGCCGAAGGACAGCTCCGCCTCAATGGTGCGGCGGAGATAAATCGCTGGAGGCTAGATGTCGTGAGCCCAGGACGCACTCTTTTCGGCACCAGGGCGCACTGCGCGTTTCCGGCGCGACCCTGCGCCGCGGAGTGGGCGCCCGGCGATCAAAAATATGTTTCAATCGAACGAATAGATGAATTCGGTGCACGTCGAGCCGCGCTGCGTAAAGTGCTTCTGGAGGTGGCGTCAATACGCTGCACACTTGGCATCATTTGCATGGCGTCGTCTGCTAGGTCTCATTCGGTGCCTCATCACATAGCGAGGAGCAAACGATGGTTCCGACTACTGCAAGCAAGAAAGCGGCACTCGTCACGGGAGCCTCGTCTGGCATGGGCAAGGCATTCGCCAAAGGAAAGATAAGATTCGCACCTGCGACGCTTGAATATGAGGACTGAGCATTGGCCGTTTCGCCGCGGAGCTGACCCATTCGCGGCTACTGCCGATATCGTCAGAGTGCTCGATCGCGCGCTGCAATGATTATCGCGAATCATCAGACGCTCGATCGGATCTGCGCGACAGCGGGCTCGGAGCTCTACCATGCCCGCCGTTTGACGGATGGGATGGCGATGCTACTGAAATGGCACCGCCCGGAACATGCCAACGCCGCCCAATCCGCCCGCTTTAGAAGCGAATACCGGCAGTTGCAATCGTTGAATGTCGCTGGCGCTGCCAAGCCGCTCGCCCTGATCGACGAACCCGGATGCGACGCTATCCAACCCCTTTTCGATGGACGACTACTTTGTTCGCCGGCAACCAAAGTCGGTGTTGTGCCTTCCGATCATGCG
>WNFC01004358.1_pt1 | contig 27597 bp, 28 predicted proteins | sample 5400541 | NCBI WGS metagenome assembly WNFC01 (sample SAMN13153342, study PRJNA577476) | soil metagenome | isolation source: 120 cm saprolite under Douglas fir tree site 2 hole 2 replicate 1 | place: USA:California | collected 2015-04-18 | reverse complement strand
CCGCCGTCAGAGTCACTAGGCCGCCTGCCTGATCGCGTCGACGATCTCGTCGAGCTCCTGGTCCTTCGAGAGGCAGGCGACCGCGCCGGCTTCGTAGAGGGCGTCGACCTCGCGCAGGTTGGCGGACGCCGTGAGGCAGACCACGGCGACATCGGGGTAGGCCTCGCGCACGGCCAGCGTCGCCTGGACGCCGTCGAGGCCCGGCAGGCGGTAGTCCATCAGCACGACGTCCGGCTTGTGCGTGCGCACGACCTCGGCGGCCGAGGAGCCGTCACCAACAGAGGCCACGACCTCGATATCCGACTGGAGCCCGAGCAGCAACTCGAGCGCCTCGCGGAACACCTGGTTGTCTTCCACCAGGACGAGACGAATCGGCTCGGCCATGGGGCGGAAGGTTATTCCGCGGACAGCAGGAGCGGATAGTGAGGCTGGCCGCCGGCCTGGACGTCCAGCTCCAGCTGGGGATGCGCGTCCTGAATTCGCCGGAGCAGGTCGTCGAGGTGGGGCTCGTCCGCGCCGGTCAGCAGCGTCATCACGTCGCGAGGCTCCTCCAGGAGGCGCTCGGCCACCGCAGCTGCAACATCGTCGAAGTCAGGGCCCCCGGCGACGGCCGTTCCATCGGCCAGGCCGAGCCAGGCGCCCTTGTGCACCGACAGACCGTTCATCTCGACGTCGCGGGAGGCGATCGTGACCTCGCCCGTCCTGACGCCCTCCACGGCCTCGTTCATCGCGGCCGCGTTGTCAGCGGCCGAGCGCTCCGCGTCGAACGCGACCATCGCGGCGAGTCCCGCGGGCAGAGAATCGGTCGGGACGACCGTAACCGGCTTGTCGGAGAGACGGGCCGCCTGCTCCGCCGAGAGAATGACGTTGGAGTTGTTCGGCAGTAGAACGACTTCGCCGGCCGGCGCCGTCTCGATCGCTTCGACGAGCTCCGCGGTCGACGGGTTCATCGTCTGTCCTCCCTCCACGATCTTCGTCGCGCCGAGACTCTCGAAGAGCCGTCTGTTGCCGTCGCCTGCGACGACCGCGACGACTCCGGTCGCGGACGGTTCCACGTCCTGCACCACTTCGAGCAGGCGCTGTTCACGCTGCGCGGTCTGCTCGTGCATGTTCGCGATCTCGACCCGGTCGATCACACCTGCCCGGGTTCCGACGGCGAGCGCGCGGCCGGGCTCGTCCGTGTGGACGTGGACCTTCAGCGCCTCCGGGTCGCCGACGACGAGCAGGGAATCGCCCAGCTGCTCGAGCTCCTGCTCGATTCGCTCGCTGTCAAGCTGGTCGCCCTCGATCACGAACGTCGTGCAGTAACGGTAGGGCGAAAGCTCCTGGTGGATCGCCTCGACGCTGATCTCCTCGCGCTGCGCCGGCGCCTCCGGCAACGGCTCGCCGGCAGCGGTCGCAGCCAGCCCGCGCACGATCTCCAGCAGACCGGCGCCGCCCGCGTCGACGACTCCCGCTTCGCGGAGGACGTCGAGCTGCTCCGGCGTGCGTGCGACGGCTTCTTCGCCTCGGCTGACGAGTCTGGCCAGCAGCTCCGGTTTGGTGAGGGCCTCGGCCTCGGCGCTTTCTCCTTCCTCGGCCATCTCGCGGATGACGGAGAGCATCGTCCCCTCGACGGGCTGGCGCACCGCGCGGTACGCAGCGTCGCTGGCCGAGCGGAATGCACGGACGAGCGTGCTCGTGTCGACCTCGTCGTTCGTGCGGAGCGTCTCGGCGGCGCCGCGGATGATCTGCGAGAGGATGACGCCGGAGTTGCCGCGCGCTCCCATCAGCGCGGCGCGCGTGACCTCCTTGACGAGGCCCGCGCGATCCTCCGTCGTCGCTCGATCGAGCTCGTCGACCACGGAGCGCGCGGTCATCGTCAGGTTCGTCCCGGTGTCACCGTCGGGCACGGGATAGACGTTGAGGTCGTCGATGCGCTGGCGATTGCGCTCGAGCGAGGCAAGCGCGCCGTGCGCGAGCTCCTGCACCCTTTGGCGGTCCGTCATGCCCGTCATGCCGTTGACTTCTTCACGTCCTGGATGCGCACATCCACCTCGGCCACGCGCAGCCCGGTCAGGCGCTCGACCTCGTACTGCACGCGATTCCGGAGCGTCGATGCCACCTCGGCGAGGTTCAGCCCGTACTCGACGACCACGTGGAGCTCGATCGTGACGCCTTCGTCAGCGCTGCCGCCGACCGTGATCCCCTGGCGCAGCCGGTCGCGCGTCAGCAGCTTCTCGCGTGGGTTGCGCGCGGCCATGCCGACGACGCCGTAAGCCTCGGCCGCGACCCGGCCGACGATGTGAGCCACCGCCTCCTGGGAGATCGAGATCCGCCCCAGCGGAGACGACAGGGATGGAGCTGCCTCCACGGCGGGATTAGACCACCGGGAGCCGCTGGAAGTTGCTGCTCAGATGGCCTTTTGCACCTTGCCGCCCTTGAGGCAGCGGGTGCAGACGTATGCCCGGGTCGGCTTCCCCTTGAGCAACACGCGGACGTGCTGGAGGTTGGGATTGAAGCGGCGCTTCGTGGCCACCATCGAGTGGCTCCGGTTGTTACCGAAGCCGGGCTTCTTCCCACAGACTGCGCAGACCTTGGACATCGGCCGGCCAGTGTAGCCGACGACCCCAAAAAGACCGGTCGCCCTGACCCAATGGGTGCCAACTTCGGACCGGGCTCCGCGCCGACGCTGTTACGACGTCGCAGTGCCGGCCTGGCACGTCACGGTTCCGGCTCAGTCTCGTCCCACCGGCGTCACACTTTCGGGTCTGACCCCGAGGGATGCCCGTTTCGGACACGGAACCCGTGCCGATTGTGTGACGAAGGAGCGGCCAAGGTCGGGCATGTCACGCTTCCTGTTCAGGACGTAGCTCTGACGATCAGGTCAGCGCGAGGCCGAAGCTCGCAGCTGCGCGAAGGCGTCGGCCATCTCGAGCGCGGTGCGCACCGCTTCGGCGCCCTTCGAGATTCGAGCCTCCGCCTGCTCGACCATGTCCACGGTCAGGACGCCGAACGCAACGGGGACGCCCGTCTCGAGGGCCGCGAGCTGGAGGCCGCTCGCTGCCTCCGACGCGATGAAGTCGAAGTGCGGTGTCTCCCCCCGCACGATGCAGCCGAGCGCCACGACGCACGCGAACCGCCGCGTCTTGGCGAGCGCCATCGCCGCCAGCGGCAACTCGAAGGCGCCCGGAACCGGCATGACCGTGACCGCCTCACGACGCACACCGGCCTCGTCGAGCGCCGCCAACGCCGACCCCAGGAGCTTGTTCGTGATCTCGCCGTTGAACCGCGAGGCGACGATCGCGACGCCACGTCGCGTCCCGTCGGGCTCCCCCTCGATGACGTTGACGTCGTCCGGAATGTCGAGCTCGCCGGACGCGTGCTGCTCGTCGGGCGCCCGCAACTGCGGCAGCTCTTCCTCCTCCGCGACCTCGTCGGAGGCAAGCTCCTCCTCGTCGGCCTCGGCGATTTCCACGGCCTCGGGTTCGTCCAGCTTCGCCGGTTGATCCGGCCAGCCTTCGCTCATTCGCCCTCCAGGGGCTCGTACCTCAGGTCCTGGTGATGAAGCTTGTGGCCGAGCTTGTCACGTTTCGTGGCGAGATAGTGCGCGTTCTGCTCCGTCGGCGTCGTCTCGATCGGCACCTGCTCGACCACCTCGAGGCCGAATCCTTCGATGCCGGTGATCTTCTTCGGGTTGTTCGTGAGGATGCGGATCGTGGTCAGGCCGAGCTCGGAGAGGATCTGATTGCCGATCCCGTAATCGCGCATGTCCGGCTGGAACCCGAGCTCGAGGTTCGCCTCCACCGTGTCGTAGCCGTTCTCCTGGAGCTCGTAGGCGCGCAGCTTGTTGAGGAGCCCGATGCCGCGACCTTCCTGCGCCATGTAGAGGAGCACACCGCGTTCCTCCGCGGCGATCCGCTCGAGTGCCTGCTCGAGCTGCTCGCCGCAGTCACAGCGCAGCGAATGGAAGACGTCCCCCGTGAGGCACTCGGAGTGAACACGCACGAGCACGTTCTCGGCACCCGCGACGTCGCCCTTCACGAGGGCAACGTGGTGCTTGCCGGTCAGCGTCTCGCGGAACGCGACCGCGGTGAAGTCGCCGTACGCGGTCGGCATCGCGACGGTGGTCATCCGCTCGACCAGCCGCTCGTGCCGTCGCCGGTATTCGATCAGGTCGGCGACGGTGATCAGCTTCAACCCATGGCGCTGGCAATACGGAATCAGGTCCGGGACGCGGGCCATCGTTCCGTCCTCGTTCATGATCTCGCAGACCACGCCGGCGGGAATCAGGCCGGCAAGCCGGGCAAGATCGACCGCCGCCTCGGTCTGGCCTGCGCGGGCCAGCACGCCGCCTTCCCGCGCGCGCAGCGGGAAGACGTGGCCCGGCTGCACGAGATCGTCCGGCTTCGCGTCGGGATCGACGGCGACCTGGATCGTACGCGAACGATCCGGCGCGGAGATCCCTGTCGTGACGCCCTCGCGGGCCTCGACGGAAACCGTGAAGGCTGTGCCGTACGGCGTCTCGTTCCGCTCCGTCATCTGGCGCAGGCCGAGCTGGTCGCAGCGGTCCTCGGTGAGGCAGAGGCAGATGAGCCCACGCGCCTCCTTCGTCATGAAGTTCACGGCCTCGGGTGTCGCGAACTGGGCCGCGATCGTGAGGTCACCCTCGTTCTCGCGGTCGGCCGCATCGACGACGACCACGAACTTCCCCTCACGGATGTCCCCGATCGCCTCCTCGATGGTCGCGAAGGCGCTTCTTTCCTCCACTTTCATTCCGATGATGGTAACGCCGGGAGGAGTCGCTCCACGTACTTCGCCAGGACGTCGGCCTCCAGGTTGACCTGGTGGCCCGGCGTCAGGGCGCCGAGTGTCGTGGCCGCCAGCGTGTGCTGCACGAGCGCGACCGCGAACCCGTTCTCGTCCAGCTCCGCAACCGTCAGCGAGACGCCCTCGACCGTGATCGACCCCTTCTCGACCAGGTAGCGCAGGAGCCCGGGCTCGCCGTCGATCCAGACGCGCTTCCCGTCACCCTCCTGCTCGACGGAGCGCACGTCTCCGATGCCGTCGACGTGACCCTGGACGTAGTGCCCGCCGAGCGGATCGCCGGCCCGCAGCGCGGGCTCGAGGTTCACCTCGCTCCCGAACGGCTTGGCACGGTCCAACGTCTCCGCCATGACGTCGAACTCGAGAGTTCCGTTCCGCGCCTCGGTGACGGTCAGGCAGACACCGTCGACGGCGACCGAATCTCCGATCTCCGCCGCGATGCCGCTGTGGACGACGAGGTGTCCTTCGTCGAAAGAGGCGACGCGGCCCCGCTCGCGGACGATGCCGGTGAACATGACCTAAGGCTACAAAGCGGAGCGGGCCCTACTTCCGGGCCCGCTCGTCACGTGATGTCACAGAGAGCTATGCGCTGGCCAGTCCACGCGACCGGGCCCGGCGTCCGAACCCGACTGCAGTCACCAGCAGGAGGAGGGCGCCGATGGAGACCGATGCGCCGATGCCGGCGTCGCTCCAGTTGAAGCTGCCCGAGGTAGAGGTTCCGGCTGCAGTGACATGGGAGACCGGCGCCGGCGCGTTCACGAGCGCCGCGCCGCTCAGCTTGCTCGGCGACTGAGCAGAGACCGGTGCCGGGGCGTTCACGAGGGCCGCGCCGCTCAGCTGGATCCGCGACTGGACCGAGACGGGCGCCGGGGCGTTCACGAGCGCTGCACCGCTGAGCCGAACGGGCGACTGGGACACCGGCTTGGCCTGTGCGACTGGCACGACGACTGCTGCGAATGCGAGACCGAGAGCGATTCTCTTGAGCCTGAAGTGCTTGCGGATCATCTTGGTGCTCCTTTCCCTCCTGGTGGTGACAAGCGCAACAATCGCGTGCGGCGGTAACGAGCCCGTCACCGGACGCCCATTGCCGCCCATCGCGCAGTAACCACCCGTCCCGAAACGGTGTTAGGTTCAGGCGCAGCCGCGATGGACTACCGCATCCTCGGGCCGCTCGAGGCGCTCGACGGGGAGCGACGGCTCCCGCTTGGCGGCGCGAAGCAGCGTGCCGTCCTGTGCCTCCTGCTCCTGCACGGGAACGAGACGCTGACCCGGGACGTGATCGTGGACGAGCTCTGGGGCGAGGACTCTCCACCGACCGCCGCCAAGGTGCTCCAGAACTGCGTGTCGGCGCTGCGCAAGGAGCTCCCGCCCGACACGATCCGGACGGTCGCGGGCGCGTACGGGCTCAGGCTCGAGCCGGACGAGCTCGACCGCGACCGCTTCGAGCGCCTGCTCGCGGAGGCCCGGGCCACGCTGGAAGCCGGTGACCACGCGGATGCGTCGGAGCAACTCCGTCGGGCGCTCGGGCTGTGGCGGGGTGCACCGCTGTCGGACTTTTCGTACGAGGGCTTCGCGCAGGACGAGATCAAGCGGCTCGAGGAGCTGCACGTCGCTGCGCTCGAAGACAGGATCGAGGCGGAGCTCGCACTCGGGCGCCACGACGAGCTCGTGCCGGAGCTCGAAGCACTCGTCACGAGGCACCCGCTGCGCGAGCGTCTGCGCGGCCAGCTCATGCTCGCCCTCTACCGCGCCGGCCGGCAGGCCGAGGCGCTCGAGGCGTACCGGGCCGCGCGCCGAGCGCTTCTGGCAGAGCTCGGGATCGAGCCGGGGCGTGCGCTGCGTGACCTCGAACAGGGGATCCTGGCTCAGGATCCGGCGCTCGACATCGCGCCGCGGCAGTCGCAGCAAGTGTCGCGCCCCGGGCGAGCCGCCGCGTCGCCGCTCGAAGGGCGCGCCGACGAGCTGGCGCAACTCGAAGCCGGCCTCGACGATGCGCTCGCCGGACGGGGGCGGCTCTTCGTCGTCGTCGGGGACGCCGGGACCGGCAAGACCCGGCTCGCGGACGAGCTCGCGAGCAACGCGAAGCGGCGGGGCACACGCATCCTCTGGGGACGTGGCTGGGACGGCGGGGGCGCTCCTCCCTACTGGCCGTGGACGCAAGCGCTGCGCGAGTCGCTGCCGGCCGCGAGCTCCGACGAGCCGGAAGCGCAGTTCCGCTTCTTCGCAGCGGTGACCCAGGTACTCCGCGACCAGGCCGCCACGCAGCCGCTCCTGCTCGTGCTCGACGACTTACAGGCAGCCGACGAAGCGTCGATCCTGCTGCTCGAGTTCGTCGCGACCGAGCTACCGGAGATGTCAGCTCTCGTCGTGGCGCTGGGACGCCCCGAGATTGCGCGCCTCGAAGAGCTCGAGCGCCACGCCACGCGAACCGTGCGGCTCTCCTCCGACTCTTAGGGCTCGTGGACATAGCCGCTCAGCAGAAGGTCGTCGCCGACGTGCTCCGCGGCGAGATGGCTGAGCTCGATCGGGGCCGGCAGTTCCGGAGCGAAGAGCGCGCCGCTGCCCGCCAGCCGTGGCGCCACGAACAGCAACACCTTGTCGATGAGATCCGCACGCAGAAACGACGCGGCCAGCGTCGGCCCGCCCTCGAGCAGTAGCGACTGCACGCCTTCCGCCGCGATCGCCGCGAGCTCGTCCCTAAGCGGGCCACCGCGCAGCTCGAGCTCCGAGCCAACCGGTAGCGGTCCGCTCCCGAACGTGAACCGGCGCGGCTGCCGTTCGGCGCCGACGTTGCGCGCCGTCAGCTGCGGCTCGTCGGCACGCACGGTTCCCATGCCGACGGCAACCGCATCGACCTGTGCGCGCAACTCGTGAACACGTCGACGCGCTTCCTCGCCGGAGACCCAACGCGCTCCCGGTGTCGCGACGCGTCCGTCCACTGTCAGCGCGAGCTTGAGAATCACGAACGGTCGCGTGCTGGCGACCCAGGTCCGCCAGGCCTCGTTCTGCGCCCGAGCCGCGAAGGAGTTCGCATACTCGACCTCGACGCCCGCCTTGCGCAAGACCTCGAGGCCTCCCCGGGCTGCCGGGTTCGGGTCCAGCGATCCCGCGACGACCTTTGCCACCCCGGCAGCGAGCACGGCCTCCGTGCACGGCGGCGTCGAGCCGTGATGCGTGCACGGTTCCATCGTCACGAAGAGCGTTGCGCCCCTCGCCCGGTCGCCGGCCGCCTCCAGCGTGACCACCTCGGCGTGCGCCTCACCCTTGCGCTGATGCCAGCCTTCACCCACCACCTCGCCGTCGCGAACAAGGACCGCCCCGACGATCGGATTGGGATACGTGCTGCCGCGGCCACGCTCCGCGAGCTCCAGCGCGCGTTCGAGACTCACGCGAGCTCTTGGAGGAGCCGCCGGTAAGCGCGCGGCAGATCCTCACGCGCGAAGATCGACGTGCCGGCCACGAACAGGGTCGCACCGGCGTCGCGCACGGCCTTGATGTTCTCCGGGCCGATGCCGCCGTCGACCTGGACGTGCACGTCGCGCGGCAGGACAGAGCGCAGCGTGCGGATCCGGTCGACCGCCTCGGGCATGAAGGCCTGACCCGAGTATCCGGGTTCGATGCTCATGCAGAGCACCAGGTCCACGCGCGACGAGATGGCCGCGTGCGCGGTGTACGCGACGCTGGTCTCCGGCTTGAAGGCGAGCCCGACCTGGAGATCGTGCGCCCGCGCAGCCAGCACGACGGACGCGAGGTCCGGGCACGCCTCGTAGTGCACCGTGACGCTGTCCCCGCCGGCCTTCTTGATCGCAGCGAAGTGCTTCTCGGGCGTCTCCGTCATCAGGTGACAGTCGACGAACGCGCCGCCGGCATGGATGATCGGCGCAATCGACTGGAGGACGATCGGGCCCATCGTGATCGGCTCGACGAAGTGGCCGTCGCCGACGTCGAAGTGAAAGATCCGCACGCCCCCGCGCATCAGCACGTCGATCTGCTCGCCGAGGCGCGAGAAGTCGGCCGCGTAGAGCGACGGCTCGACCTCCACGGTTCTGATCCACTCGTTCCAGCTCATCTTCCGTGCGAGTCTAGGTTCTGAGGCGGGCGATGAAGAAGCCCGCCGTTCCGTGGACCTGCGGTTGCGTCAGGAGGAACTCGGGCCGGCGCGGATGGGTGAACTGCGGCCACTCCTCCCCGAGTGGCTCGACCTGAAGGCCGGACGCGTCGACGATCGCCTCATTCTCCTCGGTGTTGAGCGTGCAGACGGAATAGACGATCGTCCCGCCCGGCTTGATGCGCTCGGCCGCCACCCGCAGGAGCTCGGCCTGGAGCTCGGGGAGCGGGCGCGCCCGCCAGCGCAGGTCAGGCCGTCCGGCAAGGACCCCGAGACCAGAGCAAGGCGCATCCACCAGGACGTGGTCGAAGCCCGTGAGCTCCGGCGGCAGCTCGGTCGCGTCGGCGTTCACGACCATGACGTTGTCCGCGCCCAGCACCCTGCAGTTCTCCTCGAGCTCGCGCGCGCGGCCCGCGTGCAGCTCGACCGCGACCACGTCACCCTCGAGCTGGGTGGCCTTGCCGCCGGGCGCAGCGCAGAGGTCGAGCGTGCGCTCGCCGGGCCGGGACGCGACGACGAGCCCCGCGAGCTGGGAGCCACGGCTCTGGGGCCAGATCAGACCCGAATGCAACGCGCCCTCGTCGATGCGCTCGACGTGCAGCGCGTCCGGCAGATCCGGATCGGGACGTCCTGCTACCTGTCCGTGCTTCCGGCGGTTGAGACGGACGACTCGCTCGGGCGGCTCGTTCTGTGCGCGCATGAGGGCGAGCGCCTCGTCCGGGCCGAGCTCGTCCCACCACAGCTCGGCGATCCAGTCGGGGTACGAGTGCTTGAGCGCAGCGGCGCCGGGACTGTCCTCGGGCAGTGCGGCAAGCAAAGGCAGGATGCCTCCTGCAAGCCTGCGCAGGACCGCGTTCGTGAACGGCACCGCCCGCTCCAGGCGCGCGGTGCGAACGAGCTCGACCGTCTCGTTCACCGCTGCGTGCTGCGGAACGTCGGTGTAGCCGAGCTGATAGGCGCCGAGTCGAAGCGCGGCGCGCACCGGTGGGTCGAGCTTGCGCACCGGACGCTTTCCGAGCTGCTCGATCGCATGGTCGAGCGTCCGCGCGCGCTGCACCGTCCCGAACGCGAGCCGCTGCGCGAGCGCGCGGTCACGGCTGTCGAGGTCCTTCGCAGCGCTGCGCAGGACGCGGTCTGCGTAGGCATCGTCCTCGAACACGCGCAGGACGACCTGGTACGCCGCCTGTCGCGCGGTCATCGCAGTCCGCGCAGGAATTCGTCGTACGTCATGCGCCGCTTGCCGTCCGGCTGGACCTCGAGCGGCTCGAGCCTGCGGCCGGCGACCCGGGCCTTCCAGATCGTCACGGGACGGCCGTGCAGCTCGGCCCGCGCGCCGATGTGCGGCGACAGAGCGCGGACGCGGTTGAGAAGCTCCTCGGCCGGCTCGCCCCAGTCGAGCTCACGGTCGGCGGCGGTGATCTTCTCTGCGTACGTCACACCCTCCTCGTCCTGCGGCGTGAATTCAGGTTCGGGCAAGACGGCGTCGAGAAGCTCCACCGCGAGCGCGGCCGACTTTTCGTAGACGCTGCCCGCATCGTCCTGCTCGCCGATCGGGAAGGAGCGCTGCGCCGCAATCGGACCGGCGTCGAGTTCCTTGACCGTGCGGTGGATCGTGACGCCCGACTCCGTGTCGCCCGCCATGAGCATGCGCTCCACCGGTGCGGCGCCGCGCCAGCGGGGCAACAATGACGGGTGCACGTTGAGCCAGAGCCCTTCCGCGAGGACGTCCTCGGGGATCAGGAGCCCGTAGGCGGCGACGATGATCGCGTCGGCGCCCAGGTCTAGCCCAGGTTCAGGGCGTGCCGGCTGCAGCACGCGAATGCCGAGCCGCTCTGCCCTCTCCTTGGCCGGCGGTGCGCCGGTCTTCTGGCTCCGCCCGCGCGGCGCGTCCGGCCTGGTCAGCAGCGAGGTGATCTCGTGGCGGGCGGCGAGACGCTCGAGCACGTCTGCTCCGAAGGGCGCCGTCGCGGCGACGGCGAGTTTCACCTAACGGATGACGAGCCGGGGTCGCAGCGCCGCTAGGGCTTCGCGGCGGGCCTCCGGCGTCGTGCGGTTCAGGATCAACGTCCCGTCGAGATGGTCGAGCTCGTGTTGCGCTATGCGGGCGGGAGTTCCCTCGAGATCAAAGCCGACCTCCTCGCCGTTCTCGTCACGCCCTTCAATTCGTACGGAAGTCGTCCGCTCGACGGGCATGGTGACGCCCTGGATCGAGAGGCAGCCCTCGTCGTCCGTCTCGGCCTCGTCGCTGCGGCGGACGATCTCCGGGTTGACGACGACAGCCACCGTGTCCTCTTCCGGCACAAAGACGAAGACGCGACGAAGGACACCGACTTGGGTGGCGGCGAGGCCGACGCCGTTCGCGTCCTTCATCAGCTCCCCCATGCGCGTGACGAGGCGCTTCAGATCGTCGTCGAACTGCTCCACGGGCGGCGCCTGCATGCGCAGGACGGGGTCGGGATACTGCCGAATCTGAGCGAGCGCGAGCCGGCGCCGCGCCTCGCGTTCGGCGTCGAGCTCCTCGTCTCGAACCTGTCCTTCGACATCTGTCACCTAAGGCACCGCTGGCGGTGCCGACGTCAGGGCGGGCGAGCTTTGCTCGCCTGCCCGTCGGAACTGACCCGTCGAAGCAATCGACGTAACCACGACCATCACGGGGCACCTTAGCGGGGTAGTGCAGACTTAGGCCATGGACTCCCTCGCGGGACACTTCTTGATCGCCTCGCCGGCGATCATGGACCCGAATTTCGAGCGCGCGGTCGTGCTGATCACCGCGCACACCGACGAAGGCGCGGTCGGCGTGATCCTCAATCGCTGCTCGACAGCGACCGTCGGCGAGGCGGTACCCCAGCTCGCACCGGTCATCGACCTCGACGAGCCGGTGTTCGTCGGCGGCCCCGTCAATCCCGAAGGCGTGGCGGTGCTCGCGGAGTTCGAGGATCCGGAGGAGGCGGGCATCGTGGTGCTGGACGACGTCGGCTTCGTCGCAATCGAAGAGGCGCTCGAGGTGCATGCCCCCGAGCTGCAGCGGACGCGCGTCTTCGCCGGTGTGGCCGGCTGGGGACCTGAGCAGCTGGAGGACGAGCTCGAGCGGGACGACTGGATCATCGAGCCCGCCGACACAGATGCGATCTTCACCGACGATCCCGACCGGCTCTGGAGCGAGGTTCTGCGCCGTAAAGGCGGTCGCTACGAGCTGGTCGCCCGCATGCCGCTCGACCCCTCGATGAACTAGAGACTTTGCGGGTCGACGTCGACGACGGCCGTCAGGCCGGCGCGGCGCGAGACGGCGCGGCTGCTCGGTCTTCGCAACCAGCTGCGCGCGATAGCGCCCCCGTAGCCGCAGAAGCGGCGCGGGCCCGAGCAGGTCGCCCGTGAGTCCGTCCTTGAGCTCGAGCAACGCCTGCAACGGCGCGTCGGGCTCCGGGCCTCCGACGACGATGCGAACCAGATGCGTGAAGGGCGGGTAGCCGAGCGCGCGCCGGCGCTCGAGTTCGCTGTCGAGGAAGCGCGTGACGTCGTGCCGCGCCGCGAGCTCGATCGCGCGTGAGTCCGGCTGGAACGTCTGCACGAGCACGCGACCGGGTGCGTCGCGCCCACTGCGCCCGGCGAGCTGCGTCAGCAGCTGGAAGGTGCGTTCCTCGGCGCGGAAGTCGGGCAGGCCGAGCCCCGTGTCCGCATCGACGACGGCGGCCAGCGCGACGCCGGAGAAGTGGTGGCCTTTGGCGACCATTTGAGTCCCGACGAGCACCACCCGGTCCGCGACGGCGAAGCGCCTGAGCGCGGCCGCGAGTGCGCCAGGCTTCTGGACCGCGTCGGCGTCGAGGCGGATGCGCTCCAACTCGGGCAGCTTCGCCTCGAGCTCACGCTCCAGCTTCTGTGTGCCCGCGCCGAGCCGGGCGAGCTCAGTGGAACGACAGGCAGGACACGTCTCCGGCTTCGGCTCCGTGTGGCCACAGTGATGGCAGCGCAAGAGGCCGTCGCCGTGCAGGACGAGCGCGACGTCGCAGTTGGCGCAGCGCAAGGTCAGCCCACACGCGCGACAGTGCAACGCCGGCGCGACACCCCGGCGGTTGAGGAGCAGGATCGCTTTGCCGCCGTGCTCTTCGATCGCTCCGAGCTCGGCGAGCAGTGGCGCGGACAGCGGATACCCCGCTTCGCGGCGGAGATCGACCACTCGCACGGGCGGCAGCGGGCGCGAGAGCCGCCCGCCGAGATCGAGCCGCTCGAGCGTCCCCCAGCTCTCGGGGCGCGGGGTTGCGCTGCCGAAGACCGCGACGGCGTTCTCGAGCGCAGCACGCTTCGCCGCAACGGTGCGCGCGTCGTAACGCGGATCTGATTCCTGCTTGTAGGACGAGTCGTGCTCCTCGTCCACGCAGATGACACCGAGCCGCGGCACTGGCGCGAACACGGCCGAGCGGGCGCCGACGACGATCGCCGCTTCGCCGCTTGCGATGCGCGCGCGCTCGTCGCGCCGCTCCGCCTCGGTCAGCGACGAATGCAGGATTGCGATGCGCTCGCCGAAACGCGCCCGGAAGCGACCGACGGTCTGTGGCGTGAGCGCGATTTCGGGAACGAGCACGATCGCGCCGCGCCCGCGCTCGACCGCGGCGGCGCAGGCCTGGAGATAGACCTCGGTCTTCCCGCTGCCCGTGGCACCGAAGAGGAGGAAGTTGGCTCCCTCGCCCGCCTTGAGTGCGCCGACGATGCGATCGAGGGCCGCACGCTGTGCGTTGCTGAGCTCGGCCGGCTCGGCCTCACCGGGCAGCCCGTCGCGGGCCGCCGGTTGCGGCCGCTCGCCGCGGGCCTTGCGCTGCACCGGCGCGACGAGCGCGAACGCGCGGCCGGGCGTCGAGCCGTAGTAGTCCGCGATCCAGAGCGCCAGCTCGACGAGCGGTTTCGGCAGCTCCTCGACGACACGCTCGATCTGGGAGGTCTCGATGCCCTGCGGGGGCGTGACGTCGACCTTCGTCACGACACCGCGTCGCTTCGCGTGGCCGAAGCGCACTTCGACGACCGCGCCGGGCCCGACCTCGTCCCCGATCTCGTAGGTGAACTCGCGTGCGAGCGCGCGCGCCGTTACGAGGGGATAGACGGTGGCATAGCGGGTCACTACCCCAGCCTAGAGCCGGGGTGCGACAGCTAGGCGCCGGCGGCTACGAGGATGAAGTCTGTGCCGAAACCGAGGACGAGGCCGAAGAGGACGCCCCAGGTAACGAGCGTTTTCGAGGCGAGGAGGCGACTGACGTTCAGGAGCTCCATCACGACGTAGAGGATCGAGCCAGCGGCAAGCGCGAAGAAGATGATCGACACGCTCTCGCTCACCCAGGCCTGACCAACGAGGGTGCCGAGGAAAGTCGGGCCGCCGCCGATGAGACCGAGCAACCCGAGGAAGCCCCAGCTCGGCAGCTCCTTGTCGCCGGTAAGCGGCGCGCAGATCCCGAGTCCTTCCGTTGCGTTGTGCAGACCGAAGCCGATGATCAGGACGATCGCGAGGCTCACCTGATTCGCCGCGGCCGACTGTCCGATCGCGAGGCCCTCGGAGAAGTTGTGCAAACCGATGCCCGTCGCGATGAAGATCGCGAGCCAGCGCGCCGGTGACATGCCGGTGAAGTGATGGTCGTGCTCGAACTCAGCAGTGGAGGCGGCGCCAGGCCCGAGGAAGGCGCGCCGCCGCCGGCGCTTCATCCAGGCGTCGTAGTAGACGAGGCTCATCAGGCCGACGAAGAAGCCGGCGGTGAGGAGGAACGCGAGCCACGCGAACCGTCCGCCCCGGCCTTCCTCGAGCGCGGCCTCGACGGGCGCGACGGCGCCGCTCATGACGTCCCAGAAGAGGAAGATCAGAATTCCGGTCGCGGTCGCGGCCAGGAACGCCTTCGTTGCCGCGCTCACGTTTTGCATGCGGCCGATCGGGAGCCCGAGGAAGATGGTGAACCCGGCGATCGCGCCGAGCACGAGGGTCTGGGCGGTACTCATGTAAGGGTGACCTTACAGCAATTGTCAGGGATACGATGAACCTGCAATGGCGCAAGGCCACTCGGTTGACGAGTACCTCGAGACGATCTACTTCCTCGCGTTTCCGATCGGGGAGTACCGACCGATGAGCGGGGGCTCCCCCACGCTCGCGTCCCGAGTGGCAGAGATGCTCAGCGTGTCCCGCGCCTCGGCCGGCGAAATGTTGAAGCGACTCGAGGCCGAAGGTCTGATCGAGCGCGGCGAGCACAAGGAGGCGCTGTTGACGGCCAAGGGCCGCAAGCGTGCCGAGCGCGTCGTCCGCAAGCACCGGATCATCGAGCGGCTGCTCACGGACTTCATGGGCTACACGGCCGCCGAGGCGCACGTGCAGGCCGACCTGCTCGGAGACACGTTCACCGACGACATGGTCCAGCGGATCGAGGAGCGCCTCGGGCATCCGGACCGCTGCCCACACGGCTGGCCCGTCGATCCCGACGTCGAGCAAGCCGAGAACCGCGAGCTCACGCCGCTCTCGGATCTGAAGGCCGGCGCGCACGCCACGATCGTGCGTCTCGCCGAGCACGACGGCGACCTTCTGCACTGGTTCTACGAGGAGGGCCTCGTCCCGGGCAGCGAGATCGAAGTCCGCGACGCACGGCCGGCCGCCGGCCAGGTCACTGTGACGCTGAACGGCCACCAGCGGGCGATCGGCGAAAAAGCCGCCGCCGGCCTCTTCGTGCGACCCGCCTAGCTCGGACCCGGCTCCTCGGGACCCGTCTGGGGACTGGCCCAGCCCTGGCCAGTTTCGCCGTGGCTCGAGCCGGTCGAACGGGACCTGTCGTTCGCATCGAAAGTGTGACTTTTCCTCCACAGACCTCTTGGACCGGCTCAACCACGCCATCCTGACGGGCGGGGGCCGCGCTTTTCGTCGCGGGACATGTTCGCGGCGGCCGGCAACGTCCTTCGCTTCTGTGCGCCCTCAGGCCCTGCGTCTAACGGCAGCGCTCCCCGGAGCCGATACGACCGTCGTGAGCGCGGTTCCGACGACGCCTGCTCAGACTGCGGCCGAGGCTGTTGCGTTCCCGCGCACGCTCGCACGGGCGCTCGCGCTGCCGCTGATCTTCGTCACGGCCACCGCCTACCACTTCCTCCAGTCACGTGGACACGCGACCACCACGGTCTTCAACGACGAGCTGCTGTACGCGAAGCTCTCGCAGTCGATCGCCGCCGGACACGGCTTGACGATTCGCGGCGAGCACTTCTTCTTTCCCGCGCCGGTTGCCCCACTCTTACAGGCGCCTGCCTGGCTCTTCTCGTCGACGCCCGTCGCCTACGCCGCGGCCAAGCTCCTGAACGCGGCGGTGATGTCGGCCGCGGTCTTCCCGGCGTACTGGCTCGCACGCCAAGTGGTACGCCCGTCGTTCGCGCTGCTCACCGCGGCGGCAGCAGTCGCGACGCCAGCGATGTTCTACCACGGCTATCTCATGTCGGAGGCGGCCGGCTATCCCGTGTTCCTCCTCGCGGTCGCCGTCCTTGCGCGCGCGCTCGCCGGGCGATCCAACCGGTTCGCGCTCGAGGTCCCCGCTGTGTGTCTCCTCGCCATCGCGACACGCGTCCAGTTCCTCGTCCTTCCACTCGCATACCTCGTAGGTGTCGCCGTCTGCGGTCGCGGCGCCTATCGCCGGCACATCGTCCCCGCGGGATTGACGGCGCTGCTCGTAACCGCACTCGTCGGGCTTCCCGGCGTGCTGGGTCAGTACGGACAGGCGAACACGCAAGTCGGTCACGCACGGGGCGCGCTCGCGCACTGGACACTCACGAACGGAATTCTCCTGGCGTACAGCCTCGGGCTGGCAGTCGTACCGGCCGCGCTCTTCGGTCTCGGACTGATGCTCGTGCGGCCACGCGCGCCGATGGAACAAGCCATCGCCCTCCTGACCGTCGTCTGCATAAGCGTCTTCGTCGGCCAGGCAGCGCTGATCGGTGCCGGAGAGGCCCAGCGGCCGTTGGAGCGCTACCTCTTCTACGTCACGCCACTCGTCTTCCTCGCCTTCTTCGCGTACGCGGAGCGGGGTGCACCGCGACGGTTCCTGTGCTCAGGCGTCGGCTGCATCGGGGCACTCCTGCTCGCGGGCGTGTCGCTACCGGGGATGACCGGAACGGCCGCGCTCTTCTTCGACGCACCCACACTGACGGGATTCGCTCGCGCGGCCTACTACCTCGGGTTCCCCAACGCCGCGCTGCTCTACGGCGCACTCCCGCTGCTGATCGCGTTGCTCGCGTTCATGCTGCCGCTGACGCGCCGCGGTGTGCCTCAGTTCTTCGCGCTGGTAGCTATCGGCGTAATGGGAACGGCAGGCGCCGCCGTCTACGCCACCGACAGGCTTGCAACAGGATGGGACGCGCGCACGTTCGGCGCCGACCCGCAGAACTGGCTCGATCGCTCAGGTCTCGGGCCGGCGCGGTATCTCTCGCTGCCGCGAAGCAACGACTTTCTCGGCACGCAACTCGAGACCTGGAATCGAAATCTTCGGGGGATCGTCGTGCTCGCCAAGCCTGCACCGGACCCGTATCCCGTCGAAGCCGCGCACATCGCACCTGATGGGAAACTCGTGATCGCCGGCCGGCCGACGCACCCTGAGGTACTCGTCGTCAACGTCAACGGCTCGGCCATCGATCTTCAAGGACGCGTGGTCGCCCGTCCACGGGACGACCTCGTTGCCTACCGCATCCCCGCGAACGCGCACGTCCGTTCGCTCGCCCGCGGCCTCTCACCGGACGGCTGGGCCGGGAAACAACTCGAGTACCAGGTCTGGCCGCGGCGAGCCGGTCGCTACGTGCTGACCCTGTCGCTACCGAAGGGCTCCCTGCCACGGAAGGCGACGCTCACGACGGGCGGCGGAAAGCGCATGGTCTTCCTTCGTGCCGCCCACCCCGTTCACGTGAGCATCCCGACCAGAGGTGCGCCGCTGCAGCTCTTCGTCGAGGTGCCGGACGCACTGCTCGGCGGGCGAATTCTCGGCGCGCAGGTCCGCGCGTTGCATTTCGTTCGCGGCTAGACAGGCGCGGCGGAGGCAACGCCGGCGGCCTCACGCAGCGCGTCGGCCTTGTCCGTGCGCTCCCATGTGAAGTCGCGGTCCTCGCGGCCGAAGTGCCCGTACGCCGCGGTCTTGGTGAAGAACGGCCGCCGCAGGTCGAGATCGCGCAAGATCGCCGCGGGGCGCAGGTCGAAGTGCTCGCGCACGAGCCCCTCCAACTGGTCGATGGGAATGTGCTCCGTGTTGAACGTCTGCACCGCGATCGAGACTGGATGCGCAACGCCGATCGCGTACGCGACGTTGACCTCGCACCGGTCCGCGAGCCCTGCCGCGACGATGTTCTTCGCGACGTAGCGAGCGGCATAGGCCGCCGAGCGATCGACCTTCGTCGGATCCTTGCCGGAGAACGCTCCGCCACCGTGGCGTGCAGCGCCGCCGTAGGTGTCGACGATGATCTTCCGTCCCGTGAGCCCCGTATCTCCCATCGGGCCGCCGAGCACGAACTTGCCGGTCGGGTTCACGAACACGAAGTCGCGGTCGTGCATCAGCCGCTTCTCGTCGTAGAGGTCCGCCGGCAGGATGGGATGAAGGACACGCTCGACGATGTCGGGCTTGATCAGGTCTTCGGAGGAGATCCCGTCCGAGTGCTGCGTCGAGACCAGCACGCGCTCGATCTCGACGGGACGCTGCCGTCCGTCGTCGTCGATCTCGTAGCGAATCGTCACCTGAGCCTTGCCATCCGGGCGCAGGTACGGCAACTCGCCAGCCTTGCGCACCTCGGCGAGCCGCTTGCAGATCTTGTGCGCGAGCATAATCGGAAGGGGCATCAGCTCCTTCGTCTCGTTCGACGCGTAGCCGAACATCATCCCCTGGTCGCCCGCCCCGATCCGGTCGAGCGGATCGTCGTCACCGGGATCGTGCTGCACCTCGTACGACGAGTCGACGCCCTGCGCGATGTCGGGAGACTGCTCGTCGAGCGCGACCACGACGCCGCACGTCGTCGCGTCGAATCCCCACTCCGAGTGCGTGTAGCCGATCTCCGAGATCCGTTCGCGCACGAGCTTGGGAATGTCGACGTAGATGTCGGTCGAGATCTCGCCCGCCACGACGACGAGCCCCGTCGTGATCAGCGTCTCGCAGGCGACGCGCCCCTCGGGATCCTCCGCCAGGACGGCGTCGAGGACGGTGTCCGAGATCTGGTCGGCGACCTTGTCGGGGTGTCCCTCGGTGACCGATTCGGAGGTGAACAGGAACTCGCGGGCGGCCATGACGGGCCACAGGCTACCCGGAGCGGCTAGCGGATGCGCAAGAAGAAGGAGATCTGGATTTCGTGCGAGTGGCTGACGGCGTATTCGACGGCGGAGCGCAGCGGCTTCAGGTTTCGCTCGACGCTCGCGGGAATCCCGTCACCACCGAAGCGCCTGATCAGCGGGATCGTGCTGTGGATGTCGACGTACAGCACCACCTGCGGTTTCGCGGGCAGGCCCGAGCTGCGGGCCGCGTCCTGGAACTCCTGACTGTCCGTCAACACCTTGCCGCCGTTCTTCGCGAATGCGATTCCGGACGGAAGGTCGGTGACGACGAGCTTCCCCTTGACGTTGGCGTAGCGCACCGAAAAGCGTCCGCCCGCACCGATCACCCGCACCGGCACGCCGGCGACCACCCCGCGATGCGGCCGGCCTCCGACCTCCCTCGCGAAGCGCTTCAGAATCCGGTCCAGAGCTGCCGCACCATCGAAGCCGCCGTCCGGCGCAGCGATGAACGTGACTTCGGGCAGATCGCTCGACCCTGGTGCGCGAACGTAGAGCGCGTTCTCGCCGGCCATGATTCTGCCGAGCTGCTGCAACGCGCCACCGAGCCCTCTGAAGCCGGGCTGCTGCAGGATCGGGTTGTTGCCAACCCCGCCGAGCATTCCCTTCGAGCCGTGGAAAGCGAGATAGAGGAGCGCGTCCTTCGGTACGAGCTTCTGCAGGCTTCCGTCGGATGCGTGCGCGCTGACCTTGTCGAATTCCGGGCCTGGCGTTCCGTGCACCGTCGTGTCCCAGGCGATCCCGTCGGATTTCGCGCGCAGCGTCATCGCGAGCCAGTCGAGCGTCCCGAGCTTCTCGAGTGAGGGCGCCGCATCCGGTCCGAGGTAGTTCCGCGCCGCCGACATCACCTGGGCTCCATTGACGTATGCGCGGACGAGCCCGTCACCGCCCTTGCCCAGTGCGGACGAGAACGTGTTGTCCTCCGAGAGCGTGCGCACCGCGTTGTCGCTGGCCCGCCTGAACGCGTCGATCGCGGCTTGCTTGTCGGACGCGACGGTCCAGCCGTGAAATCTCTTGTAGACGAGTTGGCTCGAGGGATCGGCGGCGTTGCCCTTCTTCACGGCGCGCTCGAATGCGCCCTCGTCCCGCGGCTGCAGCAACGCGACCGCGTCGTTCGGGCGCGCGAGGTCGAGCATCACGACGTCCAGCTCCGGACCCAACGCGGGCTTGAGGTCACGTTCCCAGTCGAGCCCCTTCTTGGCCAGCTGCTGCTTGATCGAGTCGACGGCCTTCTGCTTGTCCGGGAACTTGCTCGCCAGCTGGTTGACCGTCTGCCACTGGGAGGAGGCCGGGTCGGTGTCGATGGCGACGAACAGGGCGGCGGAAGCCGGCACGATGTCCGCTCCACCAGCGGCGCGCGGACTCGTGCTGCCGCCGCAGCCCGCGAGCGCGAGCGCCACCAGGGCGAGCAGAGCTCCGAGTCTGCGGACTAGCGGATCGTGAGCCTGGCTTCGAGGCTGCTCGTCGAGGCGGAGTCTGTGGTTCCGAACGCGACGAGCGTCCCGAACTTCTCGAGCTTCACCGCGGTCGACGGCTTGGTTTGCCCCTTCCCCGTCAGGGAGGCGAGCGCCTGCAGAATCGGCGCGAGCCGCTGAATGTCCGCGTATGCGAGCCATGTGACCTTCGCCGGAGCATCGGCCGCGGCGAGCGCATCCTTGAACGGCTGGTCGTCGACGAGGGATGCGCTGCCGGGGTTGAAGCCGGGCGGTGCGTTGGTGAGCAAGACCTTGGTGCCGCGACGTTCGACGTGGAGCGGCAGAGCCTTTGCGGCGCGCGCGGCCAGGGCGCGGAGGGAGGTCACCGCGGACGCCGGATCTGCGGGCTGCACCTCGAGCGTGACGACGGGCAGCAGCGACCCCGGCAGCAGATACAGCACGCCTTCACCGCCCAGCGAGCGCAGACCGGTCAGAAACGGTGGGATCGAAGCTCTGAGCGTGGGCTCGGACTGGATCCGGGCGAGCAATTTATTCACGTCCTTGAACGAGACCGCGAGAATCGCCCCCGAGGGAACGTCGCGAAGCAGCGCCGGCTTGTAGACCGCAGGGGTCGTCGCGCCGGCGGCTCGTGCGTCGACGTGAATGGCGCTCTTGTCGACGCTGATCCCCGCGGCGACCCAACGGGGCGAGCCTGCGACCCGTACGAGCGCCCGCAGCTTCGGCGGCAGCTGCTGCACTCCCTTCGCGGACGCGTAGGCGGTGGCAAACCCGGCGTCGCCGACCTGTGACATCGCGGTCTTGAAGTCCGCGCTGTCGGCAAGCGTGCTCCCGGAGCCGGCGTTCCGAATCGCCTGGAAATTCGCCGGAGAATCCGCCACGACAGACCAGCCGCCGATCTTCTCGACGGTGTAGTGCTCGGTGCCCTGGTCGAACTTCTTGGCGAGGGCGGCGAGCTTCGCGTCGTCGGTCGGCTTGACGAGTGCGACGGCCTCCGGCTTGCCGTTCTCGACGCGGAGCACCGCGAGGTTGACGCGGTCGCCGAGAGCAGGCTTGACGTCGTTCTTGTAGTCGCCGCCGGTGTCGATCGGCCCGAAGAGGTCGTTCAGGACCTGCCAGGACGCCGAGTCGAGATTTGCGTCGGCGCTGACGTACGCGACTGCATTCGCCGGAACGAGGCTTGCTGCGTCGGTGCTGGAGGATGTCGAGGTCGCGGCGGTGCTGCCGCCGCAACCGGCTGCGACGAGCACCAGGCCGAGTGCGAGCGCTGCGAAGGCGGCACGCATCGACGTGATGGTAGCCGTCACTCGTTTGTCGGTTGGCGCCCCATCAGGCTGGCCAGCAGCCCGTCGAGGCTTTCACCGCTCAGAACGCGGCACACGCCCTCGGTGATCGGAAGCTCGACGCCGACCCGGTGTGAGAGATCTCTCAGGGCCGGCGCCGTCGTCAACCCCTCCACGACCTGGCCGATCTGTGACGCGGCTTCGTCTGCAGTCGCGCCGCGCGCGATCAGCTCGCCCGCACGGCGGTTGCGACCGTAGCCCGAGTAGCAGGTGACGTTCAGGTCGCCCATGCCGGCGAGACCCGAGAACGTCTCCGTTTGCCCGCCGCAGGCCTCGCCGAGCCGCGCCATCTCGACCAGACCGCGCGTGATCAGGCTCGCCTTGGCGTTGTCGCCCAGACCCAAGCCGTCCACGCCGCCCGCTGCGAGCGCGATCACGTTCTTCGCCGCGGCGCACAGCTCGACGCCCACGAGATCGTCGTTCACGTAGACGCGGAAGACCATGGAGTTGATCGCTTCTTGCAGACGCTCGGCGAGCTCGCGATCCTCACTCGCGATGACGGTCGCCGAAGGCAGGCTCTGCGCGATCTCTTCCGCCATGTTGGGTCCCGATAGCACCGCGACCGGCCGGCCCTGCACGCGCGTCGACAGTCGGTTTCCCGTTGCAGGATCGAGGCCCTTCGTCAGGATCAACACGGGCGCGCTACCGGGCAGCGCGGCCGCGACGTCCGCGAAGGCGCGGCTCGGAACCGCCAGCGCGACCAGATCCGCCTCCCCGACCGGGGCGGCCTCGATCGTCGCGGCCTCGACCCCTCGCAGGTCGGTAGTCGTGAGGTAGCGAGGGTTGTGACTCGTCTCCTCGATCGCCCGCACTTGCTCCGGATCGCGACAGGCGAGCGTGACGTCGTGGTCGCGATCGCGCAGAAGTGCCGCGAACGCGGTTCCCCACGACCCACCTCCCACGACGACGACCCTCACGGCGTCATCCTGACGCTCAGCGCGGAACGAAGTCGATCGTAACCGGGACGCCGTCGAGCTCGAAGCGGTCGCGCAGCTGGTTCTCGACCCAGTAGCCGTAATCGCGCGTGACCAGGCTCGGGTCGTTGACCGAAAAACGGAAGCGCGGCGGCCGGGCAGAAACCTGCGCCCCGTAGAGCAGGTTCAGGCTCCGTCCCTCGCGCGACGGAGGCTGGCGCTGCTCGCGGAGCTCTGCGAGGAAACGGTTGAGCTCGGCGGTCGGCACGCGTGCGATGTGCTTGTCATAGAGCTTTTCGATCGCGTCCAGCAGGCGCTCGACGCCGCGGCCCGTCTTGGCCGACACGGCGACGTGCGGGGGACGCTGGCGCAGCCGTCGTTCCAGCTCGGGTCTGACGTCTTCGATGCCAAGCGTCGTCGCATCCCACTTGGACAGCACGACGATCGTCGAGTCCTGGGCCTTCCGCGCGATGTCGGCGATCGAGAGGTCGTGGTCGACGAGACCCTCGGAGGTGTCGACGAGCACCAGCGCGATGTCCGCCCGCTCGGCGGCTTCGCGTGCTCGCAGCTCCGAGTAGTACTCGATGCCCTGCCGGTGCCGGCGCTTGCGGCGGATCCCCGCGGTGTCGACGAAGACGAACGTCCGCTCGCCGCGCTGGAAGATCGTGTCGATCGCGTCGCGCGTCGTGCCGGGCGTGTCCGAGACGATCACGCGGTCCTGGCCGAGGATCGCGTTCAGCAGCGACGACTTGCCAACGTTCGGGCGGCCGAGGATCGCGACGCGAATCGCCTCGTCGGGAGTTTCCACCCGCCCGGTTCCGGGCAGCTCGGCGACGATCACGTCGAGGAGATCGCCGCTGCCGTGTCCGTGCAGTGCGGACAGGGGCCGTGGCTCGCCGAGACCGAGTCGGTGCAGATCGAGGGCAAGGCTTTCCTGCGCGGGGTCGTCGATCTTGTTGGCGATCAGCAAGACGGGTTTGCGCGCGCGGCGCAGGATGTCGGCGACCTCCTCGTCGCCCGGCGTCACGCCGGCCCGTGCGTCGACGACGAAGAGGACGAGGTCGGCTTCGCTCACAGCCTGCTGGGCCTGTGCCGCGATCGACTTAGTCATCGGCGACTGGTCGGCGATGTCGACCCCGCCCGTGTCGATGAGCAGGAAGCGCTTTCCGTTCCACTCGCCGATGAGCTCCTTGCGATCGCGCGTCACGCCCGACGTCTCGTGCACGACGGCCGCGCGTGACCCGGTCAACCTGTTGATCAGGGTCGACTTGCCGACGTTCGGGAAACCGACGATCGCGACGGTGCCGTGCAGCGGCTCCTGCGCTATGTCGGTCACTTCGGTGGGGTCGCCACGCGCGGCCGCCCCTGCTCGTGCGTCGCGACGAGAAACTCCCACAGCTTGCGGAGCTCTTGCTGGATGTCGGCGGCTGCCGCTCGGTATCCCTTCGAGTTGCGCGGATGGTGGGTCACGTCCAGCAGCTCGCCGAACGCGATCGAGACGGGGTGGAAGTTGCCGAGCCGCCAGTACTGCGAGCCGTGGATCGCGCCGCAGACGACGGGCGCGCCTTCCTGGACGGCGATCATCGCCGCCCCGGGTAGGACGGTGCCCGGCTCCTCTTCCTGCCGCGTGCCCTCGGGGAACATGCCGAGCGCGTCGCCGCGGTGCACGATCTCCCGCATGATGCGCACGGCTTCGCGGTCGGATTCTCCGCGGCGCACCGCGATCGTGCCGAAGGTGCGGATCAGCGGCCCGATGATCGGGTTGTCGTGCGCTTCCTGTTTGGCGACGTAGTAGAGCGTGCGCGGGACCTGCGAGCCGATCGCCCACGGGTCGAGCCACGAGAAGTGGTTGAAGCAGAGGACGAGCGGACCATTGGCGGGGATGCGGTCTTTGCCGTACGTGCGCAACGACGTGACGAGACGGACCGCTCCCGCGAAGAACGGTCGCCCTACCGTCTGGGCGATCTGTGTCCTGTTCATCGCTGGGACGCTGCGAGCCGTTCGTGCACGAGCTGCTCGATCTGGGTCACGACGTCATCGACCTGGAGGTCGGTCGTGTCGATCCGCTCGGCGTCGGGAGCGGGTTGCATCCGCACCGCGTCGCTCTCGTCGCGGACGCGCAGGTCGGTCGCGAGCGCGTCCCCGCCGATGTCCGGGCGCTCGGCCTGGCGGCGGCGTGCGCGGGTGGCGGAGTCGGCGTTGAGGTAGATCTTCACCTCGGCGTCGGGCGCGACGACGGTGCCGATGTCCCGTCCCTCGATGACGACGTTCCCCTGGTGGCCGAGCTCGCGCTGTCGCTCGCGCATCACCGCTCGGACGGCCGGGTGTCGCGCCACCACCGGGACCTGGCGGTCGATGCGCGATTCCCGGATGGAGGAGGTGACGTCGATGCCTGCAATCAGGACGCGCCCGGAGTCGTCGAACGTGACGGGGTTCGCGCGGGCCAGCTGTCCGAGCGGTTCGCCGTCGCCGAGCGGCAGGCTGCGTTGCATCGCGAGCCACGTGAGCGCGCGATACATGGCGCCGGTGTCGAGGTAGCGGAAGCCGAGCCGCTCGGCGAGCCGCCGCGCGACCGTGCTCTTGCCTGCCCCTGCGGGACCGTCTATGGCGACAATCATCGTCTCGACACGGAGTGGAGAAGGTCGAAAAACCCGGGGAAGCTTATAGCGACCGCGTCGGCGCCCTCGACCTCGACTCCGTCGCGAGAAAGAGCTCCTGCGACGGCGCCGAGCATCGCGATGCGATGGTCTCCATCCGACGGGATCCGGCCGCCGTTCGGGCGTGCGGGTACGCCTCTCACCTCGAAGCCGTCGTCGCGGGACCGAATGCGGACGCCCAGTGTCCGGAGGCCTTCCGTCACGGTTTCGATGCGGTCCGATTCTTTGAGGCGGAGCTCGCCCGCGCCGCTTACGCGGCTGTTCCCGCGCGCGAGCCCTGCCGCGAGGGCGAAGAGCGGCAGCTCGTCGACGAGGCGCGGCACCTCCTCTTCCGTCACGTCAGTCGCCGTCAGCTCCGACGAGTGCACCTCGAGGTCGCCGATGAGCTCGCCGCCGATCTTGCGGCGGTTGAAGATGCTGACGCGCGCGCCCATTCGTTCCAGCACGTCCAGCAGGCCGATGCGCCGTTGGTTGAGACCGACGTCGTGGATCGTCAGCTCCGAGCCCGCGAGCAAGGTCGCGGCGACGATGAACGGCGCCGCGGCGGAGAAGTCCCCCGGGACGGTGATGTCCGGGAGCTCGAGGCGTCCCGCGGGCTCGACCGAGACAGAGTTCGGCCGCCGGCGGACACGCGCTCCCGCCGCTTCGAGCATCAGCTCGGTGTGGTCACGTGTCGGTGCCGGCTCGACCACGGTCGTCGTCCCGTTCGCGTTGAGCCCTGCGAGCAGGATCGCCGACTTCACCTGTGCGCTCGCCACCGGGAGGACGTATTCGATTCCCTTCAGCGTGTCGCTGCCTTCGACGATGACGGGCGGCCGGCCCTTCGTCGTCTCGATGTGCGCGCCCATCCGCTTCAGCGGCTCGGCGACGCGGTCCATCGGTCGCGCGCGGAGCGACTCGTCGCCGGTGAGCTCGAAGCGTCCGTTCTGTCCGGCGAGGATTCCGGGGAGGAGCCGCATCAGCGTGCCCGCGTTCCCGGCGTCGATAGGGGCATCCGGTTGCCGCAGGCCGCGGAGCCCGGCGCCGTGGACGATGAGCTCGTCGTCGGCGACGTCGTCGACCTGCACGCCGAGGGCGCGGACGGCGTCGATGGTCGACTGCGTGTCGGCGGAGCGTCCGAAGCCGCGCACGTGTGTCTCCCCGTCGGCGAGTGCCCCGATGAGCACGCTGCGGTGGGAGATCGACTTGTCCCCGGGCACGGCGATGTGCCCAGCCAGCGACCCGGCAGGTTCGACTCGAGTCACGCCGTCGTCACAGTTGCGTACCCGTGCCTGGCACCGGTACGCCTCGGGAAAACGTCGCGCCTTGCAGGTGAGTTGCGAAACGCGCGTCGCGGGCGTTACAGGTTCGTACCCGTGCCTGGCACCGGTACGCCGTCATTCGAGGACAGGTGAGATCACGACGTGGTAGCCCTGCGTTTCGAGGATCGCGGCCGCCCGCTTCGCTTCGTCCTCGCCGCCGACAAGGAGCGTCAGCGTGCCGCCGCGCTCGCGGGAAAGATGTTGGAGCTCGAAGTCCTCGATGTTGATCCGCTCCGCGCCGAGCGCCTGCGTGATGCCTGCGAGGACACCGGGACGGTCGGGCACATGGACGCGGAGCCGTTGCAGCCCGCCCGGCTCCTCATACGCGTCGGAGAGCATGCGGCGCCTGTTGTCCGACGCCTCGCCGATCCAGCGCGCAAGAAAGCCGGCGTCGCCCTCTGCGAGCGCGCGCTCGACCTGCTCGACGCGCCGGCGATGCTCGGCGAGCGCGGCCGCGAGAGCCTCGGCGTTGTCGAGGTAGATGTCGACCCAGATTCGTGGATTCGCGCCCGCGACGCGCGTCATGTCCCGAAGCGAACCACCCGCCGCGGCGAGCGGCTCGTGCCCGTCGACCCGTGACGCACCAGCCTGATTCAGAAGCACGTTCGCGAGCGCATGCGGAAGGTGACTGGTCAGCGCGACGAGCCGGTCGTGCGCCTGCGGATCGACGGCGACCGGAACGGCGCCGAGCGAAGCGACGAACCCGTGCAGCATCCGGTAGCGCTCCGGATCCGT
>WNFC01004792.1_pt1 | contig 27598 bp, 42 predicted proteins | sample 5400541 | NCBI WGS metagenome assembly WNFC01 (sample SAMN13153342, study PRJNA577476) | soil metagenome | isolation source: 120 cm saprolite under Douglas fir tree site 2 hole 2 replicate 1 | place: USA:California | collected 2015-04-18 | reverse complement strand
TTTGCGGCATGGACATTATCAGGACCACTTAGTTTGCAATCATACGGACCCTTTCTGAGTCACTTTGTCTGAGTTTTTGTGTCGTCCTTGGCCTGCATCATATCTTGTACGCTTATACTGTGGATGCCGCAATGCCACGTCCTGCTATTCTTAACCTTCGAGCATGTGATAAGGGCTGAGCATGACCGAGTTTTGCCAAAGGAATGCTATAGATTGGGCGTGTACAGATACCCATAAATATACTAGATGGTAGTAGGCATATAATGTCTATAATCTCGCGTCTAGGCAAGACCAGTCCCTATAACGGGGTGCACGACGGTGTATATATTATAACTCAAACTGTGAGAGCCCAGTCTGAGAAAAACGATGTTTCCGCAAGAATGAAATAGCAACCCACCAGAAGATGAGGATGAGGAAACCATAGCCCGCCAGCGCAAGAGCACCCAGGTTGAGCAATTTGTTCTTGTTCGGGTCGTCCTTTGTCAACTGTCATGAAATCGCAGGTGAGGTGTAGCCCCTTGAAGAGTACTCGAGGGTACTACTTGCCTTCCAGTAGAACAGTCCAGGAAGTATGAACGAAATAATCGTCGACCCTGTGGCTCCGACAAAGGACAAGACTTTGTTTGCCGTTAGCTCGTGGGGACACGCATGGCAGTGAAGAGGAATGCACACCCATCTCTAGGTTATCTACAAAGTATGCGACCGTGAATCCACCAGCGACGATCGCGAATGTGAGCACTGTGTGCTTCAGCGGTGTCATCTCGCCTGGCCCGTGCTCGTCCTCAACAGTATCGTCACAGTCCTCATGCTTGTCGGTCGCCGAACCGAAGTGGAAAACTTTGTCGAGGCAGTTCCTACATGGATGGACCTGCAATGGGTATGAAAAAAGGACGAGGACCGCGATAGCAAGTTGCCCGACGGCGACAAAGAACGAGGTCGCTGGGTACATCGCGATGATGTTCGCGCTGACCTGTAAGATATATTATACGTCGAACGGAAAAGTCATCTATATCTATGCAGAACTTACACGAGATCCAAATGTGAGATAGCCAAAGACCGCGATGATCTCGTAAGTGAGAGTTGTGGAGCCAATGGCAGTGCCAATGAGAATGTTCATGCGCTTCTGCGAGTTGCTCTTGAGCTCGTTGAAGATAGGGAATAACTGTCCACCCGCCACAATTCAGCAACTGACGTGGAATAGCGAAAGAAGCTTTTACATTCTGCGAACAAGTGAAAGCAAAAACCTGTATTGGGAACGTCGACAAGAAACTCGGTGTGAACTTGATGAGATGGATCTCGCCCGGTGGCGTCATCCCCTTCAACGGGCGGAAATAGCACATAATCACTATAAGAACAAGGTACGCTGCAGAGCCAACGGACAACTGAGTCAGTATTCTATAACCTTTATGAGGTACGAGACACTCACCGCAGGAGAAGAGAGCAACGTAGCTTGTATGTCTGAGGCTGTCTAGACGGCGAAGGAATGACAACGGTACAAGTACAACCATGACAAGGCTAATCCAAATACGCCCACTGAGCGCCCATGCTGGTGGGTTTATATCTGGGGATGTGAGGTCGTGGTATAATGAGGCGACAACATTGGGAAGGAGTGACTTTATGACGATAAGGTAACTAACCCGCCTCATCAGCCGGCATTACTCTGTAGAACGGTATGGGCGCACCTGATAGATACCCCGAAGCACTTTATAGCAATGGCCGCGTCGAAGAAAACGGCCGCGCGAGGGAAGGTGAGGCTTGCGACAGCGAAGAAGGACGAGCGGCGGTGCGGGGTCTGGCGCGCACAAGCAGAGAGGAGATACAGACCAAAAGACCCGACGAAACCAGAAAACGCGCAGGTCAACATGCCCGGGATGACGCCCGCAGAAGCAAGGGCCTATCATCACACAGATAAGGTCAGCACCGACACGAACTACAGTACTGGGGCAAACGTACCCGAGGAAAGGTGAGCATGCCTGAGTATCATGGCACAAGAGACCATGACCGTGAGCAGAAAGATACGACAATAAAGTGCTCGTGAGCGTCGCGTGACCCTCCCTCTGCGCCTTGCTCCTCGCGAGCCCTGCACTCGAAGCTCTGCTTCCGAGCAATGCGCTCCCTTCGTGCTCGGCCCCTCGTCCGATATCGTCGCCGTCATGTTCCGCGGGCACGGCGTGGTAGGCTTGCACCATCTCGTGGTGGTCCTCTTCGCTTTCTAAGTCTGAAAGAATGGTTGGATACGGGTCGCGCGGTGAGGGCCCTAGGAAGATCTGTGAAGGAGGGGAATAAGTGCCACAGCCGGAGGAAGTACTGTATATGAACGGTAGGGGTCGGTTGCGAGGAGGCCTAGACTCTGCTCTCTTCCGACTCACGGCGATCAATACGGACAGCGCCATTATTCCCACGACCCCACAAGACGTCATGCGAAGTCTATCCCTCTATCACTTATCTCTTATCCCCTTTGTAGAATGCAGATTGCTTTTCTCAATCGTTCGTAATCACTACAGCTCGAGCCCAAGGTAGGTTTAGTTAGGTGAGGCACAAATAAAGACTCCTCTGCTACCGAGTCTACTACAAATCGACGAGACCGGGCTTCAAGCCCTTAAGTCCCCTTTTTTGTTGAAAGCATGTAACAATAACTAGAGAATCATAAAACTGCATGCGAGAGTGAGAGCCCAGGTACGGGGGGATACAAATGAACAAGATGTGGTCACCCAAACTAAACGAGCTCGTCGGGAAAGCCAGGAACGAATAAGTTAGATGCGTAAGAGATCATGGAGAGTCAAGGTTCTTTTGAAGGTATCATACATACACAATGGCTGTGTCCGCAAATCGGTTTGTCCTGCGGTCGTTGCGCGCCTGGCGCCGCTTGCGCAGGTCAGCCATCATCTTTTGGCCAACGGGAGACAACTCCGACGACGATGCAGGCGACGGGTCGGATGAGAGTAACGCCCGCTCACGAGAAGGGGTCATTGGTAGCCGGAGCTTCGGATTTCTGGATGAATCTGCGGCCGCGTTTGTGAGCCAATTGCATGACGTTGAAGTAAAGGAATAAAACACACGCATGCTAGCATTCTCCACATCGCCTATAAAGTTCTCCTTATTACCGTCATTCGGCTTCAACCCCTTGACACGGGCCGTTCTGGTGGCGTCGAGACCCATATTCCAGTCAGCAGGGATAGGCTTACTCGAGCCATGCGACACGCTGCGGCGATGCGCTCCCCGCATCGGTGCTTGAGCGAACGAGGAGTCTTGCCCGACGGAAACATGTGGGGTAACGACGGATGGGCGCTTGACAGCATGAATCGCCGAACGTAGAGCATCACTACGACAGCTTGGGGTCAAACTCGGCTTGACTGGTTCTGTGGCAGCGGTGGAGGGTAAGTAGGTTTCAGGCGTTAATGCCCGCGTGTTCACTGGGAGACTGTGGCGTCCGCGAGGAATGCGGCTTGCACGAGTAGTCACTGCGGTCGCAGTAAGCTGCCCTACACGGGAACCTTCACATAGTCGACCATGTACAACGGGTATGCGGGTGTGATTGAGGATGGTTGCCGTATGTGGGGGATCGACTAATATGGAACCTACAGTAGATGGCGTGTCAGCCGAAGCAGACGCCCCTACTGGTCGCAAATCGTTCGAATTTGACGACAGCTGCCTGGTGCCTAAAGGCGTCGCCGGGACGTTATACGTATGACTTGTCGACGAATTGAAGTCCCGGGGGATGGAGGACACAGTCAAGGGCAATTCCGGGTCCATCGATATCGATCTTCGCGACCATCGCTTTTCCAATAGAAAACCGAAAACTTCTGCAGCGGGTCGCAACTCGGACTCCGTAGCCTGTCTCACGACCACAGTAGGGTTATCATCCGGGGAGCAGCTGGGCTCCACAGTCATCGAGGATATGGCAGTGTGAGCGTTGAGATCAACGCTATAGGGTTTGGAACCGTCGGACACAGCGGTGCTAGGTTCGTTTTCGCAAAAAATACCGCCGTCTGGAAATACGTCTTTGGGGGTCTCCAAATGAAACGAAGACGCTGAGGATGTGGATTGGTTGTCATCTAGGCCCCTTTCGCTATAGGTACACAACACAGTCAACAGAAAGCCAGTTTCGAGACGTAAGTCAGCCATACCGAAGAAAACCTTCCGCCCAGGATATATCACCCTCTGTGGAACCAGTACGATCTATCGATTCAGGGTTGCCGAGCAACTGGCGAAGAGTCGAGCCACCGCGCTTGAGCTGGGGACGACCATCTTTGCGGGATTCCTTTTCGGTAGCAGACGGTGTGTTTGAAAAGACGTTATTGTTAAGGTGCCCTTTATTGTCGTACATGTCGAGTAAGCTTGCGACTGATGGGTCCTGTCCCAGCATACGCAACCGCTTTCGGTCCTTCGGGGTGACAGGTTGCAGCTTCGACGCTTCGCTAGATTGGCCGTCCACATTATGAGAAGGGTGTGTCGGCATGTCCAGAGGTGGATTTGCATTGGGGAACTCTGTAAGTGCCTCAACCTTCCTGTCGCGGATTGTGACGGTGTACGTCCGGCGTGTCTGTACGCTCGCCGAACGGCTCGGGGGCACCCCCGGCATTTGAGATAGGCTGTTCACGGGATGTGCTGAATACACGAGTTCATGAGGGGTTAGACGTGGTCTAGACCTTGTACCAGCCAGGGGGTACTCACGAATAGGCGGCAGGGAAGAATAATCGACTTCATTAACGACTGCGTACCGAAGAGAAGAAGATCGCAAAAGGCGGTTAGCGATTTCTTCTTGTTCTTCTTGCTGCCTGCGCGCATCTTCTCTACTTAGAGGAGGGTTTGGACGCGTCTCATAAGACAACGCGGCGCGGCGCTTCTTGCTCCTCCTGCTTCCAAGGGATAGAAACTTTTTAAAGAAACCCATTATACGTGGGTGTGGGGGCTATGGTCGTAAGAGATCGTAGAGTAAAGATTGTCGTGAGGAGGAACGTGAAGGAAGAAGGCGAGGACGTGTAGAGTATGCTGAGTGCAAAACCTCAACTTTGACCAAACAAAGGACAAACACTGAAGACGCGTTGGGGATCTGTGTCATGTGATCACGCGAGCTGCTTTACAGCAACGGCGATGCCCACGCTGATAGAGAATCATGGCAGCACGGCACGCGACTACTGCATGCTCGAGAGAAATTTCCTCTCTCATGTGAAGCTTGGACTACTCTTGATGCTTCTCGCATCTTCTGTCTTGCTTAGGGCACGCCTCCCTGGACCAGACCTCCCAAAGGACCACGAAAACCATCCGAATCATGGATTCGGGATTCCTTTGGCATCCATCGAATTCGCGGCAGCACTCATCGTGATTGGTGCGGGTTGCTGCGAGTACGAATCTGGAATCCGCGATATGCGCGTACGACGAGCCTTCCTACTTTCCACCGAGTGAGAGTCCCATCCCCCATTCGCTTATGAGCGGTGCTTATTTTTGTGGAAGGCCTCATTTTGTTATCATGGTGATTATTGCAGCGGTGGTGTTCATAATATGCATTGTTTTGCTTTCGAGCGAGGGGGAGATTGGGTCATAACTGGTGGTCTCTATCGTAGGCTCGATTACTTTACACGTGGCTTTGTTATGACAGGCAATTTCCCGTGCCTGGACGTAATACCGGTGTGTGCGGCGTTTACAATGCACTTGTGTAGCGCCATTTGCACCTTATAAGCTAGGTTGCTGGGTCAGGTCAGGCCACGCGGGGAACAAATACTTATTTATCAAAGTGCGAGTCAAAAAAACTGTTTGATTAAGAACAGCGCTTGGCTTGCACTCGCTCCCCTGCCCCACAAGCTCCATTACTTAACTCCCTCAGCTCCTTTTCCTCCTACTCCCATTAACGACCTCACGCAATCATGAAAATAAGCCAAAAAATCCAACAATCCGCAAAGGAGGGCAAGGTTTGGTGGTCGTTCGAGTATTTTCCTCCCCGTACGGCCCAGGCACGTTTCCCTATCCCTCAGCTATAATGCACTCTATTTCTCACTATTTTTTCCAGGGTCTTCAGAATCTCCTTGACCGTATCGAGCGCATGCGCGTGTTGGGACCAGAGTTTATCGACATTACCTGGTGCGTTCTGCCACCTTTAGGTTCTTGTTCGAATAGCTTGACTCCATACGATAGGAATGCCGGAGGACGAACGTCTGATCTGACCGCGGAATTGGTCAAGACGTGCCAGAGCGCAATCGGGATAGAGACATGCATGCACCTGACCTGTACAAATATGCCTTCGGAGAAGGTGGACATCGCCCTGCGCGTACGTGTTATGCCACTCGTCAGATGCCCGGCTTATGTCCTTGCAGGAAGCGAAGCTGTCAGGTTGTCGTAATATCCTCGCCTTGCGCGGCGACCCGCCCGCAGGGAAGGACGACTGGGAAGCAGTTGAAGGTGGTTTCGAGCACGGGGTTGATCTTGTGCGGTACATCCGGAAGGAGTATGGCGATTATTTTGACATCGCCGTTGCCGGCTACCCACAAACCCACTTCCTTCCACCAGAGGAGCGCGACCAGGAGCTGATATATTTGAAAAAGAAGGTCGACGCGGGCGCAGATTTTATCTTCACACAGATGTTTTACGACGCCGACATGTTCATCGACTGGGCCCTCGCCATCCGTGCGGCGGGCATTACGGTACCCATCGTGCCTGGCATCATGCCCATTCAGACATGGAATGGTTTCCTGCGTGCGGCCACGGCCATTGCAAAAACCATCATCCCCCAGTCCTACCTCGACGTTCTCGAGCCGTACAAAAATGACGACGAGAAGGTGCGAGAGATTGGTACCAAACTTGTCGCGGACATGTGTCGGAAGATTCTGGCGGCTCCCATTGGACTCCAGGGTCTCCACTTTTATACTATGAATCTCGAACGTGGGACACGCTTGCTCCTAGAAGAACTGAATCTTGTTCCTCGCATCGAAACGGTCAAACCCCTTCCTTGGCGCCAAGTTAGTTCCTCCCATCGTTCCTCCCTGTTCCCGTGGGGTCTGACTTTTTAAATCTAGTCTCTCACACCTTCTCGGCGGTCGGAAACCATTCGCCCAATCTTTTGGGCGAACCGTACAAAGTCCTACCTCTCCCGCACAGAAAATTGGGACGAGTATCCCAATGGTCGATTTGGTGACTCGCGGAGTCCCGCCTACGGGGAGCTAGATGGCTACGGTGTCTCACTCAAACAATCGGTATGGTCCCTTTGCGCGTCACAACGCCCCTGCTTAGCTACTTTTATGATGCAGAAAGAGGACGCCATCAAACTTTGGGGTCACCCCACGACACTCATGGACATTTCCACCCTTTTCCAGAAGTTTTGTTTTAACCAGTTGTCTGCATTACCCTGGTCAGACCAGCCCGTGCTCAGCGAAACGTCTGTCATTGCTGGGCCACTTGCAAGGATCAACGGCCTTGGTTTCCTCACGATCAACTCACAACCAACAGTGAATGGCGTACGCAGCGATGACAAGACGTTTGGTTGGGGTCCAAGCAACGGGTACGTGTATCAGAAAGCGTATCTGGAGTTCTTCGCATCGCCCGAGCTATTGAACGCTCTCATCCCCCACATCGAGCGCGACCCCGGTATCTCATATTATGTGATCAACAAACGCGGGGATTTGCGTACAAACACGACGAGCGATGGCCCGAATGCCGTCACATGGGGCGTTTTCCCGGGGAAGGAAATCATTCAACCCACAATAGTCGAGGCTATCAGTTTCATGGCATGGAAGGTGCGCTTGGCTCTAAACGTCGGCCACCGTGTTGGGTTTATTAATTATCACGTACAGGACGAGGCGTTTGAACTCGGCTACCAGTGGGCGAAGGTCTATGACGCAGGCTCACTGTCACGCAAGTTCATTGTTGGAATGATGGACACTGCCTTGCTTGTCAACATCGTGCACAACGATTTCCATGACCAGAACAAGATATTTGAGCCTTTCTTCAAGCTAGAGGAAGAGCTTGGCAGCCAAGCCGCCACTGCCCCGAATGGCCATGCGGTCCACGCCAACGGTCATACCAATTAATTTGACCTTCCGTGCAGTCCTTGCTGTTACTGACAGCCATTGTTACCCCTCATATTATATCTTGGAGCTTTGCTATTTATACACGCACCATCGGGTTCAACCCCCGTTAGTTCAAAAGCTACTTATGGTCTTTGCATCGTCACACGCCGTAATCTCTCATCTCCTCCTGCATCCAACTGCATTCATCCACGTCTTGTATCTTAGCCACCACAGCTCAGCGAGCTCATTCGAGCTAACCTTAGAGACCTAACAGAGATGATGTCTAAGGGCTTGTGCACACTCTTACGGCCGCTCCCAGAATGGAATTGAAAGAATATAAAGAAACAACAAAACACATGGTCGCGTAATTAGTTCATATATACCGCGTATATACACCGGCGCGCATCTACACAGAAGACGTGCGCGCGCACTATTGAGGCTCGTACAAATCCGAAAAGAAAAAATCGGTGTTGACGGGCGGAGGACCCGCTGCCAACCCGCTGGGTATCTCCACTTTATCTCCTGATAGATCTACAATTAATAGGAAGAAGATGTAAGCCCATGCGGGGCAAACGAGAAGCGAGAAGGTGGGGGAAGGTGCCAAGTTGTACTGTACGCACCGAGCAATTTGATCTTGAGCCCGATCTCCGTCAGCGCCTGTATGAAGTCCGCGGTCTCCTTGGACGCGACGTGCCCGCTGTCCCGGCGGAGCATGTTCAGCCCGTCCGTCCAGTCTGCCCAGCGCGAGACGTCCGGGGCGATCGCGTCGGCCAGCGAGCCCTCCGGCGTGATCAGCGAGAACGAAAGAGGGGAGGCAACAAGCGGCGGCGCGCCCGGACCCCCCGGGCCCTCCGCTGGCGGCGGGGCGCAGTTCGCGGTCGCGATTTCGGTGATGAGCGCGAGGTCGAACCGGTCGGGCAGGTCCTCGAGCCCGCTGCGCACCGGGAACTTGGCTTGGCTGTCGACGTAGTGGAGGTGCTTCAGGCTGTTATCCTGCGCGGCGCGGCGAGCCAACCCATTTTTTTTGCGTCAGTCAGGACGGGGATGCGCGTCGTAGGAAGAGAGGAAAGGGGAGGAATACGCACGAGACGCATGAATCGCCACGGCCGCGCAGGCCGCCGTGGCGTCGGTGAGGAGATCGGGATCGCGTTGAGGAACCATGCGCCCTGCAGGAGACAATGGATACGCTGCTGGCGAACGAACTCTTTGGATTCTTTGTAGAGCTTTGCGCGCAAGTTGCGCACGGGTACTTTGCTCAGTAGGTCGTCCTCCTCCTCGAGCTCTTTCATCTGCCGGTCGCGCACGCCACGATACTCGCAATCAGAGAAGTCTTGCACCATCTCGTGCCAGGGGCGCAAGTGTTCCTGACGCAGTGCGACCTTCACTCTGCGTATGTGTATGCGTTAACGAGATTTCTTGCGACTCTCAGGATCACGCACTGGCTCCGCACGAGGGCGACTACCCTGGTGAAGTCTCCTGTTGTGGCACCGCTCTCATTCCACATCTGGAGGAAGAAGTTGGTAGCAAGCGCATGAACCTTGTAAAAATTGAGGAAGAAGGGCTGGAACACAGGCGAAGTCGCATCTGCAATGTCACTTCATTATTAGGACGCCTTCGGAATCGCATCGACGAGGAAAACATGCATCCGGGAGCCAAGACACCCCAATACTCTGATAAAAGCTCGACGACCTCGTTCGACGCACGCGCGAGAGGACATCGCCGTGGCAACGGCCGCGAGTTTTGCTCTTGTACGACCTTTGAAAACAAATCTGGGTCACCCTGCACAAAAATTTTCTTTTGCGGTGCGTGTGAATGATGTTCTTTTGTGCCAGACCGTAGAACTCACTAGACAATCGAGCCCAAGTACACCTGCCTCGGTGAACTCGTGACTGAGATTCTCTGATGAGAACCCGAGCTGGCGCCATTTTAGGGTGGTGCCATCCGGTGCTGTCTCAACTTGCAAGCGTGAGTTTGTCCAGACATAATCGAGCGCCGCGGCATGAGTTTCTTCGACATCTGGCTCAACGAGTGTCGTTTTCTTGCGATAAATTACGCGTGCCATATTACCCTGAAAGTCGAGAACACAGGAAGTCAGGTCCTCAACAGTGTGGGAACCCATGAGGCGCTGTGTGAGGACGCTTTGAGGACATGTTGCGCCACAGGGCACGACAGGACGTACGATAATCGCTTTGCGTGTATTAAGTCGCTCTAGCTGCGAAATGAAGACTTCCCACCAGGTATCTGTAGCGTGCGCCAGGAGCGAATTAATTAACATGACGCTAATGCAACCATAGAAGATTAGGCTATCAATGTGGTACGCATGTGGATCGTAGGCACTCACCTATTCAGGGCAAGAGCTGTGTCTGCGGTGGCCAGCCGACTGACGACGGTTTCGAGGAGACCCGGTTCTTTGCGCATCTGCTCGAAGACTACATCGAACCCATAGCGGTAGACAGAGCCGGTGGGTGCCACTGGAGGCGCACGGCTCGAACTCGCTAAAAGTGGGCCCGGTGCGCTCGCGGGGTCCGCTTCGACGAGGCGTTTAAGGATGGCAGTGGCAGGACGGCAGACATTAATGAGCGACTGGGGTGCCGCTATGATCTGAACCACTTTGAAGATAAAATTGCTGTCGAGAGTGGCCCAGCCATACTCGAGATCCATCAAGTTTTTCATTGCCGTGAGAGCGTACTATCACCGACATGAGGCCGACTAAGCAATAGCCGGGAAAAAGTACGTACCGCAAGAGTGTTCCCATAACTAGATGTGATGACGTCAACTAATACACGGACACCATCGCGCTTGAGAAACTCGTTAGCGAAATCCTCTTCCTGGATGTCTTTTAGGATGGTGCACTGGAGTGAGTGGATGATGATAGCGTACGCGAAGGTAGCGTTGTAGGGAAAAGAGGGCCATCCGGAAACTCTTTTCATCGCGAAGGAGAATTTTGTCATAAATCTCCTGGGCCTCAACGGCTGCGGAATTGACGAGCCTGAAGGGAGAGGTGTGACGCTCAGGTCGGATTCTGGGAGATTCACTACGTACTTTAGCTTGGCCTTCGACCTTATCATCTTTCTCAAGTTTTCATTCGTGACCAGCTCATCATCCTCGTCTCTGAGCGCAAAGTCAGAAGGCGGCTGCCTGATCTGGAGGTTCGCGACAAGCTGCTTCACGACGTCTGCCACCGTCAAGGTTGGGTCAATCCTGACTTTGACGACGCCATCCTTAGTTGTAACGCTGTTTGTGGGGATGAGCGTTCTAGGTGAAGCACCGTTAGCAGCCACGCGCTGACGAAGGGAGTCACCATTTGCGTGTGAGGACATGTCATAGAGCGAAGGGAGGCCGAGCCCACTTGCCCGGGCGTGCTGTGCCGTACGTACCGTATCCGTATCTGCGAATTGCATGACCGTGTGAACTTCGTTCATTTCTGGCCTGGGCCGGGCGGGCCGGCTGCCTTGCTTACGTATCCCTGGCGCGAACCAGTAACAAGACCAAGACGGCAACGCTTCCTTTCCCTTCGTGTTGTGGTCGCGCTCTCTACAATGGCCACTCCGTCTGTCTCACAACAGACGGACATACTCAACTCTATCTTTCTCGGCCTTAGAAGCAAAAGCCCAGAGACTCGTCTCCAGTCTGCTTTGGACCTACGCCGATATGTACGTCTTCTCCTGCCCGAGCACTCTACACGTGCGCTCAATAGACGCCCACCTAGGTCGCCACCAAGGTAGTCGAAATGTCCTCAGATGCCGCAGCCAAATTATGGGAGGATTCTATCAATCAACGGCTGTTCGATCTCGTGCACAGCCCTCACAACCATGACAAATTGGGGGGTATCCTGGCCATCGGTGCGTGTCTTCCGTTGTACCTCAACCTACAAAGCCTAATCGTTGCAGACCATCTTCTTGACGTGGATGGAGAAGAGACCATTGAATTCAAACAAAATCTCTTCCGCTTCTACAATTACGTCAAGTCTCTTCTGCCCAATAGCGACCTCAATGTTATGCTTGCTGCTTCCAAGACTCTCGGGCAAATAGCTGAGATCGGCGGCGCAGCTTTCGGGGAGCATTTTATGGACTACGAAGTACCTGTCGCCATCGGCTTACTGCAAGGAGACAAGCAGGAGCCTGGCCGCTATGCCGGCGTGCTCATTTTGAAGGAACTCGCCCGGAATAGTCCCGTCTACTTTCATTCACACATTGATCTCGTCTTTGACAAGATCCTCATGCCTCTCCGAGACTCGCGCGTAATTGTCCGAGAGGGTGCAGCGGAACTTCTTGCCGCGTGTCTCGAGATTATTTCCCAAAGAGAACGCCAGGGAAGGAGTGCCCATCTCTCGAAGATCCTAACCGATGCACAGGCTGGACTCAAGACGAGTCAACCGGAGATCATTCATGGTTCACTGCTTACATACCGGGAGTTGCTACTTCATGGTGGCATGGTAAGTCTGCTTGCTGTACGAGAGCCGTTCCAATTCTTAGCCGTCTTAGTTCATGCGCGAGAACTTCATGGACACTGCGGAAAGCATCTTGCGCTTCCGGACCTCCCGGGACCCCTTGGTGCGGAAAATGGTCATCACCCTCATTCCTACCCTTGCCGTGTACGACACGCAGACCTTTAGTGAACACTTTCTCCACAAAGCGATGGGTCATCTCCTAACACTGCTCAGCAAATCTCACGAGCGATCCTTTGGTGCGCCTGACTTATCGCGCCGCCTTCTCTATTCTGACCGTAATGGTTGAAGCGTTCATCGCTATTGGACATATCGCAAAAGCTGTCGGTAGTGACATGAAGCCATTCCTTGACTCTATCATGCAGCAGGTCAAGCTTGGCCTACAGAACCGAGGGTGAGCTACAGATATCCACGTTGACGTCGGTCTTCCCTTATTATATACCAGAAAGAAGGCACCATCCGAAGAACCCATGTTTCAATGTGTCGGGATGTTGGCTGCAGCCGTCGGTCCAAACTTGACAAAGCTCCTGCACGACCAGCTCGACCTGATGTTTGCGTGCGGACTGAGTGAACCTCTTCATCATGCATTGATAGAAATCGCGAAGAACATCCCCCCCCTTTTGAAAACTATACAAGGCAAGTCACGGTACATTCTTATTTGCCTTAATCTAATTTCATTCCCCAGATCGCTTGCTTGATATGCTGTCGATGATCCTCAGTGACAAACCATACAAACCCCTTGGTGCACCACCAGTACTCATGCGAGGAAATGTTTCTGCGATCTCTCGGGACCTCAACGCGTCTCAGGTTGGGTTTACCTTTCTGAACGCCGACTATGAGTTAATATGATTACTAGAATGTGGGCACAACGAAAAGCCCCGAAGTGATTACGCTAGCGCTTACCATCCTCGGTGAATTCGATTTCAGCGGTATGCCCCTTAGCAGACCCTCGACGTTTGGAGATGTTTACCCGAGTTTCAGGGCATGTTCTCAACGAGTTTGTGCGTAATTGTGCGCTCCCGTATCTCGAAGAGGACCATCTAGAAGTGCGGAAGGCGGCGGCCCTAACGTGCTGCAGTGTCTTCAGGCGTGATCCGATCGGCTTCCAAGGCAGCAATAACTCCATCGAAATCATCAGCGACGTCATCGACAAGCTGCTCACAGTGGGTATCGCCGACCCAGGTTCGTCGCAATCTGTGATTGAGTCCCAAATAATCTGATCGATTGTGTTCAGACGCGACGATCCGGCAGGCTGTTTTGGCAAATCTGCACGAACAGTTCGACAAGCACCTGGCACAGGCAGAAAATGTCCGCTCCCTTTTCATAGCGCTGAATGATGAGGTCTTTGAGAATCGGGAGACAGCAGTTGGCCTCATTGGACGCCTCGCACTGCACAATCCGGCTTATGTCATGCCTTCTCTGCGCAAATCCCTCATACAACTACTCACAGAACTTGAATATTCGACTGTTACGTGAGTATGGTCTTTTCCCGGTTATGCTCGGTCCTATGGTTGAGGATATAATACCCAGGCGCAACCGTGAAGAATGTACCAGGCTATTGACACTCCTTGTAAGCGCCACACAGCGCTTAATCAAGCCCTATGCGCTCCCGATGCTGCGCGTGCTTCTACTCAAAGCCAACGATCCTAACGCCACCGTCGCTGCCAACGTGTTGATGTGTCTAGGCGAGCTGGCCTGTGTTGGCGGGGAGGACGTAAACCCGCATGTCCCCGAATTGATGGAGATCATCCTCACGAAGCTCGCCGACCCAAGTATTGCGAGGCGCGATGCTGCCCTACACGCACTCGGGCAGGTGTGCTCGAGCGCGGGATATGTTATACAGCCGCTGGTGGAATATCCACAGCTATTGCAGATCTTTGGGCGTATATTAAAGAGCGAGTCAAACTCATCAGTGCGGCGGGAAGTCATAAAGGTCCTCGGGATCATAGGCGCCCTTGATCCTTACAGACGCAAGGTCCGTTATGTTTGCCCAAGCAGAGAAACGGCGAGTCGAGATTTGACGTTATACCGCAGAGTAAGCCAGACGAAGAATCGAACGAGGCTCAAACGCCCGCAGCAGCGGCAATTAATCTCACGTATACGACGTCCTCGGCTTCGGATGACTACTATCAGACGGTGGTTATCAATGCGCTGCTCGGCATTCTCAAGGACCAGTCACTGAGCAGCCAACACCACACTGTCATCGAAGCCATAATGTCAATATTCAAGACGCAAGGTCTTAAATGCGTCACTTTCTTGCCCCAGGTTAGAGAGTGCCGTATGCAGTATAACAGTCAGTTGAACTTTATGTTCTGCCCAGATCATCCCGGCTTTTGCGGCTGTGACTCGCAATTTTACTGGGCGCTTGCAAGAGTTTCACTTACAGCAACTCGCTATCCTCATCGGAATTATCAAGCAACATGTCCGCAAGTATATGCCTGATATCTTCGCCCTCGTGACGGACCTATGGGAAAACCAGTCGTTGCAGCTTCCGTTGGTATCGCTCATAGAATCACTGGGCAAAGCACTTGACGCGGAGTTCAGGCCATTCCTACCTACGATCCTTCCGCTCATCCTGAAGGTATTTGACGGGGACTTGAACGACAAACGCTCGGCAACGCAAATCAAGGTGTTTGACGCGTTTTTGACGTTCGGCTCGAATATCGAGGAATATCTGCATCTTGTCATTCCCATCATTGTGAGAACTTACGAACGATCGGACGCGTCAACGGCACTGCGTAAGCGCGCGATCGTAACAATAGATGGGCTTTCGAGTCGGGTCAATTTCTCTGACCACGCGTCGCGTATCATCCATCCGCTCGTGCGAGTGCTGACGTCTTCAAACAACGAATTGAGAATGGCTGTGCTCGACACCCTGTGCTCACTGCTTGTTCAGCTGGGATCAGACTTTGCTATATTTGTGCCCACCATAAATAAGGTATCGTCCCTACCCCACCGAGCTTATCTTGGACGAACTGACGGGGTGTAAAGGCACTACTACGCCACAGAATTCCGCACCCCAAGTATGAAAGTCTTGTATCTAAGTTGCTCAATGGAGAGCGCTTGCCGCAAGAGCTAGGAACGCTAGAGTACATGTACGTGACATTTTCTAGGTGAGGTGTTCTCACTCAGAATTCATTTAGCATGAACGAGAGCAACAAGGCACCAGAGTTCTCTGCGCCTGCAGAGGCCGCCAAGATGGCTGTCAATCAGCAACATCTGAAGCAGGCATGGGACACATCGCAGGCTTCGACCAGAGAAGATTGGCTGGGATGGATGCATCGCCTTTCCGTAGAGTTTATGAAGGAGTCCCCTTCTCATGCTTTGCGGGCATGCATGAGCCTCGTCGATGTTCATCCCCCTTTGGCAAAGGAGTTATTCAACGCAGCATTCATCTCGTGTTGGCGGGATCTCTACGAGCAGTACCAGGTGCGTAGGTACTTGTGGTTCTGGCAGTGCGACCTCTAACAATACTACAGGAAGATCTCGTTCGAGCGATCGACTATGCGATCACGTCACCAACAGCACCATCGGAGCTGATACACAGGTTGTTGAACTTGTGCGAGTTCATGGAACACGAAGATCAACGGCTACCGATCGAGAATGGCATCCTCGGAGAGTATGCTCTCAAGTACCATGCCTACGCCAAGGCGCTACATTACAAGGAACTTGAGTTTTTCACGGAGACATCACCTTCAATCATTGAGGCTTTGATTGGCATCAACACGAAGCTGCAGCAATCAGATGCAGCGTGGGGCACGCTCCTCGTCGCGCGCGAACAATACGACATAACAAAACACGACCAATGGTATGAAAGACTCGGGCGGTGGCAGGAAGCCCTCCGCACATACGAACGCAGGGAACAAGAAGACCCGGGAAATCCAGATATCGCGATCGGCCGGATGAAGTGCCTGCATGCGCTTGGCGAGTGGGATCAGCTTGCAGGGCAGGTTGAGGAGTACTGGGCAAGTGCGACACCCGAAGAGCGCCGCGAAATCGCACCGATGGCTGCTGCCGCCGCATGGTCGCTGAATGATTGGGACTCTATGGACAACTACATCGCCACCATGAAGGCCGAGTCGACAGATCGTGCATTCTATCGTGCTATTTTGTCGGTGCATCAGAACCAGTTCCCGAAGGCGCTGGCCCATATTACGAAGGCGCGCGACCTGCTCGACCCAGAGCTCACTGGACTTTTTGGAGAAAGTTATGGGCGGTCATACAAGTGAGTCAGACAGACCTGAAGATTTCCGCATCTAACCCTGCCTTAGTGTGATGGTCAGAGCTCAGATGCTCTCCGAGCTGGAAACCAGCCAGAGCGCCAGCAAACTATCAGGAAAACCTGGGTCAAGAGGTTTGATCATTCACCGATACTTGTCCACCTGCTTAAAGTTGTGTAGACTGCAGGGTTGTCAGCCCGACGTTGAGGTCTGGCAGAGGATTCTGCAGGTGCGAACGTTGGTTCTAAGCCCAGATGATGACCCCGCTATGTGGATTAAATTTGCCAATCTCTGTCGAAAATCGGAGCGCATGCTGCTTGCCGAAAAGACAATCAACTCGCTGCTGTCTCAAGAAAGGGTACGTATCTCTATCGGCGGATGGCAACTTCTCTGACTAGCCTTGCTACATCTAGCACCAGAAAGCTCCTCCGAACGTGGTTTATGCTCAGCTTAAATATATGTGGGCATCAGGGTCCAAAGAGGAAAGTTTGAATTTCCTCCGCTCGTTCGCAACAAATCTATCAAGAGACTTGGAGGCCGAGACGACACAGCGAGGACAACGATCGAGCGTATCCAAACAAAAGCTCGATGAGCTGGCACGGCTTCTGGCGCGCTGCTATTTCAAGCAAGGCGAATGGCAAATGGAAATTTCGGACAGCTGGGCTACGGTTCGTAGAACATGCGCTCCAGCCCCGGCATTAGCTCATACGCCCACAGCGAAATGTAAAAGACATCCTCCACTCATACCTTCTTGCCACACATTTCGACCCCAACTGGTACAAAGCATGGCACACCTGGGCTTTGGCGAACTTCGAAGTCGTCAACCACCTGCTCAATCAAGCCGAAGTGAAGGCTGCGGACGTCATGGGTACTACTTTAGTTCCGCATATCATCCCCGCGGTTCAAGGTTTCTTCCGCTCTATCGCCTTGCGCAGCGAGAATTCCCTACAGGATACTCTCCGACTGTTGACTCTTTGGTTCAAATTCGGAGCCCAGGATGAAGTCTGCCACGCGATCGCCAGCGGGTTTAGCACTGTCGAAGTAGACACATGGCTCGAAGTAATTCCCCAGGTATACAGTCCACATTATCGCTTTACGACCCCCTCACCTGCTTGGTACAGATCATTGCGCGCATCCAGACTCCAAACATAAACATCCGGAGGAACATCACCAGTTTACTCACGGATGTTGGCAAACATCATCCGCAGGCGCTGGTCTATCCTCTCACTGTAGCATCAAAGTCACCAAGCGCTTTGCGAAAGGATGCTGCGCTCGCCATTATGGACCGCATGAAGCAACATAGCCCCGTCATTGTCGAACAGGTGCGTTCATACACTTGACCAGAGACAAATATGAATCCCCTCTGCATAGGCTCTTGTTGTCAGTCACGAACTAATACGTGTCGCCATTCTCTGGCATGAACAATGGCACGAGAAACTGGAAGAGGCTTCTCGTCAGTACTACACCGAGCACAACCCAGAGGGCATGATTGCCGCGCTCGAACCACTTCATGAGGAGCTAGAGAGGGTCGGTTCTCGCTTAGAAGCACTTATCGTGAGGTTACTCACCCATCGACTCCAGGGACCCCAGACGGCGCGGGAAACTTCGTTCATCCAAGCGTTTGGTCGCGAACTTCATGAGGCGAGAGAAGCGACTCGTCGATATCAGAAATATGGTGAAATTAAAGATCTTGACAATGCCTGGGATATATATTTTGCGGTGAGAAACGTGGTCATCCACCGTTAAATGACATATTCACACCTCCCCGAAGGTCTTCAAGAAGGTTGAGAAACAACTGCCCCAATTGACCACACTCGACTTACAGTATGTTTCACCTGAGCTGTTGAAGGCACGAAATCTGGAGTTAGCTGTACCGGGTCAGTGCAGTGCCCTCAGAAAAACGAAGTTCGTCGTGCTAAATCTAGATTACAGGGACGTACCAGAGTGGAAAAGAAACCATCAAGATTGCAAATTTCGCCCCTAAGTTGTCGATCATCATATCGAAGCAGCGACCCCGTCGTCTCTATCTCAAAGGTAGCGACGGAAAGGAGTATCAATACGTATTGAAGGGTACGCGCGATTCATGAAGTATTTGTTATGGACGCCAATGACACGTAATATCAAATAGGTCACGAAGATCTTCGTCAAGATGAGCGCGTCATGCAGTTGTTCAGTCTCGTAAATACGCTATTATCAGAGGACACGGACAGCTTCAAGCGCCATCTTCATATCCAACCCTTTCCCGTCATACCGCTCGGGCCACATGCCGGCCTTCTCGGATGGGTCCACGACAGCGACACGCTACACGTCCTGGTCCGCGACTATCGTGAATCGCGGAAGGTACTGTTGAATATCGAGTACCGGCTAATGCTCCAGGCAAGTCGATTCTCCTGGGAACAAACCGCATATATAATGACCCCTTATAGATGGCGCCGGACTATGAAAACCTCATGCTTTTGCAGAAGATCGAAGTGTTCGAATACGCCCTTGAGAATACTACAGGCCAAGACTTGTATCGAGTCCTATGGCTAAAGAGCATCAACTCCGAGCACTGGCTCGAGCGTCGCGCGACGTTTACCCGATCTCTTGCAGTCAACAGCATGGTTGGCCACATTCTGGGGCTTGGTGACCGCCACCCATCAAATCTTATGCTGGAGCGCAAGACAGGAAAGGTGGTACATATCGATTTTGGTGACTGCTTCGAGGTAGCGATGCACCGCGAGAAGTTCCCTGAGAAGATACCATTCCGACTCACGCGGATGCTCACGCACGCCATGGAGGTAAGTTGAACAACGCGTTCCCGAGGGCAGGGACACAACTGAGTCCCCACAGGTCAGCGGAATCGAAGGCAGCTATAGAAATACCTGCGAGATCTCCATGCGAGTCCTGCGCGATAACAAAGAATCTTTGATGGCCGTCCTAGAGGCATTTGTCTATGATCCTCTGATCAACTGGAGGTTGATGCCAACCAAGGGTGATAATCGGCGCCCCCCTGGTGAGCAATTCTCTGTGTAGTAGAAGTCTCACCTTTCTTACATGAGAGTCAGGTGGTGACTCCTCACGAACGTCAGACCTATCTCGCGTCAATGCGTACGTGCAAGAGCCCCTTCGCAAGTTGAAGGCGGACGAGAACACCATTCTTAATGGTACGCAGGAAATGTTTCACTGATCATTTCGCCTCGCTTATTCTTGATTCCTTACTACAGAGGCCCAAGAGCGCAACGACCGGGCATTGGCGGTGTTGAACCGTGTACAACACAAACTGACAGGTTTGTAGTCTCGAATCCTGTAGTAGGACACCGGGTTAACGTGCTTTTAGGCCGTGACTTTAACCCCAATGTCATGCTTACGGTGCAAGCTCAGGTCGACAAATTGATCTTACAAGCGACCTCACTCGAGAATCTTTGCCAGTGCTTTTCTGGATGGTATGACCCATGCTCCCGCCTCAGCCCTTGATGCTTACCCTGGGTATTAGGTGCGCGTTCTGGTAAACGGCGAATCTCCATCATCAATGAGACCCTACATGCCTCTTTCCCCTGTCCTCAGTTGTGTACATTACTATATCTCTGTCCATCTGTTATTTGTCATCTAGATTATTCCGGACTCGCTTGCTCGTGATTCTCATGTAATTTCAATTGTGTGTACAGTACACAAACCAATTTTCAGCAAACCCTGTCGGAGATGGAACCGAGCTACGCCCGGGGGTATATAATTCGGCTGAATAAAAATACGACGGCACAATGGAAAAAAAAATAGGGCCTGGCCGGGAATTGAACCCGGGACCTCCTCCATATTCTGCCCGAAGAAGGAATCATGCTACTAGACCATCAGGCCTAGACTAGGGCCTGACCGGGAATTGAACCCGGGACCTCCTCCAACTTGCATCCCTAAGAAGGAATCATACTACTAGACCACCAGGCCTTGGCTATGTGGTCCAACTAAAAATATCATAACCCATGGCTTTAAACGCGTGGACGTCCCGATATGGGAGCTGACCAGCGCAGGACCTCTTCGGGCGATCTTTCAAGTTGCCCGAATCGCTTTTCAATCTCTTCCCCTTTTACCTTTCCTCCTTTGGTTTTGTGGCTGTAGGTCGTAGATAAAAATTATCTCATGAATCACCGGTCACCACAAATATTAACGGATTTAGCGCGCTCTCCCCTTCGAACCCGCTTGTTTTTATTGTCTTTCTTATCGTTAACGTTAAGGAAGGATGTGAAGTTTGTCTCCCATTTCAAGTTCTTTGTATGTCCGATGAAGCATACGCACTCTTTTGGCTAAGGGGTGTGCGGGAATACGAATACGCCCCGTCGGCGCATCGTCAAGTCCAATCGATTTAGGGTGCACGCAACAGAGAAAAGGTCTGTCACGAGGCCAAATAAGATTCACATTCGTAGTACAGACAAGCACAATACAGACAGAACACAATTTCCCACTACGTCCCCGGTGGAGCCCCCCTCCCACGCCCCGCATATCCAATCCTGAATACTCTACCAAGTCCAAACGCAGCAGCATCTGAGGGTAGTGATGGCTGATTCCGGCTCCCAGATGGTACCTCATTGCCACGGTCAAACTGTCCCAACCTGGGCAAGGGGGATTCGTCGTCCTCGGCGGCAGTACTGGCGTCATATACCTCTTTCTCTGGCTAGAGAAGTCGCACATCAACGACACCGAAACCGCGACCTTCAAGAAAGATGCTGACCTCCAAGCAGATGACCAATGCACCCGTGTGCCAACCCGCGGCCGTGGCCGCGAAGCAGAACCTTCGACCACCGGGGTTTGGCCCATGGTTGAAATGCACCAGAGAAGGCGACGCAACACGTGGGGGTTCAAGAAGGCCCCACTGCGACCGCCGCGATTGGATAAGTTGTGACTCCATCGTATATCCCCCGGGCGCGCCCAAGGGGAGCTCAGTAGGCATTCCAAGCCCCAGGGCGCCATGAGAGTATTGTCCCCATGTAAGTAGCTGCCCGTCAGCGGTGAGAGCACCATAATGATAATCTCCAAGCACGATGGAAATAACAGAGCGATTCTGTAATTCGGGGATAATCTTCGGCTGGGTCTCCTCATCGGTGTCTACGTCACCCATCAATATGATTGAGTTCGAACCGGTCGAGTACGCGACGAAAGTCTGGAAGTGTGCTGTAATCTGACGGATTGTGTCAAGTCGAACGGCATGAGCGGGGGAATGCTATGCTTTACATGCGTGATTTGCAGAGAGGTGGGGGCCTTCAAATCTGTATTCTCGTCTTGGAAAGCGGAATGCGCTGCGACTTTGGAAAGTTCGCTGAAATTCGCCAACTGCGCCATATGTCAACTTAGGTATGGCGCAGAATCGTACTAGTAGATGCGGGATGACCTACGTATTGCCAACGCGTCGTCCTGTCGAAACTGTTTTCGTTTGACAAGTCTCCGAACTTTAAGACATGTCCTTTATTGGTCAGACCGATGAGATAATTATCGAATGCCGCTATCTTGATCAAGGTCGTCGTCTTGGACCTTTCCTCCTGTGATAATTCTGTGTGGTTCAGCTCCGGTAGCTGAGGTATAGGTGGTAACCTCAAAGGATCCGCTCGTAGAGGCCAGGCGACACAAGGGATGCGGTGGTCCGCGGTAGGATAGGCGTGACAGTCTCCCCTTTCATCCATGGTGGCATTCTCTTCGATAAAAAGGCGGCCAATCTGGCCTGAAAAAGGCCAGAAGACAAGGACGTCACCGGACTCGGTCAGGATGGACGAAAATGCCCAGCCGCTCTCTGCTTGTATAGGCGTAGTCTCTGGTAACGTGCAGTCCAGAAAAGGCGTATCAAGTCTGTATGGGCGGCCCCAGTTAACGAATGTCCAGACTTGGTTCTTCGAGTCGAGTGCCATAGAGTGGAACCTGCCACAGCTACGACGAGTCTCGTCAGAGGGCTACTAGTGGTATATTGCAGATGTATATATGGACATACGTGACTGTGCGAATAGGATTCGGCATAATGAGCTTATGTGGTTCTGGTGCTGGTTTATACTTCATGGAGAAGCCTTCACTATGGAGAGCTGGGATGTCGCCATCCAAAGAACCTTTGACAACGTTGAGACTCATGCTCGAATTATTATTGTATCAAGTGGGCATACCCCAAACATACATCGAGCCTTCTGAGTCGATGGCGTGGAAGGACCTGTATCAACTTGAGGACCGCAGTGAGGCTGGGAGAACGGATTCATGGCTCACATGCCCCCCGCGACCAGGCTCACAATCCGAGATCCGGGGATCTTTACCTCGATTGGGTACGGAACGCCTTGTCTAGCATCTTTCGGAAGGTTCTTCACCCCAAGTCTATAATTCGAGCGCTGGCTGCAAAGGAGATCGTGTCACGACTTTGCGGGCCGTGCATGATCATGGATGGCGACGAACCCCCAGACGAAGATCCTCGGATAACTCAGACCCCTGTACAAGGTCTTCCATCCCGACTGCCGAGCCGTTTCCTGACTGGTGAAGTTGAAATCCTCCTGGCACTTCCTCCTCCAGAATGTTTCGTCTGCACAAAGTGCAGCAAAAAACTTGTTTGTAGATCCCAGGCTTAGGACATCGTGCACCTGCGCAAAAGGGAGCAAATTATCAAGAAAAACTTCAACTGGGATATCCGTAAGATGCGTCATCGTTGAGTACGTTGTCCTCGACGTAGAGTCCAAAGAACACGAGCGATTGATGCATGATGACTGCGCTCCTCGTGATCTGACCCCTTCGACGTCATATCCTTGAAATTAAATGTTAAATAATCAATTTCGACTTACGTTCCGTCTTATCTCCCAGGACCTTTTTATCATTATTTTTTGTTGGGTTTATCGATGACCAAATACGGTCCTTATTTGGAAGACGACATAATCAACAATAAGCAAGAACGTCAACTTCAACACCCATGCCTTGGCCACCAAATATCCTTGGACAGTTCCCCGACACCCTCTGGGGGCCGACTACCGTGGGCCATATAACAAACTTTTGTACGCCCTCTTCCCCGGTGACCCAGACTTTATGGTTCTTCCTCTTCCCCGGTTCTTTTCTGCGCCACGCGAGTCAGCCTAAGCAGACTTTTGTCATGTACGGGGTCCTACTCGAAGACAAACCGGACCTCATTTTGGAGCTAAGTCCACCAGGTCACCTTCGATACCGTTCCACGTGTGAGGCTGCGGACATTCAGATCCGATCCCGCACGATGGATGTGGTCTCTGCATACAATGGTTTGCTGCGTTCGACACTCGTTCGACTGGGAGACAACTGTTCATTTCCCGGTCTGAATGCCGTCGGCACAATGGGAACGTAGTATTTGGAAGCCTCAGAAGCAGTGGCATCTTGTCTTGCAAGGTATAACTCCCATCGTTGAGTTCTCGGGTTGCAAAGCGCAAAGCGCACGGTTTACAACGGTCCTCGTGATCTGCCGTTCTTACGTCACATCCTCGAAATTAAATGTTAAATACAGTAACAAATTACGACTTACGTTCCCGTCTTATCTCCTGGGACCTTTTTATTATCATTTTTTGGGGCTTTATCGGTCGGATCAATCGTGGCCCCCCCTTTTTCCTTTTGTTTTTTCTGATTATTAGAAAAGGGACCGGGGAAATTTTGATGATCCCCAAGTTGGAAGCCCCAAATAAGCCGTTTTGTGCCGGCCAACTGTAACGTAACCCCGGCCACTCGCGTGAGTCGACGATGTGCGAAAAGGGCGGTCTTTCGACCAAAACTGGTTTGTCCCTTGTGTCTCTGACCTGACAGTGGCTGGCTGGCTCGTGCCTGTGCCCGCCCTGAACTGTCGTCCGATGTGTTGAAGCGGATCGGACGGAACCAACACTTATTGCTGTGCTTTTCCTGGATGGAGTGCCTGCCAGCGAACATCTGAGCTGTTTTTTCCCTTTTTTCCTACAGCACGTTCTCTCCCGTTATCTGTATCCTACTCTTGGCAGGTAGCGTTCCAATGCAAGGAGCAGGGTCCCCTTCCCCTGATAAATGCTCCATCAACAATCCCGAATCGCAAACGTTACAGGAGCGAACCGAATATTCCACGATGTCCACTCCCCACCTGGCACCCGCAAACTTTATTCCCCCCAACCCCCCCGTGTGACATCCAGTAACTCCACTCTGGGCGCTTTCAATTTCGTCTCAACACACGTTGAACTTAAGAACCAGGTCCGCATATATAGCGTCGCGTGTACTCCAAACCATAAATTTAGCTGAGTTGGCTCCTTACTGGCCCCCTAGCTGGCATGGCTGAGCGCCCGGTGGAGATAATGGTTAACGCTCAAGATTGATGATTGCGCTCTACCAGCGTGAGTGCGCTTTTTTGACGGTCTGGGCCCCGATCATCCTGTGCTTGCGACAACGTGTGGCGCCTGGCGTTTGGCGTCTATGATATTACGCAAGCCAGCGCGCAGCAGCATTCTCACTGAAACAACAATCCCAGAGGGGTATCCGGTAAAGTACGCTTTTGGCGATTTCGTCGCGCGTGTGCGTTCTTACTTCTATCCTACCTTACGCAGCAATGAAAAAACACAGCGCGAAGTGTCACCGTTTGCCCACCGCCCACGGTCCCGTACCAACGTGGGATGATCAGGGATTGGACCCGAGTAACTGCTTCCCGGCGCTTGGTGCTATTGTCTTGGCCCCACGGGTCGCTGCGACTCCAGCAAGAACAAACCTTAGTTCCCGTCTTTCTCCGAGCATCAACATTCCATATCGCGCACAAGTACAGCACATCATCCCCGTTTCGCTGGGCACCAGGCGCCGTAAATACAAACTCGATTACACCACTGGCACGCATACTGCGAGCGCGATCAGTCATCGGGTAGGTACTTGTATCCCTGTGCTGCGAGTTGATGATTAAGGAGGCACGGAGATTTCACACCGAAGAATGACATCGCGGGACCCGCAGTAGTTCCGGGCCGCCTTCACGCACTCCCGCAGACACCAAACATTATAGAGGCTTCGATAGCCAGATATCCCTTGATTTGGGATCTTGGCAATCAGTCCTTGTGTCCATGCGCCAACCTACAGGTTCTTAGGCCATCATCAGTACGACTATGAGTCTCTGCTCGTCGTATAACGTCAGACCCTTGCGTAAGTGCAAGGGAGGCATGGCTCGATGCAATGACGATTCCGAAATCTGAATTTATGTCATCTATCGCGGTTCTGTTACATTTACCCAATTCTTCATCACGAAGATCATAACAGCCACAGAAAGCGTGGTACAGCCACGTACGTACAGCGTACGTACACGTGCTTGTGACTTGACATACATGACCATCCTCACCCATACCACGGGTGTGGTGTATTCCCAGACCATGATGCGCCATGCACGCCCCGGAAGCCGCCAATCCTGATGATCTCACCAGTGTGACTTCCAGCGGCCTGAATCCATCAATATTTCATCAATCATACAACGATCGCTCTCACGCCACCACTCCTACTATCATCATACAGACTGCACGCGAGCGGTGAGCGTCACCAGGACAGATCGAAATGTAGGCCTTCTTTCTTCAGCCCCATCGAGGGGATTGCGCCCGAACGAAAACGGGAGCCAGGGAATCCACATGCAGTCTGGTGCTGACAGTCGGCGCCCTGATTGACCGTCGAGTCAGAACGTTCAAGGCGTGTCGTCCGAATACTGCCACAGCCAGTGCACAGTATGATACTATCACTAACCCAAACATCGGCCCCCCCCCCCTCGTTCGTGTTTTCACGCGGTGTCACAGGGGGTTTTTGAACCCCCGCTCGGTTGGTCCCAGCATCCATACGCACACGTGATGAAAGCAGCGCTTAGAAAAGCAGCGCGCACTACGACGCGACTCACCACACGTTTGCCATTTTTGTGATGGATACAAACACCGACTCGGCATTCGTCGGCAGGCGTGACAAACCACACTTTTGCTCTTTTCACAACAAACAGCACGATTCTTATTCAAAAAATGTACAGAATATGTTAATGGACACTACTAAATGACATCTATAAAATTTGGTGATAATTGGATGAGAGATGAACAGGCAAATTGAAAAACACGAACGAGGGGGGGGGTCCGGGGTTTGGGTTAGTGATAGTACCCGCCTGACGTGGCACATCGGAATAACGGAATAACGGCACGGCAGGGCGCCAAGCGCGAAGCACTCTCAGCACCGACTAGCCGGCAACTGTGGAGAGGCGTAGCCACATGAACACGTGGGGGCTGCAAGCGTACATGCGGAGCCGAACCTGCAGGGTTGCAACTTGACCATGGGACCCAAACGCATATTCAGCCCAAGCAGTGCACTTACGTGATTGATTCGTATTACGGTATGTACGACCCTCTTCCGTAATGTCTGTTTATTTGTGGTGTTGAAAGGTTCTCAGTCGTTCAAGTTATCGCGCAAAGGCGGCATAGCCTGAGAGTCCATTTGCGTACTCTAGGAAGAAGACGAGCATTTGGGCGGAGGATGGTCTGTACACATAGCGGGCTTATTTAAGAGAGAACGCACGGTCCGATCTCAGCGATCATAGATGCTGTTACTTGCGCGTACACACGGTGACACACCAGGAGACGGGACATCTAGATAAGGCAGATATTTTTGATGGGCTTGGATGAAGCGAGAGCCCAGAAGCAGATGACGAGAGCTTCAGCTCCCAAAGATCGACAGACGTGACAAATCTGAAGACGAAGCACCTGACCCACGAAGATGCACCTTCATCGATCCTTTTCCCACGACGGTGGTCAGCTTGAAGATCCATGGTCGTCATCAGAAGCGGTGCATAGTTTTTTTGGGGGGACCGCGGGAAATCAGAACGATCTGAAAGAGAGGCAAGAGAGGATGGTAAGTGGAGTGGCGGCCCTTGAAAATTCTGGAAGTGACCCACGCGATCACGTCCTGGTCCTTGGATCATCGTCCTGTCTGGGATATCTCTTTCACCTCCTGGGTCCCGTGGTAAC
>WNFC01001121.1_pt1 | contig 27600 bp, 25 predicted proteins | sample 5400541 | NCBI WGS metagenome assembly WNFC01 (sample SAMN13153342, study PRJNA577476) | soil metagenome | isolation source: 120 cm saprolite under Douglas fir tree site 2 hole 2 replicate 1 | place: USA:California | collected 2015-04-18 | reverse complement strand
CTGCCACGACCGCCGCTGCCGTGCCGGCGCCTGCCCCGATGGCATGGAGGAGCGTCGTCGTCCGAGCCGGAAGGTCGAGTCGCCCGATGGCCCGGCTGAGGACGTCGACACCTCGCCGTCGCACCGGGCGGCCGGTCAGGAGCCGGGCCGCCAGCGCGGTCGCCACGTAGGCGACCGGCAGGACCAGGACGGCCGCGATGGCCGGGAGCCGCTGGCTGCCGCCCGCATGGAGCCGGAGCAGCACGGCAGAGGCCGCGAGCAGGAAGCCGAGAAACCTCGAGCCCCCGTGGCCCAGATACACGCGTGGCTTGGACAGATTGCCCAGCAGTAGCCCCACCGAGCAACCACCGACGACAGCCGCAAGGGTGGCCACGAGGTGCTGGCCGCTGCCTGCCGCAAGCGCGAGCAGCCCCAACGCAGAGAGGGCGGCCGTTGGGGCCGCCACGCCCTCCGTGTTGTCGAGGAGGTCGTAGCCGGTCACCACCACCACGAGGAGCACCGTGGAGAGCGTCGCATCCAGGGCCGGGCCGGCCAGCCCAAGGCGAACCCCTCCAGCCCAGGCGACCGCAGCCGCGGCCAGCTCGGCTCCCAGCCGCACGGGCCACGCCACCCCGCCCTTGCGCCCGGCGGAGAATCGATCGTCAGCCAGGCCCGCAACCAGCAGCAGCACCCCGCCGGCCAGCGCCGCAGCCGCCTCCTTCGAGAGGCCTCCGGCAACCCACAAGCAGGCCGTCGCGACCAGGGCGACCGACACGCCACCGAGATAGGAGGCCGATCCGTGGCGGCGGTGCCCGGCGGACCGACGCCTCCTCGTCAGACCGAAGCGCTCGCCCGCTTTCACGGCCACCGGGATGGCCAAGGCGTTGCCGATCCCAGCGAGGGCGAACGCCAACGCCGCGACGAGGTACTCGTTGGCGGTCACCGCTGCACCCCCCGCGCCCGGTCGAGCTCCGTCGGACGTGCGTGGGGCATGAGCAGCCCTGCGTACCGCGTGCTGGGAACGGTCACCTCCTACGGTTCACCGACGTCGCGACGATCCATGTTTCGGATGAACGTCTGCCCGGTGCAGAAGACCATGACGTACCCGTTGGCCCCCGCAGGTCAGGAGGCAGGAACTCCCGGCGGGATCATCACAACGTCCCCGTACCTGGAAGCATTTCGCATGTTTGACCTTACGGGCGTCCTTCACAATGTGTCAAGCGGCTTGGGCCGGTGCTCGCCCTGTTTGACTGCCAGTAAAGACGGAAAGAGCGGCGAATCCGGCACAAACGTACCGTCCGTCATTCTGTCGATTGATTGTGGCGGAAAGAACGAACGAGGCGGCAAACAACGTCCGGGTTGGAGCCGTAATTGATGCAAACCAGCGCAACTTTGTGCCTATCTTGACAAAAGCTCTAGCCTGGATGACTATCGGAGAGTAATCTCCAGGCAGGCAACCTCACAGCACCTGGGATTCGTGACCGGTTGTCTGCACATGTTCTCGGAGCCGGAGACAGTGCAGAACCTCCCGTCGGGCAGTCGCTCGGCAGGATGCAAGGCTCCCAACTGGGCACCGGGGTGCCCGCTTCGATGTCTGTGCAGTTGTGTACCGGCCAACCAACGCGACGAGGAGGAAACCCATGCGAACTGGACGAACCCGAGGCAGAACGCTGCGCACGCGCATTGCGGTGCTGGGGTCTGTGGCAATGATCACCATGGCCACCCTCACGCCCGCAACCATCGTGCAGGCGGCGGTGCCGGCCCCGTACGTGACGCAGGGCTACTGGATCGTGACCAGCGACGGCACGGTCTACAACCTCGGCTCCGCCGTCAGCTTCGGCGGGGGCAGCGGTCCCGGCAAAGCCGTGTGGCTGAGCGCCACGCCCACGGGTCTCGGCTACTGGATCCCGACGTTCGGCGGTGTCGTGCACGTCTTCGGCGATGCTCCCTTCCTTGGTGACCCGAGCCAGCTCAAGCTGAACGCCGGGCTCCAGGGGATGGCGTCCGTGACGTCAACCGGCTACTGGCTGGTCGGAGGGGACGGCGGCATCTTCAACTACGGCACGGCGAAGTTCTTCGGGTCCACCGGTTCGATGAAACTCAACAAGCCGGTCGTCGGGATCGCAGCCACCCCCGACGGCAACGGCTACTGGCTGGTGGCCTCCGACGGCGGGGTCTTCACCTTCGGCAACGCCGGCTTCTTCGGCTCAACCGGCGGCATCAAGCTCAACAAGCCCGTCGTCGGCATGGTCCCCACCCACAACGGCAAAGGCTACTGGCTGGTGGCCTCCGACGGGGGGGTCTTCAACTTCGGCGACGCCCCCTTCCTGGGGTCGGCGGGCGGCATCAAGCTCAGCAAGCCCGTCGTCGGCATGGACATCACGCCGACCGGGCTGGGCTACTGGCTGGTGGCCTCCGACGGCGGGGTCTTCAACTTCGGCGACGCAAAGTTCCTCGGGAGCCTGGGGTCGTCGGGTCGGCCAGACATCGTCCATCTCGCCGCCAAGCCGTAGCGCCCTGCAGCCACACCGGTTCTGATGCTCCCCTCGGGGATTCGCTCCCCGGGGGGAGTTCGTTTCATCAGGAGGCTTCTTCGTCGTCTTCTTCGTCGCAGAGGGCGGAGAGAGCCTCGTTGCGGAGGCGGTAGGCATGCACCCTCGAGACCTTGATCCTGCGTGCCACCTCGCCGGGGGGCAACTCGACCACATACCAGAGAAACAGAAGTTCTCGCTCCCGTAGCGCCAGCCGATCGGTCATGCGCCGGCGCAGCTCCTCCCGCTCATCGAGCCGGCCCAGGAATCCCGCCCGAAAAGGACCCTGGGAGCGATCGAAGCTCTGTCTCGAAACAAGAATGAGCGAGGTCGTCTTGGGATCAAAGACATCACGGTAGCGGCGCAACGAGAAGACCACCCCAGCCGGAGTGGCGAAGAGGGACTGACCGCTATCGCGCTCGCTGGAGGGGTCGGTGGATCGTGGATTCTGTGGCAAATTGGCTCACCCCTGACGGAATCATCCAGCGATCGACGCGTCACCGGGGACAAGGGTGCGCCTGAACTTGCATTGCGTCTGGAGCACGATGTGGCCCCACGGGGCCATATCGCCATGCTAGCGCCCACTCGGCATCATGACAAGTGGGTGAGAAGAGCCCATTTCGCGCGCCCACAAGTTCAACCGAAGGGTACGACCAAGTGAGACCAGGTCCGCGCCCGTTTACCCCTACAATCGCCAGCCATGACGACATTTATTCAAGATTTATTGCAACCGAAACATCGCTGCAGGTAGGCGCACATGACTCCACGATATTCCCTGCCACTTCGAGCGAAGCCATGGCACCCGGGGACGGGGGAGACATGGAGAAGTCTCCCGCCGCCTCCAACCGCATGTCGTTACCTGGACCCGTGGAAGTTTGGGCGTTTCAAGATATTATGTCGATTTCCCCTTCCCTGTCAAGCGCCTTGGGTTCGAGCAAGCCGGGGGCGCGCGAAGCTGTGCCGGTGGACAAGCTCCTGTTCGTCTGCACCGGCAACATCTGCCGCTCCCCCATGGCCGAGGCGTTTGCCCGGGCGCGCCTCGCCGGCCGGCCCTATGACGTGTCCGTGGCCAGCGCGGGTCTCCTCCAGGAAGGGTTGGTACCTCCTGGAGACGCGGTGTCTGCCATGGCTGGTCGTGGCCTGGACGTGGGCGCTCACCGGTCGCGCTCGCTGGCGCTCATGCTGTCGTCGCCCCCGCCGCTGCCGGATCTGGTAGTTGGCATGGCCCGTGGGCACGCGCGGGAGGCGATCGAGCACGACCCCGAGCAGTTCTTGTCGAGGACCTTCACACTCAAGGATCTCGTCCGGCGGGCTGCCGCTGCGGGGCCCCGCGCAGCCGGCGAGGTCCTCGCCGGCTACCTCATTAGGATCGGCGCAGACCGGAGGGTCGCCGACCTGGTGGGCCTGAGCCGGGCGGACGACGTCGCCGATCCGATCGGGCTCGGGGCTGCGGCGTTCCGGCGCAGTGCCGCCGAGATCGAGGACCTGGTCTTCGCCATGGTGGACCTCGTCTGGCCCGATGTCCCGGAACCGCGGGGGCAGCCCCGGACATAGAGGGGCATGGACACGCTCGGCATGGCGTCGGATGAGGAACTGCCGGTTCGGGCGGCTGCCCATGACGGGGCGGCCTTCGGCGAGCTCTTCGAGCGGCACGCCGATGCCGTGTACAACCACTGCTTCCGCCGCTGCGGATCGTGGTCACAGGCCGAGGACCTGACCTCGGGTCGGCCATGGTGGGTCGACCACTCTTCGTGGTCATTTCGGGTCGCCATTTTCCTATCACACCTGTTTTGGGTGGCTTGCAGAAGGCACGGACCCAAACTGTGGCTGTTTGACCGCGCCTGGCGCGGCGAGACAGCCAAAGATGCGCCGGGACCCGCCCACCAGGCGCGAGGGCGACCACAGAACGTGGTGACGCTGGAGCGACGCAGCCGGTCCGAGGCCCCCGCAAAGGACCCGATTCTCATTCGCGGGAGTGGACCTGCCGTAGGGTCCCATGCTGATCTTTGTGTGAATAGGTCTCATTATGGCCCGTTTTCACACAAAGAAAGTCTGTGACCACGTGGCTGGACGGAAGGACTTACTCCGGCCCCGGCACCGCTCCAGGCAGCCCGAGTTCCCGGGCGATCAGCATCCGCTGCACTTCGGACGTCCCCTCGCCGATCTCCAGGATCTTTGCGTCCCGGAAGTGGCGGGCCACGGGGAACTCCTCGATGTAGCCGTAGCCACCGTGGATCTGGACCGCTTCCCGGGCACACTCCATCGCCACCTCGGAGGCGAACAACTTCGCCATCGAGGCCTGGCCCTTGTAGCGGCGGCCCTGCTGGCGCAGCCATGCCCCCTTGTACACCTGGTCCCGGGCGGCGGCGATCTTCGTCGCCATGTCGGCCAGCTTGAACTGGACCGCCTGGTAGGCGCCGATCTCCTTGCCAAAGGCGCTGCGCTGGCCGGCATAGCGAAGGCTCTCGTCGAGGCAACCCTGGGCGAGGCCCACGGCCAGGGCGCCGATGGCGATGCGGCCCCCGTCGAGGATGGTCAAGAAGTTGCGGTAGCCGGCGCCCTGCTCGCCGACGAGGTTTTCCACCGGCACCCGGCATCCCTCGAAGACCAGCTCGCGGGTGTCGGAGGCGCGCCAGCCGAGCTTGCGGTACTGCCGCCCGACACCGAAGCCCCGCGTACCGTGTGGCACGGCGATGGAGCTGATCTCCTTCCCGCGGTCGGTCCGTCCGGTGACGGCGGCGACCGTGACCACCTTCGACAGCGGCGTCCCGGCGTTGGTGATGAAGGCCTTCGAGCCGTCGATCACCCACTCGTCGCCGTCTCGGCGGGCGACCGTGCGGAGTGCCCCCACATCGGAGCCCCCCGACGCCTCGGTGAGGCCGAACGCTCCCAGCACCTGCCCCGCGGCCATCGGCGGCAGCCACGTCTGGCGCTGGTCCTCGTTGCCGAAGAGGAGGAATGGCATGGCTCCCAGGCCCACGGCTGCCGACAGCGTGATGGCCACCGACGAGTCGACCCGGGCGAGCTCCTCGATGGCCACGCAGAGCGTGATGAACTCGGCGCCGGATCCGCCGTAGCGCTCGGGCAACACGAGGCCGAACAGGCCGAGCCCGCCCATCTGCCGAACGACCTCCAGGGGGAACTCCGACCTGGCGTCGTAGCCCTCGGCCCGGGGACGCACGACGTCCTCCGCGAAGGCGTGCACGACCGTGCGGAACTCCTCCGTCTCCTCCGGCAGGTCGTAGTCCATTACCGGTGTGGGAGGAAGTCGGTCGTCGTCGGGTTGGTCTCCACGCAGGTGATCATGAGGTACCCGGGGGTGAGCCGGATGCCCTGCACGCAGCTCGCCAGCGGCCTGACCGGGATGGAGATTGCCGGCAGCGAGGGGAAACCGGGGATCTTCAACCCCTCGACGGCGAACACGATCCTTGCGGGGGGCTCGAGCTGGAAGCGTCCCGTAATGGACGTGGCGAGCCCCTTGATCGTCACGGTGCCGGCACCGAACACGAAGGAGTTGCCCGGCGGGAGGAGGGCCGAGGCCTCCTTGTCCGTGAAGGTGACCGTCAGGTCGATGCGGTCGATGCGGGTAACGTCTGCCTGCCGGTCGGCGAGGGAGCCCACCATGTTCATGTGCACCCCCCTGGCGACCGCTGTCACCTTGTCCGCAGTCAGCGTCGACAGGTTGACGTGCCGGGCCGACACGGTGACCCTGGGAACGGACCCGTGCGCGGCGAGCTGCCAGAGCATGGGGAACTCGACGCCTGCGGAGACGTCCTCGGCGGACGGGTCCCGTTTCGCAACCGCCGCGACAATCTCGGACTGCAGGAAGTAGTGGGCGCTCCCCTCGGCCAGGACCACAACGACCACCGCCACCATCACCAGCTTGAAGATGAGCTTCATGCGGGCCGGAAGTGCTCCACGTCGTCGAGGGCACCGATGCGAGCGGACCGTTCCCGCACCACCGGCTCGACCGCCATGCCCACCGTGAGGTCACCCGGGTCCGCCGATACCCGGTGGACGAGGCACGTGTCGGCCCCGTCGAGACGGATGAGGCCCACGACCACGGGATCGTCCAGGCGCTGCCCGTCGAGGCCGACCCGCACGCAGGTGAACGATGCCAGCCTCCCCGCCGGTCCGACCTCGACTTCCTCGTCCAGGGCAGCGAGGCACCGCTCGCAGAACGCCGTCGCCGGGCAGTGGACCACCGAGCACGTCCGGCAGCGCGTCGCCAGGAACACCCCCCGCTCGGCCAGTGCCCGGAAGAAACGCTCGCCTGCCAACCCCGCGGTGTAGCGGTGCGAGACGGGGATCGACCCGGGCCACAGCCGGATCCGATCGGGGCTCGTCGGCTTGTCGAACATGGCTACGCCGGCTGCCAGTGGGCGATGTCGAGGATCGAGCCCACCCGCTGCTCGCGTGGCTTCCAGACGGCACGGACCGCCATGCCGATGGCGACGTCGCCGGGGTCCACATCGCCCAGTTTGTGCAGGATCCCACCGCTGCTGAGCTCGATGACCGCCGGAAGCTCGGGGACCTCGAGCGGGCGCATGTCCCATGTGACGTAGCAGACGGAGAACGTGTTGACCACGCCGGTGTCGGGAACCTCCACCCACCGGTCGGTGGGCCGGAAGCACTGCTCGCAGAACATCCTCGGCGGCACGAGAACCCGCCCGCACACCCGGCACTCGCGGCCTAGGATCGTGCCGTCCCGCAGGCCGTCGAGGTACCGGCCGATGGCCTCGCCGGCATCCCAGCAGTACTCGGCCCTTACCGCGTGGCGGACGGTGATCACGCCCTCGCGGAACTCGGCGTCGGTGAGCGAGCGGGTCGGGAAGGGGGGCGGTGCCGTCATTCAGCGGCCCATCACGATCACGGTGCCGACCTGCATGAGGTCGCCCCACGCCTGCGCCAGGCCACGGTGCGGCGTCCCGGGGACCTGGCGTGCGCCGGCCTCGCCGCGCAGTTGCCAGAACAGCTCCGCCACCTTCATCAGGCCCGCGGCCGCGATCGGGTTTCCCACGCCGAGCAGCCCGCCCGACGGGCAGGACGGCAGGTCGCCGTCGCGGTCCAGCACGCCGTCGCGGACGGCCTCGGGGGCCTTGCCCTTGTCGAAGAGCAGGAGTCCCTCCAGGTGGTGCAGCTCCTTGTAGTCAAAGGGGTCGTAGGGCTCGACGATGTCGATCTGGCGTCTGGGCTCGGTGATGCCCGCCATGTCGTAGGCCATCCTGGCCGCCCGCTCGACGTAGCCGGGATAGGCCAGGTCGCGGTTCGTCCAGTAGGCGGTGTCGAGGTTCCAGCCGACACCCTCCACCCACACCGGCTTGTCGCAGGTCCGCTTCGCAACGTCCTCGGCGGCCATCACAATGGCGACCGCGCCGTCGGACACGGGCGAGACGTCGAGACGCTGGACCGGCCAGGCGAGCACCTCGGAGGCGAGGACGTCCTCGACCGTGATGTCCGCCCGCCCGAGCTGGGCCGCGGGGTGCCCTGCGGCGTTGCGCTTGTTCTTGACGGCGACCCGGGCGATGTCCGCCTTCTCGATGCCGTACGTCGTCATGTAGCGGTTCATCTCCAGGGCAAAGATCCACAGCAGGTTGGGTCCGAGGGGCCGCTCCGTGATGTTGTCGAAGATCGTGATGAAGGCACCTTGGGCGTGCGGCATGGCCGACGACATCTTCTCCTCCGCCACGACCAGCACGCGGTCGAACATGCCGCTGGCGACGTGGTACCAGCCCTGGACCGCGCAGAACACCCCCGTCCCCCCGCCCACGTAGGAGCGGATCACCGGCTTGTTCCAGCCCCCCGCCCCCCCGGCGAGGTACTCGCCCTTCATGTGGACGCCGTCGAAGGCGTCGGGGGCGGTGCCGATGCAGACGGCGTCGATGTCGTCCATCGTGAGCTCGGCCGACTCGAGGGCGGTCCGGGCCGCCTCCCAGGCCAGCTCCTTGCCTGTCTCGAGCGAGCGGCGGACGAAGCGGGTCATGCCGGCCCCGACGACCCCCACCTTCCGGCCCACCGACTAGCCCTCCACCGAGAGGACGGCCACCGCGCCGGTCGCCGTCGGGATACCCCGCCACGACTGGGCGAGGCCCCGCCGGGCACCGTCGACCTGGCACGCACCGGCATGGCCCCGGAGCTGGGCGACGAGATCGGCCAACCTCGCCAGACCGTTGGCCTCGAAGAGGTAGCCGCGCCCGAGGCTCCCCCCGGACGGGTTCACCGTCCCTCGGGCGCTGCGCAGGCCGAGAGCCTCCAGGTGTTGGATCTGCTTGTAGCTGAAGGTGTCGTCGACCTCCGCGACGTCGATCTCGGTGGCGGGATCTGTGACACCGGCCTGGGCATAGGCCCTCTGCGCGGCTCGGCGGGCATACTCTGCCGCGCCCCACGTCCTGGTCGACAGTGAGGGCGACTCCGTCGACCAGCCGATGCCGTCGACCCAGACCGGCCGGTCGCAGAGCGACCTCGCTCGCTCCTCGGCCGCCAGGACGACCACTACCGCGCCATCGGCGGTCCGGGCGCAATCGAGGTCACGGAGAGGATCGGCGACGAGGGCCGAGGCTGCGACGTCCTCGGGGCTCATCATCTGGCCGTAGGCGGCGGACGGGTTGCGGAGGGCGTTGCTGCGGTTGGTGGCGGCGACGGCCCAGCAATCCTCGATCGTGGCGTCGCTCCCGGCCAGGAAGCTGGTCATCTCGAGGCCCGCCACGAACCAGGGATGGACACCGAGGAGCCGCTCGAAGACCGGGTCCAGGGCGAAGGCGACGATGTCGGGGAGGGTGACGATGTCCGAGGCCTTCGAGTGGGCCTCGCAGACCACCACCTCCGCCACGCCGGAGCGGATCAGCATGACGCCCGTGGCCAGGGCGAACAGGCCGTCGGCCGCCACCGTCTGGACGGGGCGCTGGGCGGCGCCGAGCTGATCGGGGACGTACTCGTCGAAGATGCTCGTCCCCTCGAGGAAATCCTCGGAGGCGCAGACGAAGGAGTCGACATGCCGGCGGGGGTCGATGCCCACCGGGCCGTAGGCACGCATCGCGGCCTCGAACACCAGCTCCTTGTACGAAAGGCCAGGGCTGATCGAGCCGAACCCGACGTGGCCAGTCGCGACGATCCCCACTCGGTCCACAGCTGCAGCATCCTAGTAGGATTCTCACGATTCCAAGGCGCCGGAAGGAGAATGGGCAGTGGCTGGCAGTGACCTCAGTGGTCAGGATCTGAGAGGCGAGAACCTTCGGGGCAAGATCCTGCGAGAGGCCGACCTCAGTGGTTGCAACCTCTCCGGCCAGTCCCTCAACGACCTGGACCTGAGCGGAGCCGATCTCAGTGGGGCCGACCTGAGTGCGGCGATCCTCACCCGGGCCGACCTGAGCGGAGCCAACCTCAGCGGGGCCGACCTGAGCGAGGCCGACCTTGGGGCTGCCGACCTGACCGGGGCGGATCTGACGGGTGCGAATCTCCGTGACGCCAGCCTCTCCCGGGCGGACCTCCGGGACGCCAACCTGGCGGAGGCTGACCTCACGATGACCGACCTCGGCGGCGCCGACCTGAGTGCCGCGGAGGGCCTGACCGACGCCCAGCTCGCCGAAGCGAGCGTCGACAGCAACACGCTGCTTCCCTGAACTGGGTCATCCTCGACTACGGGGGTGTGCTGGCGACGCCACAGCCCTCTGCCGACGTCGGGGCGATGGCGGCGGTGGCCGGGGTGGATGTCGGGGCCTTCCGGCAGGGCTACTGGGCGCACCGGCCCGCCTTCGACCTGGGCGGCGAGCCCGAGCCGTACTGGAGCGCCGTGGCCGGCCGCCCCGTCGGCGAGGCTGAAGCCGCCCGGCTGGACCACCTGGACGCCGCAAGCTGGTCGCACCCCGACCCGGCCACGCTCGCCCTGGTGGAGCGGCTGATCGCGGGCGGGCGCGAGGTCGCCCTGCTCTCGAACGCCCCCGCCGGTCTCGCCGCAGCCATCGACCGGCTGCCCTGGATGGAGCCCGTCCGGCGGCGCTTCTACAGCTGCCGGCTCAAGGTGGTCAAGCCCGACCCCCGTGCCTGGTGGGCTGTGCTGGAGCAGCTCGGCGCGGCTCCCGCCGATGCCCTCTTCGTCGACGACCGGCCGGTCAACGTGGCGGGGGCCGAGCGGGTCGGCATCCGGAGCGTGCGGTTCACCTCTGCCGAGGAGGTCGCGCTCAGGTTGCTGCGTTCGCCTTGAAGCGGGTAGAAGCCCTGGCATGCCGTGCATGGTTGGAACATCGGGCTGGCAGTACCGGCACTGGCGCGACACTTTCTACCCCACGGACGTGCCGGCGTCCCGATGGCTCGAGTACTACGCCGAGCGCTTCCAGACGGTCGAGGTCAACAACACCTTCTACCGGCTGCCGCAGGCGACGACGTTCCGCCAGTGGGCGGAGCGGACACCGGACGACTTCGTCGTCGCGGTGAAGATGAGCCGCTACCTGACGCACGTGAAGCGGCTGCAGGACCCGGAGGAACCGGTGTCCCGGTTCCTCGAGCGTGCCCGCGGGTTGGGGACCAAGCTCGGCCCGGTCCTGCTCCAGCTCCCGCCGAACCTTGCCGCGGACCACGAGGCGCTCGCCCGGACCCTGGGCCTGCTGACGCCCACCGTGGCGACCGCCGTCGAGTTCCGCCACGAGTCCTGGTTCGACGACATCACCCGCCAGGTCCTCTCGGATCACGGGGCTGCGCTGTGCATCGCCGACGGCCTGTCCCGGCGGAGCCCCGTCTGGCGAACGGCAGACTGGACGTACCTGCGGTTCCACGAGGGTGAGGGCATGCGCCACCCCTGCTACCGCTCGGAGCAGTTGGCGGGATGGGCCCACCTGCTCCGGGAGCGGTGGGGGCCGGACGCCACCTGCTACGCCTACTTCAACAACGACGCCCGAGCGTGTGCGATCCGGGACGCCGTCACGCTCGCTGGATTCGCCGGCGCGGAAGGGCTGGCCCCGAGCCGGGTGCCCGACGCTGGGGCCGTTCGGGTCTCCTGAGAATAGTCGCCCCGAGGTATGGACTTCCCGCTCCCCTCGGCGCACACTCAAGGGGCGGAAAGGAGGACGACCGAACCTTTCAGCACCAGGCTTCGATGTCGCTCAGGACTCCAGGACCGAGCCAGGTCTTTGCGGCTCTTTAGGCGAGTGACCGTCCCTCGCCAAGGCCTGGCCTTCGCCGCCACTGTGGTCGGCGTCCTGGCCGGTCCTGGCCTGAGCGGCAGGTGAAAAAGGCCTGAGCGGCAGGTGAAAAAAGCGGCTGTAGGATGCGGCCGTGCCGAGCATCGCCAAACTCCTTGTCGCGAACCGTGGCGAGATCGCGGTCCGGATCTTCCGCGCCTGCCGTGAGCTTGGCATCACGTCCGTCGCCATCTATTCCGAGGTCGACCGCGACGCATTCCACCTGAGTTTCGCCGACGAGGCCTACTTCGCTGGCGGGACCCCCCCGGCGGAGAGCTACCTCAACATCGGCCGCATCGTCGACGTCGCCATCCGGTCGGGCGCCGACGCGGTCCACCCCGGCTACGGTTTCCTTGCGGAGAACCCCGCATTCGCCCAGGCCGTGCAGGACGCCGGGCTGATCTGGGTGGGGCCGCCACCCGCGGCAATCCGCGCCATGGGCGACAAGCTGTCCGCCAGGAAGGTGGCTGCAGCGGCCGGCGTCCCCACGATGCCCGGCACCCTCGACCCCGCCTCCGGGGCGGAGGCCGTCGAGGCGTTCGCCGACCGGTTCGGCTGGCCCGTAGCCGTGAAGGCCATCCATGGCGGCGGGGGCCGAGGCTTCCGGGTGGTCCGCTCCGCCGGCGAGGCGGCCGCCGCCTTCGACAGCGCCGGGCGGGAGGCCGCCCTCGCCTTCGGCAACCGGGACCTCTACCTCGAGCGCTACCTCGACGAGCCCCGCCACGTCGAGATCCAGGTGCTCGGCGACGCCCACGGCAACGTCGTGCACCTCGGCGAGCGGGAGTGCTCGCTGCAGCGCCGACACCAGAAGCTCCTCGAGGAGTCCCCCTCCCCCGCCGTCGACCCCGCCCTACGGGTGCAGATGGGAGCAGCCGCCGTGAAGCTGTGCCGCCAGGCGGGCTACTTCTCGGTTGGGACCGCCGAGTTCCTCCTCGAGCAGACGGAGACGGGACCACGGTTCTACTTCCTCGAGCTCAACACCCGGCTGCAGGTGGAACACCCCGTGACGGAACTCGTCACCGGTCTGGACCTGGTGAAGGAGATGATCTGGGTTGCCGAGGGCAAGCCCCTGCACCTCACGCAGGACGACGTGGCCCTACGGGGCCATGCGATCGAGTGCCGGATCAACGTCGAGGATGCCAGCCGCAACTTCATGCCGTCGCCGGGCACGATCACCGAGTACCGGGAGCCGGGAGGGCCGGGCATCCGGGTCGACGCCGGGGCCGGCCGGGGGACGACGATCTCCGAGTTCTACGACTCGCTCGTCGCCAAGCTCATCTGCTCCGGCGCCAACCGCGACGAGGCCGTCCAGCGGATGCGGCGGGCCCTCGACGAGTACCGCATCGAGGGCGTCGCCACGACGATCCCGTTCCACCGCCTCGTGGCCGGCGCCGACTGGTTCCAGCGGGGGGCGTTCTCGACCTCCACGGTGGAGAACACCATCGACCTGTCCGGGCTGGGGGCTGGAACCGATGGGGGGGGCGGCCCGGGTGGTCCCGTCATCGGGGGCGAGGTGCGGGCCCCAGCCGCAGCACGGGACGTCACCGTCGAGCTGTCGGGGAAGCGCTTCGAGGTGCGGCTGTGGGAGCGCTCCGGGACCCACCGTGGCAAGCCGCACCTGCCCGAGCCCGGGGCGCGCGGGGGCCACGCCGGCGTCGGAGAGACGATCGTCGCCCCCATGCAGGGCACCATCCTGCGGGTCCTCACCAAGGTCGGGGCGGTCGTGGCCGTCGGCGACCCGATCGTGGTGCTGGAAGCAATGAAGATGGAGAACCTGATCGTGGCCCACCGGGACGGCCAGGTGAAGTCGCTCAGGGTGAAGGCCGGGGACTCGGTGCAGTTGGGAGGCCCGCTGGCGGAAATAGGACCCCCCGACTAGGCAACACGAAAGTCGGGACCGCGGGAGGCCGGAGCGTGGCGTTCGTTCCAGATCCCCACGGCTCTCTCCCAGAGAGGTGCCGCTTCGACCTCCGGTGCGGCGACCGTCTGTTCCGAACTCTCGGCCTGCTGCGTCAATCGCAGTGGTTCTTCGGCAAAGACGCGGAGGAGCTCTTCGAAGTCCGCTGGGGTGACCCCCGGCAGAGGAACGGCCCCGAGCTGGTCGAACGCATCGGCCGTGGCGGCCGGCAGATCGAAGTTGACGAGCACGTTCAGAGCTTCGAGCGGAAGAGGGACGCGCCCGAAGGGGCTCCCGCCTCCTCGGAGGAGCGGGACCCACTCGGCGGGAAGGGAGTCCCAGCCGAAGGCGCTGGCCCTGAGGGCGGCAAGGAAGCGGTTGGCTAGCGCGACGAGCAGGGCCGCCACGAACTCAGGGCCTCCGAAGCGGCTGGCGTTGATCCCGTCCTCGATGTTGGCGACGATCGCACGGAACAGGGCCGCGAAGACGTTCATCCCATCTGCACGAAGGGCCCCTTCGTAGCCCTGGAGGTCGGTCAGCCGCTGCAGGGCTTCCGGGACCGAGGCTACCGGCGGGCCGGTGAGTGGGGTGGGGTCACGTTCCAGCACGATCACCTCCCGGCTGCCGATCGTCAGGAGGCCCTCGAGGGCCGTCCCGCCTCCAACGGTCCGCCATGGCGAGGACCCGGGCGGGGTAGTGAACTCCATGGCTGATGGCGTGGGGTTGAAACAGATCAGCAGTTCCCTCCCGACGTCGGCACTTATCACCCGGAGGGCCAACGCGGTCACCAAGTTCCAGTCCGTGGCGGGGATCGCACTGCCGTCGGGGTGATACCAGGACCACGGCGACTGCCCGGGCTCAACCTCGGAGAACAGGCGGCGGAGCTGGGGATGGCGGCGGCGGACAGCCAGGAGGTCCTGCACCACCCTGACCAGGGTGGTGTCCTCCCAGTGCAGCCAGCTGAGCTCGTTGTCCTGGCAATAGGCATTGTTGTTGCCCATCTGCGTCTGGCCCAGCTCGTCGCCGCCTCGCAGCATCGGGACTCCTTGGGAGAGCAGGAGCGTGGTGAGCAGGTTGCGCTGCTGGCGGAGTCGGAGCCCGAGGATTTCTGGATCGTCCGTCGGACCCTCAACGCCGCAGTTCCAGGAGTAGTTCTCGTCGATGCCGTCACGGTTGTTCTCGCCATTGGCCTCGTTGTGCTTGACGTTGTAGCTGACGAGGTCGGCGAGGGTGAAACCGTCGTGCGATGTCACCATGTTGATGGGGATGGAAGAAGCAAAGAGGTCCATGGACCCGGTCAGCCGGGACGCCAGCGCCGGCGCCACTCCCCGGCCCCGCCAGTAGTCCCGGACATCGTCACGGAACCCGCGGTTCCATTCGGCCCACCCCGCCGGAAAGTGCCCCACCCCCAGTGCCGCGGGACCGGTATCCCACGATTCGGCGATGAGCTTGACGTGGCGCAGGACCGGCTCCTGGCGGATCAACTCCATCATCGGGGCCGACGGCGACGGTAGCTCAGGATCACGCAGGAGCGTGACGGCCTGGTCGAACCGGAAGCCGTCCACATGCATCTCGGCCACCCAGTACCGCAGGCTGTCGAGGATCATCCGGGCGGTGGGCGGCCAGCGGACGTCGAGGGTGTTGCCCGTGCCGGTGAGGTCCAGGTAGTCAGAACGATCGGTGGTGGTGTGCCGGTAGTAGCGCTCGTCGAAGCCCCGGTGGCAGATGGTGGGGCCGTTTGGGCCGCCCTCCGCGGTGTGGTTGTAGACGACATCGAGGATCACTTCGATCCCCGCGCGGTGCAGGGCGCGCACCATCTCCTTGAACTCCCGGACCTGCTCGCCCGGCAACGGGTCCCAGGCGTAGCCGTCGTGGGGGGCGAAGAAGCCGATGGGATCGTAGCCCCAGTAGTTCGTGAGCCCCTTCTCCGCCAGCGTGGGCGGCGTGAGGAACTGCTGGACGGGGAGGAGCTCCACGGCGGTGACGCCGAGGTCCGTGAGGTGGCCGACGAACGCCGGATGGGCGATGCCGCCGTAGGTGCCCCGCAGCCGGTCCGATATCCCGGGGTGGAGCTTGGTCGCGCCTTTCACGTGGACCTCGTAGATCACCGTGTCTTCCCAGGGGGTGGCGGGCGGGCGGTCGCCCTGCCAGTCGAACTCGTCGGACACTACGACCGACCGGAGTTCGTTGGGGAAGCTGCCGGTGATGGCTCGGGCGTACGGGTCGAGGAGCCAGGGGGAGCTCGTTCCGCCCTGGTCGTGCACCCGGAGGGCATAGTTCCAGCTCGGGCCCACCCCTCGGAGACGCCATCGCCACTCTCCGTCACCCCCGAGTTGCATGTGGACCGGCGTTTGACTCTGGTCGAACACGAGCAGTTCGACGGCGGAGGCACCTGGGGCGACGACCCGGAAGGTCGTCCCCGCGGCATCGAGGGAGACACCCAGGTTGCTGCCCGGCAGTGCCTCAAGCGTGTGTCGCTCCCCTTCGCGGGTGCGAGCCTCCACCCGGCCTGGTGGACCCATCGTCACGATGCCCAGGGCCGTGAGTACCGCCCCCCTCACCGCCTGGTGCCGCCGATCCTGCGTCCGCCGCGGGCGGCAGGCGGGGCAGGAAGCGCCCCACCCAGTAGGCGATGGCGTCGGCGCGGGCCGGATTCTCGACGAAGGCCTTGGCGATCGTACGCAGCCGGCCGTCCAGGCGTTGAGCGTCGAAGCCCTGGAGGGCATCCCTAACCAGGTCCTCCTCCAGCTGCAGGCTCGGGGAGGCCCCCCTGTGCACCTCCGCCACGATGTCGAGGGCCTTAGCGAGCAACGGCGACGTCGAGACGCGCTGGCGAAGGACCCGGGCACAGTCGGGGTCGAGGGCGATACCGTCGCGGGACACCGCCTCCACGACCGGGCTCGACCACAGGTCTGCCTCGGTGGCCGTCGTCGCGGAAGGAAGGAGCTCCAGCCGCAACCGGCGCAGGAGCACCGGCTCGATCCGGGCTGCAAGGGAGGCCAGTTCGGCAAGGGCCACGACATCGGGTGCCTGCTCCGAGACCCGAGCCACCAGTTCGGCGGCGGCGGCGTCCCGGATCACAGGAGGGCCCGGACCTGCCGGGCGACCCTGCCTGGCGACGTCGAGCGGTCCCAGAACACGGGCGACAGCCGCTGGCCCACCGCCGGGGCAAGGCGGGAGGCGGGATACGGCATGAAGGCGATCGTGCGGCAGCCACGTTCGCGCATGGACGACAGGAACGCCAGCCACTCCGCCGGATCGGCGGCATCCGGTGCTCCTGCGACGCCGAGATCGCTCACCAACACAACCGGTCGCCCGGGGGTCGGCTCGAAGCGGCGTCGGCGGTTGCGGGGGCCGGAGCCAACCCCGTGCAGCGGCGTCCCAACGAAGCGGTCCACCGTCGTGCGGTCGCGGCCGATGAATCGGCGCAGGCTGGCGACCAGCGCCGTCCGGTCGGCGGTGAACGGCAGCATGCCGACGCCGACGTCGAGCAGGACGTGGGCGCCGCTGCGCAGGCTCGGCCTCGAGCGCCGGGGTACCGACGTCAGCGCCTCCCCCGCCGCCAGCCGGCGGACGACCGCGGGAACGTCCACCGTTCCGGTCGCCTCCCGGGTCGCGACCGCCGTTGAGATGAGGGCCCGCTCCCAACGGGGCACGAAGAGCGGCGGTGGAGGTGGCGGGTCGGCATCCGCCGGTGGGGAGGCGAGGGCGTCGACCCCGCTGAGGAAGAGCTGGGCGGAGGGCGCGATCGGCGCCGGGTGGACCGTGCGGCGTGATGGCACGTACCCGGTCGCCGGGGCCTCCCCCGTCCGGGCGGGCTGCTGGGCGAGTGCTCCTTCGGGTTCCGGAAGGCCGGGTCCCAACCCGATCTCCGTCATCCGGGCGTCCACGGCGGCGCCGGTCGTCGCCGCGAGCTCATGGGGCGTCGCCAGGCCCAAGGCCCGGGCAGCCCGCCCGACATCCCCCGAGACCACGGGGTCGTGGCTCCCGGCGACGCGCACCAGGTCCCCGAGGAAGATCTCAGGCGGGAGGCCCGGCATCCTTGCGCCCTCGAGTGCCGTCGGGGTCTGGTCGTTTCTGCAGGAGGGCTCCCACCAGGAGTCCCACTTTGTAGAGCCGGGCCGGACCTCGAGCGTGAGGCAGGCCCGTACGAAGTCGAGGTACTCCGCGGTCCCGGGGTTGCGGTCTTTCACGCTGGCAACGACCTCACGGAAAATGTCCGCCGCCTGCCCATAGAGCCCGTCGCTCTCCTTGTCGCCCCCGAAATGCGCCCGGGCCACCTTCACGAGGTGAGGCCGCAGGGGTGCAGGAAGGTTGAGCACGACGCACCGCCGCACGAAGGCAGGGGGCGGGTCCCGCTCGTTGTTGGTCGTGATGAACACCAGCGGTGCGGTCTCCTTCGAAGCCGAGATGGGGCGCTCGGGGCCGTCGAACGTGAGGCTCCCCAGCGGCACCAGCAGGTTGTTGGGGATGTCGGGGTCGGCCTTGTCGATCTCGTCGATGAGCACGACGGCCCGGTCGCCGGGCTGGCCGGGCGTGTGTCGGCCCTTCACCCTCGCATCCTTGGTGACCACCTCGGCATACTCTCCGGCTCGAACGCCCACCAGAGCACGCCGGGAACGACGTATTCCAAATCGCCGCCGAGGCCCCCCTTGGTCTGGCTGTCGGCGAGGCGCTTCACGAGGTCCGTCTTCCACTTGAGGTCCTGGGCCTCGGTACGGGAATCGATGACCTCGCTGTAGAAGCGCCACTCGAGGCAACGTTGCACCTCCTGAGCAAGGGAGGACTTCCCGACCCCAGGGGGGCCGTAGACGAGCAGCGGCCGGTAGGTGGCGAGGGCCACGTTGACGGCGAAGATCGTGTCGTCGTCGAAGACGTAGGTCCGGCGAGCGGTCTGGTCGGCGAAGGACGAAGGCTGCCCGGCAAGGGGCGGCGGTTCGAGGTCCGGGGCGAAGACGGTCACGTGAGCGCCCCTGCCCGCCTCAGTCTGACGCACGCCTTGTGGAACTGGCTCTCGACCTGCGGATCGATGCCCATGTCGATGACGACCGCATCCGGGATCTGACTGGAGACTGCGGCGCTGCCCTCGGGCTTGCAGCGCAGGACCAGCACCGGCGAGGGCGACGTGGCGGCGAGGTCCGTTCGGACGCTCGGCGGCAGCGTCGGGACCCCCCTGGGGATAAGGAGGAAGACGGTGTCCTCCGGGGCACCCGGCTCGCCATCGGCCGGGGTGTCCGCCTCGTTGTCGTCCCAGTCGTCCCCCTCGTCCTCGTCCTCCGTTGAGATGCCAAGGGCGATCCCCAGTGCCTTCTTGATCTCACCTGCCATCCGATCGGGGGGCTGCTCGCCTTCCGGCCACTTGACGGGCCAGAAGAACCACCCGAACGGAAGCTTATTGAACAGGCCACCGGCGTGGCGCACCAGGGCTTCGACGGTCTCCCTCCACTCCGCCGTGACGGCCAGCACCCGGGGCCGCATCCCCAGCGCCAGGCTGTCACGGACCCGCTGACTGGCGTCGGCGGACACCCAGGCCCGCGGGGCAACCCACGTGTAGATCGCACCGGCCCGAGCCGGGGACGCCTTCCACACCGCCTGAAGAATCTCGCTCGCGACCGTGCCGGCGTTGGCCACGATCTGCCTCGCCAGGATCGCGGTGTGCTGGGCGCTCAGGTCGTCGTCACCGAAGCCGAGGATGGCGCCGATCTCGCGGTACACGCTCTCGCTGTCGATCGCCTTGAGCTCCAGGTCGAGACCGATCTCGAAGTCGGTCTGGACCTCCGGAACCGCCACGCCGGCGGCGCTGCCCCGGATCGGTTCCTCCGTCGTGGGAACCCCATCCCCCTCGCAGGTCTCGACGAACCCGGCCGCCCGGCGAAGACGCTCAACTTTGAGCGCATCCAAGCGCTCGGGCCCCCAGTTGGCAGGGTCGCTGATCAGCATGGCCACGAGGTAGGGACCGGCGAACACCGGCGCTCCCGACATGCCCGCCCACTGGGTTCCGTCCGGTGCGTCGAGCGGCGTTTCGTTGGTCACCTGCAGGGCGAAGGCCCGCCCCGCTCCCCCGGTTCCCGGGGTGATCCTGCCCAGGGCGACGTGGCGTCTGGCTTTGCCGTCCCTTCGAGCCGCGCGAGGAAAGCCGACCGACCGGACCTCGACCTGCCGGTCACCATGGATGAGGCCCCATGACCACCACCGCGCGGCAGGGTCGTCAGCCCGGCTCCAGCCATCCTCGGTGATCCGCAGAAGGCAGGCGTCGAGGTCCGGGTCGTGCCACACGGCGATGGCGCCGAGGTGTCCCGCCACCCCACCCGCGGGAGGCTCGGGGAAGACCACACTGACGTTCCCCCCTGCTGGTGTCTCCTTCACGACATGCCACGCCGTCAGCACAAGCGTGTCACCGATGAGGTAGCCCGTCCCCAGGCTTTCGCCACCCGGCTTGGGGGCAAGGACGCCGACGAGTCGGTGTGGATCGGGGCCGGCCACCTCCGCGGCTACTCGAAGCCGGTCACGGGTTTGTCGACCGTGTCGTTGATCACGAAGTCCTTGCCGCCGCTGCCCAGAGGTTGCAACTCCAGCTGGATGCGATGGGTGACCGACGACGTGGCACTGCCCTTCCCGCCGAGGGAGACGACCCAGAAATGGATGCCCGCCTCGCCACCCTTCTCATTGGACACCTCGACGCCGAACTCCATCTGCACAGGCCCGAGCTTGAACTGCAGCTCCTTGTCCTTGCCCTCCAACATGGCAGCACTCAACTCGGCGCGCAGTGCCTTGATGGCGTCGGCTAGTCCCACCGGGGTCTCGGGCATGGCGGGAATTGTAGCTTTTACCAGCGGACTAGACCGGCAGGCCCGTGACCTTCAGGCCGGCGCCGGGGTGGAGCTTGTAGCGGCCGTTGATGCCGATCAGCAGGGCCGTCAGCGACTCCAGGATACGGGCCGTCTCCAGGCCCCCGCAGTCCACGGAGCGGGCGCCCTTGAGGAAGCTCACGACGTCGGCCGCCACCTTGCGGGCATCCGAATCGCCGCAGATCAGGACGTCCTGGTCGAGCGAGAGCTCGGTTGCCTCCAGCGTGCCCGCCATGATCGTGTGGAAGCCGGACGCCAGCGACACATCCCGGCCCAGGATCGATCGGGCCTGCTGGGCGGCCGAGCCCTCCCAGACGCCGAGCATACGGGTCGGGCGCCCCCCCACCTCGCTGGCGAGGGGCACGGTGCAGTCGATCACCGTGACGCCCGGGGCAAGCGTCGCCTTGATGGCCTTGTAGGTGTCGGCCTGGCCGGGGAACGGGACGGTGACCATGACGACCGAAACGTCCTTCACGACCTCGGGGTTGGCGCCCCCCTCGATCGAGCCCGTCAGGCCCCTGCCGAGTGCCGCCGACACCCGCTCCGCCGCCGCCCTCGCACGGTCCGCCGCACGGCTGCCGATGATCGCGTCCTGCCCCGCGCCGGCCAGTCGGACCGCCAGACCGTAGCCAAGCCCTCCGGTCCCACCCACGATCGCGATCCGCATCAGAACGACTCCCTGGGCTCGTACACGCCGAAGACCTCCCGCAGCACATCGCAGATCTCGCCGAGCGTCGCGGAGGCGGAGAGGGCCTCGCGGATGGGGTAGAGGAGGTTGCTGGAGCCTCCGGCGACCGTGCGCACCCGATCGAGCGAGGCGGCGGCGGCGGCGGGGTTGCGGGTCGCCTTCACCCTGGCAAGCCGGGCGGCCTGGGTGGCCATGGCCGCGGGGTCCTGCCGGATGATGGGCGCCTGCTCGTCGGGCTCGGCGAAGCGGTTCACGCCGACGACCACCTTGCGCTGGTCCTCGATCGCCCGCTGCATCCGGTACGCTGACTCCTCGATCTGGCGCTTCACCCACCCGGCCTCGATGGCGGCCACCGCCCCTCCCATGGCATCGATGCGCCCGAGCAGTTCCTCGGCCTGCTCTTCTATCTCATTGGTGAGGTGCTCCACAAACCAGGACCCGCCGAGTGGGTCCACCGTGTCGCCCACCCCGGTCTCGAAGCCCAGCACCTGCTGGGTCCGCAGGGCGACCTTGGCCGCCTTCTCGGTGGGGAGGGAGAGCGCCTCGTCGAAGGAGTTCGTGTGCAGCGACTGCGTGCCGCCGAGCACGGCGGCGAGGGCCTCGTAGGCGGTGCGGACGATGTTGTTCTCCGGCTGCTGCGCCGTCAGCGTGGCACCCCCGGTCTGGGTATGGAACCGTAGCCACGAGGCCTCCTCCATCGCTCCGAAGCGCTCCTTCATAATGCGTGCCCACATGCGGCGGGCCGCCCGGAACTTGGCGACCTCCTCGAAGAAGTTCATGTGGCAGGCGAAGAAGAAGGAGATCCGCCGGGCGAGGGCATCGAGCGGGATGCCGGCGTCGTGGGCCGCCGAGACGTAGGCGATGGCATTGGCGAGGGTGAAGGCGATCTCCTGCACGGCGGTGCACCCCGCCTCCCGCATGTGGTAGCCGGAGATGGAGATGACGTTCCACCGGGGGATACGCGCCTGGCAGTAGGCGAAGAGGTCCGTGGCCAGCCGCATGCTGGGGCGAGGTGGGAAAATGTACGTGCCCCGGGCCGAGTACTCCTTCAAGATGTCGTTCTGGACCGTGCCCCGGATCCGGTCCGCCGGCACGCCGTTGCGCTCCGCCACCAGTTCGTAGGCGAGGAGCAGGATGGGGGCGGTGGCATTGATCGTCATCGACGTCGAGACGAAGTCAAGCGGGATGCCGGCCAGCAGGATCTCCATGTCCTCGACGGTGGAAATGGCGACGCCGGTCCCCCCCGCCTCGCCTTCAGCGCGTGGGTGGTCGGAGTCGTAGCCCATCTGCGTGGGCAGGTCGAAGGCCACGGAGAGCCCGGTCTGGCCCCGCGCGAGCAGGAACTTGAAACGCTCGTTGGTCTGCTCGGCGCTGCCGAAGCCCGAGTACTGGCGCATCGTCCACAGGCGGTCCCGGTACATCTGCGGGTGGACGCCCCGGGTGAAGGGGTACTCGCCAGGCCGGCCGAGATCGGTCGCCGGATCCCAGCCTTCGAGGGACTCGGGGCCGTACGTGGACTCGATCTCGATCCCCGAGTCGGTGATGCGCCGGTCCTGGGGGCTCACGGGGCTATTCTACCGGCCGGTAGAGATGAGCCGACCGCCGGGACGAAACCTTGCAGGATATGGTCCAGCACAGGTTGGTTCCGCTCAAGGCTGGATGCGCCCGAAGGCAACCTTCCTATGGAATGAACAGAGGCCGTCGCGTTCCCAGGCCCGGCGGGTGCATCCCGGCCAGGCGCAGGCCAGGGTTCCGGCCATCGCGTGCACCCGCTCCACATGCCTCGTGCAGATGTTGCCGTGCTGGGCGGGGGAGCCGCAGGAGTGGTTGCAGTTGGCGGGCCACACGCATCCCCTGGGCATGGGCATGGGCATGGCAATCACCACTCCCCGCGATTGATCATTGGCTCTGGTGAAACCAGACAGGTCAACGAGATGACAGATGTGTCGACGGGTAGCTTCACGGTCAGACTCCTTCGAAATGTCGGCCTCAGGCGACATAATCGAAGCCGACAGGGACTGGCTCTGTCGCCGTGATTCAGCGATCACTCACACCTCACTCACCCAGGGATCGAGCACCAAAGGAGGGCGCCAAGGGTGGAAGTGCCGGGGGCCACCATGGGAGACGGAATCGCCGAGCAGGCGGACTTCGTGGCGGAACTGGTCCGCCAGCGCATGCTCGCCCAGCTCTCTCAGGCCGCCCTGGGCGCGCTCATGGGCTACGACCGTACGTACGTCAACAAGATCGAGCGCGGTGCGCTGGAACCTACCGCGCAGTTCGCCCGTAACGCTGACACCAGCCTGCACCTCTCAGGCGCCCTGTTCCAACGATGGGAAAGCTTCGACGCCTCGAAGCGCCGCCAGGCCCTCCCGTCACGTCGGTCTGCCCGCCAACCCGCCGAGGACACGGCCGCCGACCTCGTCGTCCCCCAGGACGAAGCCTGGCTGGTCTTCGATGGCGAGACCTACACCCTCCGGATGCGCAAGCGCATCGTCAACGTCGGCGAGGCTCCGGTCACTCGCTTCTTCATCCGCATCGCCGTTGACCGCTTCCCAGGCGATCCCGCCCGCTCGAACGAGCACCACCGGCGCCACCCGCTGACCCTCGACGAGCTGAGCATCGAGGCCCATCGAGACGGGGACTCCATGCTCTACGAGGTCAAGCAGGACCGGGACTCCCTCAAGGAGCTGTGGCTGCTCTTCCGCAACGAGAGCCGGCAGTTCCCCCTCTACCCCGGCGAGGAGACCTGCCTGGAGTACGGCTACCGGGTCTCTGCCGAGAAGTGGGGGCGCTGGTTCCAGCGTGCAGTCCGGCTTCCCACCCGCCGCCTGGCGGTGCACCTCCAACTCCCCGCAGCACTCGATCCCGCCGTCTGGGGCACGGAGGTGTCACCCACAGCGGAGCAGCGCCCACTGGCGACGCCGGTGCAGGCCGAGGTCATTGGTTCCCAGGCTCGCTTCCACTGGTCGACTTCTCGTCCACCCCTGGAGGCTCGTTACCGCCTCCAGTGGACCTTCCGGGCGGTGACCCGGCATCATGCCCACGTGACCACGGATGTCGGCGACCGGATACGCGACCTCGGTATTCGCCAAGAAGACGATCCCGTGCTCCGCCGGGTGGCATCGCCATTCGTGCTCCCAGCCGAGGCCGACGAAGCCGCAGCCCTTCATGACGAGCTTCTCGACTACGTCCGCCGCCTCAGCCTCATCTACCCATTCACCAAGGGGATGGGACTGGCCGCCCCCCAGATTGGCGTCTCACGCGCTCTGGCTGTCGTGCGTCCTCCCGGCGGGAAGCCCGCCGTCGCCCTGCTGAACCCCGTGGTCACGTCGCAATCCTCCGAGGAGGACGAGCAGTATGAAGGGTGTCTGAGCCTCTTCGACGTGCGAGGTAGGACTCGACGACCCCTCGCTATCAACGTCCAGGTGGATGAGTTCGACGGCTCCTCTCGCATCATCAGCTTCGATCACGGCCTTGCCCGCCTGGTTTTGCACGAGATCGATCACCTGGCAGGGACGCTCTATACCGATCGGCTGGTCGAGGGCTCAGCGCTCGTTCCTCTGGAGGAGTACCAGGGCACGTATAGAGCCTGGCAGTACTGACAAGCCCACGTCGCCCCTCATGGGGCGTACTCGAACGTCGTTATGCTCCGGACTCCCCCGGTCGCATACAGCTCCGTCACCGTCTTCACTCGGCCCTGCTCGTCATATTCGTAGGCTGACTGGCTGGGCTCGTCACTCGAAAAATATCCACCCGTCTCTCGAACCATTCTTCCGTCGGCATCGTAGAAATACTTCCACTCGGCGACATTCCCGCGCACCTTCCTGCGAAGCCGCCTGGCGTCGTCGTACTCGTAGCGCTCCGCCACCTCCCCGACGCCGTCGCGGTTGTACCAGACGCGCTCTGCCAGTAACCCGTCCTCGTCATAGGAGCTCGACCATCGTCCATGGATGGCACCACCCCCAAGGAGCATGACGCGTTCCAGCTCGCGACCATTCTCGTCATGCTCAACTTCATATCGGTAATTGGAGGTCCCGTCTTGGTTGTAGACAATCTGCTCGCGTAACAATCCTGCGCTATCAAACACCCTCTTCGTTTGCACGCCCCCACTGGGCCAATAGCGTGTTTCCTCAGCGGGCTTGCCGGACGCGCTCAGCAAGGTGAGGGATGACTGGTACGGGGCTCCCTCGAGGCCATCGCGAGCAAACACTCGCGTTTGGCCGGTGATCGTCGAGATTGACTGCAGAGGCCCCATCAGATCCCTACTTCAGGACTTCCTTGATCACGGGCCTGCGGGCGTAGTCCTGAAGCCCTGGCACATCGGCACGGGTTTTTTGGTCCGCCGGGGGGAGCCCAGTATTGTAGGCATCCAGCAGCCTCTGCCTGAGGTCCGCTTCGCTCACCTCAGGGACACCAAAGCCCCTGAAGAGGCCACCGCCGAGATACAGCGTATGCTCGCCCGACCACAATCCCCCAGGATGCTTTGCAATGTAGTCGTCGATATTCTTGAAGTAAACCCAGTCCCCAGGCATGAGGTCAGCCGAACTGGTGATGGAGACTTCCTTGTACAGCTTCTTATCCCAGATCGGATGCTTGGCCACGCCCGACGGTGGTCTATGGTGGGGCGAAATTATGACGCCCGCTCCGGCGGGAAATTTTTTGTTGAAGGTTGCCGGACCCAGCGTCTGCAGCATCGCCCGGTACTGGATGGCCACCATGGTCGAGTTACACTCAAGCTGCGTCCCGGCGCCACTTTTGAAGATCGCGTCGATAGCATCGGATGGACCCTTCCCAGCGGGAAGGGGGGACTTCATGGTGAATTGGAAGGGACCCACCTTGTCCCAGTATGCCGTATCGAGGGCGCCGTCGCCCCCTCCGGTTGGGTAACTGCAGCAGCCTTTGTGGACTTCCCCGATGCCCTGGATGATGTGGTACCGCATCCTGACTTCGTTGCCCATCTCCGTGTAACTTGAAAACGAGAAGTCCGGTGATTTTCCCCCGTTATACATGTCGTTAACGAACTCGACCATGGCGTCGCTGTAGGTGGCCTTCAGCCACGTGAGATACTTGGGACTCGGCGTGTACTCCTTCCCCCCGACGATGATCTTTCGCTGGACGTGAGGCTCGCTGGGGATCACGGGGGGCATGAGCAGCGCCGAGACGCTGGCGTTTCCCGCCAACCTCTGGAGGCCGAGGACCCACCGGGGATCCAGGACAGCACCCGGGCGGGGGGGCAATCCCCTTGAGAGATGACCACGGTTCGCACCCCACGGCGATGTGACGACTGACCTGGGCGCGAGGACCATCGGGCTCGCGCGTTGAGTTTTCGCGCGTCCGCATTCACACGTGTCGCGTTCGTCCACCTCTCGTGCAGGGTAGCGCTCTGGGGTGGGGTCAGGAAGATCCATTCCGACGATCTTGGGGACAACATTGTGTGCCCGAAAGGGCAGGTCCTCTGAGCGGCCCTACTCCCCGATGTCGGCGCCCAGGGCGTGGTAGCCCCCATCGACGTGGATGATCTCGCCGGTGATGCCCCTCGACCAGTCCGAGAGCAGGAAGGCGACGGTTCGGGCGGTCGGCAGCGGGTCCTTCAGGTCCCAGCCCAGGGGGGCCCGCTTGCCCCAGGCGTTGGCCAGGACCTCGAAACCGGGGATCCCCTTGGCGGCCATGGTCCGCAGCGGGCCGGCGGAGACCAGGTTGACCCGGATGCCGTCCGGGCCGAGATCACGGGCAAGGTAGCGGCTCACCGACTCCAGCGCCGCCTTGGCGACTCCCATCCAGTCGTAGATGGGCCAGGCCAGCGTGGCGTCGAAGTCGAGCCCGACCACGGCGCCACCCTGCAGGTGGGGCCGCAGCGCCACGGCGATGGCCTTGAGCGAGTATGCGCTCGTCCGTACCGCGGTGGCGACGCTCTCCCACGGGGTGTTGAGGAAGTTGCCGCCGAGGGCGTCGGGCGGGGCGTACGCGATGGCGTGCAGGAAGCCGTCCAGGTGCCCGAAGCGTTTCCCGACCTCGTCGGCGACCGCGGCGATCTGGGTTTCGTCGTTGGCGTCCATCTCGAGGATGTCCGGCGTCGTGGGTAGGCGCCGGGCGCTCATCTCGGTCAGTTGCAGGCCTTTGCCGAACCCGGTCAGCAGGACCTCGGCCCCCTGCTCCTGGGCGACGCGGGCGACGGCGAACGCGATGCTCTGCGGGGAGAGGACCCCGGTGATGAGGAGCTTGCGGCCGTCGAGGAGCACGGCGGGATACTACTGGACCAGACCGGCGAGGCAATGGCCGCGCTGCGTGGTCTACCGCGGCGGGAGTTGACGGGGCTGCGGGGCCTGGCAGCGAGGTTAGGTAGAAAAGGGCTGCTCTACAAGCTGACGTTAAATGGTGAATCGAGCTCTGGGCATATACCTCGGGACAAGGTCGAGCCGGCGATGAGCTTCGGAAGCGGAATTGATACCCCGGGCCGGGTCTTGTGACTGTTAGTTAGCGATCT
>WNFC01006087.1_pt1 | contig 27613 bp, 23 predicted proteins | sample 5400541 | NCBI WGS metagenome assembly WNFC01 (sample SAMN13153342, study PRJNA577476) | soil metagenome | isolation source: 120 cm saprolite under Douglas fir tree site 2 hole 2 replicate 1 | place: USA:California | collected 2015-04-18 | reverse complement strand
AGGCTCGTCAGCGGATCGTGAAAGGCGCGGTGTTCGAGCTGCTCCTTGGCCGTACGCAGCTTGCGCACGCTCTCCAGTGTCCGGTCAACGTAGCGACCCGCCAGGTGGCGGAACAGCAGCGACGCGGAAACCATGGCCGTCGCGCCCGCCAACCCAAAGCGAGAGTAGGCATAGACGCCCAGCAGTCCAGTGGCGCCCAGCGCCAGGTACTGTGGCCACAGGCGCCAGTAGCGCGCGGCCCACAGCCTGGCTGGGGACCGATGCAGCTCAATCGCCAGGGCCAGGGCAACGGTGAGCGTCTTGAACGAGAAGGCCAGTCCCGACAGCACCGCCAGGCAGGTCAACCCGGCGAGGAGTCGCCAGTCGAGCAGCGTGTCGGACTTCAACAGGCTGATAGCCAGCACCAGGCCGCTCAGCGCGGCGATGAGCGTGCGCCGCAACCAGGTCACAGCAGGCGGTCGCGCCGCCGACATGCGCGTCGGGAACGACGAGACGTTGGCCGGTAGCGGTTCTTCTTCAGCCGGGTCTTCAACCACGGGTGCGAGCAATGGGCCGCCCTGAACCAATGAGAAATCAACTCGGTTGCCGCCATCTGCCTTGGCCCGCGCCAGCGCTTTCTGCCCAGCCTCGAACAGCACCGCCGAGGTGCCCTTGCCGCCGCTGAACACGGCGCAGCCGATGCTGACCGTCAGCCGTGTCTGTTCGACGCTGTTCGGGATCTCGTGGCGCCGTTCGGCGGTGGCACGGCGGACGCGCTCGGCCACTGCCTGGGCGGCCGCGAGTTCGGTCTCCGGCAACAAGACGGCGAACAACCCGCCCGCCAAGCGCGCCGGCAAGTCGTATTCGCGCGTCGCCCGCCTGATCGTCCGGGCGGTGCCGCGCAAGACCGCATCGCCGGCCTGCTGTCCGTGGGCTGCGTTCAGGTCACCCAGGCCATCGACGTCAATCAGCAGCAGGCTGACGGGTCGGTTGAACCGTGCCCCGCGATTCAGCTCGCGCGTGCACGACTCGGTGAGGTACGGCGCGGTGAACAGCTCGGTGAGTCCGTCCTGGCGCCGCTGATCGCGCATGTTGGGCAGGTCGAGCACGCGGTGGATCAGCCACAGCGGCGCCGCGCACACGGCTGCCGCCCACGGCGCGACAAGGGTCATGTGCGCCAGCGGCAGGCCCATCAGCAGCAGCACCCCATCGGTGAGCAGTGCTTCGCCTTCGAAGATGTGCTGATCGCGCGGTGAGATGCGATTGCCGAGCCAGATGGCCATGCTGACGAGCGCGCGATTGAGCAGCGCGAAGATGGTCGCGGCGGCGAGCCCAGCGGCAAGACACGCCGGCTGCGCCAGGTCGGCGGTCAGCTCGCCCTGAGCTGGCCAGACCGCCCGGTACGCCGTCTGAGCCACGATGCCAGTGACGGTGTAGGCGGCCACGTTGAAAACCTGCGCAAAGACCGATCGGCGCTTGCGTAGCTGCTCGACGATGTGGACCAGGACGACGAGCGCCGCGAATTGCAGTGGTGCGAGCAGGACGATCGCGGCGATGAAAAAGGGGAGTGAGACGTGGTACGCCTGCTTGCCGGGTGTCGTAACAGGGAAGCTATGGGCGACCGCCGTGGCCAGGACGAGCAGGGCGAACCGCTCGAACGGCGCCTGCGCCGACGGCTGCCACGCGGCGAGCGCGGCCTGGACGATTGCCAGGCCACAGATGCTCGCGACGTAGAGCCGAGCCGCGCGGGGGAGATCGCCGAAGCGCATGTTCGTGGTCTAGTCGGGAAGGACGGTGTTCCAGGAAACGGTGTTCCAGGACACGGTGTTCCAGGACACGCTGTCCCAGGAAACGGTGTCCCAGGAGACAGTGTCCCAGGAGACGGTATTCCACGAGACGGTGTCCCACGAGACGCTCAGGCCCACCTTCGCCGCGTACGCCGCAGCCAGGTAGTTGTTCGGCACTAGCCCGCTGTTCGAGTTTCCGTAAGCAGAGCTTTGGACCGCCGCGCCAACCCGTGGGTAGCCGCTGCCGGTGCCCGCCCCGCCGATCGGCTGCGCTGTGTGCGTCAGCAGCCATTTGACCTGGCCAGGCGTCAGCGACGGCCGCGCTTGAAGAAGCTGGGCGACGACACCGCTGACGACCGGCGCCGAGGCCGACGTACCCGACATGCGGATGTAGCCGTCGTCGACGACGCGAGCCGGGTTCTGCAGAGCCAGCGTGTCGAAGCGGGACGAGAGCGCCGAGATGATCCGTCGGCCTGGGGCGACGAGGTCGGGTTTGCTCACCCCGTCCACGGTCACGCCGTACGAGGAGAACGCGGCCAGCGTGTCGTCGTAGGTCGCCGCGGTACCCATGTCGTCGGTCGCGCCCACGCTGATGATGTACGGGTCATTCGCGGGCGAGGTGATGTTCGCGTTCGGGCCGGCGTTGCCATTGGCGACCACGACGACCAGGCCCTGCAGCCAGGCGAGCTCGACCGCCGCGTCGAGCATGTCGGTCTTGTACGAGCTGAGCATGCTCGAGACCATCGACAGGTTGATGACGCGGATGTTGTAGGTCTGGCGGTTCTTGGCCACCCATTCGATGGCGGCGATGACGTCAGAGACGTGCGCCATGCCGGCTCCGTCGCTGACCTTGATGCTGATGATGTTCGAGTCGGGTGCAACGCCGATGTACTTGCCGAAGTCCTGCATGCCCGGCAGCCCCCAGCCGCGCCCGGCGATGATCCCGGCGACAAACGTGCCGTGGCCATTGTCGTCCTGGCCGGAGGCGGTAGCGCCCAGCATGCCATTGAGGAGCTGCGGGACGCGCTTCGTGCTCAGGTCGTAGAGGTTGGCGCCCATGAAGTCGGGGTGGCTGTCGCGCACGCCGCTGTCGATGACCGCGACGCCGATGCCGGTGCCGCGCAGCCTACTGCCGCTGGTCCACTGGCGCACCGCGTCGACGGCGTACGGATACGCGCTTTGCAGTCGTTCGCAGCACTCGCTAAGCGGATCTTCCTGAATCTTGACCGGCGCATCGAAGGCAATGCGCACCACACCCGGGTGCGCCGCAAGCTTCGCGATCTGGCTCGCGGGGATGTCGGCGACCGTCGCGTTGCCGATCTGCAGGCGGCGGACAACGCTGCCGCCCTCGCTGCGGACATCGGCATCATCGTTGCCGCTCTGGTCGCGTGTGATGATCACGCGGATGGTGGCCGAAGGCTCGGCGGACGCTTTCTGGCTAAGGACCTCGTCGACGTGGCCCGAGTGGGTCCTCGTCGGTTTCGCGGCGACCGAGCCGGGCAGACTGCCGACGACGAGGACCAAACTCGCGCCAGCAGCCAGCCCCAGGCGGGCAGCGACAGACTTCAAGGGAATGGCAAGCATTTGGTCCGATGATCGCCTTCGACATGACCATCGTCCTCCCCTGTCCAGGGGGAACTAACGGGGGGTTTGGCTGTCCCGTTCCAGTTCGACCGCCGATCGAAAGCGATCGCGCAGCCAGACGCAGTTCTTGCTCGGCCGATGCGGCGAATCGCCGGCCTCCACTCGGGCGACGATCGCCCAGGCTTGCGTATCGGCCATGGCCTGCGTCATCGCTTTTCGAAACCCCTCGGCAGTGTCGACTGTGGCTGCCTGACCAAAGCCGCACCCACGGGCAACCGCCTCGAGATCGACCCCGAACGGCGAACCCGCCGGCTGGCCACCGGTGATCTCCCACCCGCCGTTGTCCCAGATGATATGCACCAGGTTCGTCACGCCGCAGGCGCGCTCGGTCGCCAGCGAGCCGAGGTTCATCAGGATCGACCCGTCGCCATCGAGCACGATCACCCGCAGATCGGGCCGCGCCAGTGCGAGTCCGAGCGCAATCGACGAGGCCATGCCCATCGAGTTCCACATGTAGAAGTTGCGCGGTCGATCGAATGGGACCAGATCGAAGGTACTGTTGCCGACGCCGCCGATGATGGGCGATTCACCGGCCAGCTCGACCGCGATGCGGGTGGCATCCAGCCGCTGCATCACTTCTCGGGTTTCCAACCGGTCAACTGGGCCGACAGGAGAATGCCGAAGGGCTCCTCGGCCGTGAAGCACGTTTTTATAGCGCCCGAGACGAGTGTTGATAAATCGTCCGCGGTGCGCAGGGTGATGTGGCGGATCGTCAGTGCATCCAGGCAGCCCGGCACCGCGCGGCCCATGTGCAGCTGAGCCGGGTTGAACTCGCCCAGTTCGCCACGCAGGCTGACGAGCATCGGGAACGGGATGTGGTAGGCCATCGCCAGCGAGCCCAGCGCGTTGAGCGTATTGCCCAGGCCCGAGCTCTGGACGAGCATCGCCCCGCGCTGACCGCCCATGAACAACCCCGCCAGGATCCCGACGGCTTCTTCCTCGCGATGCACGCCGACCAGGCGAAAGAACGGGTCTTCCTCGGCCAGCGCGAGCAGGCGACCCATGACCGTGTCGGGCAGAAACACGAGGTTGCGGATGTCCTCGGCGCGGAACGCCTCGAGGATGGTGTGGGCCCAGGCCGGTGCATCCGCCGCCACGTGACGGCCCGAAAGTTTGAGCATCAGAATCGGCCTTCGGCTCGCCACGCCGTGTGCAACTGCTTCACCTGGTCAAGTTCTTCGGGGGTGAGGTCGGCGTCGGCGGCGGGGAGATTCGATTCCAATTGTGCAATCGTACGTGCGCCTGGAACGGCGCAGTGCACCGCCGGATTGGCCAGCACGAAGCGCACCGCGGCCTGACCTAGGGTCTGATCTGGGCGTTCCAGGAACCTGAGCTGCTCGATGCGCGCGAGCCGCAGCTGGAGCTGATCTCCCTTCGGCCGGCGCCACTGTTGTTCGGGAGCGATCGGCTCACCCACTTTGAACTTGCCGGTGAGCAGGCCGCGGGCGAGCGGCGTGCGGATCATGATGCCGACGTTGTGCTTTTCGGCCAACGGCAGCAGCTCATCCTCGGCGGTCGGGTTGAGCAGGTCGTACTCGATCTGGAGCAGGTCGGCGCCGTGCTCGATCGCCCAGATCCCCGAAGCGTGATCGCTGGTCGAGATGCCAAACCAGCAAATTTTGCCCTGCTGCTTCAGAGCAGCGATTGCTTCGGCCCAGTCGTATGTCTCGAGAACCTGAATGCTGGGACTGTGCAGCAGGTACATGTCGATGGCGTCGCGGCGCAGGCGCTGAAGCTGGCCATCGATATCGCGCAGGATGGCTCTGGCGGAGTAATCACGGACCGGACTGCCCTGGCTGAACTCGAAATCGATGTCGAAGCCGACCTTGGTGGCGATGTGCGTTGGCCCAGGGTGGCGGCTGGTGACCTCGCCCAGGATCGCCTCGCTGCGGCCCTGGTTGTAGCTGATCGACGTATCGAAGAAGTTGACGCCGAGCTGCAACGCCCGTTCGACGATGGGCGGCCACGCCGCCGGGTCCACACCCGGATCACCCAGGCGGTTGGTGCCCATCGACACGGTTGACACGTTCAATCCGGTGCGACCGAAGGTGCGATAGCGCATGTAGCTCTGAGTTTAGGCAGCCCGCTTCAACTGATGTATTGCCGACTCGTCGGGCAGTGAGTCGCGATACTGTCATTCAGCAGGGTGAGTACACAGCCGGGGTCCGCGGATGCGTTGGTGCAACGGCTGCGCGATACGCTCGCGGCGCGGGCCGATGAACCGTCGGATGTATTGGTCCACGAACGCGCAGTCGCGGCCCAGCCGGCCAACCTGGGCATTCTGCGGCCGCGGCTGCCAGCGCCGCTGGCTCGAGCGCTGCTGAACCAGGGCATCAGCCAGCTCTACGCCCACCAGGTGGCCACCGTTGAGGCAGTGCGCGAAGGGCAGAACGTGGTCCTGGCCAGCCCGACGGCCAGCGGCAAGAGCCTGGCGTTCGCCTTGCCGACGCTGGAGCGAGCGCTGACAGACCCCGCTGCGCGGGCGTTGTACCTCTACCCGACCAAAGCACTGATCGGCGATCAGCTGCGCGCGCTGCAAGCGCTGGCGGGTGCGTTACCCGTGGAGCCCCAGCCGCGCGTGGCCGTGCTGACCGGCGACACGCCACAGGAGGTGCGGCGTGAGCTCGCGCAGGATCCGCCGGCCATCCTGTTAGCGAATCCGGACATCCTGCATCACAGCTTGCTGCCCGATCATCGGCGCTGGCGCCAGCTGCTCGGCAACTTGGGCGTGGTCGTCGTGGACGAGCTGCATTCGTACCGCGGCGTGTTCGGCGCGCACGTGGCGCTGGTCCTGCGCCGGCTCAGGCGGCTGGCCGCGCTGTACGGTGCGCAGCCCGTGTTCGTCGCCGCGTCCGCGACGATCGCCAACCCGGTCGAGTTGGCCGAGCAGGTGGTCGGGCTGCCGTTTCGCGAAGTCCATGGCGACACGGCCGGCTCAGGACCGCGGCGGTTTCTATTCTGGCGTCCGCCTCTGCGCGGTGACGAGAGCGCCAACGAGCACGAGAGCCTCTTCGCCGAATCCGCGGCTGTCTTTGCCGAAGCGCTGCGGGCCGGCTACAGCGGCATTCTGTTCGGGCGGGCGCGGGTGTCGGTCGAACGCATGCTCCTCGACGTGCGGCGGCTGCTTGGCCCCGAGCTCGGTGGACGGGTCAGCGCCTACAAATCGGGCTATCGCGCCGACCAGCGCGCCGAGATAGAAGCCGGCCTGCGCAGCGGGCAGCTGCGCGGCGTCGTCTCGACCAACGCCCTCGAGCTGGGCATCGACGTCGGCGCGCTCGACGTGGCCGTCATCGCCGGGTATCCGGGCAGCAACATGAGCTTCTGGCAGCAGGCCGGGCGCGTCGGGCGGCGGGCCGACCGAGAGGCGGTGGTGGTGCTGGTCGCCGGCGACGATGCGCTCGATCAGTACCACATCCAGCATCCCGAAGCCTTTTTCGGCCAGGCGATGGAACAGGCCGCGGTCGACCCGAGCAACGCCTCCATCCAGCTCGGTCACCTGGTGTGCGCGGCGGCCGAGCGGCCGCTCGAGCCGAATGATCTGACGTTGTTTCCAGCGAATGCGCAACGGCTCGTAGATCGGCTCACCGAAGCGGGCGAGCTTGGCCAGGGGCCGCCGTGGCCCGCGCGCGGCCAGCGCGTCCATAGCGACGTGTCGCTGCGCGGGACGTCGCGCGAGCCCTACAGCCTGCAGGCCGGGCACGGGTCGATTGGCACGATCGAGCCGCCGTATTTGCAGCGTGAGTGCTACCCGGGTGCGCTGTATCTGCACAACGGGCGCGGCTACCGCGTTCTTGCCATTGACCGGGTAGCTCGGGTGGTGCGCCTGGCCGACGACTCGGTCGACGCGCGCACCTCGCCGCTGGTGGAGGTGGAGGTGACGCCGCGCGGCGAGTCGCTAGCTACCCGTCAGCTTGAGGTTGGCGAAGCGCAGCTGGTCGCGACGGTCGGGCCGCTGCAGGTAGCCGAAACGGTCGCCGGCTATCGTGAAGCGCGGCGCGGGCAGTCGATGACGTGCGCCCTGGAAGAGCCGCTCGAGAGCGTGCTCGACACCATCGGCCTGTGGGTGGACGTGCCCGAACAGCTCGAGCCAGACGAGGCGTCACTCCATGCGATGGAGCACGGTCTGGTCAACGCGGTGCCGCTGGCGCTGCTGTGCGATCGGCGCGACATCGGCTCGAGCAGTGATGGCCGACGGATCTATCTGTACGACTTCGCCGAGGGCGGCATCGGGCTGGCCGAAAAGGCGTACCACTTGCTCGAGACACTGCTCGAGCGCGCCGCGACCCTGTTGCGCGACTGTCCGTGTACCGACGGCTGCCCGAGCTGCATGCAACTGCCCGGCTGTCCGCAGGGCAACGGTTCGCTGGACAAAGTCGGTGGCCTGGCGCTGCTCGAGGGCCGCGGCGTGGGCGGGGCGCGCGTCGCCTCTCGGCTGCTACGGGGTGCAGCCTCAGTTCAGCCCACTGGTGGCGGCGCGTCTGCGCGCCGCGGCCGACTACGCGCGATTGCCGATGCCGACTTGCGCGAGCGCTACGGCGCCAGTCCCAAATGGCTGGAAGTCGGCGGCCTGGCGCATTTGCCAAGCGAAGGTGTGGTGGTGGTCTGGTCCATTGGCCGTGGCACGGTCGAGGTCCAATCACTAGCCGGCGGCGAAGCGCATTGGGTACCGATCAGCAGTCTGTCGCCACCCAGAACATCGTGAATGATGGCCTGAATCGTGCTCTCGTGAGCCGATCATGGACGCTCGTGATCATCGCTGGGACTGGGCAATTTCCTGCTTGTTCTTTGCCGCGATCTTGCTCGCGCTGATCTGCGCGGCGGTCATCCAGAACCCGTCGGGGCTCACCCTACCCTAGTTAGCACCTCGGGGTTGACGCACGAGACCGGCGGCTCGCCGCGCAGGACTCGCGCGACATTTTCCACCGCCATGGCGGCCATCGCGACGCGCGACTGCGCCGTGACGCCCGCCATGTGCGGGGTGAGGATGACGTTGGGCGCCCGGCGCAACGGACTCGCGCTGGGGAGTGGCTCGCGGTCGAACACGTCGAGCGCGGCGCCGGCGATCTGGCCGGCGTGTAGCGCCCGCGCCATCGCCGCTTCGTCGACGAGCGGCCCACGCGCCGTATTGACCACGTACGCCGTCTCCTTCATCTTGCCCAGGGCCTCAGCATCAATGAGCCCGCGCGTTTCAGGCAGCAGCGGAGCGTGCAGCGTGATCACGTCCGATTGGCGGAGCAGCTCATCCAGGCTGACGTACTCCACGCCGTAGCGCTCGGCCATCTCCGGCGATTGGACGATGTCGTACGCCAGAATCCGTGGCTCGAATCCGGCAAGCCGTTTGATCACCTCGCGGCCGATCAGACCAGTCCCGATCACGCCGACCGTGGAAGCGCGCAACTCGACACCGATGCGCGGAACCGCCCAGTTGCCCGCGCGCACCGACTCCGCGGCCGCGACGATCTGGCGCAGGCACGTCAGAATGAGCCCGACCGCCAGGTCGGCCACCGAATGGTGGTTGGCGCCCGGGGTCGTGCACACGACAATGCCGCGGCTCGTGGCTGCGTCCACGTCGATCGCGTCGTAGCCGACACCCAGGCGCGAGATCACGCGCAAATCGGGCGCCTCGGCCAGTACCGCGGCCGTGTACGGCTCGATGCTGGCCAGGGTTGCCGACACGCCCTGGAGCGCGTCGATCAACGCGTCTTCGGTGCGCACGGAGATGCTGTCGACGGCCGCGAGCTCGTGCCCGTCGGCCCGCAGGGGCTGGAGAATCGGATCGTCAAGCGGAATGAAGAGCGTCGCGAGCAGGCAGCGGGCCATCCGCCAGCTAGACCGGGGTGGCCTGGAGTGAATTGGCCAGCTGGTCGTACAGGTCCTTATTGACGACGACCTTGCGCTCGGGCAAGCCGCCTTTGACCACCTGCAGCAGGATTTCGGCGGTCCGCTTCTGGTGCGCGACGTCGCCTTCTTCGGAATAGCTGGCGACGTGCGGCGTGAGCACCACGTTCGGCAGGCCCAGCAGGGCGCTATCGGCGGCCATCGGCTCGACCTCGAACACGTCGAGCCCAGCGCCGGCGAGTCGGCCGGCCTTGAGCGCGTCGGCCAGAGCTTGCTCGTTGACGACCGGTCCGCGCGAGGTGTTGACCAGGTACGCGTCCGGTTTCATCAGCGCCAGCCGCTGGGCGTTGATCAGTCCACGCGTCTGGGCATTTAAGAAGACGTGCAGCGAGACGATGTCCGCCTGAGCCAGGACTTCTTCCAGGGACAACAGGGTGACGCCCACGGCCGCGGCCGCTTCTGGGGTCACGAACGGATCGGACGCGATGAACTTGAAGCCGAACGGCCGGGCCCGATCGAGCACCAGTCGGGCGATGTTGCCGAACCCGACGAACCCGAGGGTTAGCGCTGAGGTGCGCCGCAGCGGGATGGCCGCGGTCCGGTTGCGTGCGCCACCAGACCATTGGCCGCTCTTGACGAATGCGTCGTTCTGAATCAGCCGCCGGTTGCAGGCCAGGATCAAGGCCATCGTGTGGTTGGCGACTTCCTCGATGAAGGCGTCGGGCACGTTGGCGAACAGGATGCCGTGGCGGTTAAGCGCGTCGACGTCGATGTCGTCGTAGCCAACGTACGGGCGCAGCAGAAACCGCACATTGCGCAATTGGCTCAGGACGGCATCATCGACGACGGCGCCCCCCGAGATCAGGATGTCCGCGTCCGCCACTTCCGCCGCGACCGAGCCGTCCTCCTCGCGCAATGGCCGCTGGACGATCTCCGCCGACGCCTCGCGCAAACCTTGAAGGGAAGTCTCGGCAATGCGCCAGTTGCGTCCGCCCGCGGCAACAACCCGCGTAGCCGGACGGCGCCAGAGTTCGGGCCGCGCCTGCAGTTCAGTCATGGGCCTATCAGGATACCGGAGCCCGATTGTGCGGCACACTGAGGTGTCCAATATGCACTCCTCCTCGCCGACCATCGTCGCTTCTAGGCTGACCAAGCGGTACGGCAAGCTCGAGGCGGTGCGCGACCTGAGCCTGGAGGTCGGCGCGGGCGAGGTGTTCGGGTTTCTGGGGCCGAATGGCGCGGGCAAGACCACGACCATTCGCATGTTGACGGGGCTGGTGCGGCCTACTAGCGGATCGGCTGTGGTGGCCGGATTTGACGTTTTTCGCGAGCCATTACAAGTAAAGCGGCGGGTCGGCTATCTCGCCGAAACGCCGTACCTCTATGGCAAACTCAGCGGCCGCGAGTTCCTGGCGTTCATGGGCGGCCTGTACGAGGTTCCGCCAGCCCTGGCTCGGCAGCGCGCGGAGCGGTTGTTGATCTTGTTCGAGTTGGCCGACAAGGCGGACGACCTGGTCGAGACGTACTCACACGGCATGCGTCAGAAGCTCGCCCTGGCTGGGGCGATGCTGCACGAGCCGCCAGTGTTGTTCCTGGACGAGCCGACGTCGGGGCTTGATCCGCGCAGCGCGCGCCTCGTTAAAGACTTGCTGGTCGCGCTGGTTGAGCGCGGGCACACTGTGTTTCTGTCGACGCACGTGCTGGAAATTGCCGAGCACCTGTGTCATCGGGTCGGCATCATCGATCACGGCCACGTCGTGGCAACCGGCACGCTCGACGAGCTACGCCATCAGGCTCAGCGCGAGGCGGGCTCGCTCGAGGACATCTTCCTGCAGCTAACTGGCGGCAGCGAAGAGCGCGAATTGGCGACCTACTTGAAGGACACGTGAGGGCGCCCGTGTTGGCGCTGTTGCTGCGGCAGCGGGCGCGGCTGCTGTGGAACCGCATCGTGAAGGGCCCGCGGCGCATCCGCCGAATCATCGGGACAGGGCTCGCCCTGATATTCACCATTGGCTTTGTCGTGCTGGCCGGGCTGAACGCGGGCGTCCTCGTGGAGCGCGTCGCGCGCATCGATCCCGTGGCGGCGACCGACGCGCTGCCGCTGCTCTTGCTCGGGGTGGCGGTGATCACGCTGATCACCAGCCTGAGCAGCGCGTTTCACCATCTGTTTCTAGCCGGCGACCTCGAGCTCCTGCTGGTCGCGCCGGTCCCTTTGCGCAGCCTCTTCTGGCTGAAGATCCTCGAGATCTGGCGCGACTCAATCCACGTGCTGTTGTTTCAGGGTGCGGCGCTGTTCGGCTTTGGCCAGAGCCTGCGCCTGCCGCCGACCTACTACGCGTTGGCATTGCTGGTCGGCCTGGGGTTGACGCTGGCGGCCACGGCGTTCGGGGCGATGCTCACCCTGGCATTGGCGCGGGTGCGCCTGGGCGACTCGATTCTCGGAGTGAGCCGCCTTCTAGCGATCCTGCTGTTCTTGCCGATCGGCGTGCTCGGGGTGCCGGCGCTGGGCTTCGGGCGCAATCGGTTCTCGCTGCTACTTGGTCAGGACAATGTCCAGGCGGCGGCGAGTACGCTGCGGGCGATTGGCCCGCCGCCGGCCTGGGCGCCGACCACGTGGGCGGCCCACGTGCTACTGGGCGATGAGGCGGCCTGGCTCTCGCTCGGCCTGTTGGTGGCCGCGGGGATTGGGATCTTCGCGGCGACGCAGCTCGCCTTCGAAGGGCTGTTTCAAGGCGGTTGGGAACGGGTGCGGTTTGCTGGACCAGCGCGGCGGCAACCGGCTCGGGCTGGCCGCCGCCTGCTGCCCGGTACAGGTGTGCCGGCTGGGCCGATCATCGGCCTGCTACAGAAGGACTGGCGGACGTTGACCCGTGATCCGCGCTGGCGGACCGGGGCGCTGGTCACGTTGATCGCGCTCGCTTTGCCGGCCACGATGGTGGTCTTCGCCAGCGATCCGTTCGCGCGCACGAGTCACGTGCTGCAATTCTGGTTCAGCATGCTGCCCGTGCCGTACCTCGCCTACCTGTTTGGTAGCCAGCAGGGTGGGGCGACGCTGGCCTACGAGGGCCGCAACATCGTCCTCCTGCGCGCCGCGCCGGTGGGCATGGGCCGTGTGCTGGTGGCCAAGGTGCTGGGCGGGCTGATCCTGGTGACGATCGTGATCTGGGCGGCGACGCTGGCGCTCGCGCTGAGCCACGCGGGCCAGCCGTTAGAGATTGGCGCGGCGTTACTGGCGGCGACGTGGCTGGCGCTCGGTGCCACGATCGCCGCGGTTGCCGGCGCCGCCCTGACGATCGACTTCGAAGGCGACAACCCGCAGCGCCGCATCGGCTGCCTGGGCACGATCGTCACCTCCGCACTGTCGGTGTTCTTCTTCGTTTCGAACACCGGTCTTGTGGCGTGGTGGGTCACGCGCTCCGCCCTGAGCGTGCCGCGCCCGCTCCTCACGTTCCTCCCGTTGGTCGATTGGGCCCTGCCGGTACTCGCCCTGATGTCCGTCGCCGCGATGGTCATTGCCGTCCGGCTAGGCATGCGTCGCCTGGCGACCTGGGAGGCCAGCTAGAGAAGCCTGGAGCTCGCCTGAAGTGGCTTGACACGCGTGTGATACTTGGTTCGGCGCCTAACCAGAAGGTCCACAGCGGGGGCTCGTGGGCTGAAGCACCGGGGGTAGGCAGGCAGCAATTCCGACGGGACCAGTGTGTCTCGGCGAGGGGTACCCATGGTTTACGTCACGCCTCGTTCGACGCCAATCGAGAGGTCCGATCCTGGGCCGATTTCGATGCTCAGCCCACCTGGCTATGTTGGGCACGCGCATTTCTGGGAGCGCGCGCTATCGCGGCGAGCGTTTTTGGGGGCCGCGGCAGGTGCATCGGCGCTTGCTGCCACGGCCAGTGTCGCCTGGCCGGCGGTCGCGTTCGCCGAGTCGGAGCACAACGCCGCGCCGAGGCCGATCCCGGGTGGCACCCCCGTCATTGGCCAGGAAGTCTCGACCATTACCGATTTCAAAGGCTCGCTGGCCGCGGCCGAGATCCAGGGCAGCGGCGTCGACAACAAAGGCACGACCCTCACGTACGACGCCGACATGCGCTTCATGAGCGGCGAGTATGTCGCTCTCGACGGACGCCGTCACGAGGGCACCTTCGCCTTCGTTTGACTCGACTTGTTCACTGGGCAGTTTGTCCAGCAGATTCACGATTTCAATCCGGGGATCAATAAGCAAGGCCTGTTCTGGACCACCGCGTTCCCAGAGAGCGGCGTATCCAGTGATCTGGAGGATGGGACCGCCAGGCTTCACGCGCATCACATGGCGGTGCCGGACTACACCGACATCTTCAACTCGGCTGGCTTCACCAAGCCGCCGATCCCGACCATCCCGTCGTTCGTTTCGTTCGACGTGCGCTGGACGGCTAAGGCAGGCGCGAAGCACACCCGTATCAGTGACGCGATCAACCATTTCACCGGCACGTACGTCGACAGCAACGCCACCATCGCCTGGTCCGCCAACCAGCCCAAAACCGGATTCACGTTCGCTTCTGACCCAGCCGCCAAGATAACGACGGTCTCGGGCGTCATCGGCCACGAGCGCAACGGCAGGTTCTTCGCCGACTCAGAAGACGATTGACGATGCGCGGCCGCGTCTGGCCGCTCTTCGCCTTAGAGCTCGGATTCCCAGAGCTGGCGCATCTCCTCGGACTGTTCGAGGAGCTCTGGCAGGCTACCGCTCGCGTGGAGGCGGCCGTCCTTTAACAGGAGGATTTGATCGGCGCGGCGGAGGGCGGCGTGGCGGTGGGAGACGGCCAGGCAGGTCAGGTCTTTGCGCGCCAGTAGACGCTCCCAGAGGAGGCGTTCGGTCTCGACGTCGAGCGCGCTCGAGAGGTCATCGACGACCAGCAGCTCGGCCGGGCGGGCGAACATGCGCGCAGCGGCGACCCGTTGCACCTGGCCGCCTGAGAGGCGCGTACCGCGCGGACCGACCAGTGTATCCAGCCCGTCCTCGAATTCGGTCATATCTCGCTCGAGCACCGCGGCGTGGACCACGCGGTCCAGGTCGACCGCGTGCTCGGGCACGCCCAAAAGGATGTTGTCGCGCAGGGACTCGCTGACTAATCGCGGTGTCTGGGGCGTATATGCGCTGCGCGGCGGCACGAACAGGCTGGCCGGGTCGGTAATGGCTCGACCATTCCAGTACAGCGCGCCCGACTGCATCGGCAGCAGCCCGAGCAGCACGCGCAACAGGGTCGTCTTGCCCGCGCCGATGCGCCCCGTGACGACCGTGAACGTTCCCCGTCGTAGCCGAAAACTGACGTCGGATACCCCCAGCCGCGTCCCCGTGTAAACAAAGCTCAGGTTGTCGGCGGCCAGCTCGACCAGCGGCTCTTCAAGGAAGGGTTCTGCCCAGGCTGGCTCCGGCAGCGGCCCGAGCAGATGCAGCGGCGCGTGCTCCACCAGCGCGCGCGGCGCTGCCCCGGTCATCAACGCCTGCAGGCGTGCCAGGGACACTTCCATGTGGCGGAAGTTGCCCATGAAGATGCCGAACTGACTCATGATCGCGGTCAACCAGCCGATGTACGACACGAACAGCGCAAAGTCGCCGACGGTAAACCGTCCCTCGCTCATTGAACGGGCCGACAGTAGCAAGAGGACAGCCGTGCCCAGGTTGGCGACGTTGGTCGCAGCTGCGCCGACAAACGCCGAAAAGACACGGTCGGCCAACTGAGCTCGGCGGCGCGATTCGTTCAGCGTGCGCAGGTGCGCCACGACGCGCTCCTCGGCGTCAGCCACTTTGATCGCCAGCGCTGCGCTGAACACGTCACCCAGCAGGCCCGTCACATTGCCGATCGACTGCTGGGCGACCTGGCGAAACGTGATGATGCGCGCGTTGGCGACCCGCACCAGGATGATGACCACCACAACGGGCGCCAGGACTGCCAGCGTCAAAATGGGATCGACGCGCGCCAGCGCGACCACCGCGAGCCCCGCCACAATGACCTGGCCGACCGGGTCGAGCATCCAGCTCAGGCCCAGCGTGACCGCCTGAACGTCGTCGCGCAGTCGGCTGATCGCTTCGCCTGAGGAGGACGGCAACGGCTGCGCGCCAGGTTGGCGCAGGATGTGGTCGAGCACATTGCGTCGCAGCAGGGTGCCGACGATCAACTGCAGCCCGCGCTCGGCCAGGAACCCGACGATCATCGTGAAGCCGCGGACGATGGCCACCGCGACCAGCAGCGCCAGAGGCGTCCAGAGATTCGGACCAAAGGTTGCGCCGTTGCTGAGCGTGTCGATGAACTGACGGACAACCAGGCCCGGCACGAGTGGAAACGCGTAGATGATCCCGCTCGCGAGGCAGCCGCTCAGGATCCACAGCCAGACCCGGACGCTGGCCATCGCCCAGATGGCGCGCCAGGTGCTCACGCCAGAAGCTCCTGGGCGCCAGTACGCAACAGGGCGGAAAACGCCGACTCGGGGTCGACCGCCAGCTTCTCACGCGGTCCCCATTCGCGTACGCCGCGATCGTCCAGGATCAGCACGTGGTCGACACGCTGGATCGTCGCCAGGCGATGGGCGATGACGATGCCCGTGCGACCCGCCAGTAGCCGGTCGATAGCTTGTTCAATACGCCGTTCGGTTGCCGGATCCAGCCGCGAAGATGCTTCGTCCAAAATCACCAACCCCGGATCCCGCAGAAAGACCCGTGCGAAAGCGAGCAGTTGTGCCTCACCGGCCGACATGCCTCCGCCGCCTGGCGCCAACAGCGTGTCGAGTCCGTGCGGCATCCGCCGCAGCCAGTCGCCAAGACCGAGCTCGTCGAGCACAGCGCACATGCGCGCATCGGGCATGTGCGGATCGAACAACGAGAGGTTGTCGCGTACCGAGGTATGGAACAGCTGGATCTCCTGGGTCACCAGCCCAACACGTTGGCGCAGGCTGGCCAACCGCACGTCGCGCAGATCGCCGCCGCCCAGGCAGATCTGGCCGGCGTCCGGGTCGTACAGCCGCAGCAACAGCTTGGCGAGCGTGCTCTTGCCGATCCCGGTCCGCCCCAGAACACCCAGGACCTGGCCAGGCTCGAGTCGAAATGACAGGTCACGCAGGATGGGCTCGTCCGGCACGTAGCCGAAGGACACGCGGTCCATTTCGAGGCTCAACGCGCCAGCCGGGAGGTCGCGGGAGCCATCGGCCAGCGAGCCATGCAACGCCAGGAGTTGCTGAATGCGGCGCAAGCCGGCGCCGGCGAGCTGCAAGTCCTGCATCTGGCGGGTGATCTGCTCAATCGGGCGGTTGAGAATCTGGGTGTAGGCAAAGATGAGATAGACGCTGCCCAGGCTGATGACGCCGTTCAGGAACAGATAGCCGCCCACGCCGAGCGACACCGCCGCACCGACGCTCAGCAAGGCGCCCGCCGACTGGAAGCCCAGGCCACCGACGAGGCCCGCCAGCAGCTCGCGGCGCAGCAGCCGGCGTGAGCGCTCGTGGAACCGCGTCATCACATATTCGGTCGCGCCGCTGGCGCGGATGTCTTCGGTGCCTGCCAGGCGTTCCTCGAGGAAGCCGAACAGGTCGGCGCTGGCCTGGCGCGCCGCGGCCCAGTGGGGCACCGCGGAAGAGCGCAGGCGGTTCATGACCAGCAGCGCCAACGCAGCCGACGCGGCCATGGCCACCGCCACGAGCCAGTCGATCTGCACCAGCAGGATCAACACGCCCATCGTCAGTAAGCCGTTGCCGACCAGGTAAACGACGAAACGAGAGAAGAAATTGGCCAGGGTGGCGACGTCGCCGTCGACGCGCTCGATCAACTCGCCCGGGGTGTGGCTGTTCAGAAACTCTGGGTCGAGCCGTAGACAGTGCAGCGTCAGATCCGCGCGCAGCGCGTTGGTAGCTGTTAGGCCGACGTTTTCGGCCACGTACGTCTCGGCAATGAAAGCCACCTGCGTGGCCAGGGCGACAACCAGGAAGACGAGGCCAATGGCGACCAACCGATCGATGGGCGACGACTCCATCGCCGAATCGATGAAGGCGCGCAGGATCTGTGGATTGGCGAGCTCGAGACCGATCGCGGCCAACACCAGACAGGCCAGCACCAGTGTGCGGACCCACTGTGGGCGTAAGTACGTGGCCAGGACAGGCCACACCGACGGCGTCGAGGGCACGCCGCGAGACTGTATCAGCGGCGAATGGACTCCAGCAGGCGCACGGCGTCCGAGCCGCGCGCCAGGCTCAGCGGCTCGCACTGGTCGGTGTAGAAGCGGGCGATGATCGCCGCCCTGTAGACGGCCAAACGCGCGAGCTCGCGCGGGTTGAAGAAGTAGGTGCTTGATTCGATCTGGCTGGGGTTCACAGTCGGGTTCCTCACTTGTGTTGACACTAAACGTGTGGAATCCAGGAATCAGTGATGCGCGTCACGCTTCGTTTGTGATGTTGGTCACAAACGCAATTTTCAGCGCGGAGAGCGCACCTATACTCGCCCGAGAACGATGACTCTGGGCGCCCCCAAGCAAAACGTATTGGTGGTCGACGATGAGCCGATGGTCGTCGAAGTCGTCGGCCGCTACTTGCGGCGTGATGGCTTCGCCGTCTTCACCGCTAGCACCGGCCCAGAGGGGCTCAATGCAGCGCTGGATCAGGAACATCCGCCGCACGTCATCGTCCTCGACGTCATGCTCCCTGGAATGGACGGCCTGGAAGTCTGCAAGAAGCTCAGGCAGGCGCACGTCACTGTCCCGATCATCCTGTTGACCGCGCGCACCGAAGAAGCCGATCGCATCGGCGGACTGGGCATCGGCGCCGACGACTACGTGGTGAAACCCTTCAGCCCAGGGGAGCTCGTTGCCCGCGTCAAGGCCCAGCTGCGCCGCGTGCGACTCGACACCGAGCCGCCCGCTGACGGACGCCTGCGCGGCGGCGAAGTCGAGCTCGATCCCACCAACCGCGGCCTCAGGGTCCGCGGCCAACAAGTCCAGCTCACGGCCAAAGAGTTCGACCTGCTGCACTATCTGATCGCCCACCCGGGTGAAGTCTTTAGCCGCGACGATCTGCTGGATGCCGTCTGGGACCAGAACTTCATCGGCGGCCCAGCCACCGTCACCGTCCACATTCGGCGCCTGCGCGAGAAGATCGAGCGCGATCCCAGCCGGCCAAGTCATTTAAAGGTCGTCTGGGGCACGGGCTACAAATTCGACCCTTCGGCATGAAATCGGCGCTGGGCCACTTGCCGCTGCTGGTCGGGGCGACGCTGCTGGTCGCCATCGTCGCGGTGCTGGTCGTGGCGGACCGAATCGCCGGCGCGCCGCGCGGCGACCTGGAGCTCCTGGCGACGTTCCTGACCGCCTCGGGCGTCTTGTCGCTGGTGCTCGGTGCGCTGCTCATCCGCTGGGCCGGCGGTCGCATCGGTAGTGTCCGCCTGCGTCTGGCGCTGGCGTATGGCGTTGGACTGCTCGTGGCCATCGTGAACGTGTTCACGACATCGGCCCTGATGTTCCTGAACACGCACGACCTGACCCTGTTGATCCTGCTGCTGGCGTTCGCGGCGGTCATCTCGTTGGCCTTTGCCTATGCCGTGGCGGGTGTACTGACGAGCCAGATCGGGAACCTGTCGGCGGCGGCGCGGCGGCTATCAGTGGGGGATTTCACCGCCCGGGCGATGGCGCACGGCTCAGACGAGATCGGTCAACTGGCGACCGCTTTCGACGACATGGCCGAACAGCTCCAGGACGCCTTCGCCCGTGAACGCGCGCTCGAGGCCGGCCGCCGCGAGCTCATATCGGCCGTCTCGCACGATTTGCGCACGCCGCTGGCGACGACGCGGGCGATGGTCGAAGCGCTTGCCGACGAGGTGGTCACCGACCGCGCCGACGTGCAGCGCTATCTCGGCTTGATCCTGCACGACATCGAGCATTTGAGCCGGCTGATCGACGACCTGTTCGAGTTGAGCCAGATCGATAGCGGCGCGCTGAAACTGCGCTGCGTACCGGTCGACGTGGCCCAATTGGTTTCGGAAACGGTCGCCGCGTATCAGGCGCCGGCGGCCGAAAACGACGTACACCTCGAGGAGGCCGTCGCGTCGAGCATTGAGCCGGCGCGCATCGAGGGCGATCCCGATCGACTGCAGCGCGTGCTGCGCAACCTGCTCGACAACGCGCTACGGCATACGCCGGCCGGCGGCACCATCCAGGTTCAGGCCGCCAGTGCGGACGGGCAGGTCCAGGTCAGCGTCAGCGACAGCGGCCCGGGGGTGGCCGAGGCCGACCTGGAGCGCATCTTCGATCGCTTCTATCGCGGTGAGCTGTCGCGCCGGCGCGACGGGACGTCCGCTGCCACTTCCGGCGCGGGTCTCGGGCTGGCGATCGCACGCGGTCTGGTGCAGGCGCATCGCGGCCGCATCTGGGCCGAGCCGTCGCCGCTGGGCGGCGTGTCGGTGCAGATCAGACTGCCCGCGTAATCGCCCGCAACACGTCGTCGACGGCCAGCTCGGCCAGGCGGCGCATCTCAGCATCCGTCCGATCCTGAATTGGATGCGGCACGAAGACCCGTTCCGCATTCGGAAAGCCAAGCGCGAGCGCTTGCGCCTCGGCCGCGTCTTTGAACGCGCTCGAGGCGACAAAGACGGACGGGATGCCCCGCGCTTCTAAATTCGTGATGTCGTGCACACTGCACGACGTACACGACCCTCAATCGGCTAAGGCTTCGACGATCACCTGGCAGCGCTGGGCAATCTCACGGCGCAGATCCGGCGGCGCGGGCTTGGCATAGGTCGGCTTCCGAAACCGTTCGACCTGCAAGCCACGTTCACGCAGCAGCGCTTGGAGCCGATCCAGAAAGACGTCGCCGCGCGGCTTGGAGATGTCGAGCAGACCGACCGTCAGACCGTCCAGGCTTGGCGGTCGCGGTGCCGGTTCGCGCTGCGCCGACGCGCGCTCGTTGGTCGGATCGAGGAGCAGACGGGTCTGACTCATGACAGCACCTCTCGAGTGACGGGTCGGCTGCCGCCAGGTCCACCCGACCAGCCGCCGATGATTGCCGAAAACATGCCCGCCTGACCGCCAGCGTGCACGAACCAGATGCCTTCGTCCGAAAACTTCCGCAACGGCCGCGTGGCTTGTGCGGGCAGCAGCCCTTCGGCGCAGCCATCAACATCGCGGACGAGCTCTTCGGCAGGGATGGTCAGCAGCTCCTGGATGCGCTCGCGGAGCTGCGCCTTGGTCCAGCCCGCCGCGCGGAACGTGCGCGCGTGTTCCGGGCAGACCACGACGAGCGCGTCCCAGCGCTGAACGATCTTGGGGTGCGCCACTGTACGCAGGCACGCCGCAAATGAGCGCGCGAGCGATTCGGGTGTGCGCGAGAGCTGGTCGATAATGCCGCGCACGCCTTCGCCGGCGAACAGCGTCACCGCGCTGCGGCCAGCCGAGATGCCGCGCTCGACGGACAGTGCCTCCCAGGGTGAGCCAGCCTCATCTTCGGCGAAGCAGAACGTGTACTTGCCCGGATTGCCCAGGGTGGCCTGGTCCACGCCACCTGGCCGGCCGCCGCCCACGTTGCGGATGACCAGCTGCAAGGCTCGACCGATCGTCGCGTTGGCGCGATTGCCCTGGCCAAGAGCGTTGATGCCGGAGTTCATACCGAGGTCGCGCACGACAGGGCCGTTGACGATCAGCACAGGTCCGACGAAGTGCGTCGTGGCCAGCACGCCATGGATGTTGAACTCATCGGTACAGGCCGCTTCGACAGCCGCCAGGATCACCGGCATGAATTCGGGCCGGCAGCCGGCCATGACCGCGTTGATCGCGACTTTTTCGACAGTGCAATCGGCTAGATCGGGCGGCACGATGGCCACGACTTCATCCGGCTGCCGGCTCGTGCCCGAGAGCATTCTGAGCACTCGTTCTGGCGTTGGCGGGACGACGGGCAGACCGTCGGTCCAGCCGCGTTCGAAGCACGCTTCGATCTCGTCTTCCAGATCGCCGAGCTCGATCCGCTGCGATGCGAGACGGTTGGCGCCGAAGCGTGCCGCCAGCTTATCGGCGATACCTGGCTCGACCGTGATCGAGCCGCAGCCGGCGCGCCACTCGGGCAGCCCATCACCCAGATCCGCAATGCCCGTCAGCGTGCGCCACTCCGCGCGGACCCAGCCCTCGATTCGCTTCTCGAGCTGGCCATTGGTCACTTTGAGCAGCGTCGGCACGACTTCGATGCCCAGCCGATACGACACCTCGAGTGGCGTGTCGTCCTGCACGGGCAGCCCATCGGGAAATGTCGGATCGTCCTGCGAAAAGACGGTCAGCGGCACGCCCGCGCGCAATACCTCCGCCAGCACCGGCGCCGTCAGCTGGCAGGTTGGACAATCGCGCTTGACGACCGCGACAAGGCCGTCAGGGAGGTTCACCTCTCCCAGTCTACTTAAGTCCAGCGCAGCGCGGCGGCCACTTCGGACGCTAGTTTGAGCGGGTCGAAGGGCTTGGTCAGAATGCCAGCGACGCCCAGTTCGGCCAGGCGCGTATGTTCAGCCGCTTGTGTCTTGGCCGTCAAAAACAGGACCGGGATGTCGCGCGTGGCCGGATCAGCGCGCAATGCGGCGAGGGTCGCCGGCCCATCCAGGTCCGGCATCATCACGTCCAGCAGGATCGCATCGGGCTGATCGGTCCGCGCCGAGTCGACTCCGTCGCGTCCGCACGAGGCTGTCAGCACTTCGTAGTGCCCGAGCAATTCGAGACTCACCTGGGCCACTTCGCGAATGTCGTCTTCGTCGTCGACGATCAGAATGCGTCGAGCCGGCATGAGTTTTCGGCGGAAACGATATGCGAATCAGCCGAGTCGAGGTGCGCTGACCGGAGTCCCCGGCGCTACACCATCTTCGAAGAGGAGCCGCGCGTCGCCGCCGATGAAGAAGTAGCCCGGCGGGTCGCCTGCAAAGTGTGCCGTTGCTGACGGCAGTGAAACGCTCCAATCGGCGCCTAGAGAAGTGAGCGTCTGCGGCCTTTGGGTCGTCCGGCCACGCCGCCCAACGCGCCGTCGCTCTGGTCAGCGGAGCAAAGTTGGCGTTGACAAAGCCGGCGAAGGCGCCGACCGCGGTGCGCAGCGTCCGCGCCACGGGCCGCGCAGAGCCGTCGTCGCGCGTGATGCCCCACACGGCCGACTGGCTGCACGGGTTATCGTCGACCATCTGATAGAAGCCGATGCGCGTGTAGCCCGCCGCGGCCGCCAGCGCGAACGCCTGGACGGCGTACTCCGCTTGCTGGGCCTGGGTTGTCTGAATCGGGTTGTGCGCGTGGCGGTCCGCACACGGGATGGCCGTGTCGTCGGTCGGCATCGCGTTCAGCTCGAGCAGCCACAGCGGTTTATCCGCCACCTCGTAGCGCTGCTGAATCGCTTTGAACTCGGCGTGCAGCCGCACCAGATCGTCAGGTGCCCGATACAGATTCAGCGGCACCGCATCGTGGAAGAAGTTGTGCGCCGGAGCGCTGGCGTTGGCAGCCTCGATTCGTAAAAAACGCTCGTAGAACTGGGCGCGGCCACTGATCTGGTCGACCCAGTACGACGTCCCCGGAAAGGCGATCGTCGCGTTCGGGTTGGCCCGCTTCGCCGCGAGGTACGCCACCTCCATCAAGCGGGCGAACTGTTCGTCGCTGCCGAGCCAGGTGTAGGAGCCGCTGCCGGCGGCGGCATCAGCCTGCTGAAATTCAGGTTCGTTCCAGACGATCCATTCGTCGATCCGACCCGCGTAGTAGCGCACGGTCTCGAAGACAAAGCGGCCCCAGTAGTTGCGCGGATCGTCGTCGGGCAGGTCCAGGTTGCGCGGCATGGATCGGCCGGGGTCGTCCAGATTGGTCGCCGCCCAGGTCGGCGTGAACTGCAGCAGACCGGCTAGACGCACGCCACGGTTGAGCTCGCCGGCCACGGCCCGCGGCGGGATCGTTCGGCCGAGCCAGCTGAAGTCGTCTGGTCCGTCCGGCTGAATATCGGCCCAGGACAGCACGACGCGCTCCCAGCCGGCACCCACGTCGGCCATGACCGTCGAGTCGCGGAAGCCTTCGGCAATGCCAAAGCGTGGATCGAGGCCGCCGGGATTGGGTGTTTGCAGCGGCAGCGGCGTGATCGGCGGCTTCGGCAGGACCGGCGTCGGACTCGGCATGGCAGTCAGCGAAGGCAGTGCCGCCACGGGTCGCTGTGTGGATGTCGCCGCAGGCAGCGTTGTGAGCGTGGCGGCGGGCGGTGCAGCTTGGCACCCGAACGCGAACAAAACTATGGTTAGTGCAATGACCAACCTGACCAGGTCAGGGCGCACCCCGCGTCAATCTGCCAGGTTCAGAAACGCGGCCATCCGTTGATAGAGGACTTTGCGGTGTTCAGCTTCGGACGGACGCAACGCCTCGTGGTTGATCAAGCGCGTCTGTTCTTCGAACCACTCGTGCCAGCACACTGCACACGTCTGGGCGAGCACGATCGGCCCCCACTTGCCTGGGAGCGGCGCCTGCTCCAGCCCCGATCGACTCTGGCCGCAGCGGCGACACGCGACTAGCACTTCGGCCACGCGTGATTCTAGCGGCTGGGAAATCGCACGTAGATCGGTTGAATGTCGTTGAAGTCGTGCCGTTGCAGCACGCCCTGCTCGACCAGTCGCTCCAGAATCCGTCGACACCGCCCGCGGTTGATGCCCAACTTGTCAGCGAGCGAGACAACCGATTCGGATACGCCGGCCGGCGTATCCACATAGTCGCGCACGCGTCGCTCGTCGGGTCGTAGCGCCTGCTCGGCTTCGATGGGTCTGATCCAGAGCAGGTTCATTCAGGTTCTTCGGTCAGCTGCGCGGCGCGCTGACGGCGATGATCGAACGCGACGGCGCCTGCAAAGATGACGGCCACGACCACGAAAACAGCGGGAAGAGCGAACCCGTTCATCGCGCGAGCGGTGCCCCCGAGCGTTGCCAACATGTCACTCGATGTAGGCTAAGCTGCACGTATATCAGCGACATTACAACCGGCGTCAGATCTATCACGAACGGGTCTCTTACGCCTTGGTTAAGGATTTACTGGAGCCGTAACCACGGTTCTGGGGATTCGTTCTCTACGTGAACGCACCGCCACGCTCGATGTGGCACAGCCGCTGTCGAGTCTCCCGGCACGCCCCAACGTGGGCGATCGGAACCGGCAGTTGGGCCTCAGGAGGTTAATCGCGATGCCCTCTGGATTGATGACGCGGACCATGTCAGCGTCCTTTTATCGTCGACTTGCACCCTGGGCAGTCGTCCTGCTCATAGGTGCGCTATTGGTTGGCATCTTGCCCACCGCGCAAGCGCAAACAGGTGCCACCGCCGCCGACGCCATCCCGATCGGGACCGACGGCAAGTTCGCCGGCACCGACGCCCCGTCCTCGAGCCTCTGGTACAAGTTCAACTACATCGGCGGCAATCAGACCGTCACGGTCACGTTGACGTTTGAGCCAGCGGATTCGAACCGGCTCGACATCTTCCTCTTCACCGGCGACCCGAGCAATCCGACCCAGGCGCCTGGCGCGTCGACGCTGAACGGCAACGTCCGCACGATCAGCTACACCGATCCCGGCGGCGTGCGGGTCATCTTTATTAAGGTCGAAAACGATCACCCCGACCGCTCGGTGAGCTTCGTCGGCTCGCTCGCACCGACCACTGCGATTGCAACCCCAACGCCGACCTCGGCCACCAACCCGTCCACGCCGCAGGCGACCCCGACCACCGGTCCGGTGGCGAGCAATGCGGGCAACGCGATCACGCTGGTCGCGAACAACGGCGAGTTCTCGGGCACGCTGAGCCCCGGCCAGGCGGTCTGGTACCGCCTCTACTATGGCAACCCAGGAGCGGATGCGACGGTTAGCGTCTCCGTTGCGCCCACCGCCGACAACGCCGATCTGAACATCTACACGGGGACCGACCCGACCAACCTGGGTCCGACCCAGCAGGGCGGCAGTCAGGTCAAAAGCGGCAACACGATTTCGCGCCATGTCAACCTGCCGAACGCGCAGTTCGTGTTCTTCAGCCTGGGCAATAACGGCAGCAATGTGATCGCCTATGGCGGCACAGTTACTCCGTTCTCACCGCCGCCAGCGACTGCTACCCCGACTGCCGCGGCAACAGGCTCGCCAACTGCCGCCGCGACGGCGACGCCAGGGCCAATCCAAGCGGCGCCGCCCATGGCTCACGATGCGCGCTACTTCAACGAGACGCGTTTCCGCATTGACGATGACGCCATCTTTGCCTACTTCCAGGCGCGCGGCATGGTCCAGAGCTTCGGCTTCCCCGTCTCGCGCAACTTCACGTTCCTGGGTTGTCAGGTGCAGATCTTCCAGCGCCAGATCGCGCAGCATTGCAGCGGCGCGCCAGTTGCGCTGATGAACGTGCTCGACCCGGAGATCTTCCCGTACACCCGGGTAAACGGCAGCATCTTCCCCGGCCCGGACGACGCGCTCAAGAACAGCACGCCGCGCGTCAGCGATCCGAATTACGGCACTGCCATTCTGCAGTTCGTCCGCGACAATGCCCCTGACCAGTTCCAGGGTCAGCCGGTGAATTTCGGCCAGACGTTCTTCAATTCGGTATCACCCCAGCAGGCAAATACAAGTGACCCGAACATCATTGGCCTGCTCGATCTCGAGATCTGGGGTGCACCCATCTCCCACCCGGCGGCCGACCCCGGCAACTCGAATTTCATCTACCAGCGCTTCCAGCGCGGCATCATGCACTACACCGCCGGACAAGGCACGCGCGGCATCTTGCTGGCCGACTACGTGAAGCAGATCCTGTTTGGTCCAATGCTGCCGGGCGGGTCGCCCAATCCGAACCTGCCGGTCGATCTGGCCCAGCAAGCGCAAGGGAGCAAATACTTCAGCCAATATTGCCCAGGCGGAACCCGCTGGCTGTGCCGCCCAGCCGCACTCCCCGATAGCGACCTGACCTTCGCTTTCGAACAGGGCTAGACGAGTGGTCAGTGGTCAGTGGTCAGTGGGCAGTGGTCAGAACTTGAGCACCCACATGCAGCCACTGATCACTGACAACCGAACACCGACCACTCCGCCGAGGGTGCTCGTCGTCGACGACGATCCACGCATGCTGAGCATGATGCGCCGCGTGCTGGAGGTCGATGGTTACAGCGTCGCCACCGCCGATGGTGGCGACGCCGCCCTCGATATCGTCCGAGCTGAATCCGTCGATCTGCTCATCCTCGACGTGATGATGCCCGGCGCCGATGGCTTCGAGGTTTGTCGCACGGTCCGCCGCGAAAGCGGCGTACCCATTCTCATGCTCACCGCCCGCGATGAGGCCGTAGACAAGATCACCGGTCTCGATTGCGGTGCGGACGACTACGTTGTCAAACCGTTTAACCCGGACGAGCTGATGGCCCGCGTGCGCGCGCTGCTGCGTCGAGTCCAACCGCGCCAGGTCGAAGTGCTGCGCTTTCAAGATGTCGAGGTGGTGCCGACCGAGCGCGAAGCCCGGCGTAATGGCGATCTGCTCGAACTGACCGCGCGCGAGTACGAGCTGCTCGAGCTCTTCTTGCGCCATCCGCGCCAGGTACTCACCCGCGAGCAGATCCTGCAGGAAGTGTGGGGCTTCGACTACCTGGGTGACTCGAACCTGGTGGACGTACGCATCAAGTATCTGCGCGACAAGCTCGAGGTGGGCGGCCGATCGCGTTTGATCCAGACAGTTCGCGGCGCGGGTTACGCTCTGCGGGCCTGAATCTTAATGCTGCGCCCCTAGGAGTACGGCCGCATGCCCTATACGCCCCGGCAGCCGCCGTACTCCGTTCAACGGATTGGCACTAGGACCACGGCCACCGGTGAGTAGTTCGTGGTCGAGATTCCAGGCCGTGGTCCTAGTGGTGTCGCTGCGCACGCGCCTCACCCTGTGGTACGGCGCACTGCTGGCGCTGACACTGCTGGCATTCAGCGCGCTGCTGTACTTCACGCTGCAACAGAGCCTGTCCAGCAGCATGGATCAGCGCCTGGTGTTGCGTGCGGACCAGCTGCGGCGCCAGGTCGGGCCGAGCATCGCCAATCTGGGGCTGCAGCCCGAGGACGTCGCCCCGAGCCAGCTCGAATCGACGCTGGGTGAGTTCGTCGAGCCGGGCATCTATGTCCAGCTGCTCAGTCCCAAAGGCGCCGTCCTGGCCGCTCCACCGAATCTGGTCGGCGGCGAACTGCCCGTCCCGCCCAGCAGTCGTCAGGCGATCGCCGAGGATCGCCCAATCTATGTCAACGTCCCCGTCGGTTCCGGTGACGCGAACGTACGCCTGCTGACCGAGCCGATCCATCAGACCGGCACCAACGAGGTGGTCGGCGCGGTCCAGGTGGCCGAGTCGCTGACCCCATTCGAGAACACGATGGCCGCTGTAGCGCGGCTG
>WNFC01005338.1_pt1 | contig 27637 bp, 25 predicted proteins | sample 5400541 | NCBI WGS metagenome assembly WNFC01 (sample SAMN13153342, study PRJNA577476) | soil metagenome | isolation source: 120 cm saprolite under Douglas fir tree site 2 hole 2 replicate 1 | place: USA:California | collected 2015-04-18 | reverse complement strand
CGAATATGCCGGTGAGCGGGGAACTTACACGCTCATTAGGGAGACTTGGAAGTGGCCGCAGGAGGAGCTCGGTTTAGAAGATGAAGCGCAGCAAGTCGCTCGAGCTTTTGTTAAAGCGGACGGCACGTACGCGTATGAGTGATTGCAGGAGCAGCGGCGCCGGGATCTTACGAACTGGCTCAGGCACGCAGGTGAACCTGCCGGTGCGCCAACGATGGATGCGGCCCTCGTTTTCTCACTGGGCGTTCGATGGGGGCGGTCAGATTCCGAAACCATTGTCAAGAGCTATGGGGACAGGTTTCAGCCCGTCCCGTCTGATGCCCGGGTTCAGGCTATGGCGGAGGCACCGCAAGCCGGCTGCATTGACCAGTAGCAGCGCCGCTGTTAATTAAAGGCAGTATGCCTCATATCCCGAATCATCCGTCGGCACAGAAGCGCCATCGCCAAAATCTCAAGCGGCAGGCGCGCAATCGTGCAATCAAGACACGCGTTCGCAGTGCAGCAAAGGTAGCGCTGGATGCGATCGCAGGAAATGATAAAGAAGCCGCGGCAAAGTCGTTGCGCGAAGTTATGAGAGTCCTGCACAAAGCGGCCAGTAAGGGCACACTCAACCGCAATGCCGCCAACCGCAGAATCGCCCGGCTCTCGCGGCGATTCGACCTCAAGCACAACCCTAAAGAAGCACCTACTGCACAGGCGTCATTATAGCGGGCGTGCGAGTTTACCGGTCTGATCCGGCCAATTCCAGGATTAGAGCCGCGACCGCCGGCTCACGTTGCTTGATTAGCCCGGTCTTGAACGACGTGTCGAGTTCACAGGCGCGCCGGTGTGTCTGTTCCAGACGCTTCAGCCCAAACCGGCGAGCTCCTTCCATCGCGCGAGCGGCCAGTGGACTATTGGGAGCTACTCCAAGCGCCGAGGCGATCGCGCCAGGATCTTTTTTGCGCACAAGCAAGGTCGCCGCGAGCAGCATTCGGCGCACCTGGGGTATCAACTCCAGTGCGAGCACCTCGATCGGATCACGTCCGGTCTGCATCGCGCGATCAAATAGCGCCAGGGTTTCTCCCACGCCCCGCTGCACCAGGCTTTCGGCTATCTCGAACAATTCGGGAATCCTCACGGCGCCGGGTCTGCTCAATTCAGTGAGTTCGATTCTGCCGTCATCGCGGCGAGTAATCGCAGCCTTATTCAGCGTGTTGGCGATCCCGGCAAGATCGCCGGCATGGCGCGCAACCAGCAAATCGGCTTCTTTCATGGTGAGTCGAAGACCCAGTGCACGCGCGAAGAGCTCGGCATACTGACCGAGTTGATTGTCGAACGGGCGCATGCAATTTACCAGCGTGCCCGATTGTTCCACAGCCCGCCGCATTTTGGCCGGGAGTTTGTCCCGCTCAAAGACGAGCGCGAGCCTGACCGCCGCATCCATTCGAGCACATGCGGCCATCAGCGCAGCCTCGTCGCCGGAGCCTGAGGCCGCACACTCGTCGGCCTCGGAATCTTCATCGCCGCCCCGTTCACGATAAGACCGCAGGACACGGCCAACAACCAGCCGTTTCGGCGCGAACAGGTCGCCCTCCCCCAACTCGCTCGCTAAAGCACCGTAGCTATCGGCGGCGCCAATTTGGAAGGCGCGGCATTTGAAATCGTCTGCTGCCAGTCGGCGGCGCAGGCTATCGAGCACGTATTCGCGAAGAAAGGCCTGGGGGCCATAGATTACGGTGATTGGCGCGATAGCTCGTCCCTGACTGAGCGCGCGCATGAACACAATTGCGGTCTCAACAGCCAATCAAACCCTCGCGGTCATGGCCGTTGATATCTTGGGAACAGGTTCCTCACCCTTAATTCTCCGGTAGTCAACGATTCTCCAGCAGTCAACCTTACCTCAACTCGCTTGCAGTAGCGGGAGGGGGCCAACAAGAGAGAGAAGCCAGACAAAGTTTGCCATCAGCCCTCTGGTCAGATATTCAGGGGTCCGTTGGACCCGCCTCCTTGCACGAAAATATAAGGCAAAATCCGAAGCGAACGGCTCCTTGCGAGCGGTCTCGTTTCTTTACCTGCGTGCCCGACCGCCCAGGCAAATCGCTTCGCGTTGATCCCTCGGCTGGGCTCGGGATGACAAAACAGGCTGCTAGTGTCATAGACCACTACTTTCATGCCAGTGGAAGAGCGCAAAGAATCAAAAGCCCTCGGACATTGAAACGTAGACGTTGTGCGCAAGGCTCTCCAGGTTCTGCTGCTGCGAAAAATCATATTGTGTCTTGGCCAACTGAATATCGGGAAAATTTGCAATATCCTGGGAGCGCAGGTTCTGTTGCAGAAACATCGGTGAAGTAGTAACCACCGCAGTTGAAACCGCGGCATATTTATCGTTGGCGAAGAGTCCGCCCGAACTCCAGATGACCTTTTTGGTGTGTTCGTCCGTCAGTTGTGCGTTCGCGCTAAGCGTTTGGCTATACTCGATGGGTTCGCTTACCGCGTTAGTGGCCACCGGCGCCGTCGCCACGTAGACCAGCTCGCCGCTGAGCACGAGGTCGGCCAGTCCTGGATCGTCCACCAATTCGAGGCGCTTGTGCTGGGTGATCTCGTCCTCCATGTAGCGGATAAATTGATCATTTATCCCGGTATAGCGCGACCGGTTGGTGAATTTCTCGACGTAGATCGTCTTGGATTGGGGCGGTAAGCCGGAGCCTTCAGCGGCGAAATGGTAGCCGCACCCTGCCATCGCTGCGCTAAGCGTGGCGATGACCAGTGGCGCCATGAACCATTCAAGCGCCGTGCGCCTTGGCGTGCGTCGGTTCTTCACCTTTGTCCTTTAACTTTAGCCGCTCGGCGACCTGGTCGAGCACGCCATTTACGAACCGGCCGGAGTTCTGGTCACCATAAGTCTTGGCGAGCTCGATCGCTTCGTCGATGGTCACGCGTGCGGGAATATCGTCCATGCGCAGCAACTCGTATACGGCGATGCGTAGGATATTGTGATCTACTCGTGAGAGACGCCCGATTGACCAATGTTCCAGTGCTTCGGCCAGAACACCGTCAATCAACCCTCGCTCCCGCCACGCCCCGTCGACCAGCCGGAGCGCAAACGTATCCGTGCGCTCTTCTGCGAAGGATTCGAAAAACAAGGCGAGGTCTTCGTTTGAGACCTCGCCGCGAATGTCAATTTGATAAAGGGCCTTGAGCGCCAACTCACGGCCCGTGTGCCTGAGTCCCATTGAATCCTCTCATAGACCGCCCCCGACGGCGCTCACACGGTTTCCGCAGATCATTCTGAATCGCCAGGCTAACGCGCGCGCGCCTTCAGCTTGCGATTTTCAGCTTGCTGAACAGGTGACCAAGCTTCTCGCGCTTGGTGCGCAAATATTCGATGTTACCCTCGTGTGGCGTCACTTCGAGTGGAACCCTGGTGATCGAAACACCATAGCGCTGCAAGCTCGCAATTTTATGCGGATTATTAGTCAACAGGCGAACCTCGCCGACGCCTAAATCACGCAGGATTTGCGCGCCGATTCCATAGTCGCGCAGATCCTCTTTGAAGCCGAGTTCGAGATTTGCTTCGACCGTATCCAGTCCCTGATCCTGAAGTGCGTAGGCTCGAATCTTGTTGCCCAACCCGATCCCGCGACCCTCTTGATGCAGGTAAATGATAACGCCCGCTTCCGCGGCAATGATCTGCCGCATCGACTCCATCAATTGCTCTCCGCAATCGCATCGCTTTGAGCTGAACACGTCCCCGGTCAGGCACTCAGAATGAAGCCGTACAACTGCCGGACGGCCCGCGCCGACGTAGCCGTGGACCAACGCGAGATGCTCGCGCCCATCGATAATGTTGCGGAACACAATTGCGCGCAGTTCCGCATCCTGAACCGAGAAGTCACTTTCAGCGACCCGCCGCACCAGGATTTCGCTGGTAAGGCGGTACGAAACCAGGTCGCGAATGATACACAGCGGTAACGAATGAGCCGCGGCAAACTCGCGCAACTCGGGTAAGCGAGCCTCCTCGCCGTCGTCACGTAAGACCGCGCACAACGCCGCCGCCGGACGCATTCCAGCGCTGCGGACCAGATCAACTGCACCTTCGGCCCGCCCCATCCGCATCATCACCCCGCCGCTCAGGGCCATTAGCGGCAGCACATGGCCAGGCATTACGAGGTCATCGGGGGTCGATTTGTCCGAAGCGAGCACCTGGATAGTGCGGGCGCGGTCGAACGCCGAGATTCCTGTGGTCACCCCCTCGCGTGCTTCGACCAGCGCGCCCGCCTGCTCGGCCAGCGGTTCCGCCTGGTTGGCGGCCACCAAGGGAATACCGAGTTCGCGAATCCGCCGCTCCGGCAGAGCGACGGAAACAATGCCGCGGCCGTGACTCGCCATGAAATTAACATGCTCGGGAGCAACCTTTTCGGCCGCCATTACCAAGTCGCCTTCGGCGTCTTCATGGTCGTCACTCACCATCACGACCATGCGGGCAGCCCTGATAACGCTAAAAACTTCGTCGATTTGCGATATCGGCACGGCTTACTCCCTTGGGAGACGAATAATATCACTGCATGGGCAGAGGCAAAAGCACATCGAATGCGTCTAGCAGGGTGCGGAAAAACCTATTTGCTTATGAAAAATCGTTCCGTACCCTGCGAGATCGAAGCCACGGGTACGGAAGGCACTCCTATCTTGGCAGCCAGGAGCAGGCAAATGACTTCCGAAGAGTCCGATTTTAAGGCGAACGCCCTTTGCGCTGAACAACCTCTGCCTGCAGCAGCCAGTCCGTACCGACGCGTCGTGCATTGAAATCCTTCAACTTGATCGCCTCGCGCACGTTGCGCGCAAGCAATCCCTCGACGCTCGGTAATCCGCAACCAATGATGAGGGGAGCGACAAAGAATGCGATACGGTCGACGATCCCCGCGCGCAAGGCAGCGCCGGCAAGCTTCGCTCCGCCCTCGATCAATACCTTCGACCATCCGCGGCGGCCAAATTCCCGCATCACCTCTTTCAGCACGATCCCCTCCTTCGCCGACGGTGCCGCCATAGCTTCGACCCGGTGGCCGTATCGCCGCCTGACACTCGCGGCCTTGGTTGCGCCGGTGACCAGGATGGTGGCGGCAGGGGAGCGCTGGTGAAAAATTCGCGCGCCGGCCGGTGAGCGCAGCCGCTGATCGATGATAACGCGAACTGGATCGCGCCCGCCCGCGATACGGCAGGTAAGCCGGGGATTGTCGGCGATCACCGTCGAAGCACCGACCATGACGACGTCGGCCTCGCGCCGCCATTGATGGACCAGGCGGCGCGATTCTTCCGAGCTTATCCAGCGCGAATCACCGCTGGCCGTGGCAATTCGGCCGTCGAGCGACATCGCCAGTTTTAGGATTACGAATGGCCGCCCGCGAGTGACGCGCGCGATAAAGCCCTCGTTCATCCGGCGGCATTCGCTTTCCAACGCACCGACTGTCGTTGCGATACCGGCGGCATTCAAAATTGCGACGCCGCGTCCCCGCACTGGCGGATAAGGATCCAGGCAGCCAATTACGACACGTGCTATTCCGGCCTCGGCCAGCGCTCGTGCGCAGGGGGGCGTCTGCCCATAATGCGCGCACGGTTCGAACGAAACATAAGCAGTCGCTCCGTCCGCCAAATCGCTCGCTTCGGCCAGTGCCTGCGGTTCCGCGTGCGGGCGCCCGCCTGGCGCGGTGGCGCCGCGTCCTACGATCTTGCCGTTGCGAACAATCACGCAGCCGACGGCGGGGTTGGGTGAGGTGAGCCCAAGCGTCGATTGTGCGAGCGCCAGGCATTCGCGCATCAGGCGTTCGTCTTCGTCAGTGAAGGGAGAAATGTGCGCCAGGGCCAATTTAATCCGGCGCCCCTCGTCCGTTCCTGCCTGTCCTCTCGGTCGCGGGAGAGGTGACGGTGACGGGAGGGGAAGGGCAGGGTGAGGGTTCTTCTGGCAGACGTTGACCCGTCATCAGGCGGGTTCACCTTTTTTTGCCTGCAACCTAGTCAGGTCAGGGTCCTGCTTGCGCCGCTGGATCAGTTCTTCGAGTTCGTGCATGAACTCTTCGATATCTTTGAAAGACCGGTAGACCGAGGCAAAACGAACATAGGCGACCTGGTCGAGCCGATGTAACTCGGTCATGACTGCTGAGCCAATAAACGAACTGGGAACCTCGTTACCCCCGCGTTCCACCACCGCCGTCTCGATGCGGTCAGTAAGCTGTTCAATTGCCTCCATCGAAACTGGACGTTTTTCGCATGCTTTGACCACTCCCGCGATCACCTTGTTGCGCTCGAACGGTTCGCGGCGGTTGTCCTTTTTCACTACCATCGGGGCCGCCTCTTCGACGCGTTCGTAGGTGGTAAAGCGACGCTTGCATGAGGAGCACATCCGGCGGCGCCGGATAGTGGCACCCTCGCCGGACATCCTCGAATCAACCACACGGTTGCGGCGCTGGCGACAAAAAGGACATCGCATAGCCTGATTTTAGCAGGGGTCGTGAGCAAACCGGACATAGCCGGCGGCGACCCTGCCAGCGACATCCCTGCGTGAGGCCGCCGCTTCGATCTTCTCTTCCCACCGGGTTATTGACAATGACCACTGCAAGCCTTCTCGCTCTCCGCGCTTGCTCTTGCCGAACGCGCCCCATACGGGCAATCTACTTTGCCGGGCGACCGCACAATCGTATTCAGCTCTTGTGAGCCTCGATGTAATTCACGACATCCTTGACGGTGCGGATCTTCTCGGCGTCTTCATCCGAGATTTCCATGCCGTACTCTTCCTCCAGCGCCATCACCAGTTCGACGATGTCGAGCGAGTCGGCACCCAGGTCCTCGATGAATGACGCTTCGGGCGTAACTTCATCAGCGGACACGCCGAGCTGTTCGCTGATTATCTCGCGGACCTTCGATTCGACTTCTCCAGCCATGTTCGCCTGATTCCTCCTGCCAGCCCGAAGCCCTCATCCCAAGCGGAATTGAGGCTTTTCTTGCCTGCGCACGCCGCAAATCGATGGCGAGACCGAATCTGCGTGGGCTCATAGCCGCCGGGTGGCTAAGTGCGCAGCTTAGGGACTTGGGTGTTGTCAGGCAAGGCGATCACAATCCACAGAAAGCAATACCGCAGCTCGAGAGAACGCCCTAGCAGGGTGTTGAGAAAGGGTACCAATGGCATTTGCTGGAGCGTCGGCTTCAACACCCTGCGTGAAAGCTGGCTTCCTTCCGTTAGTTCTCTCCCGCTTGCGGGGGAGACTACAGAGGGGGAAGCAGGCCTTGAAGACTTTTTCAACAGCCTGCTAGCGCGGACCCGAGTTGAGCACGCCCGCGGTTTCGAGCTCCTTGATACGCGCCGCCGAGTAGCCGAGGTAATTGTTCAGAATCTGCGCATTATGTTCTCCCAGGGTTGGCGCTTCCAACGCGAGTTCGCCATATTCGGAAAAGCGCAGCGGAAAACCCGGAATTTCGAATTCCCCAAGAAAGCGGTCGCTAATCGTTCTGATGGTGCGGCGCTGCCGCAGATGAGGGTGGTTCATCGCCTGCTCCACAGTCAGCGCCGGTGCGAAGGGCACCCGATGTTCTTCAAGCGCCTGTTCGACTTGCTCGTCGCTGCGAGAATCCACCCAGTCTTGAACGATTCTGATTACCTCGGCGATATGGCGGGCGCGCCCGGCTAATGAGTTGAAGCGCGGATCATCCACCAGGTCCGGTCTCTCCATCGCCTGGCACATCGCCGGCCACTGGCGATCGAGACCGCCGATAATGAGTATATAAGTGTTTTTTCCTTTGAACATGCCGGCTGGCGCGACCATGTAATGATGTTCGCCGGTGCGGCGCGGTTTCATCGCGCCCCGGCTGGCACTGAGCATCTGCACGTTGAGTTCGTGATAGCCAAAGTAACAGTCGAGCAACGAGGTTTCGACGTATTGGCCGCGGCCGCTGCGCTCGCGTCCGAGCAATGCCGAGGTGATCGCCGCCAGCGCATGCACGCCGGTGCTGACGTCTCCAATACCGAGGGCAGGAAAGACCGGTGCGCGATCGGGATAACCACACATGTCGAGCACGCCGGCATATGCGGCGCCGACGGTGTCGTATCCTGGACGGTTCGCCAAGGGCCCGGTTTGCCCGAGACTCGAAATCGAGCACATCACAATTTTCGGATTCAAACCGCTGACGGTTTGGTACCCGAGCCCCATCCGGGTGATAACTCCTGGCGCATAATTCTCGATCATCACGTCAACTTGCGGGATTAACGCCCTGATGATCTCCAGACCTGCCGGACTTTTCACGTCGATGCAGAGGCTTTTCTTGCCTCGATTCTGCTGTATGTAGTAGGCGCTGCGGCCGTCGCGCAAAAAGGGCAGGGCGCGGCTTGGATCACCACTTGGGGTAAGCTCGACCTTGATAACTTCGGCTCCCATCTCGGCCATCATCCTCGTCGCGGTCGGCCCCGCCAGGACCTGGGTGAAATCCAATACTTTGTAGCCGTCGAGCACATGCTTCAGTTCAGCCATCGCAAGCCCTCGCAAAGGCACTTAAACCGCAAGTGGGTAAATAGCAGTAATGAGCGGCGCCTCCCATCTGTCATCCCGACCGAAGCGGAGGGATCGCGCGCCGTCTGCGGCACGCAGGCGAACAACTGTCGGCCTGCGAGTAACACCGGTGCACGCACTCTCCTCCAGGCTCAGCTCTTTGAACGAAGGGTTCATCGTCCGTATGAGCGCGAGCTTCTCGCTGCGGCTCCAGCGCTTGATCTGCTTCTCGCGGTCAATGGCTGTGACCGGATCGTCAAACTCCTCGAAGTAAATCAGGCGTTTTGATTGCATATTTTTTGCTGAAGCCCTCGACTAATCCATGCTGATGTTCATACAGGCGGCGTTCGATATCCGACGTAACACCGAGATATAGGACACCACTACGTTTCGAGAGGATGTACACCTAAAACCGGCGCATCGCCACAGGAAACCTTAGCGTGGAGTAGACTGGAAGACCAACGCTCCTGCTCGCGTTGCGAGATGTTTCCTTGCGCGCCAGGGTCGGCGCGCGATCCCTCGGCTTCGGTCGGGATGACGGACAAAGCAAGCGCGATTTTTACTGCTCTTTTCGGGACGCCGCCCGGCGCGAAAACAGTGAGCGGATGAGCGCCAGCATGTAGCGCCACAAATTAATCAGAAATCCCTGGCGGGCGACGATGCCGGCCGCCTGGGCCTTCAATTCAGCTTCTGCCGCCGCAAAGAATTGTCCAAGCATCATCTTAGCCGCACTCTCGATGACGCGCTGGCCGACCTGCACCAGTGTGCCGCCGACCTGGATGTCGCCCGCGTATCTGACAACCGTTCGAGCAATGTTGCCGTCATGTGGCGCCAGGTCCAGAGTGCCGGCTCCTCGCATGAAGCCCTGCTTCCCCTTGCCCTCAATGTTCATCTTGTAATGCTCGGGCGGGCGGATTTCATCGAGCCTGAGCCGGCCGATGTAAATACCTTTGACTGCCGCGATTCCGACGTTGATGGTGCCGCTGAATTCGTCAGGCGCGAGTTGCTCGAGCTTCTCGCATCCCGGGATCAACCGCGACAGCCGTTCAGGGTCGTTGAACAGCTCCCATACGCTCTGGCGCGGTGCGGCCAGGATTCGCTCACCGGAGAGCTTCATGACGGGGGTCTAGCAGGGTGCGGAAAAACCAGTTTCTTTATGAAAAATCTGCACCCTGCGATAAAACTGGCTTCCTTCCTTTAGTTCTCCCCCTCTGGGGGAGATTACAGAGAGGGAAAGCAGGCTGCGGAAGGCCTTTTTCCGCAGCCTGCTAGGGCTTGGCGCTTGCAATAGCGCTCGCGAGTGCGCGGCGCGTATATACTCGCGCGAGTTCAGCCCGGAAATCTGCGGCCGCGTGAATATCCGACAGCGCGTCGATACCGTCGGCAGTATGCGACGCGGCCGCTGCTATCGTCTCGTCGTCGGCCTTCTTGCCCACAAGCACATTCTCCGTCGCTCTCGCACGAAATGCCTTGGGGCCCAGGCCGGTGACGCCGACGCGGACTCGTTCGCAATTCCCGCGGCGGCCGAGCGTCACCAGCACCGCGACCCCCACAATCGCAAAGCCGGAGGCGGGCTGGCGATGCTTCAGGTAGGAGAACCCCGAATTCACAGGAATCGGCGCGAAGCTTACCTGACTGAGGATCTCGCCGGCCTTTGCCGCGGTCGTCATCAAGTCAGCGAAGAAATCTTCGGCCTTGACCGTTCGTGCGCCAGCCTCGCTTTCGAGTGTAATGTCGCCTTCGAGTGCGAGAACCGCGGCGGGGTAATCAGCGGCCGGATCAGAATGCGAGAGGCTGCCGCCAATCGTGCCGCGATTGCGCACCTGGACATCGCCGATCGCGGCAGCGCATTGCGCCAGCAGGCCGAGTTTGCTTTTAACGATTTCCGAAGATGCAACCTCGTCATGAGTCGACGCCGCGCCGATGACGATCTTGCCGCGTTGCTCGCTGATACGCATGAGCTCCGCGATTCGGGCAATATCGACAACGTGTTGCGGCTGAAGCAGACGCAACTTCATCATTGGTATCAGGCTGTGTCCGCCGGCGAGCAATCTCGCATCGTCGCCGTATTGTTTAAGTAGGCCGAGCGCTTCTTTGACTGAGCCGGCACGATGGTATTCGAATGATGCGGGAAACATCGCGTTATGCCTTATGTCTGTCCCCTCGCCCGCTCATTCGCGGGAGAGGGTGGCGCGTCAGCGCGCCGGGTGAGGATGCCTTACGGGAGAGGGTTCTGCGCCGCTTTGATCGCTCGCCACAGTTTCTCGGGCCGGAGCGGCATATCGAGATGACGAATGCCGAGCGGCTTCAATGCATCGAGCACCGCGTTCACGACACATGGCGTGGCACCAATGGTGCCCGCCTCGCCAACTCCCTTGGCCCCCATCGGATTGAGTGGCGACGGTGTGACCGTGCTCGCCAAATCGTAGTGCGGCAGCATCTCGGCCTTCGGCACCGCGTAATCCATCAGAGTAGCAGTGAGCAACTGGCCGTGTTCGTCGTAAATGACTTCCTCGTAGAGCGCCTGCGCGATCCCTTGAGCGATGCCGCCGTGTACCTGCCCCTCGACCAGCAGAGGGCTTATCACGCGTCCGCAATCGTCGACCGCAACGTAGCGGATGAATTTGACCACGCCGGTTTCCGGGTCGGCTTCTACCACCGCCACGTGTGTACCGAAGGGATAAGTGCATCCGGTGGGTTCGAAGAAACTGGTCGCGTTCAATCCTGGTTCGAAGCCGGGAATTGCCTGCTTGTAGTCGTAGGCGGCATCGATTACGCGCTGGAGCGGAATCGCCCTGCTTAGATCAGATCGGAGCGCGATCGTGCGATTGCTGAAGGTGAGCTGGTCGGGCGGCGTCTCCATCATGGTGGATGCGATTATCTTAAGCTTTTCTTGAAGTTTGCCGGCCGCCTGCATCAGTGCGGTACCTCCCACCGAGAGCCCCCGGCTTCCAAACGTCCCAACGCCGTACTGGACGATCGCCGTGTCGCCGTGCAGTACGACAATATCGTCGATATCGATGCCAAAGGCGTCGGCGGCCAACTGGGCGAAGGTCGTTTCCTGACCCTGACCATGCGGCGAAATGCCGGTGAGCACGGTGACATTGCCGTCGGGCTCGATACGGACGGTCGCGCTTTCCCATCCATTGAATTTTGGTGGAAACATCGACGACGGCCCCATGCCGCAGAGTTCAACATACGAGCAGATGCCGATACCGATATAACGGCCATGTTTCAGCGCCTCGGCTTGTTCCGCGCGCACTTTTTTGTAGTCGATTAACTCGAGTGCCTTATTCAGCGCCCGCTCGTAATCGCCCGAATCGTAGACCAGACCGGCCGCGTTGGTGTACGGGAATGCGTCCTTCGGCACGAAGTTTTTGCGGCGCACTTCTGCCGGATCCATTTCCAGTTCCGCCGCAACCAATTCGATAGTTCGCTCGGCGATGTAACAGGCTTCAGGACGTCCTGCACCGCGGTACGCATCAGACGTCATTTTGTTGGTGAAGACCAGCAATTGCTCAAACGAAGCCGCCGGAATCTTGTAACAGCCGGTCATCATCAGGCCCGAGAATCCGGGAATCGCGGGCGAGGCCAATTGCATGTAGGCGCCCATATCGCAGATGAATTTGGCCTTCATGGCGAGAATCGTGCCGTCATTTCGGACGGCAACTTCGAGATAAGCGATCTGGTCGCGGCCGTGCGTGGTCGCGGCAAAGTTTTCGCGCCGCGGTTCGATCCATTTGACCGGCCGGCCAAGCGTCATCGCCAAATACGCGACCAGTGCTTCCTCGCCGTAAACGTTGACTTTGCAGCCGAAGCCGCCACCGACTTCAGGCGCGATCACACGAATGCGATTTTCGCCGAGCTTGAGCATCTCGGCCAGCCGGCTCCGCAGCATGTGGGGAATCTGGGTCGATGACCACAGCGTGAGCGGTTGCGCGCCCGGATTCCATTGCGCTACCACACCGCGCGGCTCCATCGGCACCGGTGCGAGACGCTGATTCGCAATGCGGAATTTGATAATGCGATCGGCGCTGCGCATGGTTTCGTCAACCGCCGGATTCTGCAGCTCGGCGCGTGTAACGACATTGTTGCCGAATTGCTCGTGTAGGAGCGGCGCTCCGGGTTCCAGCGCACGTTCGGGATCGACAACCGCGTCGAGTGGCTCGTAATCGACCTCGATCAGATCGAGCGCATCCTGTGCTTTGTAGGAATCAGCCGCGACCGCCACCGCGACCGGCTCACCGACGAAACGGACCTTGTCCTGCGCGAGTACGGGATGATGCGGCAAATGCTCTACCGGTGCGATGCATGGAACCGAACCAATTCTGTCCTTGACGTCCACGCCGGTAAGTACGCATACAACACCCGGGGCCTTACGCGCTGCATCGGCGTCAATCGATTTGATTTTTGCGTGTGCATACGGGCTCCTGAGAATAACGGCAGAGAGCATCCCAGGCAGCCGCACGTCATCGACATAAGTTGCCCGTCCGGTAATGAGCCGCGGATCCTCACGCCGCTTGATCCGTTCGCCGATAAATTTCGGCACAACCGCCATCGTCGTCTCCTCTTTCCCAGGATCGCTGTCGTCCGATGCTCAGCCGCCGTTCAGTCGCTATCGCCGCATCGACCAAGCCCCTCGCCCGCTCTTGCCTGTTCCTCTCCCGCTCAGTTGCGGGAGAGGCGAGGTGAGGGTGACTGACGGGAGAGGGTCAGGGTGAGGGTTCTGATTCTCACACTGCCGGATTGCCGCCGGCCGCCCGCATCTTTTCCGCCGCGTTTTGGATGGCCTTGATTATGTGTTGGTAGCCGGTGCAGCGGCAGAGATTGCCTTCGAGCGCGTGGCGGATTTCCTCTTCACTCGGCTTCCCATTGCGGCTGAGCAGGTCCGCTGCCGCCATGATCATTCCTGGCGTGCAGTAGCCGCATTGGAGTCCGTGCTCCTCCCAGAAACCATCCTGCAGCGGGTGCAGTTTGCCATTCTGGGCTATTCCTTCGATGGTCGTGATGCGGCTGCGGCCGGCTTGAACGGCGAGCACGGTACACGACTTGACTGCCTTGCCATCAATCAGGACGGTGCAGGCGCCGCAGAGCGAGGTTTCACATCCGACATGAGTGCCGGTCAGACCGGCGATATCGCGGATATAATGCACCAGAAGGGTACGAGGCTCGACCTCATCTTCGCGCGGCTGCCCATTCAGCGTCAGATTAACCCGCATAATGGTTTTCTCTAGTGGCAGAAGAGTACATAGCAAATGGTAGCTTTGCGGGCCATCGGTCGCTCAAAATCGCTGTACGTGGGCAGTGCAGCAGAGTTGCGTTCCCCTTACTCGGCCGCCGAGAGTTTTCTGCTTAAAGAAGCTCCAGTAATCGTGGTTTGAGCGAGCAGTATCTTGTCCAGCACAGTTCGCCGCGGCGCGTAAGCGACGCTGACTTCTTCAAAAGCAGGTGGAGAGCCTGTCAGCGCGAAGTCGCCGAAATCGTATTTGTGACTCGTGATGACCGGGCACCCGGAAGATTCGACCCGCTCAAGCAGGTTCCAACGCTCAAGCCGCGCGACCCCCGGCTGATGAATATAGTGCGNTAGTGCGTGGACATCCGCATATCGCTCGGGAACCGGGCACGATCTACCAGCAACATCCGATAGCCCTTGCGTGCCAGCATTGCCAGTGGAGAGCCGGCACAGCGGGCACCGACGATAATCGCGTCGTACATGGCGAACTCCTCATCTCTCAGGAGAGGTACCTCCGGTTGTTCCCTCCAGCGGTACTTGCGGCTGAACTACTCCCAATTCGAGCGCAACCTCAACTGCCTACAGCTTAGGAACGATAATGGCTGGAGAGCCGGCCTGGAAACAGTGGGACAGGCGTCTCTGCCTGTCAAGACGCGCGCCGCGCGCCACCACTGACTCTTTGTGTGCATCTAATCTCAAGGCTACCAAGAGAAGGTGGGGGGCGCGAGCGAAAGACGCCCGCGCGTCATCGACAGGCAGGGACGTCTGTCCCACTAATTTGTCAGAGCGCTCACCAACGTTGCCCGGGTTCAGCTTGAACCTCGTTATATGGCCGATACCGTTTCTGTCATCTCGCGCGTAGCGGAGGTTGCCCTTGTTCACACGTCGAAAATGATGCGGGCGCGCCATTCGTTGGATACCTTTTCGACTGCCAGTTGATGATAGGTGACGGCTTTGATTTCACCGCGCGAGGTATGGCGGTTCGGGTCGAAGGATTCGCCGTGCAGCATGACGTGAAGCGTGCAGGCTTGTTCCTCGACCTCGGCGTCGCGCCAGATGAAGCCGTCCGCGGCAAAAAGCTGGAGCAGTTCCGTCAGCAGGTCATGCATCAGATTGATGTCGTCGTCGGCCGTGATTTCGACTGGTCGCCGCTCGGCAGCTTCGACCTTCGATGATTCGACCAGGATCGACGCCAAGGCAAGCGCGGCGCGGCGGAAGAGTTCCGTACGCGTGGGAGCGGTGACTTCGATGCCGAGGTCGCCGGTGTGTTCGAGTTCGCGGTAGAGGGGCGTGTCGTCGGGCGGGGGCTTGTTGGGGTTGGCCGACATAGCTATGGACGCAGCCTGTGTTTTGCCAGTGCGGAGGCAGGCACCCCCTCCCTTACCCTCCCCCATGTCAAGAAATGGGGGAGGGGAGCAGCCAGCAGAGTGCGACGACGACTCCGCCCCTCACCCGTTGTTTGATACGGGGGAGGGTAAGGGTGGGGGTGCAGACTTCATCCCTTAATCACGGCCAGCGGCCGTAATCTTGCGACGCGTTGAGTGACACCGGCGGCCTCCATCACTTCGACTACTTCGGCCACGTCCTTGTAAGCTTCCGGCATTTCCTCGGCGACGCCGCCCCGGCTGTGGGCGCGGACGGTTACACCCATAGCCTTCAATTCATTCGGCAGGTCGCGGCCGCGCGCTTCTTTCTTCGCCGCGCTTCGGCTCAGCAGACGGCCCGCGCCATGACACGAGGAGCCGAACGTCTCACGCATCGCCGCCTCGCGTCCGCTTAATACGAACGAATAGCGGCCCATGTCCCCGGGGATGAGCACCGGCTGTCCTGACGGGCGCAATGCGTCCGGCAGGGCAGGATTGCCTGGACCATAGGCGCGCGTCGCGCCTTTGCGATGGACGCAGACGCGGCGTTTGCGGCCGTCCACGATATGCTCTTCGAATTTGGCGATGTTGTGGCAGACGTCGTAGACCAATGCGAAGCCGAGGTCGCGCGGCGCGATCGAGAGCGCTTCGAGAAAAGCCTGCTCCGCCAGATGCATCATCAGCTGCCGATTGCACCAGGCGAAATTCGCCGCCCCCGCCATCGCACCGAGGTACGCCTTCCCTTCGGGCGAATTGATCGGAACGGCGGCGAGCTGACGATCGGGCAGGCTCACCTCGTAACGGCCCATCGCGCCGACGATGATTTTGAGGTAATCGTCGCAAGTCTGATGGCCGAGGCCGCGCGAGCCCGAATGGATCAGCAGCGTGACCTGGCCAAGGTGCAGATCCAGCGCATCGGCCAGTTTCGCATCAAAAATCCGATCGATGCGGCTGACTTCCAGAAAATGGTTGCCCGAGCCAAGCGTACCGAGTTGCTTGGAGCCGCGCTTGTAGGCTCGTTGGCTGATACGCTCGGGATCGGCGCCGCCCAGCCTGCCGCCTTCTTCGGTATGTTCAAGGTCATGCCGGCTTGCATAGCCATTGTGCAGCGCCCATTCGGCACCTTCGTAGGCGACCAGCTTGATCTGCTGGCTGGACAATCCGGGGATAGCGCCTTCGGAGCCCACTCCGGCCGGTATCTTTGAGAAGAGCGCATCCGCCAGCCGCTCGATGCGCCGTTCAACGAAGTCAGCCTGCAATTCGGTGCGTGCGAGCCGCACGCCGCAATTGATGTCGTAGCCGACGCCGCCCGGCGAGATCACGCCGTGTTCTGCATCGACCGCGGCAACACCGCCGATCGGGAAACCATAGCCCCAGTGGATATCGGGCATCGCCAGCGAGTATCCGACGATTCCGGGCAGGCAGGCGACGTTGGCAACCTGTGTGAGACACGGGTCGTTGCGCATTTCGTCGATCATCCGGGCGTTGGCGTAGATACGTCCGGGCACTCGCATCGCGCCGGTTTGGGGAATTTCCCAGAGGTAATCGCTGCGTCTGATGAGTTGCATGGTTCAAGCAGGGTTCATCGATGAGCGAAAATAAGGCGCGAATCCTGTCTGACGTTTTATTCTCGCGAAACCAACCAGGCGCCGCAACCGTGCCGTCACGGCGCGAAAAATATAGAACTCGAGGCACCAGATCTGCCAGGTCTGATCCCCTCCCCCGTTCCTTGATATGGGGGAGGGAAAGGGAGGGGGTGCAGAGAGCGCTCGGATGTGAAAACTCGAAAAGAGCTCTTTGAATGCCCATTGGAGACAGTTTTAGGAGATAATAGATAACGAAAGCGCATGCTATTTGTCGATTTTCGGGAGTTTTCGCACGGTCTCCTTGAGGAAAGGGGGGAACAGAGCCCTGAATCGAGGTTGTTGGGCTGAATAGCACGCCGTCGCCTGCGAACGGGGCAGCAGCATCGCGACCTGACCTCGCCTCCCAGGCGCGTCCCCATGGACGAATGACCGCGCTATCTTGTAGGTTCTTGGCGAACTGCAGGTCTATTCTCAACCCGCGGTGGAGGAGGTTGCATGACGAACGGTCCGAAGATGCTCGAAGGCTACCGCGTGCTGGATTTCGGCCAATTTGTGGCCGGCCCCACTTGTGGCAGGCTGCTGGCCGAAATGGGCGCCGAAGTTGTGAAACTCGAATTGGCGCCGGCGGGCGATCGGGTCCGCGAAGGCGGCTTCAAGCCGGTGCAGCCCGAGTATAAACGCAGCAGTCAGAGCACCTACTATTTACAGCACAATCACAGCAAACTGAGCTTTGCCATCGACCTCAAGAAGCCTGCAGCGCGTGAACTTGTAACCGCGATGCTGCCGAAGTTCGACGTGCTGGTCGAAAATTTCGCACCCGGGGTGATCGGGCGGCTCGGCTTTTCTTACGAAACCGTCAAAAAAATTAATCCGCGCATCATCATGTGCTCGATCTCGATGGCCGGGCAGACCGGGCCGTTGTCAACCAAGGCCGGCTATGATCATATCGGCCAGTCCTATGCCGGCATCACCGATGGGATAGGTGAATCGGATCGTGCGCCGGCAATGGCGACTATGGCCATCGGCGATGTTTCGACCGGGGTGGCGACGGCAATGGGGATATGCGCTGCGCTGTTGCATCGTGAGCGGACGGGCGAGGGGCAGTACCTCGAAGGGTCGCTGCTGGACACCTACTTCCATATGCACGATCAGAATGTGCCGAAGATCGCATTGGCGGGTGACAAAGTCCGTCCGACACGCGGCGGTTCACAGCCGATTGGGGTTGGCCCGCTAGGCATTTTCCGCTACCGCGACAACCAATACATCACGATCTTGACGACGCCGCATCAGTGGCCTCAGGTATTGCGCGCGATGAACCGGCCGGACCTCGCCGATGACCCGCGGTTCGCCAAACCCCGAGCGCGCGCCGCCAATCACCTGGAACTGGCGAAAATCATCGAGGAATGGCTGGCCAGCTTCCCCACCCGCGACGATGCGCTCGCAGCATTGGATAAGGAACGGGTGCCGTGCGCGCCGGTGCTTACGGTCAACGAAGCCATGGCACATCCGCATCTCAATCAACGTAAGACTGTCAGGTGGGTGGACGATCCGCTGCTCGGCCGCGTCGCCATTCCCGGGATTCCGGTGAAATTTTCAGCATGGCCCGATCGTATGCAGGTGCGCGCCGCGCGGCTGGGCGAAGACAATGAGCGGGTGCTCCGCGACTACCTGAACCTGAACGATGGCCAGATACGCGAACTTTACCAAAGCGCCGTGTTGGTGCGCGATTCTACACTAGGTCCCAGTCCCGTCGGCGAATGAGGGTATGGTTGTGAGCGCAATCGGTGGTGCCGGCGCGGCTCTCACAGCTCATTCGGCGAAGTCCCTTTATGTCATCTATGTCATCCTGAGCGAAGTCGAAGGATCTCGCGCCGCCATTTTTTCGGCGGCGTGATTCAGCGATGTGCGCACTGTCAGAGCATCACGGCGCAAAAGAGTGCGCCGCGAGATCCTTCGACCCGGCCGCGCCTTCGCGCGCCCGGCTCAGGATGACAAAGAGCCGAGCACAAGAGACCAAAAGAAGAGGACCATATGTCAGTTCAAATTACTCCCATGGTATGTGGATGGCTGGAGATGGAACTCCGATCGATTCTCGCCAAACAACCGGGGCGAGTGAAAATTCCAATACCCAGCTTTCTGATCGAGCATCCAAAGGGCCGGGTCATATTCGACACCGGATTACATCGAGAGCTGCAGACCAGTTCCGATAGAATCGGCGAGCTCGCCAAAACTTTCCAGGTGCACTATCGCCCTGGCGAGGAGTTGGGGGCTCGTCTGCGTGCCCATCAGATTGAGCCGGAACGAATCGACTACTTGATCAACTCGCATTTGCATTTCGACCACGTTGGCGGCAACGCCGACCTGCCGAACGCCAAGTTGATCATCCAACGGCCAGAATGGGAAGCGGCCGCCGATCCTGAACTCGTCCGCCGCAACGGCTACAATCGCGCCGACTTCGACCTTGGCCATCAACTTCAGTTAATCGACGGCGAGCACGATCTGTTCGGCGATGGAACTGTAGTGTGTATTCCGACCCACGGCCACACTGCCGGCCATCAGTCATTGCGGGTTCGGCTCGACAACGGTGAAGTCGTTCTGACCGCGGATTCCTGCTACATGCGCAAAGTGCTCGAAGACATGGTGCTGCCGCCCTTCGCTCATGATTTCGACGCGATGCGGCAAGTGATTGAGCGCTTCCGAGCGATGGAACGCGCCGGCACGCGCTTAATCTTCGGCCACGATCCAGGCCAATGGAGCAAAGACGGCGCCCTCGCAGTTCCGCTCCAGTGACCCCTGAAGCAGAACGCCTAGTGCTTTATAGCATGATTTCGCGCAACAAGGGTTTGGGTTCTTGACTCTAGGCGTGTTCGGATTGTTCGTCGGGCGCCGGGGCGCTTTTGATCCTCCCCCTGACCAGGGGGAGGGTAGGGAGGGGGTTGCCTGACTGCCTGTAAATGCATGGACACAGGTGAATTTCTGGCGGCACGGCCGCTTTGCACCAGCGACAGACTACCCCCACCTAACCTCCCCCTGGTCAGGGGGAGGGATTGGAGGCGCCAGCCCTGTTCCATTGCTACGAACCTTACGCGGATTTAGGCAACTAAGCACTAGTGTCGACGCGGTTCACCCCGCGCGTGCTCTTTGCTCGGCTTAGAACTTGTTCTCCCGAATATTCTGATACCCGGCCGAGGTGTCGGTGTAGCCGCCGATGAACCCCGCGCTCTGATTCTGCGAATCCGACGCCAAGGCTTCGTAGTCACCTAGCCAATTGCCAATGCCAAAGTCGTCCTGGTTGACGACCGACGGACCGACTGGGGCGGCGATCGGGATATTGGTCCACTTGCTTGCATCCAGAGAGACTGCGCAGGTGCGGCCGATCAGGAAATTGTTGGGATCATTGCTTCGATCATAGAAGCACACGCCGATCTTGCCTTCCTTGTCGGTCGCCAAGGCGGGATGGAACTGGTCGGTGAACGGATGCCGAGCGCTGCCATCCTCAAAGTTGTTATTCACTCGCACCGGCGGCGACCAGGTGGCGCCCCCATTCGCCGAGTTGCTCAGCAGGACATCGCTGAATTGATAGCTTCCAGTGAAGGACAAAAGGTCGAATGCGGGGTCCTCACCGTCATTCCATGTTACGTATAGGTTTCCGCTGTTCTTCGGCCCTTTGCCGACGGCGAGCTCAGGATGCTCATAGGTTTGGATTCTACCTTGCAACACCTGAATCAAGGGGATTCCCTCGACAAAACTTACGAAGTCGAAAGTGCCGGCGTAATTTATATCACTAACCTTCACCGAGCTTCCGAATAAAGGCGGCACCAGAGTTGTTGGAATGGTCGCCCTCGCAATATCTACTTCCCGCGGAATGGCAGGAAAGCTGCTCGCCAAAATCTTACCAAGGTACTCCCAACTCACATACACCGTTGTGCCGGCCGGGTCGACCGCGACGTCCGAGAACTCCACTACCGGGCCGCCCAGAGCGGTTGGATCGTTGCAGACTTCGGTGACCACCGCAGGACTACTCCAATGGACGCCACCGTCGTTCGACCAGACGAGTTCGATGCTGTTTCCAAAAATGCCCGCGCCACACCGGGCGCCGGAAAAGTCATCGTCTGTGTAAGTGACAAAGAGCTGGCTCGGGTTGGCCGGATTGACGGCCATCCAATCGCCATCAAAAAAATGGCCCGCGTTGCTCGCGGGCGATTACGACGAGTGGCGGCCCAAAGTCCACGCCACCGTCTGTAGACGTCGAAACGGATACGGCGGTATTGGTGGCATCGTTGTAAAGGGACGAAAAATAGAAGTTCTGTGGAGAAGCGCACGTGAATACCTGATCAAAGCCAAGGAGGGCGGGAAAACTTTCAGTGGGCGCGGTAGGGTAGCCACGATCAGTAAAAGTTGCGCCCTTGTTGTTGGACGTAGAATACCCCAGGAGAACCAAGCCGCCGCCCCCGGTAAGACCTGCAAAGAAGCTCGGGTAAAGACTGCCGGTGTCGTTAAATCCGATTACCACGTTCTTGCCGCACCAGGCGGTTGAGCTTTCGTTCTGGGTGAATCCCCCCATTCTGGTTATAGAAAAGTCAAGCGGGCCGGACACGGCCCCTCCCAGTAAAGCCGAGGTCGCTTGGGCCACGAGATTGGCCTCGGCAGCTCTCACCAGCATGTTTTTCGTCCGATCCCAGTTGCGCGCCATCGCGAAGAGGCTGCGCGCGCCACCCGACAGGATGACGTTTCGGCCGAGCTTCTTTTCCGTTTGTCGAAGTCGGGCAAATGTGGCGTCGAGACGGTTCGCTCGTCCGTTCGCAAAAGGAGCGGACAGCGCCAGCATGAGTCCCGCCAGTGCGAGTATGATCGACGGGCCAGATAGCTTTCGAAGCGACATGAGTGTTTTCCCCCATGGCTTTAAGTGGATATCGACGCCTTCGTCAGTCGAATGTTTGAGCAACGGTAGCTACGGAGTGGTGACCTTCCCGGTCTCATCGTGCCGGACGTAGCCGACGCAGAGGGTAGCGCCGCAGCTAAGAAACTGCCCGGCAAAGTTCAAGGTCTCGGTACCCGTTGCTCCAGCGAACTTGCCGGTGCCACCGACGTTGCTGACCGTAAGGATCCCGTCGAACGGGAAAGGCGGCGATGCAGAGGTGAGATCGATACAGATTGTTCCCGAAACCAGGTTCTGAATCAGAAAATCGCCCGTTGCTTTGAAAGTGATTATCTCAAGCGAGTCGCTGTACGTTGCTTGAAGCCCAGCGTTCGGGACGCCACTTGGCGGCGTGCATGTGTTGCCGTTCGCAGACGCAGCCGCCCATTCGTGGACTGTTATCGGACCTGAAGTGCTGGTGCCTGCCAGCGTTATCGAGCCCGACGGGGCCCCATCAGGAAAGTAGCTGAAGGGGGTTTGCTCGAACCCTCCCGACGCCGTGTAGTTCAGGGGCTTGCTCCCCGCTTCTGAAACCGCACTGAAAGCAAGCAGCACGGCACAGAGCGTGGGAATGATTACCGATCTCGTTAATGTGAATAATCTCCGATGCGACAGGCGAAACATGAGTATCCCTCCCTGCTGAGTGGCACAGGCTCTAGCCTGTGCCGCCACGGCTTTTAGCCGAGGAGTTGAGCGACCGCCCGAACGTGTGGACCTTCCAACTAATATGCGGGACTTTGCGCGTCCCAATTTGGGACGCGGCAGAAAAAGATTGCTGTCAGCTCGGATAATTAGGGGTTCAGGGGACCGGTCAGGTTGGGTGAAAATTCAGAAGAGCTGCCCGCTCGACGGGTAGCGAACCTTCGCGCCGTTCCTGCACCCCCTCCCTCACCCTCCCCGTATCAAAGAACGGGAGAGGGGAGAGAACAGCCGTGCTCGAGGCATAGGTGTTGCTGCGCGCCAAGGGCGCGCAGCATATCAGCCCAGGGCAACGCCCTGGGATTTGTCCACGTTGTAATTGCCGCCCTGAAGGGGCGGAGCCTTCCTGCGCCCTTTCAGGACGCGCGGTTAAAGGGCTCGTCAAAACCTAGGGCGTTGCCCTAGGCTGATATCCTGCGGCGCTTTCAGCGCCGCGGTCGCCGTTTTAGTTAGCCCCTCCCGCAGCGTTTGACATGGGGGGAGGGCAAGGGAGAGGGTGTCCGACTCCTGCTAAGCCTTGTGCACTACTTCCACGCCAGGCAGCTACAATTGCCATTCGATCTTTTCCTTCGGCAGGTAGGCGCAATTGTATCCGGTCCGGATATTCTGGCCGAGATGATCAGCCAAGGCCGGATTGAGCTTCCGAATTTGCCGGATCGCGAAACGGATTCTTTGTGAAACCGTCGAGCGAGCGCGTTCGACGTGCGAGGCTACCCTGCGGTCGCCACGGAGACCGGTTGCAGCCTTAAGTTGGGCCGTGAGCGCTTCGATCTCTCGGCGGATAAGCCCGCTCTTACCAGGGTCATTGAACCGCTGTGCTTCATCAAGCTCGGCGTCCAACTCCCGGATTCTGCGTGCGTAGTCGGCTTTGGCTTTCGCGTCGAGGTGCGGGCCTGCATCACCGAGATCTATATGAATAGTGCCGAAGTCTCCGCCGTTTGCGGCGACCGCTGTCTGTATACGGTTTGAATGGCTATTCGATCCGGCGAGATCGATGGCGGGTAATTCCACGCCTGGATGGCGAAGAAGATCTGCGAGGTAATGAAAGCCCTTGGCGTCTTTGAGCCGGGCCGTCTTCTCGCCAAAAGCAACTACCCAATACTCGCCCTCCTGATAGAAAGAGCAGCTTGCCTGAGATGTGGCACAGGCTTCAGCCTGTGATTCTCCCGCTCGCGTGGCTGTATCCAACACCCGTCGCCGGTCAGCTTCCACCCGCTCGATCCATCGCTGTCCGGCGCCATGACGGCGATAAACCTCGATTGCGCCATCCAGCTTTTCGAGCGCACTCGCGCTCTTCCCTGCCTTTAGCAAAGCACGCCCCCAGAGGTGCAGGGTATCCGCGGCGTCCCATACCGAGCCAAAGTTTTGGAAGATCTTGATCGATTCCTCAAAGAACCTGGTCGAATCCGCTATCCGATTCTCGGCGGCGGCGAATGCGGCCTCAGCGCGCCGAACCGACCCCATACAGCCTTGCCAATCCTCTCCTTGGCGAACGATACGACGGCAATATTCGAGATGCGTTGATGCCTCATCAGTCCTACCAAACTCGAGAGCCAGAAGTGTTGCGGTTGGACGCGCGCGCATTTCGCAGAATTGTTCACTGGACCGGTAGCTTTCCAGGACCCGGGGCTGCAACGCCGCCGCTCCGTCATAATCACCGGTTAAGTAGAGCATCCGAAACAATACACTGAGCGTGTCAAATATTACCCATTTGATGCCACGAGCCTGTGCCCACTCCAAGTGTTTCTGCAAAAGCGTCCGCATGCTATCCCAATCGCCGTCCCGCAGCGCAATCTGGGCTTGGAATGAGGTGTTAGGATGCCGTTCCCGCGCGCGCGCGAGGTCCCCGCCGACATAATCAAGCAAGGCGACAAATTCAAGGATGCGTTGTCGCTGGAGCGTCGAGACACCTGGTCTCTCGACGCCAAGCATAAACAAACGTCTTGCTTCCGGGGCCGCGAGCATGAACATGTAATAGAGGCCTGCTGCCCACAAAGCGTCGCTTGATGCCTCCGGGTCGGGAATGGCCAAGGCGACTTGAAGTATGCGCTCGAGCAGGGAAGTCGCCTCGGCTAGTCTTCCGCGCACCATCAGGTAACGAGTACGATGCGCTGCAGTGACACTCCATGAAAACTCGTCGCCAAGCTCCTCGTACATCTGCAATGCCCGTTCTGAAGCAGCGAGGCCCTCGTCGATCATTAGTGCCTCGATATTTACCGCAGTCTGACATCGGTAAAGCTTGGCAAGTGAACGAACATCTTTACGGGCGATCAGTGGCTCAGCGGCTTGATAGTGGGCCAGGGCCTCGGAAATATTCACATGTTGTCCGAAGGTTTTGGAACTCTTTGCCTGCCCGAGCTCCATATGCACCAGTGCGCGCCGCCGATCATCGCCGTGTTGTTGGCACAGGTTCAACGCAGCATAAAGATGCGCGATACCATTTGTGTAGTCGATAGCTTCCCAGGTCAGCGCGCCAAGCCGGTGGAGCAGGTCGGCGCGCCGCGTGCTATCAGTCTCGTAGCGTTCCATCAGAGCCACGGCCGCCAGCCACTGATTCCGTGTTTCCTCGTAAGCGGAGACCGCGAGGGCTGCTTCACCTCAATCGCCTTCGCCGGGCTTCCGACAGTAACGGATTCGCGATAGTGATGCGCTATCTCAGCCGAACGAGGGTTCAAGTCCGCCTGATAGATCTGCTCCAGCGTCTCTGCTATCTCCCAGTGCAATTCTATTCGCTTGGCCGCCGCAACATCTGAGTAAATTGTCTCGCGAATAAGATCATGCGCGAAGCGGTAACGCAGATTGCCGGCCAGCACGGAATAGAGCAGACCATCGCGCCGCGCCTCGTAGACAGCTTCGACCAGGGCTTCGACGGTTGTGCCGCTAACCCTTCGCAAGCAGTCGAATTCGAATTCCTGGCCGATGACTGCTCCGATTGAAAGAGCCGCATTGGCGGACTCCGATAAGAAACTCAAGCGCCGCCGGATTGTTTCTGCCACCGCGTCGGGAAGCTTGAAGTCGCGGCCGCTGAGCAGAGCGCCGTTTAGCTCTTTCCGTTCTGCAATCAGCATGCGCAAGGCCCCATCAACAAACAGCGGATTTCCCGCGGTCGCCTGCATCAATGCGGTCACCAACGCAGTGTCGGCGGTGACTCCGATGCGCGCCTCGACGAACCGCGCGAGTTCGGTCTGACCGAACCCGCGCAGCACAATCTGATGACCTTCACGGGCGATCTCGCCGATCAGCCGGCTCAGAGCCGGCGAGGCGCGCACTTCGGCTTCGCGGAAAGTGCCCAGAATGAGTATCGGCGCCTCCTTCAGCTCGCGCGCGATGAAGCGCAGCATCAGCAACGAAGACTGATCGGCCTCCTGCAAATCATCGAGCACGAGCACCAGCGGGGTCGCACGCGCGGTACTCTTCAGCAGCCGCGCGGCCGAGTCGAAGAGTTGGAAACGCGCTTGTTGTGGATCGGCCGATGGCAGTGCGCGCAGCCGGGTTAACGCCGGCGAGCCACGCGAGGTTGCGGGCTCGGGCACCAGCTCGGCAACGTGCTGTGCTTCGATGCCGACTAAGCTGTCGAGACGCTCACTATTGGTATCGCCGACACCGGCACGGAATATCTGTATCCACGGCCAATATGCGGGCGCGCCGTCCCCTTCCCAGCATCGACCCCAAATGACACGCGCGCCGCGCAGGCGTGCCTCCGAGCTGAGTTCCTCAGCCAGGCGCGTTTTGCCGATCCCCGGCTCGCCGCTAATCAAGAAGAGGCTGCCCTTCCCGCCGAGTACATCCGTCAGCCCCTGCTGGAGTTCGACGATTTCTGGCTCGCGCCCCACGAACACTGGCGAGGATGAGTGCGGACCGTTGCGCTCTCGCATGTGTTCCCCACTGCGGCCGGCCATCAGGGCCGCTATAAGCCTCTCAATGATAGCTTGGGGACGGAATTTTGCAATGGATTTGTGGCTGGGTGCCGCTGAAATAAACTAGTGGGGGCAGGCGCCGGCCTCCCCCTGACGCTGATCATGTCCCATAACTCCGTTGGCCGGGCACTGGTTTAAGTTTGGATCTTGGACGGGCCGAAGGCCTTCTGTCATTCTCGCGCGTGGCTGCTGCGCGAAGAATCCCGATCTTTGGGTTGCACCGCTTCAATGGGTTATCGGACCTACCACGTGTACATCATGAGCACTCTCAAGAACGCTCTACACCGGCGTCACCAATGACCCATTCCTCGCCTGCGGCTCCTCAGGGCAGGCTCTCGAACGCCGCGTCTTGCAGCACAAAGAAGGCAAGCGCGGCTCGTTCACGGCCCGATACAACGTGAACCGGCTGGTTTACTTCGAGGAGTTCAGTGACATTAACCAAAGCGATCACCCGCGAGAAGGAGATCAAAGCACTAGGCGGAGCGCAGCGCAGCCGGTGAGCCGAGGCCGAGCGCAAGCGGGCCGAAGCCCTGAGCGAAGTCGAAGGGTCAGGAGTCTGCGACGTGCGTGTAAGAACTGACGCGGAGGCAGAAGATCAGGCTGATCGAGTCGATGAACCCAGGGTGGCGGGATTTGAGCCAAGCGTGAAGCCGCAGCCCCGGAATCCCGGGATTCTTCGCGCGGCAGCCACGCGCGAGAATGACAGAAGTGCAGAGCACCGGTCGCCCTGAGCAGTCACCCGCCACTGCCCTGTGGCAGTGTCCAGTCACAGTACTGATGGGTAATGCTTAGCCCCCTGACGAGAGGGGGAGACGCACGAGAGCGGCAGCGGACCACATCATCCGTGCCGAATGGAGAAATTCCAGACGGGTGACAGTGTCACCCGTTTGTTCTGATCGGCTGGCGCAATATGCTCGGCATTTGCACAGGCAGCAGCGCGGGTGCGTTCGGTTTCCCAACCCCCGGCAGCTCCGCTCTACTGTGCCTGCAAAACCAGGAGTCAGGCACTTATGCCGCCACGCTCAAAGGTAATAACCATGCTGCCCCCATACATCCGCCAGGAGCTCAACCGCCGCCTGTTCGAGAATGGCTTCCGCGACTACGAGGGCCTTGCACAATGGGTGAGAGGTCAGGGCTACGAAATCTCCGACGACAGCTTATGGCGCTATGGGCGGGCCCTCAGGGACCACCTCGCTGCTACCGACTTGACCGTGCGTCACGCCCGCACCCTGGCCAAGCTCGGCGAGGATTACGAAGGCTTGACCGCGAAGGCCCTGATAACGCTAGCTCAACAGAAGGCGCTGGAAACCCTGCTCGAAATGGAAGAGGTCAAACCTGCCGACCTGAATGCGGTCGCGAACCTGACCCGGGCCGCGATCGCGCAACACCGATGGGCCGCCGAATTGA